>Ga0181573_10000533_pt1 | contig 39464 bp, 24 predicted proteins | sample 101ome_25_FD_148643 | JGI IMG/M metagenome (GOLD analysis project Ga0181573, IMG submission 148643) | Coastal salt marsh microbial communities from the Groves Creek Marsh, Skidaway Island, Georgia - 101409BT metaG (spades assembly) | ecosystem: Environmental > Aquatic > Marine > Intertidal zone...
TGGGCATGGGCGTCTCCAGCCTCCCCGCGCGCCAAACCCCCGCGTCCCGCCTCCGATCCGCGTGCGTCACGATCCCGAGACCCGACCGCTCGTTCGCTCGAAACGACCCGACGTACGCCGCGTCGCCCGGCGCCGGCCACGTGTACGTGCCCCACCCGTCCATGTGCCCCTCGCTCCACTCCCCGGCGTACCGAGCGCCGTCCGGGAACACGGCGCACCCGAGGCCGTGTCGTAGACCCATCCTCCACTCCCCCTCGTACCGTTCGAACCCCGGCCTATTTGTATCCGACATGGTGTCCGACGTGGCGTCCGACGTGGCGTCCGATGTGGCGTCTATGTGGCGCCCTAGGCCGTGCCGGCGGCCGTGCGACACGTCGCCCGCGTACCACCGCCGGCCGCAGGGAAACGCCGCCGCGACGCGCCCGTCGGCGGGAAACACGCCCTCGTCCGCGCGACCCGCGTCGGTGGGCCCGCGCTTCGAACCTCGCGAATCGCCAACCTTCCAGAAAGTGTCCGGAACTTCAAACCCCGCGTCTCTCAGCCACGGGTACGGGTACGAGGCAAACGCGCCCGCCGGGTCGGGGACGACTCCGAGCACGGTGTGCAGGGACGCGGGCGGGATTCGCGCGTGCAGCTCGAGCGCGGCGCGCACGACGGCGCGCACGCCCCATCCATCGGGGTGGTGAGTCACCGGGCGGTGAGTCACCGGGCGGTGAGTCACCGGGCGGTGAGTCACCGGGCGGTGAGTCACCGGCGTCGACGCGGCGTCCGAGAAGGAGGCGTCGGAAACTTCCACGCGGACCCTCGCGTTTTCGTCATCCACCGTGACCGTCACCCTCGCGCGTTTGGCGCGCCCGTCGTCGTCGTAACGGTCGTAACGGTCGTCGTCGCCGGTGGCAACCTCGACGTCCATGGGGTTCACGACGGAGTCGGCACGAGGTACACCGGCGCCGGTGAGCGCGGGAAGCCGCTGCAGCCGCATGTGCAGCAAACCCTCGATGATCGGGGCGCGCTCGTCCAACCGGTTGGACCCCGAATTTGACCCGAGGTTGGACCCGCGCGCCATCCCCAGGAGCTCGTCCCTGTCCTTGACGACCGCGGCGGCGCCCACGTACAGGGGCATGAGCGGGTCCGAGGCGAGGAAGAGGTCGAAGAGCCTGGCCGCCGTCGCGTAATCGTCCAGCCCGTGCGAGAACCAGGTGAGCAGCCACGACACGGCGAAATGGCACCCGACGATGTGCTCCATGTCGCTCAGGTCCGCGACGCCCAGCACGACGAACGAGTCGCCCTCCGCCGTGTCGCCGCTCCCCGCGTCGTTTCCCATCGCGGGCGGCGGTTTCGCGTCGTTTCCCATCGCGGGCGGCGGTTTCGCGGCTCCGAAGGATGACCTGTTGGACGGCGGAAAGAGCGCGGCGTGGAGTTCGGGGTCTGCGACGGCGATGAGGTGCGGGAGCAGCCTCAGCGTGTCCATGACGGCGCCCAACCCGCCTTGGACGCAGTCGCGCAGGTGTCCCAGCGTGAGCCTCTCGATCGCCGCGCCCGTGAGGTCCGTGGTGGGCGCCAGCGCGGTTTGGAGTATCGCGGCCACGTCGTGGAGGCCCTGGTAATAGTGCGATCGGCCGGCGTGGGAGCCGACGACGCCTTGGATGAGTCTCGCGAGCTTGGCGCGCGCTGGCCCCGACGGGTTCGTGGTTTGCGACACCGGGGAGAGGGGCGAGAGCGCCGGGTCTCCGCGTATCCAGTGCGACCTGTTCACGTCGAGCGTCACCTGGTTGGCGTCCTTTTGGGAGAGGCTGCTCGCGCGTCGCTCGTAGACGTCGTCGCCGTTGGCGGGGCGGTCCACGCCGAGCGCGAGGAGCGCGGGCCAGGCGCGGGCGCGGACGGCGTCGGAGCCCAGGCCGCGGCACCGGGCGAGCTCGGCGAGCGCGACGACGGGGATGGGATCCGAGGCCAGCATCCTGAGCGCGGGTGGGGGAGGGGAGGGAGCGGGGAGCGCGGGGAACGTCAGCGCGACTTCGCGGTGGCTTCGCGCCCTGGGCGCTCTCGTTCGGACGATGACGGAAGGGACGGGGGCGACGGGATGGCGGGCGGGTCGGGGTCGAACCTCTCCGCTGCAGCCGCAGCCGCCGCATCGTCGTCCCCGCTGTCGGTCATGGCACCACCCGACGAGCCCGCGCGGGGGCGGTCCGTGCGGAGGACGAGAGTGCACCCGTTCGTGTGTTCAAAGCGTCGCACGACGAGCTAGCTACAAGTAGTGCTAACTGTTTGTCACCTCTTCTTCTGGCCCCGCTTCCTCACGAGCATCGCCCCGGCTCCCGCCACCGCCACCGCGGCCGCCGCGATCACGGCGCCCTTCACGCCGCCCTTGCTCTTCTTCTCGTTCATCTCCCGCCTCGTCTTCATCCCCCGGAACCTCGCCTGAAGCCTCGTCGCCGCCTCATCCTCGGTGGGAGCGTGTGACTTCATCGCGCCTCCGCCGTCGCCGGGCAGAGGCGTGGCGGGGTCGGAGGGCGCGAAGTCGATCTTGAGCCGCACGTTCCCGCCCAAGGCCTGGCCTTCCTTGCTGAAAAGCTTGAACTCCTTGTCGATGGACCCGTTGGTGTTGATGTAGGAGACGATGTTCTTGACGTACACCCCCGCGTTGGCGACGGCGGCTTTGTCGCCCATGATGGACTTGCGCTTGAACAGCTGGAGCCTGAGCTCGCCGCCGTACTCCTCGTTGACGTCGCTGTCGGAGTGGCGGGTGGGTTTCGGGGGTTCGCGTCAGTGTTTGGGTCAGCCGGTGCGGGGGTTGAATCGACGCGGGTTGGGTTTCATCGACGGAGAGTACGGGTGCCGACGAGGTGCCCGACACCCGTCGCGGGGCTCTCCGCGTAACGAGCGATCGGGTCCGGCACTTACAACTCGAAGGTCTCGTTGAAGGTCAGGACCATGGCCTTGTCGACGTCCTGCATCTTAGTCTTCATCTTCTGCCTGTCCTCCGGGCCGTCGCGAAGCTCCACTGCGGTGCGTGTGAGGCGAGGGGTATCGTGCTCAGTCGTCGTCGCGCGGAGAAAAGGAGGCGACGTAACGGGTAAATCTCGGGACGTCGCTCGCGCTTGCGCATCGCGACACTTACGCTTGACGCACGCCCTTTTGGTCCCGGTGTCGCCGGGAGGCACGGTGGCCTGGACGACCTGGATTATCATGGTTCCCGAGGGAGCCATCTCGTACGCGACGGCCTGGTTGGGAGAGGTGGCGCTCGCTTGGTGTCTGGGTGGAGTTCAACTCACAACGCACGTCTCGCCTGGAACGAAGGCGGATTTTTCGTGACACCCGCGTGTGCCTATTTGGGGAAAAACGACCGTCTGTGACTCGCCAGAAAAAAATGTGATGATCTGGCGAGAAATGGACAACGAGTTCGTTTCCCGAGAAAGAAGGCACCGGAGAGTCGCTCGCTTTTCTCGATTGTCGACACTCCACGAGACGCCGGCTCGCAGCGCACGATCGAAAGTTCGCGCGCCGACCGCCCCCGAAGCCCTCTCGAAGCCTCCTCCGCCGATCGCGCTAGCGTTCGACGCGTTTCCACCTTCACTTCACCGCCCTTTCACTCCGGCCATGCCTCCCAGCGAGGACGGGTACCGCTGGCGTAAGTACGGGCAGAAGATCATCAAGGGCGCGGCGTTCCCCCGCTCCTACTACCGATGCACCGCGCCCAACTGCCCCGCGCGCAAGCACGTCGAGGGCGACCCCAAGGATCCCGGTTCCATCGCGTACGAGGGTGACCACAACCACGAGCCCCCCACGGGCTCCAACCGAGGTGAGTCCATCCCCGCCATGTCGCGCCAGACGGAGCATGTTAAATCCCGACCCCGCGGCCGCGGGAAAGGACGCGGGGACACCCGGCGCCCGGCGCGCTCGTCCCCGTCCCCGCGGGGATTTGTGCGAGGATTCGACGATATCCCCCCATCGACGATCGACTCGCGACGAAAAAACCGGCGCATCCGACTCACCGTCGCTCCCGACCCGTTCCCCTCACGCGTTCGCAGGCAAGAAGCGCAAGAGCGTTGACCAAAACTCCAAGCCGCCCCTGTCGCCAAACTCCAAGGCTGACGCGGCGGCGAGGAAGACGACGAAGAAGTCCTCGTCCCACCGCAGCTCGCAGAACGTGACCCCGAGGTTCTGGGAACGCGCCGAGGCGCGCGCCATGGAGACCCTCGGCTCGCTCTCCCCGGGCAGCCGCAAGAGGGCGGCGAAGCTGACCAGCTCGCGAGACGGAGACGCGCGGCGCAAATCCGGCAACGGCCTCGCCGTGCAGGTACCCGACCTCATCTCCGGCGGCGCGCCCACGTCCATCACCGCCGCCCTCGTCCGCGTCGACAGCGGCGACGTCACCAACATCAGCGGCTTCACCAACATGGAGATTCCCGCGTCTACGCGAACGGAGAAGACGCGCGTCTCGCCCCGTTCATTCCGAAACTCCAAGAACGATGGCGGCGTCGGCGAGTCGGACAGGGGCGCCAACGGGGAGCTCAAGTCGGTGCGGTCCAAACCGGCGAACCACACGCCGGTGGGCGGCGTCGGGTACGGTGACCTTAAGAAGGTCAAGCGCCCGAGGCCGCTCATCATCGACGCCGAGGGAGCTGAGGCGGTGATCGACGCCGGGACGCCGCTGCTGACCATCGGGAACGGTCGAGCGGCGGGGGAGGTGCCCGGGCTGCTGAGCGCGAGGCGCAGGGACGGGACCGGGCTGAGGAAGGCGGCCGCGATGGGGTGGGCGTCGCACCTCCCGACGCCGAGGTCGCCGCTCGTGACCCCCGGGTCCGCGGGAAACGCCCTCATGGAGTCGCTCGCGTACATCACCACCCCCAAGTGATCGATTCGCTCACGTTCTTCGACGCAACGCAACGAACGAGGAGACCCGCGGTTGATTGACATCAAACCCCGCGATTATTTATTCATCCCTTAGCCGCGCGGAGCGACACCGAGCGCCGCATGTACCATATTAAATAAGACGAGACGACACGTATTACGGACATCGACGTCGAGGCTAATCTATCCTACTAGTCGCCCTTGCCTTTCCTTCCCGCCGGAAGGCTGGAGGATTTCCGAAGCCCCGGCCCGCCGATCTCCCTCAGCCCCGTGTCTATCCTCTGCGACGCCACCGCCGCGGCCGCCTTCATCCCCACGCCCGCCGACGCCGCGGAGCTCGCCATCGCGGGCGTGTTCGCCAGCTTCTTCATCTTATCGAAGAAACCCATCACCGACCCCGACGATCCCGATCCCGACGCGGGTCCCGACGACGACGCCTTGGCCTTTGCCGGCGGCGGCGACATCAGCGGCTTGCTCCTGCCGTGCTGAAACCCGCTCCCGCCGAGCCCTAGCGCCCGCATGCGCTCCTCGTTGTCCGCGACGCTCGGCCCGACGGAGCCGTCGCGTCCGCTCGACGGTCTGTGCGTCATGGCGATCTCGCCTCCGCTCGAGCTCGACGCGCGCGAGAGCGTCTTCCTCGACGACGATGACCCGAACGCGCTCTGCGCCGCGTCCCCGTCGCCGCCCGCGCGTCCCTCCGATCCGAGCTCCGACTTCGGGTTCGTGCCGTAGTGGTCCCTGAGCGCGGCGAGCGCGGGTGTCATCGCCGCTCGTTGGGCCGGCGACGGTTCCATCGGCCCGGTCGTGCCTCCCCCGCCGGGTAAGGGCGGGCCCGGACCGAGGTGCGCGCGGGGGATCCGCACGGTACCACGCGCGAACATGGTCTGGTCGGTGAGCGCCCCGCCGTTCGCGCGCTGGATATCGATTATAGTGACGCCGTACTTGATCGCCAGGCCCGCCAGGCTGTCCAGCGAGGATACCCTGTGCATCCGGAACGCGGGCTCCGAGGGCGACTCGACCCCATCGTCTCGCAGCTCCTCGATCTCCCCCATGGTGAAGATGGATGATGAGTCAGCTTCCTCGTCCTCCCCGGCGTCCCGCGCTGTCCTCCCCGCGATGTGCGAGAGGGACGGTGCCGACGCGAAGGACGCGTCGGATGTGCGCGAGCGCGCGACGAAGTGTGCGTCGCGGAGGAGACCGGGCCGAACCTACGAACGTCGCGTTCTCCTTGTCTCAACCGAGGTGACTTTACAAGTATCATATCGAGGTTGCCGAACCCGTTCGCCGTGCACTGTCACATGGGGCGAGCCGATGAGGACGAAACGAGCGTGGCGGGTAAGACGTGCGTCGTCACCGGCGCGAGCCCCGGTGGAATCGGCTTAGAGGTGGCCAGGGCCCTCGCGAGGGGCGGCGCGAGGGTCGTGCTCGCGTGCAGGTCTCGATCCAAGGCGGCCGCGGCGGCTCGGGACATCATAACGTCGACGGGCAACGACAACGTCGAGTGCCGAACACTCGACCTCGCCAGCCTGGCGTCCGTTCGCGAGTTCGCGGACGGCTTCAACGGCCCGGAGGAGCTCGTGGACATCCTGGTTAACAACGCGGGGGCCATGTTCAAGGAGTACGGCGTCGCGGAGGCTGGCAGGGAGAGAACGTGGCAGGTCAACGCGCTGGGTCCCGCGTACCTGGCGAGACTGATGATGCCCGCGCTGGCGCGCGCGGCGGCCGCCAATGGCAACGCCCCAGGCAGCGCGAGGTACGTGTACGTCACGTCCAAGCTCGAGGCCAAGGGCGTGGTCGCCGGGGAGCTGCGCAGCGGCGCGTCCGACGTTCGAATGTTCAACGCCGTCGCCGACGTCGCAAAGTTTGACACGTTCAAGCGGTACGCCACGGCGAAGCAGGCGGGAACCGCGCTCACGTTCGAGCTCGCGAGGCGTCTCGAGTCGGCACCCAAATTCGCCGGGATCGCCGTGCACTGCGTGTCCCCGGGGATGGTCAACACCAACCTCGGGAGGTTCGCGGGCGCGGCGTTTGTGCTCGCCGCGCCGCTTCGCTGGGCGCTGACAAAGACGAGGTCGCAGGGAGCGGAGCCGGTGCTCTTCGCGTGCCGATCGAACGCGCCGGAGGTGGCGAACAAGACGGGGGGGTACTTCGGCACGTCGTCGAGCTTCAAGAGCGGCCCGGTGGTGGCGCTGGAGGCGAGCGAGAGCGCGAGGGACCCGGGCGTGGGCGCGAGACTGTGGGCCATCGCCGAGGCTCAGCACGGCGCGTGCGAAGAGTGGGACCAATCGTGACAAACGGCGACGCCGCCGACGATGCCTGGCTAGCTAGCGAGGATGCGATGAAATACGTCGACTTGCTTGTAATTGAACAGGTGCGTATACTCAGTCAGTTTCCGTCGCGCCGTGTACTCGCGCGCGCGACTCACAAGGAGGCGGCGGACATAGAGGACTGCTGCCTGGTGCTGAGCAGGTTCTTGTTAACCACCATGCCGAGGACCATCCCGGCGACCCACGCCGCCACGGACGGGGACGGGACCATCGCGAGAGCCACGATGGACGGCCCGGGGCAGATCCCCCCGAGTCCCCAACCCGCGCCGAACAGCGCCCCGCCCGCCATCAGCCGCGCGTCCAGCTTGGAGTTGCTGGTGAACCCAAACTCGAGCGAACACACCGGAGCCCTCTGGTACTTTTGCACAAAGTAAAATCCCGGCGCGCACAGCGCGAGCGCGCCGCCCATCACCAGCGCCAGGCTCGGATCCCACGCCGGGTGCAGCGCGGACAGGAACCCCGCCACCTTGACCGGCCTGGTCATGCCGCTGATGATGAGCCCGGTGCCGAAGACGAATCCCACCACCGCGTCAGCCGCCACGTTGACCAATTTTTTCCTGGGTCCGACGGAGGGGGTCCACGGCGGCCTGAGCTCCGACTGGACCCCGCTGACGAGGCCGCCGGAGAGCTCGTCCGTGGCGTACGCGCCACCCGATGACGACGCGTTCTTACCCGAGGTGGCCAGCGCGCCGAGGCCGACGAACGCACCGACGGAAGCCGCGGCGAACGCGAACCAGGTTTGCAGGACGGCCAACGGCGGGATGGTCGTCGCCGCGACGGCGGAGACGGGCGCGATGCCCAGGGCGCCGGCGGTGTCGAACGCGGTGGCGGCGATGAAGCCGACGAGCATGAACACGCCGGTGTACGCCATGCTGCGCGGGCTGAATCGCGCGTTCCCGCAGATCCCGTGACCCGACGTACATCCGTTACCCATGGCGGAGCCGGCGCCGACGAGCGCGCCGCTGAGCAGAGCTCGCCCGACGCTCACCATGGGTTCCGCCGGGAGCGGGCCCGCGGTGGCGACGTGGAACGCGCCCGCCGCGAGGAGGCCGCCGAGGAAGGCGAAGTCCCAGGAGAAAAACTCGCCCTGCGCGGGTCGCTTCACCGACGCGCTCACGCCCAGGAGTCGCCCGGTGAGCATCAATTTGGCGATTGTGGCGACCCCGAGGATCATCCCTCCGCACAGGGCGTCGAGCGGGGTGAACTGAAGCGCGGTGGCGCCGAGGGTGGACATCGCGGCGACGGGGGCGGCGGCCGCGCGAACCCGGACGGAGCCGGGGGAACGAGACGCGGGCGTCGGAACCGCGCGACGATCCTTCGCGACGAAGAGGACACGACGATTGGCGAGCGACGCGGGTGACGCTGCGGCCGGCGCGGTGTCGGAAGCTCGAGCCGCGGGTGCCGCGGGTCGAATAGCGACGCGATGAGCGGGGAACGCGAGGACGGGCTGCATCCCTCGGGAGGGAGGAAAGAGTCGCGCGCGTGAACGTCCGCGAGGGGTTTCGGCGCGTTCGTGACAAACGAGAGCACGTGCTGCCGAAGACTTTGGGTGACGGTTGAGAAATTCGAGAAAATGGGCCCCTGACTGGACATCGTACGTCGTAGCCTGTCGTGTCCTGACGCGCGGGTGACAGGCTGACGCAGTCCGGACGGCCTTTCGACCATGGCTCGTGGCGGGAAGGCAGACGACGGATTTTGAAACCTCCCGCCTGCACTGAAGCTGTGACTGCCAACCGAATGTGGCTGTCGGTCGGGGTGTTGATCACTCGCGGGGTCGCGCGGCAGGGGCTGGGTTTGGCGGCACCATGGCGTCCTTGGAGAGCATACACCTTCAAGATGACCTCGACGGCTCCCCGAGGTTCGCCACCATGCGACCCGTGCTCGGGGCGCTGCTGGTACCCGGCCGAGGCATCAAGACGCACAAGCTGGACTCCTCTTTCGGCGGAACTGGCGCCCTCCTGTCGGATGACTTGGCGTACGGGCTCGCGTCCCGGGATCCGACGCGACAGCTCACGGTGATGTCCGCGCACAGATCGGGTGAGCATCGAAGGGACGCGGAAGGAAGGGAGGTGTTCAGCCCCGAACACAGGCCCAAGCGCAACCTGGTGGTGAGCGGGATCACGCCGCAGGAGCTCGAGGGCGCGATAGGCGGGAAGCTGATGATTGGCTTGGACGCAGAAGTCGTGGTGCACGGCAGGGTGCAGGCGAAGGACGGCGCGGGTGGGGTCTGTTGCGAGGTCATCCGCGGCGGGTCTGTGCGCGTGGGCGACTCGGTGTACGTCGGCGACCTGTCCAAGGAAGACACCGACTGGAGGATAGAGAGGGACATCAAAGACGAGATTTGGCACAAAAGAGGGAAGGCTGGGTGGGCCGAGCCCCCCGAGTGCAGGTTCCTGCGACCCGAGCTTGGACCGGTGACGCGGCTGAGGCGGTGAATACGGCAACGAAAGTCGAAATTCTATTTTTGCGATTTGTAAGATGCACGATAACATCACGACGAGTGACGATGGATGTCAAGGTTCAGCTCCCGCGGCGAAGTGCTCAGAAGAAGGAGTGGCCGCCAAACACAAAGGATTTCTTCGGTTTTGCCACCTCCTTCTCGGTGACGTCGGGGGGCGCCGGGGTGCCTAAAACCCCGTCGCAGCACCTCTGAATGGCGGCCAGCCACTTGGCGTGCTCGGCTTCCCCGCCCGGGACGTAGAGTCGGAGCGTCTTGGCCTTCTTATCGTCGCTCTTTACCTCGATCTTGATCCCCCAAGGGCCTTTGCCCTTAAACTCGTACTTTTCCGCGACGTATCCCCCGCCGCCGAGCTCCGTCTTGAGGGGCATGAGCTCCCCTTCCTTGTCCGGACGCTTCAGGCACAGCTCGTGCGGCATGATGAAGCACCCAGGAGCCTCCTTCCACGACCCCACGCCGTAGTCAGGCGCGTATCCGTCGTAAATCTCCAACGTCCCCTCAACCTCGGGCGCCATCTTCACCCCGACGTTGTTCATCTGGCACGAAAACGTGTCCAGAGCCTCCCTGTACTCGACCAGCGTGTGGTCCTCGACGTTGGAGCTCGAGAGCTCGATGCGCGCGAGGGTCGGCGCGTCGTGGCGTATCACGGATGCGTACGTGCCGGCGCCGAGGGCCGAGCGCCTGAAGTGGTAGATCTTCCCGGGCACGAAGAGGTCGACGAGATCCGCATCATCTTCAGACGCCTCCTCCTTCGCGTCGGGCGCGGACGCCTTCTTGGACAACATGCTCGAGAACTTACCGGCGAGCGCGCTGGCGCCCGCCGCAGCCTTAGCGGCTCCCGCGGCCGCGACGGACGCGGCGGCGCCCGCCGCAGCCTTGGCCGCCTCCACGTTCTTGTTACCCCCGCCCGCCTTGGCGGAGGATGCCATCCGCCGCTTGGCCTGCTCGGCGAAGGAAGCCGCCGCTGACACGGCGCTCTTCTGCATCGACGCGAGCGTGACGGACGCCGCCTTGGCCGCCTGCACGGTGTGCAGCTTGTTGACGTCCTTGGAGAAGTCCTCCTTCCAGTTGATCTCCTGGATCCTGCTGAAGAGATCGTCGACGTTCTGGCGCGACGCTCGGACGATGACGTCGTCGTGGCAGACGATGGATTTGAGGTGCGATTCAGACGCGACGCAACCCTTTTCGTCGAGGCAGGGCGGGGTGGCGAAGGCGACGCACTCTATGCCGGGGGTCTTGCCGCCTTGAGCCGCCTTGAGCCTCTCCTTGAGGAGGATGGAGGCGATGGCGGCCGTGCCCGCGCCGAGGCTGTGTCCGAGCACCACGAACCTCGGCTTCTTCTTCTTCAGCTCGAACATCTCGACGCACTTGAGAATCTTGGACGCGTGCTTGTCCAGGAGCGCGTGGGCGGATTTGGCCATCCCGCGGTGGGCCTTGACGCCGGCGAACTCGGGCAGGGCGCTGTTGAGATCCTCCGCGGCGCAGTCGCCGTCGGTGAGGGCGTCCTTCATGCTCGCCGTGCCGCGAATCACGAAGAATACCTCGTTCCTGGCCTGCGACTCGCTGATGAAGAACGCCGGTTCCTGGAAGGTGCTCTTCTGGACCGCGTCGTGAATCTCGTGCCCGATCGTCTTGAGCGCGGCGGCGAGCTCGTTCCTGTCCGTCAGGTACGAGGCGTCGACGGCGATGCACAGTCTTCTAAAGTCGTCCGCCTCGTCCTTGTGCACCGCGCCGCAGGTCCCGGGGTAGGGCTTATCCGCGCGTTCGGGCTGGCAAGCCTTGCGCTGATTCCTCGCGTCGTCCCAGAGGTACGTCATACCGACGGTCAAGTCCCCGACGCTGAAGCCCCTCACGGACTGGTAGTTGGAATGGAGCGCGGAGGCCACGGTGCCGTAGTCCTCCATCCACCCCGGGGCGTACCCGGAGACTTTGCTTATCATCGACATGTCGCGCGCGGGGGGCTGGCGCGCGCCCGAGTGGCGCGGTTGTTAGCGATCGATCTACCCTGGATCTCGAGCTGACGCTGACGAGGAGCTCGGAGCGCGCTCGAGCGATTTTGGGCACAGTCGTCGCACCCGTGAGGTGCATGCGCGGGAGACACCTCGCGAGAGCGTTCGCACGCGTGATGACGATGAGCACGATGTCGACTGTCTCCTTGAACGCGACGGGCGGTCGATCGTCGGTCGCGGCGCTCCGAGCCGCCCGCCGCGGGTCCCTCCTCGGGCCGGGGTTCCCGCCCAATTGTTTTCGGGCACCCGAGTCTTCGTCGCGAAGGGCGCCCTGCTCGCTCGTCACGCGCGCCGCGAGCGGCTCGGCCAAGTCCAAGAAGGCACAGGCGTACGTGTGCACCGAGTGCGGCTACGACGCGAACCAGTGGTACGGGCAGTGCCCGGGGTGCAAGGTTTGGGACTCCATGAAGGTGATGCGAGGTGTCACGGAGCCCTCGACCGCGTCGTCCGGGAAGAGCTCGGGAGGCGGCGCCGGCGCGCGCGCGGTCGCGAGGATCGCCGAGACCTCCGCGATCGAGGAGGCGTCGTCCATCGGCATCGGACGCAAGTCCGGCCGCGTCAAGTCCGGTTGGGTCGCCGAGGCCAACCCGCCGAGGGCGCTGCGCGACGTCCTCGGCGGCAAGGCGAAGGGCTCCACCATGCCCAGGATGCGACTGTCGCGGGAGCTGGGAAAGGAGATCGAGAGGGTCCTCGGAGGCGGGGTCGTTCCGGGGGGCATGACCCTGGTGGGCGGCGATCCGGGAGTCGGCAAGTCCACCATACTCCTCCAGCTCGCGGGTCTGCTCGGCAAAGGGGACCCGAAGGAGGAACTCGAGGCTGACGAGGATGGGGCTGACGAGGGCGGCTCGTCGGTGGGCGTCCTCTACGCGTCCGGGGAGGAATCCGTCGAGCAGGTGGCGGGCCGCGCCGAGCGCATGGGCATCGATCCCGACGGCGTCTTCCTGTACAGCGCCACGAGGCTCGAGAACATCCTCGAGGCTGTCTCCCGCCTCAAACCCGCCGCGCTCGTCGTGGACTCCATCCAGACGGTGTTCCTGGAGGACGCCACGGGCTCGCCCGGGTCTGTGTCGCAGGTGAGGGAGTGCGCCACCGCGCTGCTGCACGCCGCCAAGACCACCGGCATGCCCGTGTTCATCGTCGGGCACGTCACCAAGAGCGGCGACATCGCCGGCCCGAGGGTGCTCGAGCACATCGTCGACGTCGTGCTCTACCTGGAAGGTGACGCGGATCGAGCGGTTCGCATTTTACGCGGGCACAAGAACCGATACGGGAGCACCGACGAGGTTGGCGTCTTCCAGATGAGCGACGAGGGGATGAAACCGGTGGCGTCGCCGTCCGCGCTGTTCCTCGGCGAGCGCGTGCTCTCCCCCGACGTCTCCGCGGCGCCCACGGTGACGGTGCAGGGGTCGAGGCCGTTCATGCTGGAAGTGCAGGCGCTCACGAACGAACGCGCCGACGCGGGCGAATCAAACCCGAGCCCGGCGCCGCCGATCCGCACGGCCGTCGGCCTGAGGTTCGAGCGCATGCAACTTCTCCTCGCGGTGCTCGCCAAGTTTGTCCTCGGCCGCTCGGTGTTGAAGAACGACGTGTTCATCAACATCGTCGGCGGGATGAAACTGGACGATCCGTCCACGGATGTCGCCGTCGCGTTGGCCATCGCGAGCTCGTTCGTGGAGAAACCCTTACCGCCGGACATGTGCTTCTTCGGCGAGGTGGGTCTCGGGGGCGAGTTGCGGCCGGTGATGCAGTCGGAGCGGAGGATCGCGGAGGCGGCGACGATGGGGTTCCGTAGGGTGCTGCTGCCCGAGGCGGGGAGCGACGAGTCCACGGAGAAGGCGGCGAAGAAGAACGGGGTGGAGCTGGTTCGGTGTAAGACGATGGCGGACGCGCTTCAGGCGGCGTTGGACGTGCGACCGACGAGGTCGGCGGCCAAGTCGCAGCCGAACGGGTCGTGGCCGAGCAAGTTCCCGCGCAAGAAGAAGAGCGGGGGCGAGTAGAATTGTCGTCGAGACGTTTCGTTGTCGAGATTTTCATTCGTTCACAAATGGCAAGCGAGCTCGGATGTGATGACATCCGGGAAGCTCGACTTGGAGGTGCCGGTAAAGTGGAGGGCCTGTACCCTGTGCAACTTGCCTCACACCTTTGTGTTGTCATGATACAGCAAAGCATGGGAAAGTTGCAGTCAATCACCTCCAAGTCGAGCTTCAAGAGGGAGAATCAAATGGGAAATCATCACATCCGAGCAGCGTGTCCGAGTTTATCCAGAAAGGCACTCGGACAGGTACTCGTCCTCGAAGCAGATCCGTCGCAGCACGTCCGTCTGCGTGACGATCCCGATCAAGTCCTTCGACGTCACCCGCGTTCCCGCGCGGTCCTCGGAGACGAACCCGTGGTGCACGGCGTCCTCGCTCAGCCTCTCGACCACCTCGGCGAAAGTGGTGGAACGACGGAAGAAGCGGGGGCGAGCGAGCCTCGGCCGCCAAAACACGGCGCCGATCCCGTTCTCGCCCCCGCCCCGCTCCACCCCGCGGACCCGCTCGATGTACTCGCGCAGCGGCGACGTGAGCGCGCGGAACTTGTCGGGCCACACCCCGCGTATGTCGCCGGCGGTGACGTCGCAGACCACCTCCCCGTCGAAGGAACCGTCTTCTCGAAAGCCGGACACCGCCGCCGCGGAGGTGAGACCGAGCCGGGTCATGCGCTGGAACGCGTGCAACGCGGCGTCGTCCGCGTCCACCGTGAACACGGTCTTGACCGCCATGCCGAGCTCGGCCAGCGTCGTTCGCGAGGCGAGCGCGGCGATCTCGTCGGCGGCGATTGAATCCTCGTCGATGGATGAATCCTCCGCGGGCCGCTCCGTCGCCGCGAACAGCGAGTGCCTCACGACGTCCCCCGCGGAAATCACGGCGGCGACCCTGAGGGCGTCGCCGTCGCGTCTGGACACCGCGACGCGGTGGCAGAGGGGTTCGTCGGGTGACCCGTGGAAGAAGTACTCGCGGCATAGCTCGAGGACGGTGAGGCGTTCGTATTCCGGATCGTCGCATCGCCAAACGGAGTGACCGTCCTGCCAGTTGGGCGTGGCCATGACCTCGCTCACGGGCAGGTTCTGCCACTCCGTGCCGCCCGGGGGACAGTGCGAGCCATCGCCCAGCGTGGACTCGCCGAGCTCGCGCAGCAGCGCCTCGAGCTCGACGGTGTCCCTGCTGCATAGGTCGAGGAGGATATCAGAGAGCGACAGGAAGCCCTTGTGCACGAGTTGGCCGGAGGAGGCGTCGACGACGGGCGCGGAGAGGATTCGGCGTCGCGACAGCTGGCGCAGGGCGTCCACGATCTTGGTGTCCGGCCACAGGGTCAACACCCCGGGCTGCTGGTCGTCGTCCGGGCACGTCGCTCGCTCGTTCTCGCGCTTGGCCCGCAGCAGTTCCCCGACGGAGGTGTTCTCCAGGAGGGCGCGGAGCCTGGACGCGAGCACCAAGGCGCGGTGCGTGGAGAGGAGCTCGTCGGGCGGCGCGTCCGAGGAACCGAGCGACGCCGTCCTCGACGACGACGCGCGGGTGGTGACGTTGGAGCACGCGGCGACGGAGCCGTGGACCGAGCCGGCCGCGTCGGTATTCCCCGGGTGCGTCGCGGGCAGCTGCGGCGGGGTGAACAGTTGCGCGTGGGCGGGGGTGGGCGAGGGGGCGGGCGCGCCGGTCGCGCCGGGCGCCTGCCGCGGGGCGGATCTGGCGGCGACGACGCGGATCTTGGGCGGACCCGGCTGCGCGCCGTCCATGCTCGCGCGGTGCTCGTCGAACATGCGCGCGCCCTCGGACGAGTCCGATACAAGTAACCGCGCGGGCTCTTGGACGAGCCGAGGAAAGGAGGAAAAAGCCACGACCGAGAGGCGACCTCCTTTCGTCGCGCCACACCACGGACACGCGGAAGGAAAAGATGGAAGAGGCCGAGTCCAACACCTTGGCGTCTCTGCGAAGCGGCGCCATGTCCATCCTCGAGGCCATCGCCGTGGAGCTTCCCGACGTGTTGGCAGTCGAGATACTGCCAAAGGTGGACCTGCGTGACACCCTCAGTTTGGCGCAGGTGAGCAAGCGGTACAGGGACGCGGTGTGGAGCGGCGACGGTGTCCGGTCGTTGCAAGCGAAAATCGATCTTCATTGTCCTATACGCTACGAAGTTAAAAGTTATCTGGTGGTTGGGCGAGATGCGATGGCGTGTGCGATAGCATCTAACAACTTGCCCGCGATCAGAGCCCTCCTGAAGTCAGGAAGGGAAGTCGAGGAGGAGATCGAATACGATGGCTTGCACACGCCGTTGACGTTTGCCGCGCATGTTGGCCATCTGGGGGCAGTTAGAGTTTTGATTGAAGCAGGGGCTGATATCAACAAACACGCTACTTGTCAAGGTAAAAGAATTTCGGCTCTTCAGATTGCCTGTGTATACGACCGTCAGGATGTTGTCATGCAGCTCATCAAGGCGGGTGCGGATGTCAACGACGATATAAATACTTGCTTCTCCGCCCTCGAGGCAGCGGTCGTGCGTGGACGTGAGACATGCGTAGCCCTGCTCATCAGCGCCGGTGCAGACATTCCAGAGCGCGTTATTGCCTATGCAAAGGTTCATGACAAGACGAACATCTTGAAGATGCTGAAATGCGCTCGCTCATGGTGAGGCTCTAGCTAGATTTTTGTGACATTCGACTCGCTCACAGCGGCAGTTCCTCTCCCCCCCGTACCCTGTGTGCCCTCAGGAACAACCTCGCGGGCACGGTCCCGCTGTCCCCCTCCCCCGGGCTCAGTACCACCCCGTTGGCGCTCACGAAGAACGGCACACCCTCCGCCACACCCCGCTCGACGTCCACCCACACCGCCACCTCGCAGTCGTTTCTCACCCCCGACCTCACCTCCCCCGCCTCGCCCGGGAGCCCCGTCGCCATGTGCACGTGCCTCCTCCGCATCCTGCTCAGCCCGTGAGTTCGAATGCGTTCCCACGCGCGCATCGACGTGCCGTGCACCGCCTCGCGGATGCCGCAATGATCCCGCGTGAGTCGCGTCGCCATGACGTCGTCGTCGAGGACGTCGCCCCCAATTGTGTGTCCCTGCGTGGCTCGCACGTGCGTGGTCCCGTCGGTGCCATCGCGAAGCTCGAAGCGCCCCTTGCGATCCGCCGCCACGAGCGCGCGAATCTCGTCCGCGCCGACCCCGCGGAACCTGGGCAGCGCCAGGACCCGCGCGAGGGGCACGAAACCCTCCGCGTCGAGGCAGTCCGCGAGGCCCTCGTCGACGACGCCGTGCCGCAAGATCTGCGACAGGTTCTTCGACAGGCGAACCTTCGGGTCCAATGGACGCGACCCGCCGCGGCTCCGGTCGCCCCTGCCCCGGCCGCTGCTGCGGCCACGCCCGCGGCCGCCGTCCGTGGGTGCGGTCATCCCCACCGCACGCGCGGCGCACGCGCGCATCGATCTGGCCGGCCCCTCACTTTTTTAACAATGCTCGTCCGGTCTCGCGAACGGCAGACGTAGTAGCTCGTAGCCGGGCGAACCACACATCACCACCGAGCGCGACATGTCCGGCGCGACGATCCGGCGCCTGTCGCGCGTCGCGGCGAGCGCGACGGCGTCCGTGAGCGGACGATTCGGATCGGCAGCCCGCGCCATCGACGCTCGCGCGTCCACGGCGGTCGTCCGGCGAGGGTACCGGGGGCAGGCATCGGACATGGCCGGGTGGAGATCGCGCGGGGGACTCCATCCCGCGATGTCGCCGACGCCGTCGTGGTCCACGTCCGAGCTGCTGAACCCGCCGGAGGGTACCGTCGAGTCGGCGCCGATCGACGAAGAGAAGCTGAGGAAGGTTGCGAGGCAGGCGAACATAGCGCTCCCAGACGAGGACGCCGCCGACGAGGAGGATGAGGACGAGGACGACCATCCGACGCTCGCCGCGGTCGAGTCCCCGGCGGAGGGCGCGCTGCGAGGCGTGAACGAGGTCCTCAGGTTCGTTCAGGCGCTGGACAAGGTCGACGTGGAAGGGGTGGAGCCCATGTGGACGGTGCTGGACGACGAGCACGCGGCGCCCCTTCGAGCGGACGAGGTGGCCGGCGCGCGAGGACCAAGACGAGCCGCCCCGAACGCATCCCCATCCCCGACGGAGGCGTGGGTCCTGGACGGGACGCGAGCGGAGGAGGGCGAGCACGGGTGGGCGGCGTCGGACAGGGACGAGCTCGTGGGCCTCGCGCCGGACTCGAGCCGCGCGCCCTTCTACGTCGCCGCCGGGACGACGGCCGGGACCGACGACGAGTGACGCCCAACTCTGTATAGTAGTCTACCCTCAGCTACCGGCTATTTCGACGCGAGCAGCGCTAACCTACCGATTGTCGCGCGTTCTCCTAGCGCCCTCGCCCCTGGCCGCCGCCGTGAACGCTAACGCCGACGCCGCGAGCACCCACCCGTTCGCCGCCAGCGCGGGACCCACGCCGACGCAATCCGCGAGCGCGCCGAGCGCCACGGGCCCGACGAGCAAACCCGCGTCGCCGAAGGTTCGATACGCGGAGAGAGCGACGGCTCGACCTCGCTCCGGCGACACCTCCGTCGCGTACGCCGCGGGCGCGGGACCCATGAGCGAGTGCGCCAACGCCCACGCGATGGCGGCGCCGAGGAACACGTTCGGGTCGGTGGCGGTACCGACGACGGCGACGGCGGCGGCGGACGCGGCGACGCACGGCGCGATGACTTTGGTTTTGCCAAAAAGGTCGGACAAAAACGCGCCGGGGCCGATTCCCAACGCGCTCGTCGCAGCCATCGCCGTGAACAGCGCGCCCAGACCCGCGGGCGTGTACCCGTGCTCCTGAACGGCGAGCAGGGGCAGCAGGGTGGCGCGACCGCCCGCGCCGCTGAAGAAGAGCGCCGCGTTCAAACCGCTCACCGCCAAAAAGTCGCGGCGGCGGAGCAGCCGTCGCATCGTCGTCTCCCCGTTTTCACCCCCGATTTCCCCGTTCGATTTTGCCTCCTCGTCCCCGGCGCTGCTCGCGACGTTCACGTCTCCGGTCGCCGCCGCCGCCACCTCGCGCTCCGCCTCCCCGTCTTCCATCGCCGCCGTTTGCGACCTCGTTTCGTCGTGAGGTCCGAAACGTTTAACGTTCTTCAGAGTCTCCGGCGCCGTCGCCGCCGCGTGCCATCCCGCGAGCGCGCACGTCGCCCCCACCGCCACGAACGGCGCCCGCACCCCGAGCTCCATAGGTGCCCCGGAGATGAACCCGCCCACGCACGGCCCGAGGGCGGCACCCGCGAGGACGGCGGCTTGGTTGGCGCCCAGCGTCCGCGCCCGGTTGGATCGGTCGCTCAGATCGGCGAGCGTCGCCTGCGCCCCGGCGGCGTACGCCGCGCTCCCGGCACCCGCGATGAACCTCCAGAAGAAGAGCTCCGGTAGCCCCGTGACGCACTGCGCGCTTCCCAGCATCCCGGCCGCGGTTATCAGGGGCCCGGCGACCATGAGGGGTTTGCGCCCGCGCGAATCCGCGAGGGCGCCGAAGGGCACGTTGAGCACGAGCCTGGCGAGGGCAAACGCGCTCAGGGTCGCGCCCACCTGCGCTGCGGACGCGCCGAACTCCTCCGCGAACATGGGTAAGACGGGGGCGACGCACGAGTGGCCGGCCATGAGCAGCGCGGTGGTGACGCAGATGCCGGCCACGCGCCTGTTCTCCCCGAGGAACCCCGCGAGATCCCACACGGAAGAATCGGAGTTTGCTCGCGGGCCCGTGGGCGCGCCAGCCTCGGCGACCGGCGACGACGACGGCGACGACGACGACGATGTTTCGTCGTCGATGTCTTTGCGTGCATCGCGGCCGGAAGTGGACGCCGCGGAGGATGACGAAAACGCCCTCCGAGCCTCCCATCCCGCGCCAAACCCGGACTCGTCCCCGCGCGACGTCGTCGGGCGGCGGTGCGCCCAATCGCGCCGAACGTGCTCGAGCTCGCGCCACCGCACCGAACCGAGCGGCTCGAACGGATCCCGCGCGTCTCGCGCGACATCCGAGGACCCGACCGCCGCGGGCGGTGCTCGCCGCGCGCGGCTCAACCCCCGCCGCAGGGTTCCGACCAACGCTCGCGACGCCATGTGGCCGCGAGGAAGCCAGCGAGCGGCCATAACCTCAACGCATCAACACGGAATCTTCGACGTTCGACAACACCCCTCGGCGAGCGTCGTCGGACCCTCACACGACACGAACGCGCCCACACCTCTCGAGACGCGATCGGGACGTCGCGAGCGCGAGAAGTGCCGTCGAGACGCGTCGATCGCGGTCCGGTCCGAGGGATCAACGCGCGGGGTTCGGGTCGGGTCGCCGGCGACAATTGCGCGGTCTGAAACGATACCGCCGGGAGGAGGAGCGTAAACTCCATGGCGGAGACGGAGGCGTCGGTCGAGGCGTCCCCGGCCGCGGCGGATCCGCGTCCGGAGCCCCCGCTCGGCGATGCGTCCATCGCGGAGGTGTCGAACGGCGCGATGCGTGACGACTCGGCGGACGGACCGGGGACGCCCGCGCCCGCCACCCCAAAGAAGCAAACGATCCTCGAAGCCTCCCCAGCCGCGGCCGCGGACCAGTCCGAGCGCGAGAAGGATGAATCGCCGGGCGCGGTGGCGCTCTTCGACCTGGACCACACCGTCATAGACACCAACAGCAGCTGGCACTGGGTGCAGCACGAGGTGAACAACGGCAAGGTGGGTTTCGGCATGCTGATGACGGCGCTGTACTGGTTCTCGAGGTACGCGCTCGGCATGGGCGCGGGAGCCGAACGAGCGGGCGCGGAGGCTGCCGAGCTCTACGCCGGGGAGATGGAGGATGACCTGAACGAGCGGGTCGCGACGTTCTTCCGCAAGGAACTGTCGCACAGGGTTCGGCCGGGGTGTAAGGAGGCGATGGCCAGGCACAAGGCGGACGGCGTGCGATGCGTGATGTGCACGAGCTCGTGGCAGCATCCCGCTCGCGCCGCCGCCGCGCTCTACGGGTTGGAGTCGGCGCACGACGATATCATCTCGTCCGTCATGGAGGTGGACCAAGGCACGGGGCGACTGACGGGACGGATTCAGAAGGTGGCGTACGGGGACGGTAAACACGCGGTGACGAAGGAGTGGGCGGAACGCGCGGGCGTCGACCTGGCCAAGTGCTGGTTCTACACGGATTCCTTCTCGGACGTCGCGCTCATGGAGGCTGTCGGCTACCCCGTCGCGGTGAACCCGGATGCGCGGCTGAGGAAACACGCGCAGGAGAGGGGATGGCCGGTGGAGGACTGGGGTCTGGCGGAGGATAAGAGTAAGAAACCGAGGTACGCGTACGCGTGCCTGACGATGAAGGGGTCTTCCCAAGGGCCGGGGTGAGGGAGACCGCGGTCGAGTAGCCAGTGGCGACGAGGCGTTGAAACCTGAAAGCAGCTGAGTCCTCCAGATCCGATCACGTCCATTTCCGTCGCGGCCAAGCGCGAAATTCGGCATTGTCAATTCGCGTCCAGCCGACAAGATGCCGAAGGAATTCACCGGTTGGGATAACAACTCCACCAACGCCCGCCCGGGCTTCTCCCGCGCGGTCGGCAGGAGCCTCGTGCCCGGTCGCTCCGGCTTCGGTGAGCGCCCGCGCGCATCCCCGGGGATCCCGCCCCGAATATCACCAAATAATTGTGAAACGCAATTACGAGAATCTCGCGCGCGACCGCCCAACCCACGTCGCACCGTTCTGACCTCCGATGTCCCCCGCATTCGACTTCGCAGACTACCCCAAGTACACGTTCGAGGGCGCCGTCGAGATTACGTCGCAGCGCAACACTCGCGGCACCCTGCAGTACTGGGAAGGCGTCAAGGCGGGTTCCGAAGACCCGGAGGCTAATTTCCGGATTGCGAAGGAGACCCGCGCGCGGCAGCGCTCCTCCGCCGTCGGAGCCGCGCTCAAGTTCCCCCCCGAGATCCTCGGCGACATCTACGGCGATCCCGTCGAGGCAAAGAAGCGCGCGCAGCTCCAGCGCGCGCTCTCTCACGACCAACGCGCGGCCCTCCAGAAAGAGCTCCTGGACGGCTGGGCGCAGGTGGCGGGCGACGACAAAGCGATGAAGTCAGCCTTTTCGGCGATGAAGGAACCCGCCGAAGCCGCCCCGCCGGCTCCCGACACCCCCGTCAAGGTGAACCTGGTCGTCACCGAGTCACCGACTAAGGACGAGCCCGCCAACGCCCCGCCGCCCTCCGCGTTCAAGCGTTCCATGCCCACCGTGCCTTACTCGCAGTGCTACACCGACGTGGTGTCCTACGGAGGGGTGAAGAACGAGGCGTTCACCTCCATCAGCGCGTGAACGACGGGAGCGACCCGACGGGCGAATGGGCGAAAGGGACGTACGGTGTACATAGGGAGACGACGACGACGACGACGCGTCGGGTGCCGTTCGTCGCATCGCGAGACGTGATATGATATGTATTAAACGCGCGCGTGTTCCGACTGTCAGTCATCAGTCCGCCCCCGTCGCGGTCGACGCACCCGCTTCCCCGTCGGGCGCTTCCAATCCCCGCTCCCGCAACTCCCTCACCATCGCGTCGTTGTGCTCCCTCGCGGCTTTGGCCACCGCGAGCTTCCGCCTGGCCTCGAACTGGCTGTGCGCGAGCTGCCTCTTCGCGTCGTCCACCGATACCTCCTCGGCAGTCGTCGGAGTTTGGGCGGGGGCGGCGACTGACGCGGTTGCGTTTGACGGGTTCGCCAGCACGCCCTCGTTGAACCCCGCGCTCTCGGAAAACTGCTCCGGCGACGGCGGGGTCAGCCCGTGCTCCATGAAGCATCGCAGCAGCGCGCGTTTGCGAGCCATCTCCACGTCGTATGCGGCGCCAATCGTCGCGGCCACCCGCTCGCTCTGCTCCAGCCGCTCGAGGGTCTCGGCGAGGTCCATCTTGTCGAACCTGTCGGTGTCCTCCTTCGCCATCTGCTTCAGACGCTTGATCACCTCGGCGACGTTGTTGCGGTCGTACCCGGCGCGCGTGGTCTTGTCCACCTTGAGGTCGCCGGAAGCCTTCTTGGCCTCCCGGATCTTCTGTTTCTGCCCCATCGATGCGACGCGGTCGTTCGACGCGACGGATGAAGAAAAAGTGTCGGCGGAGGGTGGGTTTTCCGGGGCGCCGCTGGTCGGAGGCGGCGGGGGCGCGGCCGAGGGTTCAGGCGGCGCTTGGAGGCGTCCTCCGGGACGGACCTACTACCGACGAATGAATCGCGACGCGCTTTAAGGTCGCGCGGCCGGCACTGCGACGCGGGGAGGAGTGCCCCAGCGCCACGGCCCACGAGCGAACCTCGTCCACGGCCACGTCAGCCGATATCGATGAAACACACGACGGGAAGCCAGTCTCCGCCGCGCCAAAGGCGGAGGGCGATAGACCTCCGGACGACCATGCTCGCCACGACTCGAGTCGAGCGAGTCATCGCGACGTCGCCGCGCGTCTCGTCCCCCGCGAAGCGTCGATCCGCGTCCCGACGAGCGCCGCCCGTCTCGAGCGCGATCCAGACGGACGAGATGCGAACCCATCGATCGAGAGTCGCGTCGACTCTCACGGCGGCCGCGGCTTCCCTCGCGCTCGCCGCGCTGAACCCCCACGCCGCGCTCGCCGTGGGTCCGGTGTCCGTCCCCTTCGACGACGTGCGGTACGAGGAGGTGCCGTGCGAGAAGGGCACGATGAGCTCGGTGGGCGGAGCCGTCAACGTCCGCGCAGGCGTGACCTGCGTCAAGTTTACCGCGCGCGCAACCAACCCGTCCGCCAAGCCGCTGAACAACGCGGACGTGTACGGTCGCGTGTACGACGACACCGGCAGCGCGGTAACGGACGTCGCGGAGAACAACAGGATCGCGTACGTCGACGTCGTCCCGGCTGGCACCGGCGACGTGACCTTCGTGCTCACGATGGGCAAAAATCAATTTGACCAAGGCCCGTTGCATTGGCAGGGGCTCAAAGCCAGCGGGTTCGCGGGTAAGATCCTGCCCGGTCAGACGGGGGCGACGGGGTTGCTCGGGGAGAACGAGTGCGACCTGGCGCCGGACCCGGCGGAGTGCGAGGAGGAGCGAGCCCTGATGGCCAACATCCGATGATGAGAGAGAGCGGGCGTCTGTACTTGTAATCCACTTTTTTCTCTCAAAACTTGCCAAAACTTCGTGGCCGAACGAGCCCTCCCCGCACTTGCCATGAACAAGGGCGGCGGCGAGAAGGCTCGCGCCGAGAAGGCGGCCCGGGAAGGGGGCGGCCGCGGGGGGCGCGGGGGGCGGTCCCGGGGCGGCGCGACGGTCAAGAAGGGCGCGCCTCGAGTTCCCACAGCCCCGGCGCCGGGAGCAAAGATACAGATCCTCAACGCGAGGATACGAGTCGAGGGGGAACCGCCGCCTCTGCCCCCGAAACGCGCCGAGCCCGCGCGCGGCGCCGGCTCGGACGGCGTCGGAAAGGAAGGTCCCAACAGCCTCAAGGGATGGCGCGGATTCTCCGGCGGCGGCTACGGCGTCGACGGCCTCGGCATCGTGCCCGGCGCCGCGAACGCGCAGTCGACGAGATCCGCGCATGGACCCGCCGAGCTCCTGCACATGACGGACGACGCGCAGGACTCCGTGGCCGACCTACTGCGCGAGCTGCGCCCCGTGGCATCGCCCGCGGAGGATCCTCGCGCGGTCGCCGAGGAGGAGCGGCGGTTAGCGGTGCAGCGAGCCAGCCTCGCCGCGCCCGAGCGGGTCACCGCGAGAGCGGCGGGGATGCGCATCGAAACCCAAGACGACTTCCGAATGGTCGGCAGGGCCGCGCTGCTCGCCTCTTCCGACAGCGTGCTCGATCAGCTCGCGGCGCAGGAGGCGCACGCGGTGACGATGTCGGAGGAGGCGTCGCGCGCGGGTGCGAGGCGGGTAGAACGGGAACGCGCGGAGCGAGAGCGAAAGGCGCGCGAGAGGCGGCTGACGGAGCGGCTCGTCGAGAAGGGATTTGGCGAGTCGCGCGCGGCCGAGGCGCTCGCGCACTGCCCCGAGGACGAGGCGGACTTCCTAAACCCGGGGGAGAACACCCGCGCGTCACAGAGACGGGCGATCGACGCGAGGCTGGGGGAGGCGATGGACTGGCTCTGCCTCAACGTGCCGAGGGACGAGATGCCGGAGGCGTTTCTCAAAATCTCGGAGCGGGACCCCGTCGAGGCGGCGCTCCGAGCGCGAGCGGAGGCCGTCGCGGAGGCTGCGCGCGCGGCCAACGACGCCGTCGATGCCGACGACGACGACGCGCACGACCGCGTGCAGGCGCCGGACCCTTACGTGGCGCTGCTGCAACGCGCCATGCTGGGCCGGTTGGCGGCGATGGGGTTCAGCCGAGCGGAGGCTCGCGAGGCTCTCGAAACGTCGGGTTGGGTCGAGGAGGACGCCACGTACGCGCTGCTCAGGAGCCTGCAGCCCGCGAGCGTGGGGGACCTCGACGTCGGCTCGATGGACCGGGAGGAGGCCGTGGGAGAGCGCGGCGAAGAGGCGATGGCGCTGGCCGCGATTCTCGAGGACGATTTCGCGGATCTCACCGGGGAGTTTCCGGATGAGGACGGGAAGATGGCGCTGGAGCGCGAGCAGCGACGCATGTGGACCGCGGAGGTGCGAACGGAGGACGACCGGTGGAAGCCGTGCGTGCTGGAGGTGCACTTCCCCCCGGGAACCGCGTACCCGTTCGAGCCGCCGCTCATCTCGGTCCGCGCGCCAAACTTACCGAACACGATCCGCCGGTCCGTCGCCGCGCAACTCGCGGCGCAGGCGGCGTCGATGACGGGCGAGGCGGTCGTGTACACCCTGGTGGCGTGGCTTCGAGAGCACATCCCCGCGATCCTCGACGAGCACGGGACGATGGACGCGGAGGCTGCGGAGAGGGCGGCGGTTTTAGCGGCTGAGGAGGAGGCGCGTAAGGAGGCGGAGGCGGCGGCTAAAAGCGACGTTCGCCTGTCGGGGCACTCGAGGCTCGAGAGGACGTTCGCGCGCATCGAGGCGAGGCGGGAGGAGGAGGACAGGGAAGAGGAGGACAGGAGGCGACGGATGGCGTACTTCCGCGAGCTCATGAACGAGGAGAAGGAGAAGGCCAAAGTCGCGTCAAGGAAAGAGGAGGACGAGGTTGACTCCCAGGTTGACTCCCAGGATGACTCCCAGGTTGACTCCCAGGTTGACTCCCGGGTTGACTCCCAGGTTGGCGCGAAGCCGCCGCCGGAACCCAGCGGCTACGTCGACCCACCCACCACCGAACCCACCTCGGGCGGACTGGACGCGCAGCTCAGGCGATGGGAGGAGGCGCACGAGCGGAGGGTGGCGGCGGCGAGGGCCGACGTGGACGCCGCGGCGGCAGCCTTTGCCGCGCGACGCGTCATCGCGCCAAACACCGCGGTGACCAAGACGGCCGTCTTAGCCGCGAAGGCTGCCGAGGAGAGGAGACTAGCCGACGAGGCCGAGGCGGCGAGGAGGGAGGCGGAGCTGGGAACGGCGAGGGGTCGACGCGCGGCGGCTCGGGAGAGGCTTTACGCGGGCAAGGACGCCGCGAGCGAGGCGGGCGCGGGGAAGGGCGCCAAGCCCGGGCTCTCGTGGCTCACGAAACACGTGAAGAACCTCGGGTTCGGCGACGACGAGCGCGACGACGACGGGTCCGGTGCGGCGGATGACGACGACGAGGTCGCCGCCGCCGCCGCCGACCGACTCGCGGGCTTCGGCGGCTTGCTCAGCCGCAAGCTCCGTGACGAAGCGGATGAGGCGACGGAGGAGGCGAATAGGAAAATGGCCGGCGCCCGCCTCGCCGCCGCGGAGAAGCGCAAAGCCGAGGACAAGAACTGGCGCGACACGCAGGCGAAGCGCGAGGACCTTCCCGCGCACGGCATGCGCCGAGAGGTGCTGGAGTGCATCGAGAACGGGCGCGCGTCCGTCGTGAGCGGCGCCACCGGCTGCGGTAAGACGACGCAGGTGCCGCAGTACGTCTTTGAAAACGCGGTGCGATTGGGCCGCGGCGGCGAGTGCTCGGTCATCATCACGCAGCCGCGCAGGCTGAGCGCCATCGCCGTCGCCGAGCGCGTCGCGCAGGAGCGGTGCGAGCGCATAGGCGACACCGTGGGGTACAGTATCAGGCTTGAATCGCGGCAGAGCTCCAACACCAGGCTCCTCTTCTGCACGACGGGTATCCTCCTCAGGCGGCTTCAGTCGGACCCGGACCTTCGCGGGGTGTCGCACGTCATCGTCGACGAGGTGCACGAGCGCGATTTGCTCAGCGATTTCCTCCTCGTCATTCTCCGCAGGCTCGCGGCGCGGCGTGAGGACTTCAGGCTCGTCGCCATGTCCGCCACCGTCAACGCGGAGCTGTTTAAGGGTTACTTTGAGCGGGTGGTGCCCGGAGAGTGCGGCTGCGTCGAGATCCCGGGCCGAACTTTCCCGGTCGCCGAGTACCGACTGGAGGACGCCATCGAGGCCACCGGGTACGTGTGCGAGCCCGACAGCGAGTTCGCGCTCGGCGCGGACGGTAAACCTCAGGGCGGCGGGGGCGGCGGTCGCACTTTCAATCCCCTTTCGGGGGGTGGCGCGAGAAGGAGCAAAGCCATGGCAGCCGTCTACGATTCCCTCGCCAGGACCGCGGAGATGGGCGACATCACCGAGGAGACCAGGGCGATGTACCCCGGGTACAGCGATAACACCCTGCGATGTTTACAGACGGTGGACGAGGAGAAGATAAACATGGAGCTCATAGAGATGCTGGTGCAGCTCATCGCGGATGAGTACGAGGATGGCGCGATTTTGATCTTCCTCCCGGGCATGGCCGAGATCAGAGGCTTGCACGAGCGTCTCGCGTCGTCGCTGGACGACGTGGAGAAACGGTTCATACTGATTCCGCTGCACTCCACCCTGTCCTCCGAGGAGCAGCGCCTGACGTTTAGCAAACCCCCGCCCGGGGTTCGCAAGGTTGTCATGGCCACGAACATCGCGGAGACGTCCATCACCATCGACGACGTCGTATTTGTCATCGACAGCGGCCGCGTGAGGGAGACCCAGTACGACCCGGCGAGTCGAATGTCGTCCCTTGTCACCGCGTGGTGCAGCCGCGCGAGCAGTAGGCAGCGCAGGGGCCGCGCCGGTCGCGTCCGCGAGGGGTACTGCTTCCACCTCTACTCGAGCGCCCGGGAGGCGAAACTCGCGGATTTCACCACGCCGGAGATTCTTCGAACCCCGCTGGACGCGCTGTGCCTGCAGATCAAGATCCTTCGACTCGGAGACGTCAGGGAGTTTCTGGCGCAGGCCATCGAGCCCCCGCCCGAGGGCGCCATCGCGTCCGCGCTCAGATCACTGACGGAACTGGACGCCATCGACGCGAGCGACGAGCTCACGCCGCTGGGCCACCACCTCGCCGAGCTGCCCGTGGACGCGAGGCTGGGCAAGATGATGCTCTACGGCGCCATGTTCTCGTGCCTCGACCCCGTGCTGACCATCGCCGCGGGCGTTGGGTTCAGGTCGCCCTTCGTCTCTCCGATGGACAAGCGGGACGAGGCTGACGAGGCGAAGAGGAAGATCGCGGGTCACGGCGCCACCTCGGACCACCTGACGCTGGTCAGGGCGTACGCGGGATGGATCCGCGCCAAGGCTCGCGGGCGGGGTTTCGAGCGGGACTTTCTCGCCAAGACGTTCCTGTCCGCGCAGACGCTGCGGCAGATCAGCGAGATGCGGCAGCAGTACGTGGAGCTCTTGGACCAGATCGGGTTTCTTCGCTCGGGCACCGGTTTGCTCGGGGGTAAGAAGGACGAGGATGACGGGTCGAAGGGGGAGGGCCAACAGGACGCAGACGCGGGGAGCACACTCGACGCGTCCGCCGCGCCGTTCGTTCCGAGACCCGACCAGCCACGAGCAAACACGAAGGGCGCCAAGAGAGGCGGGTTTAAAGCCGCGGCGGAGCGAGCGTTGGCCGCGGCGAGCGTCAACGCCGGAAACGAGCCCCTCGTGCGAGCGGTGATTTGCGCGGGTCTATTTCCCAACGTCGCCGTCGTGGAGAGCGTGGGCGGGTCCGGGAGCAAACCGGGCGGGGGAGGTGGGGCGCAAGCGAGCAAGACGCGCGTCCGCACCAAGGGCGACGGCGACGCGCATTTGCATCCCACGTCGGTGGTGTTCGGTTTGTCCAAGTTTGAGCACAGGTTCCTGCTGTTCCACGAGAAGGTCAAGACGGCGAAGGTGTACATAAGGGACGCCACGATGATCGGGCCGTACCCGCTGCTGCTGTTCGGAGGCAAGGTGGCCGTGGACCACGGTCGGTCGCAAGCCACGTGCGACGGATGGATCAGGTTCAGGGCCGCGCCCAGGGTGGCTGTGCTGTTCAAAGCCTTAAGGAAGGAGCTCGACGGGCTGCTGATGCAGAAGATTGCGACGCCCGAGCTGAACATGGCGAACAAATCGGGCGACTTGGTGAGGACCATCGTCGAGCTGCTGGAGACGGAGTCGGAGGTGGCGGCGGAGGCGAGGAGGGCGATGAGGGACGCGGAGGCCGCGACGACTCGCGACGACAAGGAGGCGTGAGTGAACACCCTCAGCCATAGTTATTAGAAGTAAACGCGTCACTGAACATCCTACGGGACCAACGCGGGCAACAGTCTCGTGTCTATGAACGCGGCCACGTCCCGCTCCACCTCGTCCCTCGCGACGTCGATCTCCCCCCTGGGACACAGTCGCACCCCGCCCAGCTGCTCCATGACCTTATCCGCGAGTTGACCCGCCTGGTTACAGTCCGCCGCGGTGTTCTGCTTACTCCTGTACATGGCTCGCTCGGGCATGGCATCCGTGTCGCCGACGGCCAGCACCGCGTACGTGACCCGGGTCGTTTTGTCGACCCTCGCGATGTGCATACACCGCACCCAGTCCGTTCGTTGCTCCCTATTGGTCCTCACGCTCGTCATCGTGTCCCTCAGGAAGGTGATCCCTCCCCCGACCGCTTCCTCCGTCTCGCCAGTCTCCATCACCAGTAGGAACACTTCGTCGACGGTTTTTGGATCTGGGCCCTCCCACTCTCCCAGCACCGCTATTGTAGCCGCGTCTAACACATCGCGCTGATCCACGGTCTCGATGCCGTACTCCTGATACTTGACAATATCGCCGAGCTTCACGTGTTGGAACACGCTCTGATCCTTCATAAGACCAACGACGACGTCAGCCACCTGCGGGGGGGAAGGGCGATGTTATTAGCACTAGTGGTGGGCACCCTTCGGGGCGGATGACGTGTGCCCAGCTTCAAGCCGCGGGATCGAGGTGTTGGGCTAGACTCGCGAATCGCGCACCTCTTTGGCGATGGGGCCGCCGTACAGCACCGTGATCGTCCTCCTGTTGTCGATTTCATCGTCCCTCATGTCGGTCGATGTGCGGCGCCCCGCGTTGTGGCCCCACTTTTGCCAACTTTTCGTCGGGACCGAAAAAACACTTTTACCCTCGCCGGGTCGGAGCGAGGTCCTCGGGGTGCCATGGCCGCGCTCACGCTGGGCCGTGAGGTCCAGGTCCGCGCGCGGATCAAATCCATGTGAGTGCTCACCTCGACCGTATCCGCGATACCGCGTCCCCCGCTCGCGACACCGGCGACACCCGACTGATCCGCCCTACCCCCTTCCTTCCCCTTTAGATACAACAAGCGGCAGATGGACTTCAACGAGCTGCGCGAGTACAACGATTACCTCGAGCAGGTGGAGGACATCATCTTCAACCTATGCGAGGGCATCGACGTCAAGGCGACGGAGGCCAAGGTGGATGCCTACAGGAAGGAGAACGCGGGCGAGATCGCGAGGCTGAACAAACGGAACGAGGAGGAAGACAGGCGGATCGCGGAGGCGAGTGGGAGCGAGTGGGCGCCACGGAGAATGTCGATGGACGGCTCGGACGTGGGCGACACGCCGGGTCCCACGGGGGGCGCCGGAGGGTTCGGTGGCATGTTCGGTCACACCCCGGGCACGGGCGGCGGCGGCGGCGGGCCGCCCAGGCCGGTGATGGCGGTGCCCAAGCCCACTGCCATGCCGCAGAGCGGGGGCAAGGCGGCTCACGGCGCGTGGGACCACGGCCTGGATCAGTCGGCGGAGGGACGGGCGAAACGGGAGGCGGCGATCGCAAAAGCGTGTGGGGTGGACATGCACGCCCTGGGGATGGCGAGGGCGAGGCAGGAGGCTCTCCAGAGCATCTTCTGCTGAGGATCGCCAACGGGTAGAAACGTAGGACTTAGGCGCGCGAAGGTCACGGACTGAATGGAAAATAAACATTCGAATTACATGAGCGCGAGCGGCGCGGGTCATCTTCCTCCGCGTCGCCTCTTCTCCTCCTGTCCGCGGTCATCTTCCTCGCGTTCGTCAAAGAGGCTGGCAACTGTTTATGTCAGGTGTTGCGTTGAAAAATAAATTCATCAGCGCGCACCATCCCGCCGCCCGCTGTTCAGCGAGTCGGGGGCAGGTGCGCGCTGCTCCAGCCGCCCGGGTCCTTCTTGTCATTCGCAGCCTTGGAGGCGGCGGGAATGAACTTGGGCATCGCGGTGGGCTTGGGCATGGGGACGGGCGCGGCGGCCTTGCCGGTTGCGGTGGGGGGCTTCTGGATGTCGACGGCATCCTCGGCAGTCTTCACCACGGCGTTGGCGCCGGGGGGAGGGACGGAGGGCGCGGTGGCCTTGGCGGGCGCGGCGGGGGGAAGCTTGTCGCCCGGGAGGGGGATCTTCCTCGCCTTGGGCACGGCGGGCACGGCGTTGGACTTGACGGGAGCGGGCGCCTTAACCGGCTCGGGCTCCTCGACCTCTTCCTCCTCCTCCTCCTCCTCAAACGCCGCCGCAGCCTCCGTCGCCTGCTCGGCAGCCTCGAGCCAGTTGGCCTGTCTCGCCCGCGCGTTCTCGTCGACGGCGCGCTCCGCGGTCTCCTTCCTGGCGCGGAGCATGGCGATGGTGGCGCTGCCCCCCTGCCTCGCGTAGGGCTTCGCCTTCTCAGCCTTGGCCTTCTCAGCCTCGATGGCGTCATACTTGGGCGACCACTTGATGGCGGAAGCCTTGAGCTTCTCCGCCGCCACATCGGCGGCGGGCTCGCCCACGAGCACCCGGGTCACGCCGGCGGCCCACTTGCTGAACACGCTGGAGGAGGAAGATTCCTCCGCGGCGGCGGCGGCTATTTTGGCTTGCGCCTCGGGGGCATCCTTCATCTTGGAAAGGACGGCGATCACCTTGCGGTCAGCCTCCCAGGAAGCCTTGAACTCCGCGATGACCTCCTGCGCCTCGGAGAGCTCGGACTCGAGCTCCTTCACCCGCTCCTCGAGGGACTCGCTCTTGCCCGTGTTCACGTCCATGTCAACCTTGGCCGCCGCCGCCTCCTTCTCAGCCGCCTGCGCGCGCTTTTCAGCCGTCGCCTGAACCTCCAGCGCCACGGAGAGCTCCTTCTTGAGCGTCTTGATCATCATCTCGTTCGTCTTGTGCGCCGCGAGCACCTCGCCAGCCTTGCCGGAGATCTTCTTCTCGGTCGCGAGCTCCTCGGAGGTGGCGGCGAGCTTCTCCTTGAGGCCCTTGCACTGCTTGTTGCTAACCTCCAGCGCCCGAACGAGCTCCCCGAGCTTGGCCCTCAGCTGCTTCTCCGCGGAGGAGGACGCGCCGTCGGTCTCGACGGAGAGCTTAGCCTTGAGCAGCTCCTCCTCGTGCTCCTTCTTGATCGCCTTGAGCTGCGCGGCGTGGAGAGCCTCGATCTTCGCGAGGCGCTCGTCCACGGCGGCGCCGGTGACAAACTTGGGCTGGAAGTCCTCGATGTTCGCAACCTCCCCCGCGACGTCGTCGACGAGCTCCGGGATGTCGCCCTTGATGGACGCGGCGGTGGGAGCGAGGGGCTTGCTGGCCGCGGCGGGGACGGGGGGAGCGGGAGGGGTGGGAGCCACGGCGACGGGCTTCGCGGGCTCGGCGGACCTCTTCGCCGCGAGGATCTCCTCCTCCTTGGCCAGTTCCATCTCGATGAGACGCTTGGCCTCAGCCTTGATTTGCGTGGGGTTCTCGACGCCGGGCTCGATGAAGAGGGCATCGACCTTCTTCTGGGCATCCTTCTTGGCCTTGGCCTTGGCCTCGAGGTCGGCAGCTTTGGCCTTGACGCCGTAGGTGGACTTGGCGACGTCGGCGGGGACGTGGCCCATGCGGAGCTCGTCGCCGAGCACCGTGGCCGACTTCTTGGCGTCAGCCTCGCGCTTGGCGGCGGCAGCCTTGAGCGCAGCCTGCGCCGCGCGCATCTCAGCCTCGGCAGCCTTGAGCTCAGCCTCGGCGGCAGCCTTGGCGGCGCTGAGCGCCCTCGCCTTGGAGGTATCCGGGGCGGCGCCCGCCGGCTTGAAAACCGGCGCCGCTTCAGGCGATTTCGCCGAGGGGGCGGGGGCGGGGGCAGGGGCCGCGGGAACCGGGGGCGGGGGAGGCACCACGGCGGTGGCCGCGGCGGCGACGCGCTTGACGAGCTCGTCATCCTCGTCCTCCTCCTTCTCCTCCTCCTCCTCCTCCTCGAGGGCCTTCATCTGTTCCTGGAGCTTCTTCATTTGCGCCTCAGCCTCCGCCTTGAGCCGGAGCTTCTCCGCCTTTTTCGCGTCCCCGGGGGCGGGCGCGGCGGCGGCGGCGGCGGCGGCGACAGGGGGCGGGGGCATGGCCGGGCCGGGCGCGGATATGGCGGACGCCGCGGCGACGCGCGCGGCGAGGGCAGCCGCCTCCGCGTCGATCTCCTCCTGAGCCTTCTCGTCGGAGTAGTAGTCGGGCTCCTTGGAGATGGCGAGCGCCTTCTTGAGCATCTCGAGCTCCTCCTTGGACGGGGAGTGCACGGGGGAGTCCTCGCCGAACTCGGTATCGAGCTGGTACCTGCGGCGGACGTCGTTGAGGTTACCGCCCGCGAGCATCTCGAGCTTCAGGTCGATGAGCGCCGCCTGATACTCGCGCGCCTGCCACTCCCTGCTGGTGTCCTCGGGCTTGCCGGCCTCCTCCCATCGCACGTACGAGCGGATCTCGACGAGCTTCTGGGGGATGGCGATGGACCCGAGGAGATCCGCGGGGACAACCTTGAGGATGCGACGCTCGACAGCCGCGGTGGCCTCGGCGTGGAGGCGAGCCTCGTAGTCCTCGTTGCTCTCCGCGGGGCCCTGCGCGGCGCGCACGACGGGGAAGCGGGCGCGCGTCAGGCGCCTGGGGGGGGCGACGGTTGCGACCCCACGGACCGAGGGGACGAACGAGCCCCTGCGGAGCGCGGCGTTCGTCTGCATCGCGCCGAGCGACGCGGCCGCGGCGTTAGCGACCATATCGCTTGGGTACGTGTGTGGATACGAGCTAGTGCGACGGCGTTCGCGCGCTAGCTGCTATGGTTGACCCGCGTCCGAAGGGCGGAATTTGAATTCCTCGTGACAGTTTGAATTTTCAGAGAAAAAAAGTGGCAACGGAAAGGGGTCCAGTTGGGCGCACGTGATTGGCTGAGAGGGGAAGGTGTCGCAGTTTGCTGACTTTTCACGCCCGCTGCCGAAAAAACCCGGGGGAGCCCAATGGGGAGCCCCCGTTCGCAGCGCACCGGAGATGGCGCGGTCGTGTCGCGAGGCGTCGCGGATGCTTCGCCGGGCGCTCGCGTCGCGGTCGAGCGAGGCGGCGATCATCTCAACGCGTGAATCGCTTCCTAGCGGCTCGATTCCTCCGCCCCATGCGTCGTCGTCGTCGTCGTCGCGCGAGGGCCGCCGCCCGCGCTTCTTCTCGACGACGACGTCCTCCTCCGAACGTCCCGGCGACGACGACGAGTGGGAGACGGTCGTGGGGCTCGAGCTGCACGTACAGATAGGGGCGAAGACCAAGCTGTTCTCCGGGTGGGTTCGCGCGTCCCTCGACGAACCGTCCCGGACCCTGGCGACGTCGCCGCGACCCCGAACCCCGCCCGGACGCGATGACGACGCATGTATTTCCGGCACCCGAAACCTAACAACGCGCCTCCCGTCCCCCGTTCCCGCCCGTCCCACCCAGGGCCGAGAGACTGTACGGCGCCGAAGCGAACGCCAACGTCGCCCCGTTCGATGCGGCGCTCCCCGGATCCCTCCCCGCCGTGAACGCGCGCGCCGTGGAGCTCGCCGCGAGGCTCGGGTTCGCTCTCGGCGCCGACGTCCAATCGCGGAGCTCGTTCGACAGGAAGCACTACCACTACCCCGACCTGCCCCACGGGTACCAGATCACGCAGCAGCGATCGCCCATCGCGCTGGGCGGCTCCCTGGACGTGTTCGTGGACGGCGAAAAAAGCGGCGGCGGCGCGGAAAAAGACGGGACGAAGAGGAGGACGCTGCGGGTAGAGCGGCTGCAGCTGGAGATGGACACGGGGAAGAGCTTCAAACAATCGAGCGGCGCGACGTTGGTGGACCTCAACCGCGCCGGGTCGACGCTCGTCGAGATCGTCACCGCGCCGGACCTGAGGGGCGCGGAGGAAGCCTCGGCGGCCGCGGAGACGTTCCAGCGAGTCGTCAGGTTCCTCGGCGTGGGCGACGCCAACATGGAGGAGGGTTCGATGCGAGTCGACGTCAACGTGTCGCACAAAAGGAGAGACGGCGCCGTCGTCGGGGAGAGGTGCGAGGTCAAGAACCTGAACTCGTTTCGGTCCATCGCGCGCGCGGTGGCGCACGAGCGAACGCGGCAGATCGCGCTGCTCAAACGCGGGCAGTGCGTGAGGCGTCAGACCCGATCCTTCGACCCGGCGGTCGGCGCCACCGCAGTGCTGCGCGACAAGGAGGCGCTCCTCGACTACAGGTTCGCGCCGGAACCCGATTTACCCCCGGTGGTGATCGAACCCGCGGCGTTAAGAGCCATCGCGGCGGCCGTTCCCGAGCTGCCGTCCTCGGCCGCGGCGAGGCTGACGCGAACCAGAGGTTTGACTTCGAAACTGGCGCGCGCGATCGCGTCGAAACCGTGGACGGTGGCGTACTTTGACGCGTGCGCCGACGCGGCAATCGAGTGGGCGTCGAGACACGGGACGAAGGAACCAAACGCCGCCGACGTCGCCAACTGGGTCACCGGCGTGCTCGTGGGCGCGGTGAAGAAGGCGGGGTTGACGCGCAAAGGTGGTGAGCCGCTTCGCGGTTTGCCCGAGAGCGCCGGCGCGGCGAGGGTCGGCGAGCTTCTCGCTCGCGTGTCGGCGTCTGCGTCACTAGAGGGGGATGCGTCAACGGGAACGTCTCCGGTCGGCGCCGGCATCACCGCGAGGATGGCCAAGTCGGTCCTCGCGGCTATGGTCTCGGGGGACTCCAGGCCGATCCCGGAGATTGCGACGGAGCTCTTCGGTGGGGACGTGGAGGACGGGGAGGGCTCTTCGGCGGGGGTCGGCGGGGTAGTCGGGGCCGGGGCGGGCGAGGACGGGGAGGCGTTGGAGGCTGCGTGCGCCGCGGTTGTCGCGTCGATGCCCGAGCAGCTCGCGGCGTACCGGGGCGGGCGGACCCGGGCGATGGGTTCGTTCGTGGGTGAGGTGATGAAGCGGACGAAAGGGAGGGCGGACCCGCGTCGCGCCGCGGAGATCATCAAGTCCCTGGTGGACCAGTGAGGTTGCGACCAAGGTAAAGAAAGTCCAAAAAGACGTGCATAAATTTCCCGCGCCCATGGCCGACTTTTCCATTTCACGAAACGACGCCGACGCGTCAGCGCCCAACGCCGACCCTGAATGTCGCAGCCGGCGGCGCGATGGGAGGGCCGCAACGTGACGAAGGATCAGGTGCGCGCTCGAGTCTGGGGCGCGCTGGAATCCTCTGGAGCCGCGGTCGGCTCTCCGTGGTCCGCCATCCCCAACTACAAAGGCGCGGATGACGCTGCTCGCATCCTCGCCGGGCTCCCGGAGTTTCGGGACGCGCAGGTGGTCAAGTCGAACCCCGACCCCGCTCAGGGCCCGTTCCGGCTCGCCGCCCTGCGCGCGGGGAAGAAGCTCTACACTCCGGTGCCGGAGCTCGTGCAGGACACCCCGTTCGTCCTGCTGGACCCCGAGGTGCTCGAGCACATCGGCGTCGCCTTCGAGGAGGTGGAAAACGCCAGCGGGTTCCTGCAGCACGGATTGCGCGTCGAGTTCAGAGACGTCGAGCCCATCGACTTTTTCGTCGTGGGCTGCGTCGCCGTGACGAGGGCCGGAGGAAGGACCGGCAAGGGCGCCGGGTTCGCCGACCTCGAGCTCGGAATCATGCGCCACTACGGCTCCGTCACCCCAACCACGCCCATCGCCACCACCGTCCACGACCTGCAAGTCGTGAACGACGCCGACGTCGTCATGGAGGCGCACGACACGCCGCTCGATTACGTCGCCACCCCGAGCGGGCTCGTCGAGACGAAGACGACGATGCCGCGACCGGGTAAGCTGGACTGGAACGCGGTGCGGGAGGATCAGTACAGGGACATCCCGTTCCTGAGAAACCTTCGAGGCGAGCTCGCGGGCTACTAGCTAGTAGATGAGGGCTCTTCGGGCTCTGGTGGATGACAAACATCGTAAAGTTAACACTCAGGTTGCCTGCTTGATGGTGCCGTACGCGAGGATCTTGCCAGCGCCGCCGTCGTCGCTCTGCGTGGTGAAGTCGTCCGCGCCCTGACGCACCACTATGGACCTGCCCGCCACGTTGAACATGTTCTTACCGTCCCTCAGCGCGATGTACTGGTCCTTGAACGTGTCCTCGACGGCTCCCGACTCGCTCGCCGTCACGTTCCCGAGGTCCCCGATGTGCCTCCACAGCAGGCACCCCTCGCCCACGAAGTGGCAGGCGCTCGCGCCGAACTTCTTGAGCGAGTTGGGTCCGCCGTGGGGCCTGTCCTGTGGGTTCCAGCTGGCTCCCGTGCACGATCCGTCGGCGCACTCCACGTTCCCGTTCTCGTGGATGTTGATGGCGTGGAGGCCCGGGGCGAGGCCCTGCAGCGACGCGGTGATCTGGACCTTCTCCTGGTTGGACTTGTCGATGAACGGCTCGAACTTGAACGAGCCCTTGACGTTGCTGCCCGTCGTGGGGGTGAGCTCGGCGATGTAAGTCGGGGTGCCCTTGGCGAAAGCCACGCCCGGGGAGGCGGCGAGGGAAAGCGCGGCGAGCGCCGCGGCAGCTCTCTGGCCGAAGTTGGCGGAAGATTCTTCATCCGCGGAAGCCTTCGCGACGACGGACGTGGCGGGACGAGCCGCGACGCCGCGAGCGCGGGGTGCGATGACGCGCGCGTGATCCCGGCGGGAGAGGGACGCCGAGGTGGGTGCGACGGCGAACATCGTCACTAGCGGATCCTCGCGGGGTGCCGAGTCGGGGAGTGCCTCCGCGTATATCGGTCTTATCCTTTTTTTACGTGGTGATGACTTAGACTACGACTGGGCATCGTTGCGAAGTCTGTTCTCAGACGAGCAAGGTTCTTATCGTTGTTATGAAAGAATGGTCCGCTCCCTCGTCATCAAATCCCCTTGAAGTCGACCTTGAAGAGCCAGTCGTAGTCCCTCCCCATCTTCCCCTGGAAATACTTCTCCTCCTTCTTGAGATCCTGAGGCCTGGACCACTCCCCGCGGGGTGTCCTGACGCACTCCTCTTTCTTGTAGTAGAACCCGTCCCAGGTTTTGACGTACCCGCCAGCCTCAAACCCGGCCCTCATGCGCTGGAACATGTCGTACGCCATCCGTCCTTCGACGCCATTGATGGTATCCAACGTAGCCTTGAAATCGATGAGCTCATCCGGCATGGAGAGGTCGCCGCGCCAGAGCTTGGGCACCAATTTCTCGTCGTCGGTCAGCTCAAAGTTTGGCTCGCCGGATGGGGACCACCTCGCGTCAATTTCCAATAGCTCCTCCCTGTACCTCTTCAGCTGCCTGCGCTCGCGGTCCGTGAGGCCGTCCTTGCCGACGAGCTTCTGGTGCGCCTGCTTTCGCTGGTAGCTGCCGCCCTCCTTGGACCAACTATCTCTGTTTCTCTTCTGCTTGTACTTCTCGAGCTCCTCCTCCGTCATGTTCGCAAACTTCTCATCCTCTGCAGACTTGATCACGGTACTACCCTGAGAATCAACCAGTTCGGTCGCGCCGGACTTGGCGCGCTCCATTTTGGCCTCGAGCTTGGGGATGAGTGTCGTCTTGAGCAACTCCTTACGCTCCTTGTCCGCCTCCCTCATCGCCTCGATCATCTGCTTGGCGAGCCAATCGGGATCCTCCGCGAGGTTCTCCTTAATCGCCTGTACGCCCCACGGCTCGTTCGGGATGAGCCGTCCGCGCTCCACCGGGGGCTTGTTCATGTAGGTGTAGTCACCGAGGGTGAGGTCCTCGTACCGCTTGCCCGGCCTGGGCAGGCCCTCGTTCCTGTCCCGGAGGTTCTCGGGCTCCAGGGCAACCTGCGGGTAATAGTTATCAACCGCGTACTTCATCTTCGCCGCCTTGTCCGCTTGCGCGCGCATGCCCTCCTTCGCCTCATCCGCCTCGGACTTGAGCACCTTACAGGGGGTATCGGGCCCTCTCCCGGGGAAGTCGCTCTTCGGCGGGTTCGCCGCGATGATCTCTTCGAGCCTCTCGCCGGATAAAACATCGTTGGCGATGAGCTCGTCAAAGGCAACGTCCATCGCGTCTCTGTGCGCCTCGATGATAGCCTTGGCGTTGGACATCGCCTCGTTGAGGATCTGCACGATCTTGCGCTCGGCGTACTGGTAGTGGTCGAAGTCCGCCTGTCGCCCGTACCCGTGAAGCTTGCGGTTGTAGTCGTGCCTGCTCATCTCTCCGGTGCTGGACACCCTGGACTTCCGCGTCTGGATCGTCCTGTCGGGGCTCCAGAGCGTGTCTGGATCGTACGTGTACGTGGTGAGCATGTCCGGCGCGCCGAGGCCGTAGTTGACGACGACGTTGCGG
>Ga0181573_10000536_pt1 | contig 39358 bp, 27 predicted proteins | sample 101ome_25_FD_148643 | JGI IMG/M metagenome (GOLD analysis project Ga0181573, IMG submission 148643) | Coastal salt marsh microbial communities from the Groves Creek Marsh, Skidaway Island, Georgia - 101409BT metaG (spades assembly) | ecosystem: Environmental > Aquatic > Marine > Intertidal zone...
CGCGCGAGACGACGACGACGACGACGACGACGATGACGCGCGAACGACGACGACGATGACGTGGAAGGTGTCGAAACGTGTTTCCGGCGGCGGCGGCGCGCGAGACGACGACGACGACGACGACGATGACGACGACGACGACGACGACGACGACGACGCGACTGACGACTGACGCGCGAACGCGAACGCGAATAAAACGCAGTGGGGGGATGGCGCGCGCGCTGAGCGGTGATTTATTGGGGACGTCGTTGGAGGCGGTGTATCACACAGGGGTGGTTGTCTTTCAAAAAGAGTATTGGTTCGGACACGGGTTGCAGTGCGCGCCGGAATCGACGACGCAGACGCAGTTCGGAGCGCCGTTGCGCGTGGTGGACATGGGAACGACGGAAGTGGACGAGACTATGTTTGAAGAGTTTCTCGCCGAGGCGTCGTCGAGGTTCACGCCGGAGACGTATAATTTATTACGGTGGAACTGTAATAATTTTTCCGACGAGGCGACGCGGTTTCTCGTGGGGCGATCCATTCCGCAAGAGATTTTAGATTTACCGGAGATTTTCATGCGCACGGAAATCGGGAAAGCGCTCGCGCCCATGCTGGGCGCGTTCGAGCATCGCATGCGTCACACGCAGGGCACCGCGGCGGTGCCGACGCCCGCGCCCGTCGAGGCGGCGGCGCCGCCGCCCAAAGCCGCCGGTCTTCCCGCGCTCAAGCCTCGCGCCGCGTCCAAAAAAGCCACGTCGACCGGGTCGCCCGAGTCGCACCTAGCGCCGTCCAGCGCCTCGGCGTCGAGCGAGGACATCACCAAGATGGTACGATCCATCTCCCAAGTCTTTGCCGAACAAAAGCAAAACGGAGAGAGCACGCAACGGGCGACGTCGGCGGCGCTGCACGCCGCCAAAGACGCCCTCCTCGAGTCGTCTCGACGACCCGAACCGTGACGGACGGACGCCACCATCCATCCATCGCTCGTATTTATTATTTATGATCCTTGTCATTCCACACCACCACCATCGGTAGCCACCGTCGCGCACTCCTTCTCGTCGTCCCTGTCCCTCGGAGGCTATTATGAAGGCTGAATGAAAAACATGTCTCCGGGCGGGGCGATCACTGACATTCGCACCGTACGACGCGTCACACTCCGACGCCGCGACGCACGAAAGAGCGCGCGAACGCGATCGGAGAGGAGGCGCGTCGAAGCGAGTGACCATGTCGAGGCGATCGCACTTCACCGTCGACGACGAGGAGGACGTCGCGCGCGATCGTGAGGGCACCTTTGTGGACGAGGAAGATGCAGACGATGATAAGGCGCGCTTGCTCGCGGCGTTGGGACCGGACGCGCCCCCGGAACACGCCGTGGGGGCGTACGAGACGCAAAAGGATGTCGAGATCGGACCGGGCGTGGACGCGGACGAGAGCGATCTGGTGGATGACATTTTCGACACGACGGAGGAGGCGAAGCAAAACGCAAACTCTACCAACGTCTTCTGTCGATGTAATCTGGCGAGCTCCATCCTGTTGATCGCCTCCATGTCGCTGTTGGTGTACACGATGGTGAACCCGGCGACGAGGGACGCGGTGACCAAGTTTGCGCTGTCGTCGCAGACGGAGAGACATCACTTTGACAACGTGAAGAGAAATCCGACGACTGGTCGACCGACGGTGGAATTGATGGAGGGTGAAGACGAGGCGGAAGAGGAAAAGGTGAGAATGGGCGAGTGGTGGCGCTTGGAGTCGCTCAAGGGGAGCGAGTCACCGAGCAAAACGGCGAATCAGTGGGATTTGAGCGGATTGATGATGTACTCTGACGACGACTGCACGACAGAACTCAACGCGCAGTCCTTTGAGATGGCGAGTGAATCCGCGGTGCACCAGTGGGAAAAGCGCGGGGTGAGAGGTTGGGGCTACATGGCTGACAAGGAGGTCTCATTCATTCACGAACCTTTGATTGGAGGTTCGCGCGTCTCGGTGCACTTGCTAGACACGCCGCGGTGCCTAAAGATTGGCACGTGTTTCACTGAGGCCAAGGCGCACAGACGCGCGCTTTTGCAATCGAGCGACGAGGCCGAGGCGTTGGCGGCCGCTCAGGAGGAATCCAGAGCGTGCAGCGACACCCACTTCCCGAGCACGATCGCCTTGTTCCACTACGGCAAGCAGACGGAAAAGTGGGACCGTCTCTTACAATACGAAGGCACCGGCGCGAGCGACAGCGAGGTGACGCACGGTGGGAAAACGTTCAAGACTCGCACTTTCAAGTTTAAAAACGCCGACTTCACGCCCGAGGGCAAAGCGATGTACGGAGGTACTTAGCTCGCAGACGCCGCCCCACGGCGCTCTTCTGAATGAAAACTAGATTCCACACGCACAGGCGCCACTCTCCGACCCCTCGCGCGCCATGTTCGCATCGACGTCCGCGGCGCGTCTCTCGCCCGCGAACGTCTCCTCGCGTTCGCATCGTTCGACACCGTCGTCCGGTCGTCACCTCGCGCGTCGTCTTCGCTCATACACCGGCGGCATGCCCGGACCCACAAAGGGCGGGGACGACGGGGACGACGACGAGGTGCGCACGCTTCGAGCCCGCGTCGCGACGCTCGAGTCCGAGCTCGCCACCGAACGCACCGCGAAGAGCATGCTCGAGAATCAGCTCCGCGCGTGCGTGAACGAGGTGGCGAAGATTCTCGCCGCCAAGAGAGAGCTCGAGTTTCGTCTGCGAGACGTCGAGGAGGGAAGTTGAGCGAGCGAGCGAACGAGCGAGTGTATGTACATCGTAGCGTTGTGTATGACTAAATTTAAATGAAACACCAAGCGTAATGTAATTTTGCCTCGTCCTCGTCTCACAGCCGGTCACGGCTCCGCCGCCGTCGCGCGCGCGCTCGGCAGGGTCCCGCGGCGCGGAGACTCGTACGGGAGAGGGACCCACGACACCGCGACCTCACAATGTCACGCGCGAGCGCACCGAACGTCTCGTGTACCGCGCGCGCGCGAATCGACGCACACGTTCACACACACGCTCGCGTTCGCACCGTTCGACGCGCATCCGTCGTCACGCACGCGGAAAAGATGAAGATTGGCTTTCTGGGCTGTGGCATCATGGGCGTGCCCATGGCGAAGAATTTAATCAACGCCGGGCACGAGGTGACGGTGTGGAATCGCACGAGTGATGCGGCAAAACCGGTCGTCGACGCCGGCGCCGCGCTCGCGGCGACCGCGGCCGAGGCATGCGCGGCATCGGACGTGACCTTTGTCATGGTGAGCACGCCCGAGGCGGCGACGGCGGTGGCGCGCGCGGCCAAGGATGGATTGAGCGCGGGTAAGGGATACGTCGACGTGTCCACGGTGGACGCCGAGACGTCTTCGGCGATCGCGGACATCGTTCGATCGACGGGAGCTGAATTCTTGGAAGCACCGGTGAGCGGATCGAAGAAGCCCGCCGAGGACGGCGCGCTTATCTTTTTGTGCGCGGGGGACGAGACGCTGTATTCGCGATGCCGAGAGCCGCTCGAAACGATGGGTAAGGCGCACTTCTTCCTCGGAGACGTCGGTCAGGGGGCGAAGATGAAGCTCGTGGTGAACATGATCATGGGAAGCATGATGACGGCGTTCGCCGAGGGGTTGACGCTCTCAGAAAAGTGCAACCTCGATCCAGAGACGTTGCTTCAAGTCATCTCTTTGGGCGCCATCGCGTCGCCCATGTTCGCGCTCAAGGGACCAACGATGAACGCCGGTGCGTTCCCTCCCGCGTTTCCGTTGAAGCACCAACAAAAGGACATGCGATTGGCCATCGCCTTGGCGGATCAACTTCGACAAGAGATGCCGGTCGCCGCCGCCGCCAACGAGTTGTACAAGCGCGCCGCTCGAGACGGATGCGACGACGAAGACTTCTCTGCCGTCATCAAGGCTGTGAAGAAGTGAACGAATTGAATCGATGCATGACACTTAACTTTTTTATTGTTTTTAATTACAACGCCGTAGTCAAATCAAATGAATCAATCGAATCACGAAGACGCCTCGGGCGTCGCGGCAAAGCCGACGGATCGCAAAAACGCCTCTCCGCACATCGCGGCGCTTACGTGGAACCCGCTCTCCTTCTCCATCGCGTGCAACGAACTCACCCACACAAACTTTTCCCTCGCCTTGGAGCTCGCAAACGTCATGGACCACGAGATGAGCGTGCTCGCGAACCACGACGCGTTGACGAAGATGATTTTCGTCACGTTTTTCCGCGTCTCTCGCTCCAACCCGTCGTGCATCTCTCGAAGCCACCCGAGGGTGTGACTCGGCACCACCCCCTTCGTTCTATCGTCGTCCCCAAAGTACACCACCACCACGTATTCACCCTCCGCCCCCGCTCGCGTCAACGCCTTGGTGATCAACCGCAGCGCCGCGTCTCTATCCGCGCTCCCCGCCCACCCCGGCACGCGCGTCGCGTTCACCACCAACACCCGTCGTCCATCCCCGTCTCGTCCGTCCTCGTGCACGAGCCCGAACCCGCTTCGCAAATACGCCTCTAAATTCGCCACCTCCTCGTCCGTCACCGTCACCATCGGTCGTTTCGTTCCGTTTTCGTTCGGGAGCTCGGACGCCGACGAGACGACGATCGCGCCCTCGGGGACGGGTCGCATCAACGTCGACGTCGACACCACCGGCGCGGGAACCGGCGTCGAGCTGACGGTCGTCATCGCCCCCATCTCGTCCATCGTCGGAGAAGACGCCGTCTCGTTCACCGTCGTCGTCGTCGCGGATGCGGACGCGGACGCTGCCATCGATGGCGACGACGCGTCGCCACCTGTGTCGTCGTCACCCATCGCGCGCGCGCGCGCGGACGACGCGTCAACGCGCGTCGGGTTCGCGACGGCGTCCATGGCCTCTTTCAGCGCCCGCGCATCCCGGCGTCGCACCTCTTCGGGCGTCATCTGATTCGATTCACACGCGCGCGTCGAGCTCTCTGGACGATTCCGCATCGTCGCGCGCGCGCTTCGTCGTCGTCTCGAATGACGACGCGCGACGCGACGACGACGAGGAGGAGGGTGACGACGACGACGACCGCGTCGTCGTCGTTCGCGACGCGCGACGACGCGACGGAGACGGAGACGACGACGGTGATGGCGTCGGCGCCACCAATCTTTCTCGACGCGCGCGCGCGACGACGACGCGACCACGACGCCCTGGCGCTCGAATTCGCGCTCGGTGAACGCGCGCCCGTCACCGTCGGCGCGGCCGAGCGTCGTCGACGAGGGAAACGCGCGGTTCCGGACGCGCGCGCGTCGAGAGATTCCTGGCGGTTGGGCGCCCAAAACGACGCCGAAGACGAAGACGAAGACGCCGAAGACGAACGAACGCGGGCGTTTTTACGAAGGATGACCACCATACCTCCCGGGTGCACGAAACACGTCCCGAGCGATCTCTCCACCGCGCTCGCGGTGCGAACGAACGCGGCGTCGGCGTCGCGAGAGAGAGAGAGAGATCCGACGCGCGGCGTCGCGCGACTGGACGTCCCGCGCGCGAGCTCAAAGTACGACGCGTTTCGATGACGCGAACGCACGCACGGACGCCGTTTCGCGTCGGCGTCGCGCGCCTGGCTGTGTAATTGTATACTAGGTAGTTGATTGAACGCATCGTCGTCGTCGCGTCACGCACCGACTCGATGGACGACCGACGACCGCGCGCGTCCCGGTCGGCGTCCCGGCCGAGACGAGTGACTGATGAAGTGCAATGATGAAGATTGCGCGCGTCGGTCGCGTGTCGTCACTCACCGCCTCGAACGCGCGAACGGGACGGTGACGCGACGCGCGATGATGAATGCGCGCGATGGGTGAGGGACACAGCCGTCGACGATGGACGGGGACGCGTCGACGCTCGCGATGACGACGACGACGTTTAAACGAGCGGTGCGCGAGCCGCGGGGACGACGCGCTCGAACGCGCGCGAGGGCGGCGACGAGACGACGCGAGACGCGCGGGATGGGTGCGTCGTGTGCGCGTGCGATGGTTGGACGCGTACTCGGCGTCGTCGTCGCCGTGATGGCTGTGGGAGGACGAGGGGCGCTCGCGTACACGCACGCGCGCGACGTCGGGCTGTTGGCGACGGCGACGCCGCCGACGACGTCTGCGCTCGGGACGGTGGGCGGTGTGGACGTGTACGGATTGAATTTCGCGCCGGGAACGTCGAGCGCGGCGTCGGTGCCCGGACAGTTGAAGTGCATATTCGGTGGGTCGCCGGGGGAAGGGTACAACGCGACGACGGTGGCGGGGACGACGGCGGTGCGGTGCGATACGCCGAGCGGACGGGAAGGGTTCGTGGCGTTGGGTCTGAGCTCGAACGGTGGCGTGGACGCGATACTGTTTCACGAGCTCGGTATGTCGAGTGTGGTGAATTTCGTGCGCGAGTACAAGGGCACGCTGACGAGATCGTCGCCGCACGTGGCGTCGCAGGGAGACGTGGCGAGGCTGACGGGACGAAACGCGCTTCCGCCGGATGGACGCGTGGACATCGTCGGAAGCGAACGCGTGTGCGAGTGGCGAAGCGCGGAGAGAGGAGGGTTTGAAATATCGTACTCTGGCGTGGGCGTGTACGTGTCGAGCGCGCTCGTGATGTGCGAAGTGCCGAGATTCGCCGCCTCGTCGGCGAGCGTCGAGGAGAGCTCCATGTACACCGTCGGGGACACGCGCGTGGCGCTGTTAGAACGCGTGAATTTAGACGTTTTAAACGTCACCGCGATGGAGACGACGGCTGCGAGTGATGTCGGCGGTAACGCCATCGTCATCACCGTCGTCGGCCCGCTGGGGAGCGCGCACACGGATGACAGCGTGCCGTACGTGCGATTCGGTTCCATCGTCGTCGCCGCCTCGGCGACCAACGCGTACACCATCTCCGTCATCTCGCCTGCGATGAAGCCCGAGAGCTCGAAAGACGTGTGGGTCGCCGCCGTGCCGTCGATGAATTCGGGAAGACGGGAGGACGGCGCGTCGCTGACGTTCGTGACGCAATCGTACCAAGGCGTCCTTTCCAGAGTGGAGAGCGGGACGCAACCCGTGACGTACTCTTGGAGCGCCGACAAGCAGCCGACGTTTCCTTTGACGGTGATATGCGTCACACAGGGCGCGGGGGAGACGGCGACGAGCACCGATAACGTGTGCGTGCACGAGAATCAGCTTCCAGCGGGTTTTGTGACGGTGATGCTGTCGTACGCCGGGCGCGATTTGCCGACGTCGGGGCAATACGATAGCTTCGCCGCGTTAAAGGTGACGGCGACGCCGAAGACGTCCGCCGTCGTTCCCGCTCGCGGACCGGCGGAGGGTGGCGCGGTGACGTGGATTTCTGGAAGTCACCTGCACGAAACCGTTCGTGCCGCCGATTCTTGGGTTCCGCGATGCTCCTTCGGCGTGGACACGAGCGGTTCGGCGCTCGGCGCGTTCGTGTCGTCGGCGCTCATCTCGTGCGAGACCCCGTACGTGGGCACGACCTCGAGCGACGTTCAAGTCATCGTGGCCGGAAGCAGTCTCGCGGCCAAGGCGAGCGGGCCAAAGTACGCGTTCATGGCCAACACGTTGGTGTATCAACATTCCATCTCTCCGCACCTCGGTCCGACGTACGGCGGCACGCGCGTGGTGTTCAAACTCGGAGGGAACGTCGCGGCGACGTCGATGACGTCTTGTAGATTCGGAACGATCGTCGTCAACGGTTGGATGCCGCTCGTGACGACGGATACGAGCGCGGACGCGGGAATCGTGTGCGTCTCTCCGGCCATGCCGGCGGGGACGTACGGTTTGGGATTGGGTACGGTTCGAGGCGCGGTGGGCGACTCGACGACGTCAAAGGTGACGCTCGGCACGATGCCGTACATCGTGTATTCGGAATATTAGCAAAGAGAGAAAGTAGCACTAGTTCGTATGTAGTAATATTATATCCGCGGTTTCATTTCTGTCTACTCTAAGCCAAAGAAAGAAAGCCTCGTCGCCGAACCAATGCTGTGCGCGAACGAGGAAAAGAAAGAAGTGCTCGTCGGTGCGCATCACCGACGGTCAACATTCGTGGAATCCAAAAAGGGGCTTTAAACGGAAAATTGAAAATCTCAGAGATTGACCCAGACATCTGGATGGTCGAGCTCGAAGAAGACTTCGTGGGTCTTAGATTGGAGACTGGTGCAGTCATTTCCGACACCGTTGCAAACCGGAGAACCACCGAAAACGTGCGTGCCCCAGATCGAGGTCGCCGCGCCGAAACGGAAACGAGCTTCACCGAGCGGAGCGCGGACCTCCCAGCGGTCTTTCTCCGGGTAATATTCCTCGACGTAGTGGGAGGCCACGACGTTCTCGTGAGTGCCGTCAGACTTGGTGTACTTGATCTCGCCACCGATCGCGAGAAGGGTGTCACCTTTGACGACGAGTTGAAGATCACCACGAGCATAGTTCATGGGAGCTTTCTCCGTCCACGTGTTGGTGGCCGGGTCGTAGACGTAAAGGTTATTCTTGAAGCCTTCACTGTGATTTGAAGTAGCGCTGTCGTAGCCACCAGCGACGTAAACCTTGCCATTCAAGCCAGCGGCAGCGCAGTCACCGCGAGCCGCCGGGAGATCGGCCATCGTTTGCCAGGTACTGCCGCCACGCGCGAGTTTTTCAACCTTCTTCAAACTCGTCCAGCCCATGTCCCAGCCACCGATCATGTACACGGCGTCGCCGGTGCTCGCCATGCAACCGTCCTTGTGAGCGGTGCTCAAGCTCGGTCCGTTAGACCACGTGTCAGTGGCCAAGTTGTACTTTTCGCTCGAGTTGAACGGGACTGGATCGTTCGCCGAGGTCGCAGCGTCTTCGTAGCCAGAGGCGACGACAATGTCCGTGACGGCGCCGGAAGTCGCGTCCGTAAACACGGCGGCGCCAAAGCGGTGTCTCTTCGTAGACATCGACGCCTTGGTCTCGTACGTTTGTCGCACGGAATCGTAAGACAGCGTGCGATTCAAGACTTTATTACCGGTGTCGAGGCCACCGATGATGTAAATCTTCCCGGTTTCGCCCGCCACCGCTTGCAAGTCGCTCACGCCGAGCCCCGGCAGCTCCTTTTGCGCGTGCCAAGACCCAGCGCCCCTGTACAAGCTCGCACCCTCGGCGCTCGCGAGCGCGTCCTTCGTGAGATACGGCGGAACGCGTCCAGAGTTCATGGAATCTCGCAGTTTGCGCGTCTCCGACACGGCGTACGCCGCGAGCACGAATCCGATGAAGGTCATGATGCCCCCGGCGATCATGCCGATGTTCTTCGCGGAATCGCCGACATTACGTCTCGGAAAGCCGAACGAACGGAACTCAGTCTCGGCGGACATGTCGATGATGTTTTCTCTGCCGTCTTCGCGCGTCGGTGTCGACGCTTGCGGTCGCGCGCGCGCGCGTGTGCGGCGCGGATGTGTCGCCGCCACTACAATCCAGTCGAGTCATCAAGTCAGAAGGGACACTTTTTTAAGAAATCACACGCTTTTCAGTAATATCACACATCATCTACGACTACGCGCGCGAGGGGCGGTGCGAGGGGTCAATCATCGAAATCTTCGATGTCGTCTTCCAAATCCTCGAGTTCGTCCAAGGCGTCGAGCGTGAGCGGCGCGTCGGCGGGTCCGGCGGCGGCGGCGGCTCGGTCGACGACGTGCGCCACGCCGGCAGCGAGCACGTTCGGACGCGGTGCGGAAGCCTCGGTCGGGATCGATGACACGCGCGCGGTGAATTGTGAGTCGTCTTCACCAGGTTTGCGCCATCTCATCGGTAAGAAGGGCACGAGGGACGCTCCCATGGGCGTGGCGGCGATGCGTCGAAGCGCCGGGAGCGTTTCGAGCGCGGCCGCTTTCGTCGTACCGCCGACAGAGAAATCACCCGCGTGCGCCGCGGCAACGACGGCGCGAACTTCCTCTTGATTTGATAACGCCGCGCGCTCGACTTTTGACGCCGATGGTCCGCGCATAGGTAAGAATCCTGCCGCCGAGCGCTTCAAGGAGAACAACACGCCTCGCGCGGCGACGGAACCGGCCACGTACTCGCCGAGCATGTTCGGATCGACGACCCCATCGCGATCGTCGACGTCGTTCTCGCGGAAGCCTCGATGACCACCGCCGCGAGACCCAACGAAGCCAGCGCGCGCTAATACGGCGGAGTCGGAAAGGTATCTGATTCCGGCAGCCGCCCAGTCTATGCATCTAGAATCTATAAAATCTGGGAAATTCTCAAAGAGAAAACCAGTCGCCGTCTCGGCACCGATGCCCGAACGTCCGAGAACGTCCTCGGGATCGTATCGCATCGGAGGCCGTCGAAACGAATCGTCCATCGTTTCGAACCCGGCGATGTTCACCAACTCGGTGGTCTCTCGCTTGTTGTACAGAAACTTGCCGAGCGCGTGAAACAAACCTAAACCTTGATCTCTAGAGCTCATGCGAGCGCGCGCGACGGCCTCCTCTGACGGGGCCGCCTTTGGTTCTCCACGTTTACGCTTCGGCGCTTTCGCCTTTTTCGCCCCAATGGATGCTCGCACCTTCGGCTGCCCCAGACACCAAAAATCCAACGCGCACAGAGCGCTCCGCATGTCCCCGTGCGACTCCTGCACTATGGCGTCGATTTGCGACGTGGGAACGTCGTAGCCCTCTGAGTCGCAGACGCGCGTCAGCACCTTTGTCAGCGCCGCCGTCGTGACGGGATTGAAATTTATGCACGTCGCTCCCGCGCGTTCCATCACCTGGCGTACGTCTCTCGCGAAAATCTCGCCTCTACCGCTCGAGCGCGCGTTGCCGCCGCCACCACCGTCTTCGTCTTCGGTGAGCACGACCGCGCACGGTGGCGCGTTCGGTGTCGTCGACAGCTGCCGCATCGCTTCGAGAATGCGCGCGCGACCGTTCTCATCGCTCGTCGGAAAGTCGCGAATCATCAAGACGACGCGCTCGCCACCGAACCCGTTCGCGCCCGCGCTCGTCGTTTTCGAGCTCAAAAACGACAGAGGCGCGTATTTAGTCGCCCTCTCGACGTACGCCACGAAATCATCCACCTTACTCGAGTACTCCACCCCCAAATCACCGTCCACTTTCGCGTGCGAATACTCTCGCCACAGCGTCGGCGTCGGCGCCTGCCACTCCCTCACCGCGTATCCCGCCTCCTCCGCCACGCACCTGATCGCCGTCGCCTTCCCACACCCCGGCGGTCCGCTCGCACAGAGCGCCCGAGACGCTCCACGACCGTCCAACCACGCGCGCAACGCCGCCAACTTCTTTGCCGGCGTCGCGCACTCGCTCGCGTCTCTCGGCGCTCGAAGCCGCGTCGAAGTCGAGCTCGTCGTCGTCGTCGTCGTCGTCGCCCGTCGATCGATCGCCGCCGGAACGTCGTTCTCGTCGTCCTCGATGACGTCTTCGTCGAGGACGTCCTCGACGATGTCCTCCTCCGTCGTCCTCGCGCGCGTCGTCGAAGTCATCTTTTCCTCTCACGCCCGCACGAGTTCAAACGCGTGACGATTCGCGACGAGAACGCGCGACGAAACGACGACGCGCGTCCGAGGCGACGCGTTGAGATCGTTCCCTGACGCTCGCGCGCGCGAATCCGCGCGCGCGTCGCCGTGTGTCGTCCGAAGATGCGTCGGCACCGACATCGACATTGACATTTCGAATTCGCGCGCGGTCGTTACTCGACACCGCGACGCGCGACGACGGCGTCGACGCGCGACGAGAGGGCGCGCGCGATGATTCGAGGCGTCGGCGCGTCCGCCGCGTCCGCGACGCTCGCGAGCGGCGGAGGCGCGGGTGAGGAGGCGCGAAAACTGTGCGCGTGCGAGGGGTGTCGCTCGTGCGCGACGTTTCGCGGGTTCGCGCGCGCGCGCGCGAGCGCGAGCGGCGCGGATGGCGACGGAGGGCAGAACGGAGGCGTCGGACGAGGCGCGAACGACGGTGGATGCGAAAACGAACCGCAGAGGTACACGAACGTGGATTCACGCACGGGGACGGAACGCAGAGGTTTTCGTAAACTGTGTAAACCGTGTCTGCGACGACGAGAGAAGGATCGAGAGGAGGCGAAGAGAGGCCGCGGTGGTGACGGTGATGCGAGCGCGCGGCGAAGGCGATCGGGCGCGGCGACGGAGGCTCGAGACGAAGGCGAGTACGACGGAACCGCCGGGAAGAAGCAAAAGACGACCACCGCTCGCGTCGTGGATAAAGGACGCGCGCACAGGGAATCGATCGTGTTGTTCGGTGACTCTCTCACCGAGCGCGCGTTCGAAGACGGAGGATTCGGCGCGCGTTTGGCGCACGAGTTTCGGCGGTTTGCCGACGTGCGCGGACGAGGATACAGCGGTTACAACACGGAACATGCGCTCTGCGTGCTCAACGAGATATTTCCCATCGATGAGTCGTCCTCTCATTCTTTGACGTCGACGTCCTCCGCGGCGCCGGTGTTGGTGACGGTGTTGTTCGGTTCGAACGATGCGTGTGTGAAGAACTCGTCGGCGGGTCCGGTGCAACACGTCCCCGTGGAGCGATACGAGGATAATCTCCGCACGATTGCGTCGCATCTGCGAAGGATGAAACCGACGCCGAGGATTCTTTTCATCACGCCGCCGCCCGTGGACGACGAGGCGTGGCTGCGGGATTGCTCGATGCGCGCGGCAGACCCGGCGTCTGGTTTCGGCGACTTGCTCAGAGACGATGCGCCCAACAGAACCAACGCGGGCGTCAAACCGTACGTCGAGGCGATGAAGCGCGCCGCGCGCGCCCTCGACGTCCCCGTCGTCGATTTGCACCAATACCTCGAATTCTCCAACGGTCACGTCGACGAAACGCAATTCGTCGACGGGTTACACTTTTCGGAAGCCGGTCAGCGTCAAGTCGCCTCGTGCGTCGTCGACGCCGTCCGCGCCTCCTTCCCGCAGCTCGCCAGACGCGCGAGCGACGCCATCAAGTGCGATTTCCCCGACTGGAAGCACCTCGATCCCGTCAACTTTCCCGCACAAATCACCAATTACCACGCCTCGGTCGCTCGCGTTCCGGACGGCGCCGTCGCCCCGTGAGCGGCTCGAGCGTCCCGCTTGTAAGTAACGCCGGCGAGGAGCCAAAAAGTGCAACGCACGCATTCTACATCCGCGCCCGCGCCACTCCTCGGTCGTCATGCCCAAGCGAAAGCGACGACCGTGGCTGGACGATGCCGTCGTTGATCGAACCAAGGCGCGCGACGGCGCCAAGACGGCGGCGAGAAAGGCGCGCGAACGCGCGTTTCGAGAAAAACATCCCGAACGCTTTTTCGAGGACACTGACGCGGCGGCGGGGACGACGACGGATGCGTCGACGAGCGAGCGTCGAGACGACGAGACGCGAGGAAGAGGAGATGAGAGCGATCGGCGACGACGACGAGGAGGCGCGGACGGGACGACGTCGGGACGAGGCGACCGGGAAGCGTCGTTGGAATCGGTGGAGACGGACCCGAGGCTGTTTCCGACGCACGCGCCGTGTCAGACGCGAGACGACGTGAGTGAGGCGGAATTCGAACGACGGCGGGCGCGCGTGGAGGCTGTGACGAGAGAGATCGGTACGTGTGCGAGACATAAACAGTTGCGACGCGCGTGTCGGTTGTTCGTGCGAATGATCGCGAGTGAGGGATTGGTGCCGAGTCCGTACGCGTACGCGTCGTTGTTGAACGCATACGTGAATACGGGGACGATGGAGGGCGCGGAGGCGTTGATGGAGCGCATGCGAGAGGTTGGGTGCGCGCCGAACGTCGTCGCGTACACGACCATGTTGAAGGGATACATGCTCGTCGCCGATGTGGACGCAGCGTGGCGTTTAATTGACGGTATGACGCATCCGGTGGCGCCGGATAGTCGAGCGGTGAACACGTACATTCGCGTGTGCGTGAGGTGCGGTAATTTGCGCATGGCGAGGCGCGCGTTCGAGCGAATGAGAGAGTGGGATGTGGTTCCCGACGATACCACGCACAAGCTCATGGGTCGACTGCTCGCACAGGGTTTACGGTGTGATGAATTGAAAAAGTTAATCAAGAGCGTGCGCAAGGGCGAGCACGCGCGCTGGACGAATGACCCGAACTCGGGGCCGTGTCTGTTTTGGCGCGCCGGCAAGTGCGAGAGAGGGGTTAATTGCCGCTATTATCACGAACCTTCGATCGCGCAGAGCGACGCGCTGGAGAAGGAGATTGAATCGAACGATACGTTGGCGAGTCTCTACATCAACCACGCGCACGCCTCCGCCGTGTGCGGACAGTTTGAACAGTGCGCCAAGTCGCTCGACAAGGCGGGAGAATGTCTCACCAAAGACGGCGGTGCCGGTGGACTTAGAGATAAAGATGAACGCGCCGAGTTATTCCGTCGAACGAACAGAGACGAATTGAAGCTCGAGATGCAGCGAATCAAGGCGTTCGCCGAACGCGTGCAAAAGCGCGAACAAGAGCCGCCGAATTTGGCGAGTCATCTATCGAAGACGCTTATTTTTAGCTCGCAAATTCTCGAAGTTCCCGCTCGAGGGTCTGAGATGACGAGCGAAGAGGTGGACGCGTTGCGCGCCAATCTGTACGCCGCGCTGAGGGACACGATGGGACTGGTGGACGATTCGGAACGCTCGGTGAAACGGGCTGTTCGAAAGTGTATCGCAGACGACGGCACGATGCGATTCGATCGCATGTTCGGTCGCTCAAAAAAGGATAAACGAGAGGTGAATCTTGAAGTCGCCGCGGGTAACGGTGATTGGGCCGTCGCTCAGGCGAAAGCAGATGACTCGGCGGATTGGATTTCTCTCGAACTGCGTCACGATCGCGTGTACAGCATTTTCTCTCGTGCGGTGTGCTCCGGAGTGTCGAATTTCGCCGCGATGGGAGGCGATGCCGCATACGTGATGCGCCGCAACGTCGCGCCGGAGTCCGTGTCGAACGTGTTCGTAAACTTTCCGGAACCTCCGCATCACAGCGGAGACTCGGCCGCCGACAACTCCCTGGCTTTGCTCAACGCAGAATTCTTTCGAGACATTCACGCGAGTCTGAGAGCCAAGGGAGGGCTCACCATCTTCAGCGATAATCATCGGTACATGAGATCGCTCGCGACCACGCTCGCCGAGCTCGAACTGTTCGAGGCTCGCGAAGACGTCAATTTGTCGTCCAGAGAGCCCGCGGAGAGATACGAAACGGTTTCCGGTGTTCGCCTGTACGAGGGCTTGCCCGGTCCTCTCACCGGTCATCGCGTGTACGAACAGTCGTATTTCGATAGATTTTGGGAGAACGGTCAACACATAGATCGATACTTTATAACGTTAGTCAAGTTGTGATGTAACGCCGGCGCCAAGCGTCACACTTCGTCTCCGCGCGAGGACGTCGATCCGCGCAACCCGCGCGCGCGTCGACATGTCGGAGACGGTGGATTCGAACGAGAGCGCGCGACGTCGTCACTTGCTCGTGTTTGACCTGAACGGTCTCTTCGTGGAGCGCGTGCGCGGCGCGCACTACGCGCCTCGCGCCACCTCGGGGACGGTCCCGGAGCGCTCGCGAGAGGTGGCGGGGACGTCGGCGACGTCGACGAACGCGCGCGAGGGGGATGCGCCGTCGGTATCGTCGAGCTCACCGGTCTCGTCGCGCACTCGAGGCGTGAGTGAGCGAGTAAGGGCGGTGAAACCAGACTTCATCATCAACAAACACTCGTGTTACCTCAGACGACACGCGAGGGAGTTTCTCGAGTGGGCGCACGAGCGATTCGACGTCGGCGTGTGGTCGAGCGCGATGGAACACAACACGTCAGCCATGGTGGAGAATATTTGGGGGGATTTACGCGAGAAATTAGCCTTTGTGCTGTGTCAAGAACACTGCGCGCGGGCGGGGATGATGAAGACGTCGGACGGTCGCGGCACCAAGCCGAGATTTCTAAAAAATCTATCCGTGGTTTGGCAAAAGTTTGAGGCGCGTTTCGACGAGACGAACACGCTGCTCATCGACGATGATTCGTACAAGGTTGTGAAGAATCCACCGAACACGGCGATTCATCCCTCGCCGTTCACGGTGGCAGGTCGCGAGTCCGACAACGGTTTGGGCCCAAACGGCGCGTTGCGCCTCTATTTAGAAAAACTTCACAAGTGCGATTCCGTGCCCGCGTTCGTGAAGATGAATCCGTTCGTCGACACCGCACCGCGCGCGATCGCGGACGACATAGACGCGGTCGGCGCGAGACTCGAGGCGCTCAGCGTGCGGGACGACGCGAAGAAGGAGCCCAAACCGAAGACGCGAGGCGGCAGAGGCGGCAGAGGAGGCGGCGGCAAAAAGCCTCCACCGAAACAACCGTCGAAACCACCGCCACCGCTCGCGACGCCGAAATCACTCCCATCGGCACCGAAACCGTCGTCGAAGAAACCACCTCCGAAGCCCACCGACGCCGATTCGTCGCTCACGAAGAGCGGCGCGTCGTCGCGCTAGCTCGTCCCCGCCGTTGTCCAAACGTCATTCTAGCCCACTAGAGAGTCAGTCGTCGCCAGACCGCGACCATCGATCGCGCGCAACGCGCCGCATGGAGTCGACAGAAGATGCGCCTCGAACGTCGAAACGATTGAAAGCGCGCGCCGATGCGGCGTTGCGCGTCGACGTGCTCGAGGAATGCGCGCCGGAAGCACCGCCGCCGGTGTCGGTGAACGACGCACCGACATCGGCGAACGCGCGCGTCGCCGCGACGGGTGTGCTTCGACCGGCGGTGCGACACGAGAAATTGCTCGTGCTCGATCTCAACGGTCTGTTCATCGATCGACGCACGAAGCGGTACGTTCCGCAAACAAAGGGAAAGGCGAGAGAGGATGAGGAGGCTGCTCGAGAGGCGACGGCGTCGGAGGACGACGAGCCGGACGCCGCTCCCGAGGGCGCGGAGGAGGACACGCGGGAGATGGATCCGAACGAGGTGGTCGAGAACGCCAGGGTTGGGAGTTATTACGTGTACGACAGACCGCACATGCGCGAATTCATCGAGTGGGTGCACGAGAGATTCGAGGTGGGCGTGTGGTCGAGCGCCAATTCGAGAAATACCAAAAATTTGGTCAACTACGTGTGGGGCGCGCACGCGTCCAAGGTGGCGTTTGTCTGGGGACAGGAGAGGTGCTCAGATATCGGTAAAGATCCGTCTGGAGAGGGCAGACGGCCTCTTTTCCTGAAAGAGTTGAAGCACGTGTGGTCGATGAAGAAGAGCACCGGGCTCTCGCGCTTCAACGAAACGAACACGCTCTTGATTGACGACTCGCCGTACAAAGCCATTCGAAATCCGAAGAATACCGCGATCCATCCTCGAGGATACACGGTGAAGGAACGCGATACCGACGACATGTTGGGCGAACGCGGAGCGCTTCGTCAGTATCTCGACAGACTCTCGGCGTCGACATCCATTCCGGAATTCGTGGCGTCCAATCCGTGGAACGACGGCGAAATCGACGAGGAGCACTTGGCCCAGGTTGACATCGCGCAGAAGGCGTCGGAAGCCGCGGCGAAGAAAGCGAAAGAGATGCTCATAGCGCTTCGCGATCCTTCTGAAATCGATTTGGACGACATGGGTCTCTGATGAGATGATGCTACCTACCGTATTTAATTTTCTAGCCTAAATTCCTAGCCTAATTTTATGTAGTCAGTTGCGTTAGACTTAACCGCAGTTCCTCTTTCGGGTTAATCGGGGTGACTTTGGCGCACCAAAATCGGAGCATTGTCAAGGCGTTGATCACGAATTCGTACTCTCCACTTCTCATCTCTGTCTGACGCGAGACGTTCGGAAACGAGAACGCCGAGGCGTGCACTACTTTGGACAACTCGCTCTGTTCGTGAATTTTGTACTGCTTTCGGCATTCAAAAATCATTTGATTGAGCGTGCCCGCGTGCGAAATCGCGGACCTCACCGCTTCTGAGTCCTTCCCACAGAGAATATTGGACGCGTGGCCTCTCACGACGTGGCCGCCGGTAACCGCGCCGAGGTCTCTCTCGGCGTCGCTACTCTTCGTCAGGCGAGCAGTCACGCGACCGTGTTTTTGCACGATGGGGAGAAGCGCATTCTTGACGCTCGGTGGAGTCAATGCGAGCGCGGCGTCGCCCGTGAGCCAACAATCCGCCTGTGCGGTGCCATCGTCCAATGTGACTGACGCCTCGACTTCGAAAACGCCTGGTCTCTTCGCGCCGCGCGCTGCCGGTCGACACACGACGCAGCCCGACAGCGCGGCCGGGAGTTTACGTTTCTCTGCGTCGAACGATCCATTCACTTTCACGTGCATGACAGAGCCCGCGTCGCATCCACACGCCGGGCAACACCAACGAACAGTCAACATGGACACCGAGATGACGCGCGCTCGAACGTCAAATGTGCGTCTATTGATCACCAAATTATCGGCATCGTTGCGCGATTCCTCTTCGAATAAAGAAAGAATCGTCCTCCGCGGTGTCGGTATACTCACCGGGGACGGGAGGTACTCGGACGTCGCTCCGCAACGTTCGTGAACTTCAATCGTGGTCACTTCCGGATTGATTTTGACGTAAATGTTCATCGTCGAAGCCGACGACGAGAGGTGTCGCGTGGCGCGATGAACCGTCACCGTGGCTCCAATCCCGAAGCCAGCGGGGAGAGCGAAAGCGGACGTTTTGCAATACACGTCCACGATGTCGTGCGTTTCGACGTCTTGGACTTTGAGTCTCGGCTCCCAACTCGCGCGCGAGTGTGTCTCCTCTTGAAACCATTCCTCCGCGACGACGACGCATGTGAACGACACCATCTCGGGCGCCGGTTGCCACGAGCCTCCTTTCGTCACGTGACGCGAGTACATTTTCCCCCACACAAGGACATCGCGCACGTTTTTTACGTCGAACGCTGACGCGCTCATCGATTGGCGACTCTCATATTCATCTTCGTCTTCGTCCTCGTCCTGCGGCAACGCGAACACGTGAGCCCCGGGGTGTTCGGCGATCATGTATGTCGACGCGTTCAAAGACGAGGCCGTGGGGATGACGGGCACTAGATACGTCGTCTTATCGCGCATGAGACAGAACCATCCATTTTGACGAGTAAAATTCACAGAAATCCGACTGTTCATTCCGTGTTTCGTATTACTCATGACGCCGCGCAGCGTCTTCACGCCGCCGTCCACGTCGTACGCCTGAATACGAACGCTTTGTCCATCGTCCGGGGCGCCCGTGTCCAAGAGCCACGTCGGTGCCCTAAATTGACGAGTAATCTTCGTGAGCGCGAGCCGAGGCGCCATGATCTGTTGTCCGCGCGTCGCCAGCGTCGCCGCCAAGTAGAGCGTTTTCGCGTTCTCTGGCGGCTGATGCGGAGAGTGGAGCACGACGACGTCGTCGACGCTCACCGTCGCGAACACTCGTATGGACGCGTCGTTGTGATTCATCAGACGAGACTTCATCCCAACGTACGGCCCCTCACACATTATCTCGCACTTTTTGAAGAGAACGAGCGTATTCAACAGACTCGGCGATGGGACGCGACCAGAGGCGCCGTCCTCGACGCACACCTCCATCGAACCGGACCCATCGGCGATGCGAGCTCGTCCGAAAGTACACTGCAAGATGCCGATCACGACTTTTGATGTCATCGACTCGTCGTCGTCGCGGAGATCATCCTTCACGCGGACGACGACTTTACCTTCGTTCCGCGTGCTGCCTCGACGGCACGCTTCCGTCGCCGAGTTTTCATCCTTCCACTTGTCGAACACTCCTGCGATGAGCGCATCGATCGTGGGCGCTCGGTGCGAACACAGCGCGTCCCCGCCCAGAGGTGTAGGCGAGAAAAATTCTTTGTACACGTCAGATCTCGATTGGAGATTCGATTCGACGTTGTAGAGCACGCGCAGCAGCGGCGCGGGCGAGTGGTCGGGCTCCTCGCTCCCGTCTCGCTTCTTACCGAGAAGGTATTCCAACGTGGCGACATCTAACAACTTTGAGTCGCTGAAAATGTTAAACTTTTCCTCCAGTTGGAGTCGCCAGTTGGAGACAGCGTCCGCGTACACAAAGTTTGACTGTTCGACGACGTACTTGAGAGATCTCGCGAGTCGACACGCCTTGGTGTTGGTGACGTCGGCGAAGAGCATCGGTTCATCCTCCGCGTTACTCTTGAGTGCGGGACGCTGAACGATTACTTGCGTGCGTAAATCCGCACCGAGCGCTTCCAAGACGCGATCGTCGTGTTCGTCCACGCGACAGACCGGATGCGCGTGCGTGACGACGACCTTTGCGCCCTCGCGCAAACCGGGCACCACCAGTCTTGAACTCGTCAGAGGCACGTGCGTGAACGTCAGCTTCACATCGCGTCCGTCTGCACCGCGAACGGTCGCGTATCCGTGTTTTTCCTGCACGTCGACGACGTATCCCTCGTATCTGGCCATCGTGCTGCGCTCGACGCACGTCGCGCACGCGCACGCGCACGTCGACAGCCGACGCGGTCCGACGTCGAGACACACAATGTAAAACTCAGCCGACGCGGCATACGCGCGCAACTCGTGCGTCGAGTCGCCCTTGAATAAGACAACTTTACGAAGGTTTCGCATCTCAACCCTCGCGCCGACGCACTGCCTCAATACGCACTCCCATCGCGCGAGAAACGCGCCGTTAAAGATGAGCGGTGCCTGCGTCCCGTCGTCGGCGCGCACCGCGCACTGAAAAAACGTCGACTCACCCGTGGATATGATCGGACTCACCGCCTCGACGATCCCCTTTTGACACAATCCCACCTTGCCGTTGAGCCCTCGCGCGTCGTTCGCCACGCCCACCTCCTCTTCGAGAGGTCCGCACGTCAGCGCGCCTTCGCCTTTGTCGTCGTCGTCTTCGTCGTCGACGCGTTCCACCACGCCCGCCTCCACCACCACCGTCCCATCCATTCGCACGACGTCTCGCGCGACGACGAATTCCTTCACCCGCACCCTCTTCCCGACGTCCTGCGGTCTCGCGTCCGCGCTCATCAACGCCGCCGCCTCCCCCGTCGTCTCGTCTCGCACCGCCAGCGTCCGCGTCCCGTCGTCTCGTCGCGTCGTCGTCAACCGTCCCACGAGCTCGACGTCGCGCGTGCTCGACCTCGACGCACCCCACACCCCTCGTCGCATCAACGCCCTCGTCGTCGTCGTCGTCTTCATTCGTTTCGCACCGCGTCCTCTCGCGACGTCGCGCGCGTCACCGTCGTCAACGCATTCACCGTCACCACCCTCCACGTCGCGCCCACCGCCGTCGTCGACGCGAGGCGTCGTCTGCACCGCGCGCGGTCGATCGACGCCAACGTGTCGCGCGACCTCCATCGCCCCCTCGCCTCGCTCGCGCGAACTCTGACGCGTCCTCGTCGACGCGTCGATCGCGTCGCACAAATCGGACCGGTGGGACAGACGGACGGACGATTGTGATTTTTGAAAATGTCATGGGACGCGATGGGACGGGACGCGATGGGACGACGGGAGACGACGACGCGCGCGCTTTAAAGGATCGAGCGATCGAGCGATCGCGTTCATCTCGTCTCGCTCGACTCTTCCCCCCTCCGCGTCCTTCCGTCGCTCCGCATGCTCTGGGTCGATAAACATCGCCCGCGCGCGCTCGATGCGTGCGTCGGGGTGCACGCCGCGCTCGCGGCGCATCTGAAGCGATTGGTGGCGAGCGGTGATTGCCCGCATCTGTTCTTTTACGGACCGAGCGGGAGCGGGAAGAAGACGCTGGCGTTGGGGGTGCTCAGAGAGCTCTACGGACCTGGGGCGGAGAAGGTCAAGTTGGAAAACAAGACGTGGAAGATTCCCCAACAGGAGCGCGCGATCGAGGTGGACCTGGCGATGATGTCGAGCAACCATCACTGCGAGATGAATCCGAGCGATTGTGGGAGTAAAGATCGATACGTGGTACAGGAAGTGATCAAGGAGATGGCGCGGTCGAGACCGATCGACGCGAACGGGTGCGAGGGATACAAGGTGTTGGTGCTCACCGAGGTGGACCAGTTGTCGAGAGAGGCGCAGTACGGATTGAGACGAACCATGGAAAAGTATAGCGCGTCGTGTCGATTGTTTCTCATCGCCGAGAAACCGAGCCGAGTGATGGATGCGTTGCAATCGAGATGTCTTCCCGTGCGAGTGCCGGGGCCGACGTTGGGGGAGATTGAAAATCTCTTGCACGACGTCGCCAAGAAGGAAAAACTAGACTTGCCGCCCGAACTCGCGACGCGCGTCGCCGCGGCGAGCGGACGTAGCATGAGACGGGCGCTGCTTACTTTAGAGACGTGTCGAGTGAGTTCGTATCCTTTTAAACCGACGCAGGCGGTGCAGCTCACGGATTGGGAGGTGTACATTAACCAGATTGGAGCGGAAATTTTAGCCGAACAGTCGCCCGCGCGTCTCTTGCAAGTGCGCGGACGTCTCTACGAACTCATCGTCAACTGTATTCCACCGGAAATCATCATGCAGACGCTCGCCAAGGCGCTCATGCGTCGCGTCGACGTGGAGGTGAAACATCAAGTCGTCTTCTGGGCGGCGCACTTTGACGCGCGCATGGCGCGCGGCTCCAAAGCCATCATGCACCTCGAGGCGTTCGTCGCGCAATTCATGGCGTTGTACAAGTCACACCTCATCAAGGCGTTCGGATAGCGAATATTGTTTGAAATCTGTTTACAACCTTTTTGCGTTCGTATAATGAAGCGAGATCATCACTTCTTTCCCTTCTTCTCACCCTTGGCTTCGCCCTTCTCGGCGTCGCCGAGGAGCGGTTCGGTCTCCGACGGCGCGTCCCCCTTGGACGAGCCGCCGCCCGCGCACACGCCGATGTACACGACGACCAAGGCGATGGCGAGGGCGATGTACGTGCTATAATCGGAAAGATCACACGCGATCTCATTCACGGATTCGGAATCGATGTACACGTGAAACGGCCAGAGACTCGGCGAGTCGCCGACGGTGCCGACCCAGAGGAAGAGGGACGAGCTCGCCGCGACGAGCGCGCCCCCGACGACGGCGTACAAGATGCCAATCTGATTCACGATGTAGCGCGCGAGGAACAACCATCCAAAGAGACCACCGGCGATGGCGACGCCGACGTTCACGCTCTCCGGAAGATTATCGATGAGCATGGACGCCACCGTGCTCAACCCGTATCCGCACGCGACGCCCAGACAGAGACCGAAGAGTTTGAAGACCCCCACGGCGAGCGCGTTGAGCAAGAGCGCGACGACGAGCGCCGCGCCCGCGTCCACGTACATGCTATCCGGGATTTGATACTTATCACCCACGACGGGTAAATCCTCCAACACGTCTCGCACCGCGTCCACGCCCAGCATCCCCAACCACGCGCCGAACACGGCGACGATGACGAAGGAGCACGTCTTGTGATGTCTGCGTCCGAGCAGGGCGAGAAAGAGTCCGAGCGGAAGCGCCCCCATGGCGAGCGTCATGTTGAACGGCTGTTGTTCCCACATGTCTTCCCATCGCATCGCCGCCGTCACCGCCATCGCCTCCGCGCTCGTCGCGCTCGGCGTCGTCGCGCTCGGCGTCGCGCTCGTCGCGGGGGTGTTGGCCTGCCCGATCGTCGCCACCTCGTCGTCGTCGTCCACCGTCGTCCGCATCGTCGTCACCACCGCCTCCGTCGCCGCGCGCCTCGCCGCCGCGTGCGCTCGCCTCGCCATCGTCTCCAACGCCGCGCTTTTACGTCGGTTCATCGCGACGACCGACGCGCGCGCCGCGCACTCGCGACCGACCAAACGCATCGCATCGCATCGCATCGCGTCGGGCGCGTCGGGCGCGTCGCGGGTGTCTGGGGAGGTACACGAAGGGTTATGATTCAAGGATGTGAAGGGACGAGTTGTGAACGGACCATGTAAAGAGGGTACACGCATCGCCGCGCACAGTGCACGTCGTCGTCGTCCAATCTCGCGACAAAAGTCGGTCGTCGCGCGCCCGTCCTCGGTCGTCGTCGCGCGCCGATCGTCGTCCGCGCCGCCGCGTCCGCGCGTGCGTCGACGACGACGACGACGACGACGGTGATGACGGACATGGAGGGCGTGGAGGCGGCGACGGCGGCGACGGCGGCGGTGGAGGCGGCGAGAGCGGTCACGGCGAGGATCGAGGGCGAGCGCGCGGGAGGGCGCGCGGAGAGCGATCGAAGCGGGGCGATGGAGGAGGATGGGAAGGAGGACGATGGACGGCGACGAGGACGGGGTGGACGTCGAGAGCGAGGACGGGTGTCGGTGTTGGATCGATTGGGGAAGACGAATCAACCGACGTCTTCGCGCGGCGGCGGCGGGTCGAGGGACGGGGGGACGTTTAAGCGACGAGGGGAAGATTCCAGGGCGCGACGAGACGGTCGCGATCGTCGATATCGACGTGACGACGTCGTCGACGGCGAGCGCGATCGACGGTTTCGAGGAGGACCGCCGCGAGGACCTCGCGCGCCGAGACGCGACGCGTGCGACGTGGAGAAGCGCGCGGACGGCGTCGTCGTGGCGCGCGCGTTCGGTGCGGAGATCATCCAAATCTCCGCCACGGGTGAGGTGTGCTTGCGTCGCCCCGTGGACGACGCGTCGGGGGCGCCGCGGTGCGACACCGAGGTGTTGAACGCGTTCAACTCGTGTTTGAACAAATTCGGATTCACCGCGAGCGCGTCGCCGGCTGACCAGACGCAGTGGAGTCTGTCCGACGGCAAACGTCTGTCGAGATTCTCCGACGGGATGATCGTTCCCGCGCCCATTCCACCCGGTCCCGGTCGAGGCTTGGCGCTCATGCTCACCGCGCCGGTCGGTGGGGGCGGACGCGGCGGTCGAGGATTCGTCGGACGCGTCGGACGCGGCGGCGGACGAGGACGAGGTTTCGGTCGTGGTTTCGGTGGGTTTTACTATTAACGACGCGCGTGCGTGCGAATACCTTCGCTTTCATACCAATACCAATAATAAGTGGCGTCGCACCGCGCGCGAGGCGAGACGAGGCGAGGCGAGACGAGACGAGACGCGCGACTCGTTCATGTATCCTCGTCTTCTTCGTACTCAAACACCCCCAACGCGTCCATCGCGTCGCGCATCGCTATTTTCGCTAACACAACCTGTATCCTCGACCCCGGATCGAGTCCGATCGCGGTCGCCATCGCTCTCGCGCCTCGCCTCGTCGCCGCGTCCTCCGCCGCGCCGCGTCCGCCCCCGCCCGCGCCGCCCGTCGACCCTCCACCGCGTTTCCCCCCTCCCGCACCGCTCGCGCGCCCGCGCGCGTTCAAGAATTCCTCCAACGCCGTCCACCCCGACGCTCTTCGCCCATCGCTCGCCCCTCCACCGCGCACCGCGTGCGTCCTCGCCCCCGAGCGCGCGGATTCCGCCCCTCGCACCGTCGTCGCCGCCGTCGTCGTCGCCGCTCGCGCCACCGCGCGTCGCGCCATCGCCACCACCGCTCGCGCGTTCGCGGCGTACATCTTCACCGCGCGCGTCCGCGTCCGCGTCTTCGCGACGACGCACCGCACCGCACCGCACCGCACCGGTCGGTCGAGTGGGCTCGGTCGACTCTTTTCGCTCGCCGCGTCGCCCGGTGACGTTCGACGAAAACGAAAACGAAACGACCAAAGCGGCGAGATCGAGGGCGAGGGGTCTGAGAGGGTTTAGACGTGAGCGTATGGGGGGGGGTGTTACCGCGAGTGAGGACCCTTCGTGTATGTTTTTACGTCCCCGTACACAAACACGTCTTTTGATCCTCTTACGACTCCCACGACTACGTAGTGCCGCGACGACCGACGACCGGGGGACGAACACGACGACGACGACGACGACGGGGACGATAACGATGACGATGACGATGACGACGGGGACAGACGGTGACGCGTCGTGACGTGTGTGTGTGGACGCGCAGACGACGACGACGACGACGACGACGATGACGATGACGACGATGAGCGCGACGGTGACGACGACGGTGTGCGGAACGGCGGCGACGCGGACGATCGGGTCGCGGACCTCGGCGCGCGTGGTGGCGGTGGGATGCGGCCGCCGTCGTGACGTCGCGGTGGTGGACGGTGGTCTCGGACGCGGACGCGCGATGGCGCGCGGACGGTGGAGCGGACGAGAGCGAGGAAACGCACGGACGATCGGGGCGGTGGCGAATCCGTTGGCGCTTCCGGAGTACGACGAACCGAGCGAAGAGATGACGGAGGCGAGAGACTCCAAGGAACCCATCAGAGTGAAAATCGGCGACGAGTGGTACGATTGTCGAGGGTGGGCGAAAGCGCACCCGGGCGGTGAGCGATGGTTGTATTTCTTCGACGGTCGCGACGCCACGGACGTCTTCTACGCCTTGCACTCGTACGGCCCGAACGGAAGCGACTTGGCGGTGAAGCGACTTGAAAAGCTTCCCCGCTGCGACCCGCCGAAGGATAAGAGCAGACTTCCGAGTGAAAGCTCCTACGCGGTGAGCATGGCGTTCGGTGAATTGCGCGATAAGCTCGCGGAAGACGGGTTTTTTAAGCGTCAACCCCTCAAGGAGGCGTGGGCTCTCTTCCAAGTCGTCGCCCTGTACGCGAGCGGCACGGCGCTCGCGTACTCGCACCCCGTCGTCGCCACCATTCTCCTCGGCCTCGGCATGGAGCAAGCGGGCTGGTTGGGTCACGATTACGTCCACGGGCGCGGTCCGTGGTGCAGCTTGATGCGTTACATGCCCACGCTCCTGAACGGACACAGCGTTGAGTGGTGGATGCAAAAGCACTCCATGCACCACTCCTTCACCAACGAGGAGCACCTCGACAACGACATCATGATGGAGCCATTCTTCTTCTTGCGCAGCCCGACGGAATCCGGCCGACCGGATCATCCGCTGCGAAAGTTTCAGCACATTTACGGCTACCCGCTCTTGTCCATCATGTTCTGGTTGTGGCGTTGGCACTCCGTGCAGACGGCTTGGAAAAAGAGAGACGTCAAGGAACTCGCCTTCATCGGCGCCAACTATCTCTTCTTGGCGACGATGCTGCCGTGGCAGGTTGCCGTCGGCGCCATCACGCTCAGCGGTTTCCTCGTCGGTTCCCTCGTCAGCGCGACGCACCAAAGCGAAGAAATCATGGAGTTTGGTGAGGATCCGGAGTACGTGGAGGGTCAGTTCCGATCCACCCGCGACGCCGAGTGCGTCTTCGGCGGGTTGGAGACGTGGATCTGGGGCGGCATGGACACGCAGTTGGAGCATCACTTGTTCCCGACCATGCCTCGTTACAACTACCACAAGCTTCGTCCGTTATTGAAGGCTTGGGCCAAGGCGAACGGCATTCAGTACCGCTCTTCGCCGAGCACCACCATCATCTCCGACAACTTCAAGTTGCTCAGGCGAGTGGCGCGCGCCGCGTAATCGGCCCGGGATCCACCAGCGCGCATCTCATATTCTTTCGTTTGTAGACCTTTGGACCGAATTTTATCACCGGTTGTTTATTGTGTTTATTGTTACTCATAGGAACTTGCTTAGCGGTGTAAAGAGCATCTCACCTCTTTTAGTATTTACGACGAGTCTCTCTCTCGCTCTCTGTCTCTCTCTCTCTCGCGTCGTCGGTGCGGAAAAAAGACGCGCGCGAACCATTCGGACGCAGCGCGATTCAGACGCGACGCCGACGCGTGACGCTCGCGACGGGCGATTATGCGATTATTTTATCTCGTGATTACGTGGCATACCATAAAAATGTATCAATCTATTTGCGCGCACGGCACACGAGGAGAGACCAGTCTCTCGGCTAATTGAACGTCACCCCCAAACATCCGTAGTCTAAGTTTTGTCACCCCTATTTCTTCTTCGCGCAGCGCTTAGAAGGCGAGGCGAGTGAAGAACCAGCGAGACTTGCCAGTCTTGAATCGTTCCTCGAGGAGCTTCTTCGCCTCCTTTTGCGCCGCAACCTTCTTGGTGGCGTTCTCCAACGCATCCGGGGTCACGACGTTCTTGAAGTCGACGTCGAGCGTGTATCGAGTCGGCATGAGGTGGGAGTAGTTGATGTTCTTGATGAACGTCTTGCAGCGGGAGCGCTTGGCTTGCTTCTTCTCATCCATCTTCTTCGTCACCTGTGCGTTTGTAAAGAGAAACGACGGTCAGTGATCGATACTCTCCGTCGGGCGCGCGTCTCGCGTCGGCGAGGCGCTTTAGGGCTTCAGGACCTAGAACGATGCATCATCGATCGCGCGTGCGCGCGCCCGCGACGATCCGCGGGCGGCTCCGGCGCGCGCTATCGACTCGAAATAACGCGTCGCATCGATTCGTACCTTGCGCGGGATCGTGGAGAGACCGCACACGAGCGCGTGCCCGTACGGGTGCGCAGAGCTGCCGTCGTCGACATTCTTGACGATGACCGCCTTCTTGCCCGCGTAGCGGCCTTGAAGCACGACGACAACCTTACCGGGCTGCGATGAAGAAACGATCGGGTCAGTACGATTTCTCTCGAGGTCGCGCACCGTCTCTCGCGCCGTCTCTCGCGCCGTCTCTCGCGCCTCCTTCGCGCGCGAGGGTCCAGGGTCTTCGATCCGCGCATCGATCGGTCGCGGTTCTCGTCCGCGTTCGCGACCGACGCCGACGCCGCATCGACGTGACGACGCGGCCGCATCGACGCGCATCGTTTCGTGTCGATATCGTCGCTCGCGCACCTTGAGGAACTTCACCATCGCGACGGGCGTCACAGAGAGAGGTCGAAACGATGCGCCGCGCGCCGTCTTCACCACCCGACCTCCGAGGTCGCGAGGGTCTTCAAAGGGTTGTCCGCGTCCGTCGAGGTCGAGATCGAGATCGTGTCGTCTCCTCGTATTCACACACGCGCGTCACCCATCTCGAGTCGACATGGATGCGTCCATTCCATTCGATAAACGGATCGAGGCGTTCAATCGACCGATCACGACCGGTCCACGGCGACACACGCCCTCGACGGCGACGAGCTCGACGGTGGAGACGAGACGACGACGACGACGACGACGGGAGAGGACGACGCGACGACTCGTCGCGACGACGCGCGTGTGATGCGAGGGGGTGACGTCGTCGAGGACGAGGACGAGGAGACGTCCGCGGTCGTCGTCGCGGTCGTCGTCGAGGACGACGGTGGGGGGAAGGGAGTCGCGACGACGACGACGACGACGACGACGACGACGACGACGACCGCGATGGGGGAGGCGAGCGCCGCCTCGACGAGCGATGAGGATGAGACGGTGGTCGGCGCGCGGTTGGAGCGGTGCGTGCGAGAGATGTTGCGCGCTATGGGTGAAGACGTGACGAGAGAGGGATTGTTGGACACTCCCGCGCGCGTGGCCAAGGCGTTGACGTTCGCGATGCGAGGGTACGGGGCGAGCGCCACGGCGGCGTTGGGCACGGCGCTCTTTCACGAAGACGGACTCGTCAGGGCGCTGCGAGCGGAAGAGGTGGAGAGTGGAACGCACGATATGGTGGTCGTGCGAGATATACCGGTATTTAGCACGTGCGCCAAGACGTTCATGCCGTTTTACGGCGTCATTCACGTGGGGTACGTTCCGCACGGAGGGGTGATTGTGGGCTTGAGTAAACTCGCGAGAGTGGCGGAGGTGTACGCTCGACGATTGCAGACGCCGGATGGGTTGGCGCACGCGGTGGCGCACGCGCTGCACGACGTCGCCTCGCCGCTCGGCGTGGGGGTGATGTTCACGGGCGTTCATCTCGGCCCTTTCGGGACGCGCGAAACCGCGGGGAGAGCGTCGACGGGGTGCTTTGCCTCGGCAAACTCGGTGTGGTGGGAAGAATTTAGCGCTTTAGTAGAGCACGGTGGTGGTCCATCGGAGCTTTCTCGGGGGTTATGGGGTGATGATGCGCGCTGCACACCGTGCGACGACGACGAGAACGCGATTCCTCGAGGTCCGGCGGAGACGTTCGTCGACGCGGCGGCGATGGACGCGGCGGAGTGCGAGAGCGTCGACGAATCCGTGCGCGAGTCTGTGATGAATTTATTTCGCGAACTGGACGTCGAAAAATCGGTGCGAGACGCCACAAACGAGGAGGCGTCGGCCGAAGACACCGCTCGACAGTTTTCGCGTCTTCTCTCAGCCATGCGATCGGGATCGGACGTACCCTTTGGCCCGATTGAAGCGGCGGCGGCGCGAGACTTGTCCCGACGGGTCGACGCCGACGCCGACGCGAGGGGCGACGATGGCGTGGTAGTCGTGCGAAACTTGCGCATGTCCACGGTGTGCGAACACCATCTCTTACCGTTCCACGGAACGGTGAGCGTCGCCTACATCACGAATCCGACGGCGGGCGCGTTGAGCCACGACACGTTGCAGGCTCTGGTGAGCCGCCACTCGCGTCGTCTGCAAGTGCAAGAGCGTCTGACGCGGGACGTCGCGGAAGAGATCAGTGCGCTCACCGGAGGCATCGGCGTGATGGTCGCCGCGCGCGCCGCGCATCTGTGCATGGTGAGTCGCGGCGTGGAAAAGCCGGGAAGCTCCACGTGCACGGTGACCAAGCTCGGGAGACTCGCCTCGGAGCCGGCGCTGCGCTCGCGCGTGTGGGGGAGAATGAAATGAGTTGGTCTGCTGGAGATTTTTAGGCTGTGCGTAGCGTTGTTAGAAAAGAATTATATCTGCTCAGATTAACAATATCGTGTCTAAAAAAAGCGGCGCGCGTGTGCCGTGGTGTTTATTTTGCTTCTAGACGATGAAAACTTTCTGAGATCCGCCGAGCATGACGAGTTGCATGAGGAGCGGCACGTCACTCTGAAAGTTGGATTTCGCAGCTCTTTGTAGCGCTTCGAGTTGCTCTCTGAACAACGCTTGAACGCCGGCGATTCCAAAACATCCAGCGCCGGCGTTGTTCGACGCGTCAAGGGGATCCTGCACGCGAAGTCCCGAGCCGAGCGGAGCCGCGTTCGGAGACTCGGCGAGAATGCCCCACTCCGTCGCCTCGTCCTTCGCGGAGACGATGATATCCTTGGTGAGATCCGCCTCGTAGCCGTACAGCTTGAGGAATTGGATCATGGCTCGACCGAGAATCATGGCGTCGCGGGCGTCCGCTTCATCGAGTTCCGTACCCTTCTTGCCCTCATCCTTCGCCACCGTGACGCTCGCCACGGAACCGTCGCCGTCCGCTCCGTCGGCGGATTGCTTATCCAACCAACCGGACCTTTGGATGGAAGTCAGCGCCATCATCGTCAGCGCGTACGATCCGAGACCGCCTTTGTAGACACCGCGCAAACCCTTGCTCGCCAACACAGCCTTTTGCACGCAAACGATGGGCGCCAACGCGCCGTTTTGTTCCTCAGCCTTTTGGACGAAACGCATCGCCGACATTCCTTTGTGTTTCGCATCCTTCAAAGAAATGTGAACCTCGAGCGGAAGGCCGATACCGTTTTGTCCGAGTCCCGGAATGCCGTACGGCGACGCGCCGGGCCTCGGTCCCGGCGGCAGCGGCGGCGTGCCGCTCGTCTCGTTTGCGTTCGCGCTCGGAGGCACCACCGCGGCGATGGCCGTCGCGAGCGTAGCGACGGCTTTGCCAGTCATTTGCTGCGGCATCGGTTGGAAAAACGCGGTGTGCGTCGACATTCGTATGAGGGGCCTGTGCGCGCTCGGGACGACGTTCACGTCCATCACCCATGGGTTCGTGCGCAGAGCCATCGCTAGCGTATTCAGTGCTTCCAATCGTCGCTCTGGATTCGAGCTCACCGCCTCGGGCAAATTGAGCGATAAATCAAGATTACTCGATCCCGGCACCCACGCGCGCGTCGGATACGATCCAAAGACGTCCACTCCGGTGGAGGGGAACAGTGTTTGGACGATCGCGTTCATGGCGCGAATCACTACGTCCACGGCGCGTCTCTCCTTCTTCAGCAAGTGCGCCGTGGGGGTGAAAAATTGCACGTGCGCGCACTCTAAAAGTTCGCGACCGAGCTTTGCTGCCAGAACACTTTCGAGTTCTTCACTCAGAGGCGCTTTCGGGCGATCACTCGAAACGTCCATCGGCTGAGAAAACGAAACCTTTGACACATTCACCGCGCTTCTCGACGGTTTTGCTCGGTCTTTTCGATAAGGTTCCTGACGTTGCTTCGACTTGTTGTCCTTTTTCCCATCCTTCTTGCGAGAGTTTTGCCTACCTTGCTTTTCATCCAATCGATTCGCTTCCTTCTTCGCGGTCGCCGTTGCGACTGGCGCGGGAGCCGCCGCGGCTGCCGCGGCGTCCGCTTCCATCGTCGCCTTGAGATCGACCTTCGGCGGAGGCGACTTCACAGCCCACCCGCTCCAAGCCGGGGACGATTGCGCCGGGGGCGTCTCTTCCTCCCGATGAGATTCACTCACTTGATTTTCCTCGATCGAGAAGGTTGTTTGCTCAGTCGCATCGTCGCTGGCGGTGGGACTCGCGGTGGAACCTCCGAGAATGGACGCCCACCCACGCAACGCCTTGGCGCCCGCGCCGACAACCTGGGCGTTCTCGCGGGCTCCATCGATCAATCGCGCCTCCCGCGTCTCCCCAGGGGAGGACAACTCTTCGGGTTCGACAGATCCGGCGCGATTATCGTTTGCTTTTCGGTCACTAGACGTCACGTCGCAATCCTCACCCTGCTGCTGCTGCTGCTGCTGCTGCGGCGGCGGCGCGCGAGCGCCGTCGTTCGAATCATTCGAATCCTTTGAGTCGCCATCCGTAACCACCGCCGTTTCCCGGGATACGGCGGAAACTTCGTTCGGAGAGAGTCTACCGGTGACGATCGCCGCCCAGCCCGATGGTTCCGAGCGCACGCTCGGTTGCTGCTGCTGCTGTTGCTGTTGCTGCTGCTTCTCTTGCGGTTCGCCCTCGCCGCTCGCCGTCGCTATCGCCTTTTCACCGCTCTTGCCGCTCGTGCCGCTACCCTTGGATTTTTGACCGTTTCGCGTACCGTTCGCACCGTTTCGCCGTTTCTTAGCGTCATCGCTCGACGCGCTTTGGTCGGCGCCCGTCTTGTTCGTCGCGCCCGTCGTCTTCTTCTTAGCCACCGTCTCCCACTCTCCCTCACCCTCATCGCGCACCATATCGATTGAGTTTTCGACGACTCCACCGCCGTTCGCGGCTCTTTCTGTGTCGGTGGACGATGACTCTATTCCTTTCGCATCATCGCCGCGCGTCTCCGCGCGCGCCGCCAGCTCGCGCGTCTCCTGCGCTCGCATGTCTCAGAACCTCGTCGCGCACCGCTCGCGCGCGAGGGCGTGGGAAAACGTATGGACGATCCGAGTTCTGACGCCCTCGCCGAGGCGCGCGCGTCCTCGCTCCGCCGAGAATTCGGACACAAAGATTTTACTCGCGCGCTTCCTCGAGCGTGCGCGCGCGAACGACGCCCGTCGTCGTCTGCGGGGACGCATCGCTTCGGGTTTTTCCTCGCCATCCCGCTCGCTCTCGGACCGTCGAGCGGTTCGAGCCGTCGGGATCGGTGCGGCCTCCGATTTCACCGTTCGTGACTCAGAGGTTGAGGACACGTCCCATCCGCGGTCGACGGATGAAAAAAAACCAGAACGCCGCCGACCGCAGTCGTCCGCACGTCGCGACGTCGGTCGAGGGTGCGGACGTCTCGCGCGATCGTTCGAATCGCGCCGTTTCGTCGCGTTCGCGCGTCGACCGCGAGGTGGAGACTCGGAGGTTGAGCGCGTCGCGCGCGGCGAGGGACGCGATCGCAACCTCGTCATGGCGACCGGGCTCGGGCTCGGGCAGTTTGCGTTCGTCGGGACCTTCATAGCGGCGGTGAAAAAGACGATCGCGGGACCGAGAGAGGAACCTCCCGAACACCTCAAGTGCGTCATCACGCAGGAGCTGTTCACCGATCCCGTGGTATTGGTGCAGACGGGGTACACCTACGAACGCGCGGCGATTCTCAGGTGGTTGAACGCAAAGTTTCCGCCGACTGATCCGACGTCGAACGTGGAGTTGTGGTGCACGGATATCGTCCCCAACTGGTCGTTACGTCAGAGCGTGGATGAATGGGGATTAGCGAACGGGTACGGCGTGCTCGATCCGCCGGAAGAGGCGACGCGCGTGACGAAGGACGGAAGGCACGTGGCGAGACGAAGCGCCAACGCGACGTCCGCCAGCGCGCTCACGCACCAGTATCTACAGGCGCTGCATCGCGCGCACCCGCGACAAGCGGCCATCTTAGTATTTCTCATGACTTTCACGCTGGGCACCATCACGGTGACGACGCTCACCGTGGCGCACAGCGTGTATAGCGCGGTGAGCGAGTTTCTTCAAGACGCGCGCGTCGCGTGGCTCGTGGCGGGTCCGGCGCAGAGCGCCGTCTGGTGGGGCGGCGTCGGAGCATTTCTTTGGCTGGCTAATCGTGGACCGTTCGCCGATCCGCCCGCTCGGGTGCGTCCGGAAGAAACAGTCGGTCGCGGCTTATTTTTACGCTTGGGAGCGCGTCGGTGACTCAAACTCGCGCCGACGCCGTTGTCCATCTTTTCCTGTTGTACAAAGAACGTCCATGTAATGTAATGTTATGCGCAAACACACCGCTCGTGTTCCACAACCGCGCACACGCCGCGTCGGCGCGCGCGACGCGGCGGTTTTGTTCGCCTGGGAGAGCCAGAGAGATTACCGGCTGATAAAGAGCTCGCTTAAACTATCAGCCTAACACGATCCACGCCACAGAGTCCAGCGCGGCTGTCGAGCGCACCGTCTCGTCTCGCGCGCGTCGACGAGAACGGTACCGACGATGATGACGGACGAGTCCGCGACGGTCGTCGCCGAGCAAACCCTTCGCGCGTCGACGATGTCGGATAATCAGAACGCATTCCTCACGCCGGGCCCACGTCCGAGCGCGCCTTCGGTCGGCATCCTGCGCGTGCCGGGCGGGTACGAGGAGCTCGCGGGAAGCAAAGATCAGAGTTGCGACGAAATCATCATCGAAGTCGGCGATCCGCACCGCGTCGGCGACGGTTTAAATAAACACATCGAGTACAAGCTGACGTTTTGGTCGGATTCAGAGATGTACGGAGGAAAAGGAGCCAGCGGCTGCGTCGCGCGGAGATATACAGACTTTGAATGGTTGAGTAAACAACTCGGAGCCAATTGCGATGGTGTCATCATCCCACTTTTACCGTCTAAGACGATTTTACACATGGACGACCCGTCGTCTCGCGGAATCGAAAAGAGACGAAGCGGTTTGGCCATGTTCATGGCGCGCGTCGCGGCGCACCCGCTGATGAGAAAGTCGCAAGACTTGCACGCCTTCCTCACTCAAGATTCCAAGTCCTGGACGCAGCGCGTCGCGTGGTATGAACGCGGGGTGTTGAGTGAAGGCGTCTCTTCGGTGACGTCTTGGTTTAGCACGCTCAGCGCCGCCGACGTCTCTTCGTTGACGTCGTCCATGTCTGTCGATACGCTCCGCGAAGCGCAACAGTACATCGACACGGTCGATTACATCAACAAACTCAAATTAAGGCTGGAAAAGCTCATCGCCGCGGCGGGCGCTTTGCAAAAGCACGGCGGTCACACGGTGACGGTGTACGAAGACTTTGTCGCGTGTTTAGAATTGCTCGCCACGCAAGAAGACAAGGCGCTCAAGGTGTTTGCGAGCGCGAAAGGCGTTTGGTGGAAGCGCTTGAGCGACCTCTACGCGGCTCTGATACCGACGCAGCGAGAGGCGAGCGACGTCATGCGCTTGGAATTTCTCAATTCTCTCGAAGAGGTGAACGCGCTGTGCGGCGCGTTGGTCGCGGCGTTCGCGGCTCGGAAACGCGTCGTGGATCATTACAACCGCGTGACCGCGAGTATCGAGCGAATCGAAGGTAAGCTATCGACGATGGGTGTCCCCGAACCGGGTCCCAAACGCGAAGAGAAGCAGAAGATTGAGCTCGCGGCGAGCGACTTGCGAATCGAACGGACGCAAACGCACGAACGATACGAGCGATGCTGCGCAAACATGGAACACGAACTGATTTGGTTTCACACCGAGATGGCGGCCGTCCTCGGACAAGCGCTCAAGGCGCACGTCGCGGCGCAAGGAGCGGCGGCGGGGAAGCTGTCGCGACTTCAGGACGAACACTTCTCAGACATCAAGGCGATGTTGGCGAAAAAGCCAGACGCTTTCGTCGGCTAGTCGATTAATTTGTAACACGCACACGAGATGAACATGCAGCGTGCGCTCTACACACAGCTACTCCTACTCTACGGTTGGGTGACGTCATTTCTAGAAATGTTCGATAGGAAACTTCCCGCTCTAACGCGGTGCTCGACGCGCGCGTCGCTTCCCTCCGCGCCGAACAACGCGACGCCAACCCCGACGAACGCCACGAGGCACGCCGCGCCAACGCGGGCGAGCCAACCACCTCGACCTTCGCCGTCGAAAGCTTGACGACGTCGTGCAAGCATTTCCGCGCGTGCCGCCTCGAATCCCTCCGTTCTCCACGTCGCCGGCGCGTCGTCAATCGGCACGAAGCAGACGTCCCTCTCGTGTACGCGCCAACGCGTGTAATCGCCGCATCGACCGTGACACGCCCACGTTTCTGCGCTCGCGCTCGTCGGTGTTTCACAATAGCGCCACATTGGATGCGCTATTCGTTGCGTTCCTCCGCAACTTTCGCACACATATCGCAGCGCCACGCGCGAGCCCACCACGCACGCGTCGCAGAAGTCGCGCACCGCCCGTCGCTGTCGACACACTCGGCACACGTTCGACGCGTTCGCGACGACGACGCGCCCGGTGCGCTCACACTTTCGAATGTTGCCTCGACATCGCGGGCATCTCCCGATGCCGTCGCTCGCGTGCGAACAAATTCGCAGCGCACACAGTTGACACATCTGCACCGTGGATGATTCCGGGGCGGCGCAACACGGAAAATCGAACGCGTCCTCGATGGTCTCGTAACAGACGGCGCACGCACGCGCATCCATCTCCCCGTCGTCCCCGTCGTCCCCGTCGTCGCCCATGCCTCGCTTCGTGGTGTGACGTCCATCGGTTTCGAGTCGTCGTCGCCTCGGCCTCGCATCCGTTCGACCCCGCACTCGCGCGCGCGACGTCGTCACAGAGTCGACGTCATGCGGTGCGCGGCGCCTCCGCGATGGATCGGCTTGACGATGACGTGCGCCGCGTCCACGAGCGCGAGCGCTCGGACGCGCGGCGCGAGTCGGCTCGCGCGCGTCGAATCGCGCGGGGCTGCCCATCACGCACGGTGGTCCGTCGGTGTCGATAGCGCGCGAACGGGCGTCGATCGCGCGCGGGTGCGAACGAACGGCGCGCGGTCGGACGACCACGCTCGTGCGTTCGCCTCCGACGTCGGGGAGGGGACGGTGGAATCGCCGGGTTTCGCCGCGAGATTGCCGACAGTCGTCAACGCGAAGAAGACGATGTTCGCGTGCGTCGTCGGGCTCGTCGTGTTGGGAAGCGTCGTGCAGCGATCGAGTCTGAGCTCGATCGTTCTTCGTCTTGCGAGCATCGCTGTGGTGAGATTTATTTTTCGGCGAGCGTATCGGCTTTTGTGCGCGTGTTGCTCGTTTCTGCACGCCGCGCTTCCGAACGCGGAGGACGTGGGGAACGGCGCGAAGACGAGGGCGACGAGCGCGTGGAGAAAGGTGGAAGACGTCGCGCGCGCGAGTTCGTTCAAGAGGGCTGCAAGGGGTGCGTGGAGAAAGGTGGAAGACGTCGCGCGCGCGAGTTCGTTCAAGAGGGCTGCAAGGGGTGCGTGGAGAAAGTTTAACGCCGATCGAAGAGGCATGTTACTCATACCCATCGTCGCCGCGTTTGTCGGTTGGTTTACCAACTGGTTGGCCGTGAAAATGATATTCTATCCGATCAAATTTTTCGGAATACCTTTCATGCAGTACGTTGAGGGATCCGCCTACGGTTTCGACGTATTGCAACCTCTGGGACTCTTCGGTTGGCAAGGAATCGTCCCCGCGAAGGCTGCGCAAATGTCCGAGTCCATCGTGACCATGGTCACGACGAAACTCGTCAACGTGCAGGATGTGTTCATGTTGCTCAGTCCGACGGAGGTTTCCTCCTTGCTTTTGAACGAGGTGCCCGGCATGGCGAGCAAACTGGCTCGTGACATGGTTCCGTCCGAGTGGGCGGTCAGTTTGGCGGAGCGCGCCGTGCCGTCGCTGCCGGCGCCCATACTCGCCGAGGTGGGCGACGTCGTGTCTTCCTACCTATCAGGTTTTGTCGTCCTGTTGCAGCAACAAGTCGACAAAGTCATCGATTTGAAGGAACTCGTCGTCTCGGCGATGTGTACCGATCGAGTCGTTCTCGTCGACTTGTTCCGCAAGTGCGGCGCCAACGAGCTCGAATTCCTCGTAAACAGTGGCCTCTTTTTCGGCTTTTTGTTGGGCGTGATTCAGATGGTCGTTTGGGCGTTTTACGACAATCCTTGGTCGATCACGATTGGAGGTGCCGTCGTGGGTCTTCTAACGAATTGGCTCGCGTTAAAGTTCATCTTCGAACCCGTCGAACCCGTCTTCGTCGGGCCATTCAAATTTCAAGGTTTATTTCTCCAACGACAACACGAGGTGAGCGGCACGTTCAGCGATTATTTAACGTCCAAAGTGTTACAGAGCGAAAAGATTTGGGACAACATGTTGTACGGCGCCAAGGGCGAAGAGTTTAACGCGATGTTGGAAGAGTACACGAAGACGTTCGTCGTCGAAGAGGCGGCTCGTCGCGGTTTGTCGACGGCTGATTTGGACTGCGAGCTCATCGACGAGATCGCCAAGCGCGTCGTCGACGAGCTTCCGGAACACGTACACGTCTTGCACGAGTACACGGACGCGACGCTCGGTTTGCAAGAACTCATGCGTGAGCGCATGAAGATGATGACGCCGCAAGAGTTTGAGCGCGTGTTGCATCCAATCTTTGAACAGGATGAGCTCACGCTCATCATCTCGGGCGCCGTTCTCGGCGCCATCGCCGGTTATTTACAACAAGTCGGCACTGTGAAGAATGATTGACTCACTGCCGCGAAGCCGATGTGTAGAACAAACATGTAATTCAGCGTGTACCGAGATGGGTATACAGTGTGGTGTGTTCATTTCACGCGCGTATTGATTTTATGCGATGGAAACGATCTTTGCGCGTCATGAATTACAACACGTATCATTACAAGGCTTTTCATTTATGATTCATCGTACGTGTTCGTCGTTCATCGGGATCGTTTCTTTTCGTTTCGCTTCTCGCACGTCGCCAAGTACTGCAACGCCTCTCGGGTCTTCGCCTCGTCGTCGTAGCGTGCCGCGGCCTCGACGACGCGCTTCTTCCGAGCGCCGTCGTTTTTGGTGGTGAAATTGTACCACCAATGGCCGACTCGTGGTGTTGTCGTCTCCCGTGTATGGTACACAGTGTGGTGCGTGAGGGTGCTTACTCTCTTCTTCGTATGTTTTCCAGTGTGTCTTTTAGGGTAGGACCTCTTTAGGGTAGGGGTAGGGGTACTTGACTAGGGTTTAGGGTTTAGGGTTTAGGGTTTAGGGTTTAGGGTTTAGGGTTTAGGG
>Ga0181573_10000537_pt1 | contig 39357 bp, 31 predicted proteins | sample 101ome_25_FD_148643 | JGI IMG/M metagenome (GOLD analysis project Ga0181573, IMG submission 148643) | Coastal salt marsh microbial communities from the Groves Creek Marsh, Skidaway Island, Georgia - 101409BT metaG (spades assembly) | ecosystem: Environmental > Aquatic > Marine > Intertidal zone...
GTACCTCGCGCCCCCGCCCCCTCCATACCCACCGGGCATGCCGGCTCCGCCATACGACCCGCCGCCGTAGGTCGAGCCCCCGCCTCCCCCGTAGCCGTTCTGCTGCGAGTTATAGTTCTGCGTATAGCCGTACCCGCTGCCGCCGTACCCGTTCTGCTGGCCGCCGTTCGATTCGAATTTTCCATTACTGGAATCGTAGGCGCGGTCACGCACGGGCGACCTTGAACGACTGCGAGCCCTGTACGACTGAGACATGGTATCTATGGATCGTTTGTGTGAACTCGGTTATTTTCCCGAGTAAAAGCGTGCGTCAAAAAATGAAGGCCCGCCCAGAAGTGGGGTCACAGCAAATTCACACCACGTCGCAGTCGTAGATCGCCGGCGCGTACTACTACTACTGTATACGTGTATACGGTACACACAGCACGCATCCGAAGGAACGAAGGGACGAAGGAACGCCCAGCTGGCTGGCAGCGTGGCACGCGTCGCTTCAGGACTGATTCGTTTTCGTGTTCGCCCACGATGGTGGCCTTGGTGTGGACCAGTGGGGCCTGTGCACGGCGTGTTTCTCCGTCCATTGCGACGACGTGTCTGTCTCCGCATGGTCGTCGAGTCTGCGTGGTGCAGGGCGCGCGGGCGGTGCCGGGATTACGTCATGTGGGCCGGGCCATGAGGGAGATGAAGCCAGGGAGGTTTTGGTGCGCCGCGACGTCGCCCGAGCGGGACACGGAGGCTGGCAGCGAGGAGGTGACAGAGACAGAGGCTATTGCAGAGGCGACAGGGACGACAGGGACGACAGAGGCGGGTGGGGAACAGAGTCCAGAGAGGCTGAGTACGGAGGAGATTGCACGGCAGATGGCTGCGTTGCGGCAGGAGAAGGCGGAGAAGGAGGCTGGGAAGGGGGAGGAGGAGGGGTTGATGGGCGGGGTGATGGAGGAGGTCGGGCTGATTCAATGGCCGAGTTTTGGGAGCTCGTTGGTGAATACGGTGCTGGTTATTGTGATCGTGTTCGGGACGTCTGCGATGCTGTTCGGGATCAATACGGCGCTGACCGAGTTGAGTGGTGTGATATATAGTAAGTAAGGAGTACGTAGGGAGTACGGAGAGCGCGTGAAGCGTGAAGCGTGAAGCGTGAAGCGTGAAGCGTGTTGAGGACTTGTCCGCCGACAAGTCCGACTCTGACGGTCAGAGCTGCGTCAGACTCTGAGTGGCCGACAAGAATTCTCTCGACTCCGATCCTTCACCCCCCTCCGAACCTGAATCGATTGGATTGTGTATCGTCTGTACCAGTCGTTCAAGGTTCACGCCGGGTGGAGGAGAGACGGAGAGACACGACTCGGGGAAGCGCAACGATTTAGCCAATTTTCTCCCGACAGTCCTGGGATACTCTATCTGGCACAGTGCGAGAGAGGAAGGGCCACGTGTGACTTACGAGGAGGACGACGACATCGGGTACGCATGGCGGCCGACGACGAAGACGGACGTGGCGTCCGTGCGTCGTCGTCCACAGAACGATCCAGCTTGCCCGAGCTTCGGCTCGACCGCGATGACCCTGACGTGGGCCGCGGCGCTGACCGGTTCCGTCAGTTGGAGTCTACATTCAGGAAGAAAGGGATCCGGGTGGCCTCTCTCTCGCCAGACGGTCGACCCGACACGCTGGACGACCAACACGACCGGCACGACCAACACGACCACGGCGCCTCGTCGTCGTCGTCGACGACGCCCACCCCGTCCCGCCCCGTGTCTCCGCCGACCCATTTGCACGCGCAGTCGTCGCTGATGAAGAAGATTGTGTCGAGGGTCCGAGAGCTCAAGGTGCTCTTCGGCCTGGACGTCGAGGACGGCGGCGAGGAGCTGCTGGATACGTTTATGTGCGCGTTGAAGAAACGTATCCTGCTCCAGGGACGGATGTATATCTTCTCGAAGCACGTGTGCTTCAGCTCGAGCCTGTTCGGGTATCACAAGCTCAAGACGATTCCGATCGACTCGCTGTTGGCCGTGCGGAAGGTGAAGCACGTCGGCTTCCCGAACAGCGTCGAGCTTGTGTGGCAGGACAGGGAAGACTGTGTGAAGAAGGAGTTTTTCACGAGCTTTCTGAGCCGGAAGGAGGCGTTTCGGATGATCTTGGGGTTGTGGGACGGCGGCCGACGGGCGAGGCTGAGCCAGGAGAGCAACGATACCAACGCGTCGAACGACACCAGTGGGTCCAACGAGTATGAGGATAAGTATGAGGATACGGAGAAATATGTGTCGAGTGCCGATATCGGAAATGCTGCCGAGATGTCTCCCGAGGGGCTATTGTTGATCCCGATCGACAGGACGGAGAGTGCGGGAGAGATTCTGACCCCGCGGGCAGGCCAAGGCGCCGGCGCGTTGTTCAGTCCGTCGAACGGCCCCGGCAACGCCGAGCCTGGACGTGCCCACGGAGAAGGCACCAGAGACGACACGTGCAACTCGTTCAACAGCGGAAACCTGGCGCAGCCGCCCCAGGTACCGGACATCATGCAGAAGGTGATGGAGTACGTCATCCCGGTGCACCCACAGCAGTTTTACGACCTCTTCCTGAGCTCCAAGTCGGAGTTTTTCCTCGATTATCACGCAGCTCAAGGACACAAGAATATTCAGCTGTCTGCGTGGGACTATCACGGGTCAATGGGTCCCGTGAGGGACTTGAGCTTCGTGACGGCGCTCAAGGGGTTCCGGGTCGGCCCGCCTGAGGCGCTCTGCCTCCAGACCCAGCGGGTGGGCGTCTACGCCGGGTCCCATATCGTGTTTGAGACCAGCCAAGTGATGAACGACATCCCGTACGGCGACCACTTCAAGGTCGAGACCCGATGGGACATTTTCCCCGAAGTGCCAGAGGGCGGGGACGGGGACGTGGGCGACAACGCCGGCGACGACAGCGAGTCGTCGTCGAAGTTGATCATCCACATCGCGGTGCCCTTCACCAAGAGCACAATGTTCAAGAAGTTCATCGAAAAGGGCGCGACCGAGACCCTCATGGAAGCCTACCAGATTTTCAAGCGCCTCGCAGCCCAAAAGCTCGAGAATCGGGGCGAAGACGACGAGGACGCCGCGAGCGAAGGGGACCGGAGCGCCGGGAGCAACAGGAGCGATGCGGCCGCTGTCAAGCCATCACACCCCGATGACCTGTTGCCCCAACAGGAGGAAGACTGGGAGATGATCCTCGAGCGCGTCGAGCCCAAGTTCCGCACGGGCCTCGCCACCCTGCGCAAGATGCAACAGGAGGTGGCCCGACAGAACCAATTCTCGCTCACCAAGTCCAAGCACCGCCGAAACATGAGCATGATAGACTCTGCCGTGCTCGATGCCATCATTTCGGACTGCGAGGGTGAGGAGGCGGAGGCAGAGGCGGAGGGCGACGGTGGGGTCGGGGGTGAGCAGACGGGGAAGACGGGGAAGACGCGGCGGCGACTGGCCGCGTTCGGATGGAGGTTGGGACCGGGGCTTGGACTGGGATCGTCCCTGTTTGGACCAATGGATGGCCCAGCGCGGGAGAGGCTGTATGTGAGTCTGATCGCTCTGCTCCTCGCCGTCGTGGTGGCCCAGACTTGGAGCATTCATTCGCTAAAACTGTAACGTCTCGACTGCGAACCTATCTATATATCATCTATATATCATCATACGATGCAATCGGCACTGCGACGAGCGATTCCGTCGTTGACGAACGCGTCAATCATGCGGTGCGCTTCCTTACCGGAAGCGACGGGCGTGGCCGGTCCGTCCACGTCGGGATCCTGCTCGAACACGCTGCTCCACGGAACGTGTCATCAGCAGTTGCGGTGTGCGTCGAAGAAACAGGGAGGATCGACGCAGAATAACAAGGATTCGAATCCCAAGTTTCTCGGGGTCAAGCTGTTCGGCGGGCAGCGGTGTATTCCGGGCAATATTATCGTGCGGCAGCGGGGGAAGCGGTTCCACCCCGGGGCAAATGTGGGCATGGGGAAGGATCACACGCTGTTCAGTCTGGTTGAGGGGAAGGTCACGTTCAGCAAAGTGCACGAGGGGCGGAAGAACGCAAAGGGTCGGACCTTTGTCCACGTGGTCGAATAGCTTCGTGGTGCTCCTGTTGGTGACTGAGAATGTCAAACGAACGAACGAACGAATGAACGAACGAACGAATGAACCCATGGCACGCATCATGTAGCTGCTACCGCGTGAATTTGCGTCCGACCATGCTCTTGACTCTCGAGGTGAAGCGTTTCGTGGGCGAGGCAGCGTGCGCTTCGTGGTTGTCGTGGGGGCCGGCCGACCTGTTTTTGGACTCGGCGAGTTCCATCAGTGACTTGAGGGTCGTGTCGTTCTTCTTGATGTCCTTGGAGATGGTGCGCCAGCTGTCAGCGAGCTTCATGTTGGTGGTGAGCTGTTTGCGGTAGGTGATCTCGACGGCCTTGCTCTCGTCCTGGAGCTGGTTGGAGCGGTTGAAGAGGGCCTCGTAGGTCGACACCTTGTGTTCGATCTCCTGTTGGACCTTGGAGAGCTGGTCGCTGACCTCGGCGACGGTGGTCGAGAGGTCGAGGTTGGAGGAGGAGATCTGCTCGAGCAGCGAGACCGAGTGGGATAGCTCGACGCTCAGGGCCGACTTTATTGCCTCGATGTTTCGCAGCTTTTCCAGGGGTAAGACGTTGAGGCTCAGGTTGGGGTTGGGCGTGAGAGTCGGCGTGCAGGATGGACCGGGGACGCCCGACGTGGCTGTCGTGGTCCTGGCCTGCTGCTTGAACGGGTACGCCAGGAGGGCGCCGCCGTCCGTGAATCGTCGCGGCACCAGGGTGCTGTCGTTGTCGTCGTCGTCGGCGGCGGCGTGGTTCCCGTCGGCGGGGGTGGCGTCCTCGTTCTCGTCTCCTGTGGCGTTGGCGTTGGGGTTGGCGGCGTCCAGATTGCCGCTGGCAATCCGCAGCGCGGTCTTCAGAAGCTTCATGTCGGGTGGGACAAACGTACGCATCGCGAGGAGGTTGATCCTGAGCTGCTGTTTGAGGCGCTCGTTGCGCCCATGAAGCACGATGCCCGGGGTAGAGTCGTTCAAGGCGCTCTGTGTCCGCCGCAGCGAGTCTTGCAGCTGACCACCGGTGGAACGGGGATTTGTCCCGCCGCCGCCGCCGCCGTCCATCACGAGCGCCTGCGCGGGGTCCTTGTGTCGCAGCCGGAGGATGCCGAGCCGCTTCTCGATATCCGTCGACAATGCGTTCTCGACGATCGCGGCGTTGGTGATGTTCTGATTCCGATTCCGATCCAGACCACCCGGCGAGGAACCCCAAGCGGCGGGCGCCGAAGAGACGCCCAGTCCAGACCCGATCCCTCGCCCGTTTCCGCCGCCGGCGGACGATACAAACATCTTCTCCATCACCTTGGCGATCCCGGGCGCGTACTTGCCCCGCATCACCACCAGGACCGAACCCGTGACATGGGCGAAGCCCCCCATCGCTTCCACCAGCGAGCTCGCGTCGAACGTGATACTGCCAATCGCTTGAACCAACATGTACGCGTCGGAGTCGTTCCGGCACTCGAGGATCGCCTCCTTGTAAATCTCCAGGAGCGCGAGCGCGACCCGGAACAGCGCTGCGGGTGAGCTCCTGTCCAAGAAGAGCACGTCCCACACCCGCATCGTCGCCTCTGCGGGCAACGAGTTGACAAATGCGACCAGAAACCACCCGGCCACCGCCGTCGGCACGTGCAATCCCACCTCGTCGAAATGCGCCGCCAGCCCTGGCAACAACTCCCGCACGAGCTGCTCGAACACCAGCCCGTCCACCTGCTGGTTGATCATCATCGGATCAAAGTATCCCGTCAGGATGTCCTCCACGAGCGCCACAAAGCACCAGAACGCCGTCGATTCGTCTTCGCCGACGTCCGCCGTGGACTCGTCGTCACCGACGTCCGGACAAAACACCAACAAGAACGTGGCCGCGAGGAAGTTCAGCCCCTGGCAGTACCCTACCAACGGATTGCGCACCGCATACGCCCCCAGAATCCGCCGCAACCGCGCCTTACCCTCCTCGTCGCCCGTCAGTCGATGGTTCGGGAACGTCCTGTGCAAATCCTTCTCGATCTGATCCAGATCGTCTCGGAACTCTGCCGCGTCAATCTGCGACACAAGTGCCGCGTACGTCGCAGCTGCATCCCCGCCGGCACTGGTCCCGCCAGCGTCGTCGCGAACGAGCAACGCCTTCCACACCTCCTTCCTGTACGCCCTCGGCACTCCGGTCTTGACCAGCACGGCCAGCTCCTGCCTGGCGACCGCAACTGCAGCCGCGCGCGATGACGCGGACGAAGATGCCGACGGCTCACACGCGTCTCGTTCGTCTTCTTCCTGATGCTGCTCCCCCCTGGCGTACACCAATGCCCTCGCAACACTGCCGGCGTGCGGCTCCAACCACCGCTCCCAGGCATCGAGGCGATGCGCCTCCTCTATGGTGTGCACACTTCGGAAGTCTGCGTGAAACAAGCAAAACGAGAGTGAGCGTGACGAGGTGGGCGATTGCGTCGGTCGGTCGGTCGGTCGGTCGAGTCCAACACGTGCCCCGATAGAGCGAGGAATACGGTGTGGGCACCGCGAATCCGTAGTCGTCGCGCAGCGCCTGGTGCTGGCTTGGTTGCTTTACGGTTCCGACGGTCGCCCCCGTCATGTCGAGCTTGGACCCTGGATCGACGTGGGATCCTTCGTTCGTTTCAACAACGACGAATGACAAGGAGCTGAGCTACGCAACGCGCCGACCGGTCAAATTGTCAAGCAAGAGAGAGACAGTCGCGTGTAAGGACGAGCGGGGTCTCGACTCGCGCGCGGAGTCTCAACCAATTCGAATGTGAAAGCGAGCGCCACCCAGGGGTACGGAACGAAAGTGCATGCATCGTCCCGCGACGCAATCGCAGCCACACTGCTCGCCCTTCCTATGTTGTTTATCGTAACACGAGCCTCAGACCGGCCAGTCAGTCGTCGGTCGTCGGTCGTCGGTCGTCGGTCGTCGGTCGTCGGTCACGACGTTCCTGCAGCGCGACCCGATCGTCCGTCGTCGGCTCTCGGCTGTCAGTCGACGGTCCCTCCCACGCCGCCGGCAGACTCCAGTCTGCGGCCGACGAGACGTCCTCTTGCCGCAATCGCCCGCGTGTTCTTCCGGCTGTCGACTCCCTCTCTGCTGATGACGGCCGGTTGACCATTCTGGGTCTGGCTGGACCCCGCGAACTCCTCTTCTCCTGAAAGATGCTGCTCGCGAGCCCCAGAATATTGTGACCGACTCGCTCGACGACACGAGACCAGCCGCCAACACGAAATGTCCGCTGCCGGCCAGGGGGGCGCCTCGCTGCCCCCGTCGCTGCAAAGGAAGTTCGCCAGGCTGGAAACGATCGATCAAGATGTATGGAATCGGGACCCGCTCACGACGCTGTCGGCGACCAACACGCCACAGACGCGTCGTCACCTGCGAACGCTCATCGAGCGCGCGCTCGTCGCGAGCCACGAGCGATACCTGCAACATACCGAGCCGATAGTCAGCTCGATCGAAGAAACCCAAGCCTCCCTCGACGCGCTGCAGGCGCTGTGCGAGCGGATGCAGCACACGCTCTCCACGCGACAGGGCGAAGTCGGTCGCGTCTTGGACGAGATTCAAGGCCTGGAGCGAGGCATCCAGCTCACGGAGGCCCGCAAAGGGTGGCTGCGCGAGTACGAGACCAAGTACCAGCTGCCGGCAGAGACGAGCCAGGTCTTGCAGCGTGGGGTGATTGACGAGGCGTTCTTCGAGGCGCTCAAGCGCGTGCAAGTGGTCTATGCGAATTGTAGGTCGCTGGGCGGGGGGTTGAAGCTGGTGGAGCAGCTGTCGAGCCTGCAAGAGGAGGCCTTTCGGCACGTCTGCTCTTGGATCCAGTCGGCGTGCCAGCGGATCGAGCGTCCAGAGGACGCGCAGTCGCTGCAGATCACAGAGATGATGCCAAAGGCGATGAAGAGTCTGCGGGTCCGGCCGCCGCTGTACTCGTACTGTGCGGGGGAGATTGCCATCGCGCGCAAGACGGCCGTGTTCCAGAAGTTCATCCAGGCGCTGTCGCAGGGTCCGCGGCCGATCGAGATGCACCGCGGTGATCCCTGGAGGTATGCGAATGATATGCTGGCCTGGATCCATGCGAGTATCGCCGGGGAAATGGAGCTGGTGGGGGTGATGTTCGAGGGGTGTTATGGCGGGAGGAACGGTCGCGGAGGGGCTGCAGGGGAGGTCCTGCGGACGGAGAGCTACGAGGTCGTCGAGCGTAAAGAAAGCGAGACTGGTACAGCGTCAAACCCGACGCCCGCCGACAACAAGCACGTCACGCTGCAGGAGATCATGGATACGATTTTCGAGGGCGTCTGCCGGCCGTTGAAGCTGCGGCTCGACCAGATTTTGCTGGGCGCGCCGTCGCCGGTGCTCAACTTCCAGCTGATCACGCTGTTTTCCTTCTATATGAAGACGGTGGCGCCGGTGATGGGGCGTGGATCGCACCTGTCGGAGACGCTGCGAGGGTGCCGGGCGGCAGCAGAGAAGGCGCTCAAGGACCAGATGCGGCAGCGGGGGGAGCGACTGGTGCGACACGTGGTGGTGCCAGGGGCTGACCTGGGGTGGGTGAGCGGGGAAATGTGGGACGACCGGTTGGAGGTGGCCGTGAGCATCGTCAAGTTTTACGAGGGCAGCTTTTTGGTCGGTGGCGGTGGGAACAAAGACGCCGAGGTCGACGGCGGTGACGACGAGGACGACAACGCAGTCGAAGGGACGGACGTGACGGACGTGACGGACGCGATCGACGTCGACGACCTTCTCGAGGCAATCGTCTCGCCGCTGATCGACGCCGTTGTGGCGTCTTCCGACGCCCTTGATCCCACCTCGAGCGTCCGTCTGGACGACAGCGGCAGCACTATGAATCCAGCCAACCAGCACGTCTATATCCTGAACTGCCTGTGTCACATCCGGAGCCGGATCGGCGTGTACGACTCGGCATCTGGACTGTGCGAGCGGCTGACCGCGCGGATCGAAGACGCTGCACGGACCCTGATCGTCACGCAGACCGCTTCTCTGCTCAATGGGACCGGCCTCGATGTGGATAGCGCGAACTTCGGGAGCGGCACGGACGGTGCGGAGGCCGGCGCCGCCGCCGCGTTGGCCCTGTGGAACAAGCTCAAGGCGGCTTCCGATGCGAGGACGTTCGTGATCGTCCCAGACAAGATCGTGGACTCTAGCGTCCGGGAAAGGATCTGGGAGGAGGTGGCGACGTGCGTGCTGGACGCATATGTCTCGGCGTACCATCGCTGCGCGGCGACAGAGGGGATGGGTGGCAAGCTGGGACGGCCCGAGGAAATCGAGTCGCTCCTTGCCAAGGCACGGTAGTTCAGATGATATGCACGTATGTTCGTGATGAAATTAAGATGACCACCACGCGTAGATGGACTTGAAGGTGGTGTCGAAGTTGTCCCTCAGCCAGCAGTACAGCCTCTTCTCGTCCTCAGCGCCACCTCGGGAAGGAACCTGCCGTGGGTCCGCTTGAACTGCTTCACGGCCGCCAGGGTCGCGTCCCGCTGGGCCTCGTCCCTTTGCCTGCCACCAAGCTGGTTGCCCGGCTGGAAACCACCGCCAGTCTCCAGGTTGGGGAAGGAAGCACCTCCGTCTCCCTTCGCCGAATGCCTCGTTCATCGCGCCTCTCCCAGCGAGCCTGGGTCCAGTTCGCTCCACCTGGTTTGCCCATATATATATATATAACCAACCAACGATCCAATCCAATACAGTCATGGCCGCTGACGAAGAGATGCGCGACGTGATCGAGGAGGTCGAGGAGGTCGAGCGCGAGGGAGTGGCCCCTGATGATGATTTCGCCGAGGCAGACGCGTCTGCGGGGGAGTCGGACGAGGAGGAGGTCCAGGAGGAGTTCGTCGATGACGATGATGACGTGGAGGTGCGTTGCAAGCGACTGTTTCGGCAGTGATTTCGGATTTTCCTTCTCGACTTGGAACGGCACTGGATTTGGCGTTTTCGCCCGGCACGCCGGTCCTGCGGGGCGCCGTGGGATCGTTCTGGTGTCTTTTGTGTGCTTCATGCGGTCTATGCGATGTGATGGGCGCGAAGAGGGCGTTTCGTGCGGCAGACCGGCCCACCGACTGAATTCGAATCGACGCTCACTCGACGACGACGCTCCCACTCGACTCCAGGCTGTCCCCGAGGTGGCGAAGGAGGTTGCTCGAAAGGAGCGCGCTCGTCTGCGCGAGATGGAGGCGCAGCGCAAGAGGCAGGTCGAGCAGATGCGTGCCAAGATGAACGCGGACGCGGCGGCCGGGGAGGCTTCTCGCGGGCGGAAGCGGCTCGAGTTTCTGCTGAAGCAGGCGGAGGTGTTTCAGCATTTTGCTCCGGAGGCGGTTGATAAGAAGGGGAAGAAGAAGGGAAGGCACGGGGGCGTTCGCACGGAGGAGCAGGAGGACGAGGAGCTGCTTCGGGACGAGGACACCGGAGGCGAGCTGGCAGGACACAGGCTGCAAGTGCAGCCGAGCATTATTGCGCACGGAAAGTTGCGCGAGTATCAGATGCAGGGTCTGAACTGGCTCATCCATCTGTACGACAACGGGGTCAACGGGATCCTGGCGGACGAGATGGGTCTGGGCAAGACGCTGCAGACCATCTCGCTGCTGGCGTACCTGCGTGAGTTCAGGGGCATCACCGGGGCTCATCTGGTGATTGTGCCCAAGTCGACGCTGCATAACTGGCTGAACGAGTTCAAGCGCTGGTGCCCGTCGATCAAGGCGATCAAGTTCCACGGAAACGCGGAGGAGCGCCAGCGACTGAAGGAGACCGTCGCGGCGCCGGGCAGGTTCGATGTGGTCATCACGTCGTACGAGATGGTCATCAAGGAGAAGAACCACTGGAAGAAGTTCCACTGGAGATATGTGATCATCGATGAGGCCCACCGCATCAAGAACGAGAACTCGATTCTCTCCAAGGTGGTGAGGACGCTCGCCACGAGCTTCCGTCTGTTGATCACCGGCACGCCGCTCCAGAACAACCTTCACGAGTTGTGGGCACTGCTGAACTTTTTGCTGCCCGAGGTCTTCGCGTCGGCCGAGAGGTTCGACGAGTGGTTCTCGTCCGACGCAGGGGGCGACGAGGGCGAGATGGTGCACAAGCTTCACCAGCTGGTCAGACCGTTCATGCTGCGCCGCTTGAAGAGCGACGTGGAGAAGAGCCTGCCGCCCAAGAAGGAAACCATCCTGAAGATCGGCATGTCTGACATGCAGAAGAAGTACTACGGGGCGCTCCTTCAGAAGGACATGGACGCGGTGACGGGAGGCGCCGACAGGTCCAGGCTGCTGAACATCGTTATGCAGCTCCGGAAGTGCTGCAACCACCCGTACCTGTTCCAGGGCGCGGAGCCGGGACCGCCGTACATCACGGGCGAGCACCTCGTCGAGAACGCGGGCAAGCTGGTGCTGTTGGACAAGCTGTTGCCCAAGCTCCAGGAGCGCGGATCGAGGGTGCTGGTGTTCTCGCAGATGACGAGGATGATTGACATTCTGGAGGACTACTGCATGTACCGGGGCTACAAGTACTGCAGGATCGACGGAAACACGTCGGGCGAGGACCGCGAGAGTCAGATCGACGAGTACAACGCCGAGGGATCCGAGAAGTTTGTCTTCCTCTTGTCCACGAGGGCTGGAGGACTCGGAATCAACCTCTACACCGCCGACGTCGTCGTGCTGTACGACTCGGACTGGAACCCCCAGATGGACCTCCAGGCGATGGACCGCGCGCACCGTATCGGCCAGAAGAAGGAGGTGCAGGTGTTCAGGCTGTGCACGGAGCATGCCATCGAGGAGAAGGTGATTGAGAAGGCGTACAAGAAGCTCAGGCTCGACGCCCTCGTCATCCAGCAGGGCCGCCTGGTCGAGAACACCAAGTCGGTCAACAAGGACGACCTGCTAAGCATGGTCAGGTACGGCGCCGAGATGGTCTTCTCGTCCGCGCCGTCCAATATTACCGACCAGGATATCGACGCCATCATCCAGAAGGGACAGGAGACCACGGAGGAACTGAACAACAAGCTGCAGAACTTCACCGACGACGCCCTGAAGTTCACGCTGGACGGCGGCATGTCGGCCTACGAGTTCGAAGACGCGAAGGATAAGGAGGAGGACAACACCGACCAGGTCCAGCAGCTTAAGGCACTCATGGGAGCCAACTGGGTGGAGCCGCCGAAGCGCGAGCGCAAGCGCATCGTCAGCTATGCTGAGAACCAGGCTGGCCGTGGCAAGGACAGCAAACCGTCCGGGCCCAAGGTGACAAAGATGCCTCACCTGCCGGACTACCAATTCTACAACGTCAAGAGGCTGACGGAGCTGTACGCCAAGATTGAGGCCTACGAGCTCCACCTGCACGGCATCCAGCAGAAGGAGAACGCACTCAAGGCGGCCGGCGCGTCGGATGAGGCCATCGAGGAGGCCGTCGCCCCCAAGGACGACGACCCCAAGCCGCTCACCGACAAAGAGGACAGCGAGCGCGAGAAGCTCCTGACCCAGGGCTTCTCAAACTGGAATAAGCGCGACTTCACGCTCTTCTGCCGTGCTTGCGAGCGCCACGGCCGGGACGACCTCGACGCCATTTGCAAGGACGTCGAGGGCAAGACGGAGGAGGAGGTCAGGGCGTACTTCAAGGTGTTCCAGGAGAAGGGACCGACCGCGCTCACCGAGTGGGAGAGGATCTCCAAGAACATCGAGAAGGGAGAGTCCAAGCTGGCGTGGCAGTCCAACATCATGCAGGCCATCTCCAAGAAGCTGGCCAGCTGCAAGAACCCTTGGCAGGACCTGAAGCTCCAGTACGGAAACAGCAAGGGCAAGGCGTACAACGAGGAGGAGGATCGTTTCCTCGTCTGCATGATGCACCAGCTGGGCTACGGGGCGTGGGACGAGCTCAAGGCGGCCATCCGCGCGTCGTGGCGCTTCCGGTTTGACTGGTTCATCAAGAGCCGCACGCCCGTCGAGCTCGCGCGCCGGTGCGAAACCCTCATTCGTTTGATCGAGAAGGAGTTCGAGGTCGACGCCGGAGACAAGCGGAGGAACAGCGGCACGGGCGCCGACAAGCCCAACAAGAAGGTCAAAGCGGCCGCCTAAAAGTTTCGTGTAGGTATCGACCATCGACTATCGACTATCGACTATTGGTTCACTCTAGTAAAATAGGAACAATACATGCGTGACATTCGTTTCCGGCGACAACTACCTTTCAAACGCCTGGGGTGCGGCGACGTCCAGGCCGAACTGCGCGACGTACACCAGAAAGCTGGTGTTCCACGACGTGCTCGTCGACGCCCTCGAGTAGAACTCAAAGTGCCCCTTCATCGTCCCCCGCTCGGTCTGCAGCGGACACGAGCTCTGATACGTAAAACTCTCCCCCGGCGCCAGCTCTGGCTGCTCCCCCACGACGCCCTCCCCGTCCACGATCCGCTCGCGTCCTTTCGCGTCCTTGATCTCCCAATGGCGAGAAATGAGCTTGATCGTGGTCGGATGCGCCACGTTGGTGATTGTGATCTGATATGCGAACATGTTTCCTTGCACGCCGCTGTGCTGCGGCACGAAGATGCTCTGCACGTCCACCCGGACGCCCTCCGTCGTCGCACTCGACCGCGTCCCAGACGACGACTCGGTGGGCGGCGGTGGCGGTCGACGCGCAATCTCGTCGGCAATCTTGTCTCGACACTCGGCCGCGAGCCCGTAGTCCTCGGCTTCCACCGCCGCCCTCAGCTCGGCCTCCAGCACGACGATAGGATCCTCTTCCTTCTTCGCTGCAATCTGATCCCGAAGCTGCGCTGCAAGTTCATAGTTCTCGTCTGTCACTGCCTGGGTCAGCTGCGTTTCGAGGTCGGTAAGGTTCGTGGAGGCCGTCTCTGTGCTGCTCTGGCGGTCCGTGGATGAATTCATCCTCCCCTCCGTGGACCCGTATACGCGCGCCTTCGTCCGTCGATCCGTCCTCCCGCCGACGGACGGGAACCCGGATCGACTGACATGGGCCACCTGGGGCGCGAATCGCCGTGCGGCAAGACAACGCATGGTTTTTTTTGACCGAGCTCGAAGCTCTGAAGGGCTCAACGACGACGAAGGGGTCGTCGGCGATGTGATATGAATGATATGAATCGTCGCGCTTACTCTACTCGTATGTAACCTCGAACAAGACCTCGTTGATCCGCATCCAGGGCGGTGCGAACGGCGGATGGTACTGGAACAGCATGGGCGCATCGGCGGCGCTGCCCCTCGTCATCTTGATGCCTTCCTTCTCCAGCGCTGACCGGAGCTCTGCCGCGTAACCCATCATGACCTCCTCTTTCACGCTCGGTCCTCGCCACCGGAGCGCCGCAAGCGTCCGACTCGGAACCTCCTTGAGCGTCACGCGGGGGTCGGTCGGGGTGGGGAGGGTGGCCATCGTGTATTCGGAGGGCATGATGAACGAGACGGTGTAGGCGTCTCCTCCACTGTTCTCGCTGACCACCGGCGACGTCATGGCGACCTTTTCGCTGACCACCGGCGACGTCATGGCGACCTTTTCGCTGACCACCGGCGACGTCATGGCCACCTTTGTCGACGACGCCTCTGACGCCTTCGCCTGGTTCTTGCCAAAGATATACCCGGCAACGGACATGAACCCCTTGCCGAGGCTCTCACGCATCGTGGAGTCGGCATCGGCCGTGAAGGATGCGATGATGTAGGGCGCGTACCGCCTGATCTCGACCGTCTTGGCAGGACCGTACCACAGGCGCGAGCCCGTGCTCACGGTTTTCAGCAGGGTAAACTTCGGCTTCTCGCATTTCTTATCGACCTCCCACCAAGTCAACCCGTGCCACGCCAGGAAGAGGCCGCCCACGATGCTCACAGGGACGGCGATGGCTGCCGTGTTGACCATTGACTGGCTGGCTGACTGCCGTTTCCCCCAATGCGCTTCTGCTGCGTGCGGGTTAACGCTCTGATGATTACTAGTATGTACTCGGTTCGACGAATGTCGGACGAATTGCTGTTTTTTTGCGTGTGGGGTAGCACACTGGTTAGACCCGAACAGGAGCACCCACCACGCACACCATTATCGCGTTTGAGCATCCCACGACCGACGAACACCACCAATATGATGCTGTCTGCGTCTACCATGGCAATGCGGCACCCGCATTGCCGCATCGAATCCACGCACACTCGGCGGAGCATTACTGTCCTACCTCCACCTCGAGCCCTCTCTCTCTCCGCAGCGCAGAGCACCACGAAGCCGGCGGCCATCTCGGCGGCGGAGAGCGATGTCCTCGATGCCATCGCGAACGTCAAGGGGCGTGGCAAGGGCGGCATGGACGACGCCTCGACGGCGCTGCTCGAGCGTGCAGTCTCGACGCTCGAGTCGAGCAACGCCGGCGTGAAGGACCCCACAAAGTCCGAACTCTTGGAAGGAAAGTGGAGGCTGCTGTATACGACACGCCCCTCTTCCGCCTCGCCGATCCAGCGCTCCTTCGTGGGCGTCGACGGCTTCAGCGTATTCCAGGAGGTGACGCTGAAGAATGGGCCGCGGGTGAACAACATTGTCGATTTCGGTCCGAGCGTGGGCTTTCTGAAGGTCGAGGCGGCGGCCTCAACGGACCAGCAGCCCTTGGAAGACTTTACGCCCCGGAAGGGCAAGGTAAGTGTTGAACTCCGAGCCGCCACACGAAGACGTGCGCCGACGCGCCTCTCACTCGCGCGCTGCCCTCGTTCGCTCGTCAGGGGTTCTTCATCTTCGGGCGGAGCTCGTCCGAGCCACCCTCCAAGGTCAACACGCGGCTGGACTTTCAGTTCGACACGGCGGCGTTCAACTTGAAGTTCCTGCCGCTCACGATTCCCTACCCGGTGCCGTTCAGGCTCCTTGGCGATGAGCGGAAAGGCTGGCTCGACGTGACGTACCTCTCAACGGACGGCGGTGGGTGTTCCTTTTCCTATTCGCATTATTATTGACCTGACCGACTCACCCACCGACTCACCCACCGACTCACCCACCGACTCACCCACCGACTCACTCGCCCACGTACCCACTACAGGCTTCCGGCTCAGTCGGGGCAACAAGGGCACGCTCTTCGTGCTCAAGAAGGAGGACGGCGCCAAGGAGCAGCTCGTGCGGGTGCTCAGCGATAGCAGGAACGGTAGAATTGACCTGCAGGATCTGGTGGACCGGGTGGTGACCGAGGAGGCCGGCATCCCGCAGCCGGCCAAAAGCAGGCAGGCTCGCGGCGGGTGGAAGCTCGTCTGGAGCGCCCAGGGCGAGACGGCCAACCCGCTGCAGCAGCGGCTCGTTAACGTCGTCAATAACTGGCAGATCATCTCGCAGGACGGTACGCGGCTCCAGAATCGGGTCCAGCTGCTGCCCGGCGTGCGGGTGGTGGCCGAGGCGTCAGCCGAGGTGGCCAGCGGGACGCGGACCCGTGTCGTCATCAGCGAGGTGCTCCTCGAGCTCGGGCCGTTCAAGATCGACCTCAAGATCAATACCGATGCCGACGGCTACGTCGACTGGCTCTATTTGGACGACTCGATCCGGATCACGAGGGGGAACAAGGGCTCGACCTTCCTGCACGTGCGAGATTCGACCGTGTCGATCGATTGATCGATTGATCGATCGATCGATTGTCAAGTGTGTGTGCTTGTTGTAAGAACGAATCACTTTTTGAATATTGCCTTCCTGTAGTACTTGAGCTGCTCGATACTTTCCAGGATGTCGCTCATCGCCGTGTGCGCGAGGACCTTTCTCGGCCGCCGCCCGTCCTCCTTCGGGTACCACCTGGCGAACGAACGAGGGCGGAGCGCGAGTGAGAGTCGAGAGCCGCGAGCCAAGATCCAAGAGCCAAGATCCAAGATCCAAGAGCCGAAAGATGAAAACCGAAAGCCGAGTTTCTCTCTACTCAACACCCACCGCCGACACAACTCCCCCACGCTGCTGACATCCACGATCCGATAGTGACAATAGTCAGTGATCCTCGGCATCAGCCGCTTCAGGAACTGAACGTCGACATGCACCGAGTTGCCAGCAATCTGCGTCCCCTCCTCCGCATACTTCTCGATAAACTCCATCACCTCGGCCTCCGCACTCGCCATGTCCACTGTACTCTCCCGCACTTTGTCCGTCAGCCCGCTCTTCCCGTGGTGCTCGATGCACCACTCGTTCATATTTGCGAGCACCTCGTCACTATGGTGTATCGTCAGCTCCGGACCGACGACCTTGGACTGCAGCTGTCCGTCCGTGATCACCACCGCGATCTGCAGGATCGAGTCCTTGTTCACGTCCAAGCCCGTCATCTCCAGGTCGATCCAGATCAGCGCATTCTTCAGCTTCTTGCTGTTCGGTTTCGGGTCGTCGGCGATCCGCAGCGCGTCCAGCTCCTGCTCCAGTTCACCGTTGCCTGCCAACGCCTGGAATGCGTTGCCGCTCGACCACGCCATCCGAGGAGGAGGGTTCGCAGCGCTCACTTCACGCCCGTGTTCTCCACCGTCCGAGCGGTCTTCGTCGTCGCCAAGAGCCTCGCGCTGGCCTTCTCGCACTGAACACTGCGGTCAAAAAAATCAAACGAGTTTTCATACTTCTACTCGCACTGGGCCGATACTGCCAATGCAAAACAGCGCCATTGCGACGACGAGTCGCGTGGGCATCCTTGCCTCCCTCTCGTGGAGCCGCCTCGGCCTGGCGAGCGCACTACCCTCTGCTTTTTCGTTTTCGTCCTCCTCGTCGTCGTCCTCCTCCTCGCCGCCTCCATCCGTCCAAGCGCGGCTGTTCGAGGTCCTCTTCAGAGACGACGCGTCCGTGCTGAAGAACGAGGCGTTTGGCTTCTCCACGCGGTCGCTCGACCTGGCCGCGGACGAGCTCGGCCTGTCCAGGGCCGTCGCGGGGGCCATCCGGCCGGCCGAGCTGGTCCACGAGTTCAATAGGCTCAAGTTGGTCGAGCTGAAGGAGCGGCTGGCTGGTCTCGGGGAGCCAGAAACGATGCACGAGGGCCTGGTGAGGGGCGTGGGCGAGCGGCTGGCGATTCTGGAGGGGTACAGGGCGACGTGGGCCGGTGCGATGGCGGCTCTGGCGGACGTGCATGAGCTACAGCCGACGCTTGATCACGTGGAGAAGCTGACTTCAGCGGTGTTGCGGTACGCCGGGGACCTGCCGGCGGTAGACATGTCGTGGTACTCCAAGCGTCTGCTGTTGGGCGGGATCCTCGGGGCGGCAGAGGTCCAGCTGGCGAGCGGCGACGGTGAGGTCGAGGAGATTGTCGACTGGGCAGACAGGTCGTTGCGCAAAGTGCTCGTCTAGATGATGATTGATTTTTGTGACCGTCCTCCGGGGCTCGACAGTCACCGAAAGCGGCCTTTTTGTGAACCGGTTGACCACCACGTGGTCACAAGAAAAACAGCTCGACAGCTCGACGAGTATGGCTTTTCGTTGTTGCCTGGCGCGAACGACGTACTTGCACGTATTTCCACGTATTGTATCGACGACGCGCCCGCGATCCTGGACGAGGCGCGTATCGTGCAGCAGCGACGACGCCATGCAGCCAACGACGAATGCACCCAACAAGGTCATCAAGACCATCGACGCCGCCGCCTACAAACCGCAGCTCGAGGGCAAGATCGCGTACGTCAAGGGCCTGTTCCAGAACTGTGATGTGCCGGAGCTGGAGGTGTACGAGTCGCAGCCGAGGGGGTACCGTATGCGGAGCGAGTTTGGCGTCTGGCACGAGGGCGACGATATGTACTTCGTCATGCACGAGAAGGCCGACGGCGCCGAGGGCGAGGAGGATGGCGCGGGAGACGTAGCACAGCCGTCGGATGCGGTGCCCGGTGCGACGACGGCAGCAACAGACGCGGCAGTAGGGGCAGACGCGACCGGGGAGAACGGCAACGACAAGAAGGGAAGGAAGGACGACAAGAGAAAGAAGAAGAAGAAGAAGAAGAATGAAAAGCCGGCGTCGATCAAGGTGCGTATGGACCAGTATCCGGTGGCGTCCGAGCTGGTCAACCGGTTGATGGTGGAGGTGCGTCAGCGGGTGCTCAAGCAGGAGGTGCTGAAGCGGAAGCTGTTCCAGGTAAACTTTCACACGACGAGGAACGAGGCGATGGTGACGTTGATTTATCACAAGAAGCTGGACGAGGACTGGACGGCGCAGGCGACCGCGCTCCGAGACGAGCTCCGGGAGGCGTTGGCTTCGGGGGACGCGGCCGGCGCCGGCGCCGGCGTCGACACGCTGCACGTCATCGGGCGGAGCAGGAAGCAGAAAATATGCTTGGACGATGACCACATCGTGGAGGTGTATGACGTGAAAGACCGCGGGGAGCTGAGCTACGTGCAGGTGGAGGGGGCGTTCAGTCAGCCGAACAGCGGGACGTGTGCGCACATGCTGTCGTGGGCCGTGTCGGCGACGGCGGGGTGCCAGGACCACGACCTGCTGGAGTTGTATTGTGGAAACGGGAACTTTACGACGGCCGTCGCGAGTAATTTCCGCAATGTGGTGGCGACGGAAGTGAGCAAGTCGTCGGTGGCGGCGGCGAAGAAGAACTTTGAGCGCAACGGGGTGACCAACGTGTTCGTCGCGCGGATGCGGAGTGAGGAGTTCACCGACGGGTGGAAGAATGGGACGGATTTCAAGCGGCTCGAGGGCAGCAACTTGAAGGCGTGCGATTTCAAAACGCTCCTCGTCGATCCGCCGAGGGCCGGGCTGGACGACGAGACGCGGCTGCTGCTGAAGGAGTTCGAGCGGGTGGTGTACATCTCGTGCAACCCGGAGACGCTGAAGCGGGATTATCTGTCGGCGAAGGCGGAGTTTGACGTGGAGCGGTTCGCCATGTTCGACCAGTTTCCGTACACCCACCACGTCGAGTGCGGCCTGTACCTGAGGCGGAAGAAGAAGATTTCGGAGGACGATGGGACCAATAAGAAGCAAAAGCTGTGATGTAATATTAGCATCCCTACATTCCGACGTGCGACGAGTACAACTATTCGAACGCGAGCCGCCGGCCGGCTTGGGGTCGCCCGATTCCATCGGCGGCGGCCTCATTGGTTACCTCATCCCGGTCCCGTCGGTCGTCATTGAAGAGCCCGAGCCGGGCGCTCCCGCGCGGAAGCCGAATTTTGATCGGCGAACCGCTCTGGCTGACGACCTCGCCACAGCGCTCGTCGTCTCCCATGCCGAAGCAGAACGACACCTGGCGGGCGGGCGGGCGGGCGAGCAGGGCGCGAGTGAGTGCGTACGTGTCGTGTGGGCATGCGAGTGCTCGCTGCTCGCTGCTCGCTGCTCGGCGTTCGAATTCAATACCCACGTCCACGTAGTGCAGCATCTTGGACTGCAGCAGCGCGTCCAGGCTCGCTGGGGTCAGGTCGGCGCCCGACGCCCGCAGCTCCGTGAGCGTGTGGCGCGACAGGACGGACGCCAGGTTGTCGTCCGTGACTGCCTGTCGCAGTCTCGACACGTCCAACTTGACCAGCTTCGAGAGCTCGGCGAGGGGACCGAGCCCTTTCGGCGTCAGCGACGAACACCCGGCGACGCTGACGTCTTCCAAACGAGGGCAATCGCGGAGGATGTCGGTCAATGCGGCGTCCGTGAGCGCGTCGACGTCCGTCATATGCAACTTCTCGAGCGTCGGCGCCCGCCTGACGAGGCGCACGAAGGAATCCATCGATCCCGCCCTGTCCTGGTCGTCACGGCTGAAATTGCTCCCCGACACCCCGAGCTCGCGCAACGGGAGCACGGACGTCGAGGGCGACGACGAGAATGACGGCGAGGTCGTCGGCGAGGTCGTCGGCACCCCGGTACGCCACAGCTGGATCCCCGTGTTGGCGATCGACATGACCTCCAGGACCTCCAGGTGCCCGTCGCCCGAGCCAAGGCACACGGTGAGATGGGGGTTGGACGACAGGTCCAGCACCCGCAGCCTCCCTCCCCCGAGAGAAAAGAACCGCCGCACGTGCCCGTCCACGAGATGCGTCCCCGGCATGCGGAGCGTCTCGAGCTGCCGCAGCCCGCAGAGCGCGTCAGAAAACCGTTCCCCCATCTCCGCGTGCGCCGCGCTGCTCACCAGTCTGCTGGCCCTGAGGCCCTCCCACCCGCTGAGATCGAGGTCCACCAGACCCTGACGAACGAGCGAACGAGCGAACGAGCCAAGCGTAGCGCGAGTGAGAGATTCAGGGCGTGCAAAGGGCCGCTTCCGAAGCGAAGGCTTCGCCCTTCGCTCAGCGAAGGGCGATAGGGCGATATTCAGATCAACACCCACCGGCGCGCCCTCCAAAACGGCCTGCACCACGTGCCATGGCAGCGACGAGTTGGACGCCTTGAACGTCTTCAGACGCGGAAATGCCAGCCCCGCGACCGACACAGCGTGCGCCAGCCCCGCACCGTAGTACTCGTTGCCGTTTCCCGCGTTGATCGACACCGGCAGACTCCGGGACACGTTCAGGTACTCCACATGACGCAACGCCCCCAACCGCTGCCAACACACGCTCGTATCCATGAACGACACCATCCGCAGCCGAGCAAAGCGCAAACCCTCGGGATCAGGACTCTGGGGATCCTCACCCCCGCCTGCATCCTCCATCCCAAACAGTTCCAGGTTGACCAGACGATCGCGATCGCGATCTCCCACCGACGACCGCGCACGCCTCGAGAGAGAGAGCGCGTCCCACACCTCCTCGACCCCGACACCAAACACCGGCCCCACCTTGAACGTCTCCAACCGCAACACTTTCCCCACGTGATACACCCCGTCAAACGTCACGTCCGAACAGCGCCGCACGTCCAAATACCGCAGCGTCTCCTTGAGCCCCCCCAAGCACCGCAACTCGCTGTCCCCCAGCACGTTCCCGCACACCACCAGCTCCTCCAACCCACGCCCCCCGCCCGCCGTCACCTTTTCCCACGCCGACCGATAGCTCTCCACGTGCATCCCACACCCAGCCATCCGCAAGCACCGGAGCCGCGGTACGACCCCGACATCACACAACGCGTTCAGAAAGTCCCCGCGGAGAAACATGCTCCCGGAAACGTCCAGCACCTCGAGACCTGGAAGCCCCGCCAGCGCCCCCGCCAGGTCGGCGTCCGAGACGGACGACTTCTGCAGCGACAACCGTCTCAGGCTCCGCAACTCGACCGACTTCATCGCCAGCAACGCCCCGAGTACGTCTGGCTGCTGCACGTTGTCCATCACCAGCGCCTCGGTCGAGGAAGAGATGAACGGCGCCACGAGATGCACATGGGACCGGTTCAGGACCCAGGTCACGTGCCGACTGTTGAGATCGACGACCGCCACGCGACGAAGGAAGGACGGGGATCCAGGGTGGTTTGGGTGGTCCGGGTGGTCAGGACGGTCGGCGTCTGCTGCAAAGCGTTCGCCGCCCGGTCTCACCTCGACCTCGGCGTAGGTAACCGCCTCTTTCCACGAAGACGAGACCAGACGCATGGCAGCCACGGACTTTGGATCCGGAGACGCGGTTGAGGCAATCTGATCTCGTGCAGGGACGGGTGGGGTTCTTTGGGTGAGGACAGCGAGACAGACAGACAGACAGACGGTTTCTGTGGAGGACGGACAGCAAGACAGCGAGACAGCGAGGCCCGGCGCCGAGTTCAACGCGTACACGCTCGATAATGTCGAGTGGACATGACTCCCAACTCCCCACTGGTGGACCCTCGCTGTCCATCCGTTGAATTCAGACGTTATCGAACCGAATCGGTCGGTTACAGGTTGCAATTCGGTTCGGAGAAGACTGGAACGAAATCAGCACGTCGCCCGTTCACCTTGCCACAACGATGACTCGACACACGACAGTGTCATATGCAACATTGAGAATGGGTAGATCTGCAGGTCCCCGAGTTCACGAAGGAGTCATGAAAAAGTCTCCGCGAGCCCAGTTTCATATCACTCGCGTCTGTGCGTGTGGCCCAGACGTACCTCATACATCAGCATCGACCACCGGTCATCGGTCCAGCTATTGAAATACAGGACGACGACGACGACGACGACGACGACGAACGCGGAGATCTTCAACCGAGGATCATCATGTCCACCCACCCACCCGGTCCGGCGGCGTCCTCCTCCTTCAGCGGCTGGCTGACGGCCAAGCCTGCGACGGACAAAGAACCCGAGGCAACGACAGTCCTGTCGGACTGGAAGAAGTACCAAGGCGGCGCAGGCGCTTCCTCAAAGTCGTCAGCGACGGTGGACGTTGAGGCGGGCACATCGCTCCTGGCGTCGACGCTGACGTCGACGTTCAAGTCGATTTCGTCGACGACATCGGCGGCGATTGACTCGGTGACAGTAACACAGCAGCAGTATACGTATTTTTTCGCGTTTGCGGGGGTGGGGGTGTTTCTGGTGCTGCTGTCGTTCTTCGTCTTTCTGCCCATGATCATCCTGCGGCCGAGCAAGTTTGCGATTACGTTTTCGCTGGGGAGTATGCTGATTCTGGCGAGTCTGGGGTTCTTGCGGGGGTGGAAGGCGATGGTGACGGGGATGGTGGAGAAGGAGCGGATCGGGCCGTCGGGGTTGTACGTCGGGAGCCTCGTCGGGACGCTGTGGGCGAGTCTGGTGGCGAAGAGCTACTTGCTGAGTATTGGGATGGTCGGGGTGCAGGTTGCCATGTTGGTGTATTATGTTGTGAGCATGGTGCCGGGGGGGAGCGCGGGGGCGCGGGCTCTGGCGGGTGGCGCGATTGGGATGGCCAAGAAGGCACTCGTAGGGTGACGGCTGTGGTTATCTGAATTGTTACGACGGATACAGAATATGAAAATGTCACGCTTGGGGGGGTGCGTGCACACACGACAGCACCAGTGGGAGTGCCTCGTGCGAACCTCCAGGCCCGTAGGCGACCAGGAGGATGTTGTTGCCCGAGATGCTGTGGGCGCTGCACGCGACCGGATGCCGCGCGCCGTCGAGCGCCTCGACCGCCAGGAGCATGTCCGGCGCTCGGCGGACCACGTGCATCTTTCTGCGCTGCAGCGTCAGGGTGGTCCGCGTCTGGTCGATGAGCAGCGCGTTGACGACGTCAGACGGGTCGTTGTCGTTGTTGTCGTCGTTGTCGTCGTTGTCGTCGTTGTCGTCGTTGTCGTCGTTGTTGTCGTAGAGGCACCCGAAGGCGACCAGGACGCTCCCGTTGGGTTGCACGATGGCGTATCCGGCGACCGAGCGGTTCGTACAGATCAGGGCGTTGAGGCGGTCTTCGAGAGAAAGCGGCGAAACTTCTTCCGGCAGCGGCAGCGGCAGCGTCATCGGGTGTTTCTGTGTGTAAGGTAAGGTTCGTACACGTACAAGGAAAGGGTCATCCCATCGTCGTCGTCTTCATTGCGTTCATTCTTCATTTGCGTTGAGACAGTTCAAAGGGGTCAATTCAAGCGTCGCATTCTGGGGATCAACCCGCCACCGCTCCCTCGCTTCGGATCCACCTCCCGCGCGTGCCGGCCCATCCGGCTTTGGAGGAACGACCGGCTCGCCGCCGCGCCGCTCGCACGCGCAGACCCGATCTCCCCCTTCAGGCTCTTGACGACGATGCCAGACCCGACTGCTCGTCCCTTGACAAACTTCCGCTTGTTGCTGCTCTTGGTCGACAGCGCGCGCAGCTGCTGGCTCACGATCCGACGCTGCAACGCCCGGTGGTCCTCCGCTCCGTCCTCGTCCTCGCCGGCCGCGTGCCCTCGCAGCTCGTCGCGAGACGCCAACGCCCGGAGCACACTGTCGGGCAGTCGGTCCTCGCCAATGTCGACGTCGTAGTCGTCATCGTCAACACCGGCATCGGCATCGTTGCCGTCTTCCGATACAGCGGCCGCCGCCGCCCGCTCCTCTGCTTCCTGCTGTCGCTGTTCTTTCCGTGCCCGCTCGCGCTGCTCCCGCTGTGATTTTTTCAAGTTCTTTGCCTCCAGCTGTGCCTGTTTCTGCGCCTCGCGTTGCGCTTGGACTCTCTAGGGTGCGTGTGATCCCGACGAATGCGTGAGCGATTGAGAGAACCGGGCAGGCGAGGGTGGGCTTCCGGCTTTCGACCCTGTCGAGACGGTAGAGCGAATAGCGAACGCCAAGCGCCACTCGAGTACGTACCGATCGGCTCGTTGCCAGGGAGACCTCCTCCGGCGCATCGTCGGAGTCTGAACCGGAACCCGAGTCGTCGCTCCCACCTGCATGCCTTCCAGCTCGCTGATGCATGTCGTTTCTCCCCCGCGCGTTTCTTTCGCTGCGATTTCGCTGCTCGTTGTCACGCTGTTGTTGTTTTTCATCGTCGTCGGTCCTTGTGGACCTCCTTGTCGCTACCATACCAACGTCTTTGTTCTTGCACAATAATAAGGTGTCGCTCAGCCAGACTGCTACTCCTCGACGGCCGGCAGCTGCAGCTCTTGCGACCGCCGGCCGAAGGCCTCGTCGCCCATCACGTGATCCGACGAGAGCGGACCGAGCGCGGCGGAAGGCGTCCCGCACCGCGAGTTGCTCCTCGAGATCGGGTCCATGATGCTCTCGTCGTCGTCGCTCTGCTCTTCCTCGATCTCATCGCCGTGCTCGTTGATGACCGTGACCTTCTTCTTCCTCGGCATCAGCAGGCAGATGGTGGACCTGTGGACGATCTCGTCCTGCGCGTACGAGTCGCCGAACTTCTGTAGCCGCTGCTTTCTGCTCTGCATGCCCTTGACGTTTTCGATCGCCTCGGAGTTGTAGTTGACCAGACCGCGGGCAAACTCCCGGCCCTCCTCGTCGCAAATGCTGACCACGTCCTGGTCGGAAAAATCGCCCACGACCTTGCGAATGCCGGCCGAGAACAGAGAACAGTACCGGTCTTTGACGGCGTGCACCGCGCCCTGGTCCACCCAGAGCTCGCCGATGGCCTTCATGCTCAGGATCCAACGCTTCCGTCCGCGCACGGGCGCATTGCTAGCGTGGAAGACGGTGCCAACTTGCTTGCCCCGCAGGATGTCGAGGACGTTGCCGGGATCTTCGAAGTGGCATATGGCCATGTTGCACCCGCCGGCCGTCGCCATCCTCGCGGCCGTCAGTTTGGTGGCCATGCCTCCCGTGCCCCACTGCGTGCCGGCCGTGCTCGTGTTCACGGAGAGATCCCAGAGAGAGTCTACCACGTGGATCTTCTTCGCGGACGGGTCGACGTTCGGGTTCGACGTGTAGAGCGCGTCGACGTCCGTGAGCAGGAACAGCCAGTCGGCGTGGACGAGGGTCGCGACCTGCGCGGAGAGCGTATCGTTGTCTCCGATCTTCAGCTGTTCGACGGCCACCGTGTCGTTCTCGTTCACGATGGGGATGACGCCGTACTCGAGCAACTCCGAGAACGTGTTCACCGCGTTGTGGTATGTGCTGCGACTCGAAAGGTTTTCGAGCGTCAGGAGCACCTGCGCGCAGGTGATGCCGTACGCGCTGAAAAAGTCCTCATAGTACCTCATCAGGTGCACCTGTCCGACCGCAGCCAGAGCCTGCTTCTTGGCGAGCACCGACGGCTTGCACGGCAGGCCGAGCCGCTGGACGCCGGCGCCCACGGCGCCCGAAGAAACGAGCACGACGCGGTAGCCCTCTTGGCGCAGGTCTCGCACCAGACCCACGATGCCGGCCAAGCTGGAGAGGTTGAGGGAGTTTTGCTCCGGCCTGATGAGCGACGATGTGCCGACCTTGAGCACGACGACTGGCGGTGGCGCAGCGCCCGTCGATTTCCCGGTTTCCGAGCCACCCATCACGTCAATCGATTCGTCGTCCGGAAATTCGGCCGTCTCTCCTCGTTGGGCCTCTCGTTGGGCCACTGCGCGCGCTCTTCTTGTTTTGGTCGTCGCCTCGTACGTATGTATGGCCTCGTCGTCGCGCGGCCTACAGAGGATTTTTTTATATCGAGTCGACAATGAGGGGGCAGCTCGTCGTCGACGACGTCGTCGTCAGCGGATCTTGCGAGCCCGATTGGTGAGCTCGTTCAGGCCGTACTTCGTCTCGATGGCCCGTTCCTGGAGCCGCTCGACCTGCCCGTCCTGCTCGTCCAACTCGGTCTGTAGCGCCTCGCCCACGACCTTCAGTTTGTCGACCGCATCGCCAATCTGATCCAAGAGCTCGTCTTGTTTCCTTGTTTCGCTGTTGATAGTAGCAATCTGCTCGTCTGTGATGATATTCTGATGCGGGTTCCGTGGTATCTCGTGCCGATTGGCCGCGAGACGTTGGCTCGCCGGGCGGTACCGCGCCGCGACCCGCTCGAGCTCCACGTCGTCGTTGATATCGCCGTTGACGTCGCCGTTCATGCTGCCATTCGACAGAGACGATCCGAAAACTCCGTACGAGGACTTTTTGTCCTGGGTCGCCAACGAGATGGCGCGCCGCACGACCTCGTCGTCCCCGCGACGCTGCTTCAGGCGTTGACGTCGCGTGCGGTCCCTGCGGATCTCTTCCTTCGATTCGGCGCAACAACAGCACAGGACTTGGAACAAGCAGCACCGGGACATGAACTTAATCAGCGAGTCGGCCTCTGCGACCTCCTCTTGGAGCATGTCGAGCCCGCGGTCTGCCTTGTCCAGGCCCTCGCCCTGTCGCGCCACCTCTTCGAGCGTCGTCACGCCCATGTCGAGACAGTTTTCGGCCAGCGCCAAGCTTCGCTCCGCGCTCGCCGTCGCCCCCTGGTGCTGTTGGATCGCCCGGTGCACCATCCGCTTCTGAACAAACGTTGCCGAGATTGGCGTGTTGGAGGAGGTCGAGTCGACTGAGTCCCTGTGCGACGATGGCGAAGGCGATGCCGCGTCCGTTCCGCTCTCGAAATAGCCCCTGGGTCGGAGGCCGGAGGCGACGGGGGGACCTCCAGCAGCGCCCGCGTCGAGGCCCGTCGTGGCTCCTCTTCCTCCTCGCACGGGACTGCTGTTGCCAACGTCGAACAATTCCGCCCGCGCCTCGCGTTCCTTCTTGACGTGCCCCCACGTCGGCGGCATGGTATACAGTTAATAGTATATATGATTGAACAATGGATGATATTCAGAAGCCGACGACTCGTCGTCGTCGGGGAACCGAGCAACTGCCACGCGAAGTGGAACGAAAGAAATGCCCAAGAGGACAGGGACCCCCGACGCAGGGAGAGCTGGCTGCGGCCATGGGTGTCTCGTTGCCGAGGCTGGTTGCGCTGCTCCAGGCGGCCAAGAACCCAAAGGCGTCGACGGACAACATCTCTGGAAACTTCTCGTCCATCGTCGGCAACCTTGGCGTTGACCTCGAGGACGACTCGCGGACCACAGACGAGGAGGGGATCAATCCGGTCGCCGAGTTCGAGCGCGCCGAGTTTCTCCAAGAGACCCTGTCGCTCATGCTGAGCACGCTGCCTCTTCGCGAGCGCAACGTGCTGCGGTTGCGGTACGGCCTGCACTCGACCACGAGTGCGAACGCGCTCAAAGAAGTCGCCTCCGAGCTGATGATCCTGGGCGAGGACGTCACGATCGAGGAGGAGGACGAGCTGATGAGCGGCCTGGGACTCACGGAGGTCGGTGTCATCCACCAGCTCTGCAGGGAGCGCATCCGGCAGATCGAGACTGACGCCCTGCGCCACCTCCGGTTCTGACCGACTCCCTGCCGGCTTTCTCGACACTGGTCAAACCAAACATCCTTACTGCATCCTACGGCCGAACGCTGGTACCGGAACCAAAGCATCGCTTGGACGCATCTCGGCAGGCAGCAAACCAAGGGATCGGCCAACACCGAGCGAAATTGTTTCCCTGCGTTCGATTCCAGAACGTTCAATCAAGAACACGCGATTCCCCCACCCCCTGCTCAAGTGAGTGAGACCACGAGTGAGGCCACGCGTCGTTGGCGAATATGGCAGCGGCAAACGACGTTGCCGCCGTTCCCCCCGCCGGATCGGAACCGGCGGGCAGGACGGAGGCCAACAACACGCGGGTCGATAGCGACAAGCCCACGACCAACTCGAGCTACGCCCAGCGGCGATCTCCTCAGAATTCTGACGAAGACGATGATTACTACGGGGAGCGCCGCAGGTATGGCAATCGCCGCGGGGACCGAGATCGTCGGGACCATCGATATCGCCGGGACGACCGGTCCCGCTCGCCACGGCGCAGGCGTGACGACTCGCCCGATTCGGACGGTGAAGGCGGGCGCCGTCGCGACTTCGATCGTGATTACGACCGCCGAGACAACCGGCGACACTACAACGACCGCCGGGACAACCGGCGGTACAACAACCGCCGCCGGGTCAATATCAAGAACATTTCGATGGAGGACGAGATTGCGCAGCTTGAACGGACCTCTCGGACGGTCCAGGTCTTCAACATCAACGTCAAAGCGGGAGAGCGCGATCTCTTCCAGTTCTTCCGTGGTGCGGGGCCCCTGGCCGACATCAAGATGATCCGCGACCGTGCGTCTGGCCGCTCCAAGGGGTTTGCGTACGTGGAGTTCGAGACGAAGGAGGCCGCGTCCAACGCGATGATGATGTCCGGGAAGGAGTTGATGGGGCAGTGCGTGACGGTCAAGTCGAGCGAGGCGGAGAAGAACGTGGCGTGGCACACGCAGCAGGCTGCGAAAAAGGCGGGCAAGGAAGTCAAGGAAGTCCGTAACGTGAACACGGGCCACGCGGGCGGTCGCGTGCTCTTCAAGAACGCACATCCTTCCCTGAACGAGGACCTGATCAAGCCGCTGTTCGAACCGTTCGGGCCCGTGTTCGCGGTGACGATGGACAAGGCCCCGGGTGCCAACGGCAACGACAGCCTCTCGGGCGTCGTGCAGTTCGTCAATCCCGACGACGCGATCATGGCCGTCAAGTCGCTGACAGGGACCGTGGATATCGCCGGCGTCGTGATGGAGCTTGAGATTGACGCGGCGAATAACGCCGAGGCCGGCGGGAAGCAAAACGGGGACGACGCCGACGACACGCAGGACGCCGAACGGCTTGAACGTCTCGATCGTCTCGACACGGATGCCAAGGATGGAGGCGGCATGCGTCTGACGGCACAGACGAGGGTCGAGCTGATGAACAAGCTGGCCGCCAACGCCGGCATCGAAGTGCCCAAGATGCCGGACGTCTACCTCAACTTGCAGCAGCTCACTGGCCAAGTGGTAGAGGACGGGTTCGACGAGGACGTCCAGATGATGCAGGGAGTCCTCGGACCGTCTTCGCCGATCCCCACGCCGTGCGTCCTGCTGAAAAACGCGTTCGACCCGGACAAAGAACGGGCCACGGCCGCGGCGGCCGACGAGCCCGTCGACTGGGAGCGCGAGATCGAAGAGGATTTCCGCGACGAGTGTTCCAAGTATGGCACCGTGCTCTTCGCGCACCTCGACCCCGACAGCAAAGGCTTCGTCTACCTCAAGTTCGGCGACGTCCAGTCGGCGACCGCCGCCCACGCCGCCCTCCACGGCCGGTGGTTCAACATGAAGCGACTCATGGCAGAGTACCAGTTCGAACAGCTCTTTGATTCCCACTTTCAGCTATGATGACGTTTACCATCTGCAATAATCGAAAACAACGTTTCATCGCTTGATCGGCGTGTGCAGCCTGGCAACGAGCAGCTCCACCGCCTCTTTCGTCATCACCAGCACGTCCCGCTGCAGAATACTGTACACGTTCAAGCCCACCACCGGAATCACGTCCACCCAAGGAATATTCCGCGTCGCCTTTCCCACCGCCGAAGACGCCAACGACGATGCTCCCCCGTCCACCAACAACACGGACCGCCTCGTCACCGGCACCTCTGCCCGGCCCAACAGCCCGTCCAGCCGCTTCAACATCGCCTGTGTCTTGTGCGATCCGCTGCCTTCGTCCTTGTCTTTGTCTCTGTCTTTGTCTCCGTCCTTGCCTATTTCTTCGTCCTTGTCTTCGTCCTTGTCGTTGTCGTTGCCCTGAAGCCTGTCGATGACCACCAGCCGCCCCTCTTCCACCTTGGCACTCACCGCGACGGCCAGCCCCAGCCGCCGCACTTTCTTCGGCAGATCGTGCGCATGAGACCGCACCACGGGACCATGCACCACGCCTCCACCCCGCCACTGCACCGCCCGAATCGTTCCCTGTCGAGCCCGGCCGCTGCCCTTTTGCTGCCACGGTTTCCGACCGCCCCCCCGAACTTCCGACCGCGTCTTGGTCTTGTGCGTCCCCTGCTGTCTCCGTGCCAACTGCCACCGGACGACGCGGTGCAGAATGTCTGTGCGGAGCGGCTGCGCGAAGATATCCGCGGGGAGGTCGATCGTCGACGCCGGCGAGTCGAGCGAGTCAAACGCGTAGACCGGGAGGCGGATCGACGCCGCGAGCTGCGGCAGGGAAGAGGGAGAGGAAGAGGAAGAGGAAGAAGACCGGGGGAATGCGTTGCTGGCAACGCTGTTGGCCACGTCCTGCGTGGTCGAGGTCGAGGCGACGTTCGAATCGCTGCCGTGACTCCGCATGAAGGGCAGAAGAAGGCTCCCTCCTCCTCCTCCTCCTCCACCTCCACCTCCGCTCAGCGCTGCCACATCGTACGCCCGCGATGCGAGGCGCACCGACTCTTTTGCGTGCCTTGAGATCAAGCACGTCGCCGCAAACATAGCCTTGAGAATGGGGAAGAATTCGTCGTGGTCCTCGATTTCGCAGCCACCGTGCGGCTCGGTCAGTTTCAAATTCACTGAACTCTACACAGAACATACATCATGGGTACGTACAGCGTAGGGCACGGCGAGGAAGAGGAGGAGGGAGCGCGAAAACGCGGCACGGCGGTGGCTGAATAGGACGGAATTTTGGTTCTCGGAATCCCCGTCTCCGCGCACCGTCCGACCAGAGCGCGTGGACCAGGAAGCGTAGATGATACACCTGGATGCGTATGGGGCGAGGATGGCGGCCACTTGACGGGTTAATGCGCGGGAATTCGGTGGTTTTGCGAACGGCGGTGGACGCCGAATCCGCACCTCCTGCGCCAAGGCCGTCGTCTTCTGGCCCGTGTACATGTCTCAGTTGTGCTGTCTATGCGTTTGGTCCACGTGGGACGGTCGGGACGCACGTGGGAGCGAGCCGGCTCGAATTGTCTTCGAGGGCGCCTGGTCGCTGCCTTGCTCGAGGGGCTCTCGAGCGCGCGCGCGGGGAGAAGACGACCGGATCGGGCTCGCGGCACTTCTGGAACCGCCGGAACCGCCGGAAGCGCGCCGGGCCCAACCTCCCCCTCTCACCTCCCCCTCCCCAGTCGGACCTTGCCGCACACTCGACGCTCCTCACTCACACACCGTTCTCGCCTTCCATCTTGCAGGTAAGGTGCACGGCTCCCTCGCACGCGCGGGTAAGGTTCGCGGTCAGACGCCCAAGGTTGCCCCTCAGGAGAAGGCGAAGAAGCCCACCGGAAGGGCGTGCAAGAGGCTTAAGTACAACAGGCGTTTCGTCAACGTTGTGACTGGCTTTGGAAAGAAGCGCGGCCCCAACTCCCAGTAAGGGAGAAGGGACGGTGTCGACGAGATGTGGTAACTTATTAGTGTAATCTATAACGGAAATCTGATGCGGTAATGAGAGAGAGACTTCCTGCATGTCCAGAGCGGCGCCATGGCATGGCAACTGGCCAGTTGCCCAGCCGGAGCGGTCCAGATTCAATATTTCGTCGTATTTCATTCTGATCTCGTTTCCCAGTATTCAGCCACGCGTGATCAGCGACTCGCTCAGAAGACGACGGGCGACGACGTTGAAAATTCGGTCGTGTAGAGACGAGCAAGAAGGGGAAGAATCTGTGCGTCGTTCGTCCTCCTCCCTCTCCCCGCGGCAGCGCCCGCCTTCTCTGCAACGATCCGACGACCCGTGGCTTGTGACGCCCGCCCGCTCACGCGCTCTCTCTCCGATTCCCGCCCCCAGCAGTCCCAGGAACGACTCTCCTCACAACGATAATGACCCAAGAAAAGAAGACAATCAGCCTCGCAGAGGCATCCAAGCACAAGTCGGAGAAGGACTGTTGGCTGATCATCCACGGCAAGGTGTATGACGTGACCACCTTCCTCGACGAGCACCCGGGAGGCTATGATATCGTCGTGGCGGCGAGCGGCAAGGACGGGACTGAAGACTACGAGGAGATTGGACACAGCACGACGGCCACGGAGATGCTTGCGGATTATTATATTGGAGAGTATGAGGGCGGCGACGCGCACCCGGTGGCGGAGACCAAAGCGGCAAAGAGCGAGAAGAAGGGCGGTTCAGGCGGCATCGTCAAGGCGCTGCTCCTGCCGCTGCTGATCGTGCTGATCGCCATGGTCGTGGTGATGATGAAAAACTGAAAACGATTCTTTATGACTGTGTGTTACTTGTGAGGTAAAATGGCATAGAAATGGGATAAGCATCGTCGTCGTCAGTGGGACGAAGATTGCGTCAGCGGTCGTAGTCCACGCCGCTCTTCTTCTTCTTCCCCTTGGAACTTGCCGCCTTGGCAGCGGCCTGTGCAGCGCTGACCTTCTTGGCGCCGCCGCTACTGCCCTTCTTCTTCGCCGCCAGGGCCTTCTTGGCCGCCTCAATGTCGATGGCCGCCCCGGCCGCCGGGGCAGGGTCAGCCGGAGCCGCGGCCTGCACTGCCTCTGCCTCTCCGGCGCCCGTGCTCTTCTTCTTTTTCTTCTTTTTCGAAGACTTGGATGCGCCGGCGTTGTTCGCAGTATCGTTTGTGGCGGCGGTATCGATGCCAAACTCGGCCAGCAGATCGTCCAGGTCGTCCAGCTCCTTCTTTTTCTGCTCCTGGCGCTCCTTCTTCGAGAGCGGCTGCTGTTTCTTCTCCTCCTCCTTCTTCTCGGGAACTGCCGCCGCCGCCGGCGCGGGCTTCTCCTCGGCCTCAGCCTCGCTCTCGCTCTCGTCGTCCGTCCGTGCGACCTCAATGCCAAGCTCTTCCTCCATTGATGCCATCAATGCCTGCATTGGATTCGCGTGCGCAATGGCCTTGGTCTCCTTCGTGGGCTCCTCGACGACGGGTGCCGTCGCCCTGGGCTTGCTGCTGCCTTCCGTGCGCTTCTTCCCCTTAGCCTTGCCCTTCTTCGGCGTCTTAGTCTTGGTCGTCTTCATGGTCCATCCGTCCTCGTTCTCGACTTCTGCGGGGGCAGGCTCGGACGACCCCCAGTCGGCCTCCTCGGTCCAGTCGGCAAAGCCGGCGTTGGAATCGAAAATCGCCTTTTCAATCTCGCACTGGACGGGCTGCGGCGCCGCCTTGGCCGGCGCGTCGGCGGGAGGAGCGACCTCAGCGGCATCCTCCTTCGCCGCCTCCGCTGCCTTCACCGCCTTCACCGCCTCCGCTGCCTCCGCTGCCTGCGCCTTCGGCGCCTCCTCCTCCTTGTCCGCAGCCGCAGGCTTCTTCTCGTCCTTGCCCTTCCCTCCGTGACCAGCGAGCGCCTTGAAAATCCCAAACACCATCGTCGTTCGTATCAAGTACCTGGTGCCTAGCTAGCCGTCCGGATCGATCGTAGAGGCGTCTTCTGGGGGCCGCAAATCGCAAATGCGTGGTGCGTGAATTTTTCTCGGCCGAAAGCTCGTCGTCGAAAACACGATACAGCCGCTCGTCGTCCGCTGACGTCGATTGATGGTCAAAATTCGACGGTCAATGTGAGAACGACGGTCAATGAATGTGCGCCGTGTTCGCTCGAGATCGCGAGATGGGCGGGTGCATGCTTTCGGGTGCATGCAATGCAAAGCGATGGCGTCCTTACAATGACCAAGTTCGCCCGGCCGTTCTCAAAGCATATCTCCCCTTCAGGCATGCTTGGCTCGCCACGCCGCGATCCACGCCGCTGCCTCCTTGGCGTTGTCCGCCGCCCCGCCCTCGCCGGCAGCCGACTTTCCGGGCATTCTCTTCGCCTGCGAGTACAGGAACACGCCGAACAACGCCAGCGCGGTTCCAAACGCGTTCTGCATACTAACGGTCGCGTTGAACGCGATCACGGACGCCACGATGACCACGACCCGCTTGACGCAGTTTCCTACCGAGTGTGTCACTGGGGTGACGCGCTGCAGGATCAGGTAGGAGATCTGCTGGTACATGTGGAACGACACGCTTGCGATGATGGCCTTGAGGAGCATGCCCTCGGCCCGCAGCGACTCGACCAGGCTGGGCGTGACCACCACGCCCTCGACGGCGATGGCGATGGGTGCCAGGATCAGGAACGACATGATTGTCAGGATGCTGAAGAGGTTGATGTTATCCATTCCTGCTCCCTTCAGCATGAACTTCTTGGAGAGCACGTTGCGACTCTGGAAGGTGACGTTGGACCCCAGTGCGGCCAGGAAGCCGGTCCAGTTGAACGTGAGCTCGCTTGTGGAGGCCAGCGCCACGCCCGTGACGATGGGCACGAGCGACGCGGCAACGGGTAATGTTGGGACCGTCCCGAGGAAGATGAACGACATGATGACGCTGAAGAACGGCTCCAGCGCCTTGACGGTGTGCGTGAAGGAAACGGCCACGGCCCGCAGCGACACGTTGGTCAGGACGTTTCCGAGCACGTTGATTCCGGCCAGCGGGCTCACCGATTTGAGCGATTCTATTTTGATATTTGGTCGCTCGTGCAAGTTGAGCGTCCACATTGTGATGGCCAGGATGCTTCCCACCATGAAGTGCACGGCCGTGCAGGTCAGGGGGTGCGGGAACACCTTGAGCAGCTGCTTGTTGAAGATGTTGAAGTAGATGTTGGAGAGGTACCACGCACCGAACAGCAGGGCGAGCTTGACCGTCTCCATCTTATCACCTCCAGCGTCTACGCAGAGAAAACAGAGAGAAGGGGAGGTGAGCGGTGGGACGATGCGGGCGGTGACAATCTACATATTCATATCGTCGTCGTCTCGTCGTCTCGTCGTCTCGCCGTCGCACAGACGGCTCGGAAAGGACGCGCAGACGGGCCGAGCAGACGGGAACACCTTGAGGCAGACCGCTCGCCCGTTCGCAGACGGCTGTTGGTGGAACTGTGAGTCGCATGAGGTAGAAAACGGACCTGCTGTGACAGCTGCGCTCACGATGACGTTCCGCGAGGACATAGACGGCTTTGCATGTGTTATGGGTGTCTGGAAGAACGCCGGGGCCAGTGTCGGGGCCTTGACTGGCGCCGAGGGGCGCGCGAAGGACCGCGCCGAATGCCCCGCAATGCGCGACGCACGCGACGCCACCGACCCGCGAGAAGACGCTACGTATTGCATGCTATGAGATCAAATTGATGATGCGAGCGCGCGGCCAATGCGCGTCTTGAAAGGGCCAAGATTCGAGTCTCTCACATGATGATCCTCGCTATAGGCGAGCTACCTCAAGTCCTCGCCTTCTTCCTGGATCTGCATGGCCGCCAGGTCGTCGAGGAGCTCCTCAAGAGGGATTTCGGGCAGGTCGTCTCCGTCGTCCCCGTCGCTGTGGTCGCCCATCCCGTCGTGCTCCATGGCGCTGTTGGCGGCAGCGGCGGCGGCGGCAGCAGCCTGAGAGTCCTTGTAGATGGCAATCCTCGACCTCAAGTCGGCATCCTCCTCCAGTTCCTCCAAGAACCGCTCCATATCGGCCGCCTCCTGCTCGGCGGCGGACAGCTCGCCGTTGCGCCGCTTCCCGCCCTTGCCGCCCTCGTCCTCGTCCTCGCCGAGCTCCATGTCCATCCGCTTGAGCTTCCAAGCCCTGGAGACGCCCTTGGCACGCCGACGCCGACGCCGCTCCTCGTAGCTCTTCCGGACCAGCACGATGTCCATCAGCTGGTACCCCTTTGCCTCGGCGTTGTCCAAGTTGCCGTCCACGAGGTTGGCGTTCGCCACGTCGTACCCCATGGCGTGATCTCCCGGGTGCAACACGTGACCCAAATGCGTGTACGTGATGTACGTCTGGTCATTGGACCCAAAGTCCGCCGCCCGCGCCACCACGCACTCGGCCAGCATCATCTTGCTGTTCCCGAAGCACCCCTTGGCCTGCACCGGCTCTACGTCCAGCACGATGAACTCCATCAGCTGCCTGCCAGACATCATCGACTTGAACGGCATCTTCCAGTACATCGCAGCCTCAATGACGCACGTCTGCAGCGTCTTGGGGCAGATCATCGTCAGCGCGTTGGTCACCCTCGTGCAGAGCACCACCGGCCCGATCCCCCCGTGGCTCGTGGCCACCTTTGGCGGCAGGCACACGAGGTCGTCCTTGCAGACCGGCGACAGCTCCGCCGAAAACGTGTACTTGTAGTTGTAGTTCGACGTGTGGATGTCGTGCGAGACGAGCTGCTTGTCGCTCCGGTACCGGATCGGCACCACCGACTGCAGAAAGTCCACAAACTTGTTCGCATGGGCCCGATTCCCGAAGTAGAAATCCACCCCTTCGTGAATATTCTTCACGTTCACACACGACTGGTCCACCCCGTGCTTCAGAATCAGCTGCTCCAGGAAAAAGAACGTCCGCTTGTGGTGGACGTGTTGCCGCACCTGCACGCAGGCGATCCACGAGTTGGGATTGGCGTTCTGCCTGTTGCACGTCGGACACATGTGCCGCTCCACCACAAACTCCACCACGAAGCTCTGCTGCAAGATCGCCCCGTTCATCACCTCTGCCTGCACCGTCAGCTTGACCTTGAGCCGCATCGAGTGCGGCTCCGTCCATATGAACCCGGCGTCGATCAACTTGACCTTCTGCATCCCCCGAATCCGCTTAATACAGAACGTCAACAGCTCCTTCGACTCCTGCTCCGCCAGCAGCCAGTGCTTCGGCGGCTGCAAATACCGCCCACACATCTTACACCACAGGATCGTCACCTGCTTCTGTATCCCCTCCGTGATGTCCACCTGATTCCGTATACAGTTTACGCACATATTCGACGGATTCGGCGGGATCGATATGCCACACAGGCAACACAGCACGTGCCCCTGCGTCGACTGCGGCGTGAAATACTGCTGCGGCGGGTCATGGTGGTGGTGATGCTCCGGCTCCATCGTCGGAACGAGACCGAGAACGACTCTTGTGGAGGGCGAGGAGACGACGATGAACGGGACGATGAAGGAGACGATGAACGGGACGATGAAGGAGACGATGAAGGAGACGGCTCGGCGTTGTTTCTCTCGCGTTCAGTCTCAGTCTCCTCCAAGCTGAACCGAGCTCATGCAAGACACGGTCCTCGCTTCTGCGTGTACTGTTGCTGTCGGGGCGCCCGCGTCGGCCTTATAGGGTCGTCGGTAAACGTTGAACTGTACGCGTTCACGAATATTTACGTATGCTTCTCCTCCACAGCCATTGAGTTTGGCCAACTTGGCCGGCTTGCAAGCAAGGGATCGCCCCGAGTGAAGAAGCCTCTCTCGCCTCCTTGTTCGCCTTCCCCGTCGCGTCGCTTCATTGCGAAATTTCACAATCAATAGAAGGTACGTTGCGCGCTCGAGTCGATTGGCGCCGTGACCGCCGAGAATTCCGCCGCGCAGGCCGCCGTCGTCCTCACCGAATTTGGGAATCGGGGGGCTTCGTGGGCGGTGTGGGGCGTTCTCAGACGCCCGGATTGGTGCTACAGGTCGTAGTTACTGACGGATGCGGGCGGGGGCCGTGTCGAAGACGGAGAGACCGCCGGTCGGGCGGATTTCTCCGGACAGCTCGATTCGAGCGGTCGTGCGCCCGCTTCGGCGGGTGCTTTTCGGCCGCGTCGGTCGGAATGGGTCTTTTGGATGCCGAACGACTGGATGGTGGCGCGCGGGGCGAACGCGGCCGACCGATCCGTCTGTCCGCCCGTCGGACGCCATCTCTCAGAAGAAGAACCGCTCGCTCACGCCTCCCTCGCCGCTCGCTCTCCTTCGCCCTCCCGACGCAGACAATACAATGGCCCGTTACAGCAAGACGAACATCAGCGAGCGCACGGCCAAGGCTCGCGGCGCGGACCTGCGTGTCCACTTCAAGAACACGGCCGAGACTGCGGCCGCGGTGCGCGGCATGAACGTGAACAAGGCCATCAAATACCTCGAGGCCGTCATGGATCACAAGCGTTGCATTCCGTTCCTGCGCTTCAACGGTGGCGTCGGCCGCACGGCCCAGGCCAAGAACGAGGGCAACTCGATCGGACAGGGAAGGTGGCCGAAGAAGTCCTGCCAGTACATGCTTGACCTGCTGAAGAACGCCAAGTCGAACGCGATCGCAAAGGAGCTCGACGAGGACAACCTGATGATCATTCATGCGCAGGTGAACCAGGCCCCGAGGGGAAGGAGGAGGACGTACCGTGCCCACGGAAGGATCAACGCCTACATGTCTAGCCCGAGTCACATCGAGGTCATCCTCGAGGACAAGAGCGGCGATGTCCCGGCCGAGATCGAGGAGGGCGCCAAGAGGAAGCTGAGCAAGGTGCAGAGGGCCAGGAAGCTGAGGAGCGGTGCGACCAGCGCCTAGTGTGTGTACATGTTGTGCGGAGATCGTGGTATTTATACGGTAGGGTGTTGTTGTAAGGAGACAAGGATACGTGTGTGTGTGTGTGTGTGGGTGGGTGGG
>Ga0181573_10000539_pt1 | contig 39325 bp, 22 predicted proteins | sample 101ome_25_FD_148643 | JGI IMG/M metagenome (GOLD analysis project Ga0181573, IMG submission 148643) | Coastal salt marsh microbial communities from the Groves Creek Marsh, Skidaway Island, Georgia - 101409BT metaG (spades assembly) | ecosystem: Environmental > Aquatic > Marine > Intertidal zone...
GCATTCAACACGTGTTGAACAAAACTCGGCCCGTCCGAAGGTCCGCGCCCGAAGGTGGGTGACTCGGCCGCTCTCGCGTCCAGCTGTGCGCGCTCCGTTCGTTCAGTCCGCCTCCGGTCACTCCTCGTGCGCGCGCGGCGAATCGATCGACCGGACGCGCGCGCGAAGGGACGGGAGACCAACCTCAGCATGGGCGTCGTCGCCATGTCGCAAGGTGCGCGCCCGTCGCCCCGTTCCCCGGCGCCCTTCCCCCCCGCTCGCGCCACCGCCGCCGCCGCCCCGAGACGAAGGGCATCCCTCTCTCGGCCGGACGCGATCCCTCTCACGGCCGATGAGCCGCGCCGAACTGACATCACCCCCGCGTCCCGACACGTTCACGACACAATCGCAGAGGAGGCGAGGGTGCGCGCCATAGCGGACGTGGTGCGCGTCATGATCGACGCCGTCAGGGACGGCAAGGTCATCAACCTCAACGCCGTCAAGAACGAAGCCGCCCGACGGTACGGCCTGAAGCGGTCGCCGAAGCTCGTCGAGCTCATCAGCGCCGTGCCCGACGAGCACCGCGAATCCCTTCTCCCGCAGCTCCGCGCCAAACCCGTGCGAACCGCGTCGGGCATCGCCGTCGTCGCCGTCATGTCCAAGCCCCATCGGTGCCCCCACATCGCGACGACTGGAAACATCTGCGTCTACTGCCCCGGAGGTCCCGACAGCGATTTCGAGTACTCCACGCAGTCGTACACCGGGTACGAGCCGACGAGCATGCGCGCGATACGCGCGAGGTACGACCCGTACGTTCAGGCGCGCGGACGGGTGGACCAGCTGCGCAGGTTGGGTCACAGCGTGGACAAGGTTGAGTACATCTTGATGGGGGGCACGTTCATGTCGTTGCCGGCGGAGTATCGCGACTGGTTCGTGCGTAACCTGCACGACGCCCTGAGCGGTGCGAGCAGCGCCAACGTCGCCGACGCCGTCGCCGCGTCCGAGCACTCGCACACCAAGTGCGTCGGGTTGACGATCGAGACCCGCCCGGATTACTGCCTCTCGCCGCATCTGCGCCAGATGCTCGGTTACGGGTGCACGCGACTGGAGATTGGGTTACAGTCGGTGTACGAGGACGTCGCGCGAGACACGAACCGCGGGCACACCGTCGCGGCGGTGCAAAAGTGCTTCGAGCTCGCCAAGGACGCGGGGTTCAAGGTGGTGGTGCACATGATGCCCGACCTGCCCAACGTGGGCATGGAGCGAGATCTCGAATCCTTTCGCGAATTTTTCGAATCCCCCGACTTTCGCACCGACGGGTTAAAGCTCTACCCGACGCTGGTCATCCGAGGCACGGGTTTGTACGAGCTGTGGCGCACGGGGCGGTACAAGAACTACGCCCCGGATAGGCTGGTGGACCTCGTCGCCAGGGTGTTGGCCCTCGTCCCTCCGTGGGTCCGGGTGTACAGGGTCCAGCGAGACATACCGATGCCCCTCGTCACCGCGGGGGTGGAGAAGGGCAACCTGCGGGAGCTCGCCCTGGCCCGGATGGGGGACCTCGGGTTGCGTTGCCGGGACGTGCGGACCCGTGAGGTGGGCATCCAAGACATCCACTCCAAGGTGAAGCCCCGGGAGGTTGAGCTCGTGCGCAGGGACTACGCGGCGAATGGCGGGTGGGAGACTTTTTTAGCGTACGAAGACCCGGGGAGGGACATCTTGGTCGGTTTGCTCCGTCTGCGACGGTGCGGCCGCACCGCGCATAAGACGTCGCCGGAGTTGAAGGGTAAGTGCTCGATGGTTCGCGAGCTGCACGTGTACGGCAGCGCGGTGGCGGTGCACAGTCGGGAGCGGGGGAAGTTTCAGCACCAGGGGTACGGGACTCTGTTGATGCGAGAGGCGGAGCGAATCGCGAGGGACGAACACAGGAGCGCAAAGTTGGCGGTGATATCCGGCGTGGGCACGAGGCACTACTACCGCAAGCTGGGGTACGAGCTGGAGGGGCCGTACATGGTCAAGTCGCTGCGATGACGTTGTCGTGCTCATCGAGTGTTAGGTAGCCGGTAGCACACACGGTACTAGCTAGGAAATTCTTGGTTACCCTCATAAAGCGAGGGATGGTCCGCCTCGTGAAGAATCAAATCACACGTCGAGACGCGGTCGGCGCGGGCGGAGGCGCGGCGCGGGACGCATGCGGCGGCGCGCGGTTTTCGTCGCGATCGTCGCCCTCCTCGCGGGCGGCATCCCCGCGGTCCGATCGCTGGACCCGTGGGAGCGCGCCAGCGGCGACGCCTCCGAGATCGTCGAGTCGTCCCTCTCCTCCTCCTCCTCCTCGTCCTCGCTCCGCGATGGGAACGACGGGGACGGCGACCCCGCGACGCGAACGACCGACGCGTCGGTCCTCGCGCCCCCCGCCGCGCGGCTCTACCCCCCGGGTACCGGCGCGTACGCACCCCCGGGGGAGGGTTCGGCGAGGAGCGGAAGACGCAAGGGGTACGAGAACACCATCGCGGCGCAGATCGAAAAGGCCATCGACGCCGAGTTTCGCGACGAGGACGACAGCGACGGCGTCGGCCCGGGGGGAGGATCCGCCCGCGGCGACGGCCTCGGCGACGGATCCGCCGCGCTGCTCGTGGGCGACGGATCCGCCGCGGGTGCCGTGGGATCCAAGTTCGAGAGCGAGCGCCGCGAAGAGGGCGCGGTGCTGGAACGCGTGGTGGTGGTCAGCGGCAAGGGGAAGGGCGAGGCGGAGGTGGTCGTGGCGAAGAAGGGCAACGTCGCGAAGGCGCGCGACGACGACGACGACGATGACGACGATGACGAGGAGGGGGAGGGGGATCGGGAGGAGGAGGGGGACGGGAAGGACGACGACGACGACCGTCGGTCGAAGGCCGCGGACGAAGAGACGGGGAATGGCGACGACGCGGAGAACGAGGTGGAGGATCTCGACTACGCGGAGAGGCATCGAAGGCGAAGGGGGGAAGCGGCGCCGCCGCCGCCGCCCGGGGAGCCGTCCGCGTCCTCCCGCGGTGACGTTTCGGGTCCCGACACTACCACCGTTACGGCCGTTACGACCGACACCACCGACGCGCCGAGTGACGGTTCGGATCCCGCCCTTCGGACAGAAGTGTCGCACGCGTCTGCGGGGAACAGGGCGCACGGCATCTCCGTCGACGAGGAGAACGAATCTGTCGACGACGTCCACCTGGCGCAGAGACTGGCCGCGGACGAGCGCTTGCGACGCGCGGAACACTTCTTGTCCGACGTCGGCCACGTCATCCGCGACGTGGACGACGTGCTGACGGGCAAGATCATCGACAAAAAGATGAGGGAGAAGGAGGAGGAGGATACGGAGAACGACTCGCGGGGAGGAAACGACGGCACCCCGGGTGCCGACGCGGGTGCCGACGAGAAGAAGAAACGCGTCAACGCGGACGACGCCGAGCAGGTGCTCCGCATCGTGGACGCCAAGCACAACGAGTTTGTCGTGTCGTCCACCAAGGCGAGCGCGTACGAGCTCTCCACGGATATGCGCCTCATCGTCGATCTCATCGAGGTGTACGTCGCCGCCGCGATCGGCGCCTTCGTCTTCGTCCACTGGTTGGGTCACCCGCCCTTCGGCGGGGTGGTGCTCGCGGGGATGTGCGTCGGCCCGAGCGGGTTGGACGTGGTCGGCGAGGTGGTGCAGGTGACCACGCTCGCGCAAATCGGGGTGCTGCTGCCGCTCTTCGCGAGGGGCGCGGAGCTCGCCGTCGCGGCGAGGGAACGCAGATACGAACCGAACGCATCATCCGCATCATCCTCCTCGGCACCCTCGGCACCCTCGGCACCCTCGTCCAAACCGCCCACTCGGTTGAAGACGTTCGCGGACGCGTTCGGGCCGTTCGGGGTGGCGTGCGTCTGTTCGGGTTTAGGGCCCGCGTTTGGGACGACGCCGGCGGTGGGCGCACTTTTCGGCGCGACGATCGCGTTCTCGTCGACGGAGACGATGCTATGGGGACGCGAACGGCCGCGGGGAGGCGAACGGACGCGAACGGCCGCTCGGGGGAGGCTAAGCGCCGGGGCTTCGCGGGGCTTCCTTCGCGGAGGGGGAGGCGACACCGCGGCGAACGCGTTTGACGCCGCAGCCGCCGGCGACCTCTACGCCCGCGTGATGCATCGCGCGAACGACGATACCGACGCCGATGCCGACCCGCCCGATCGCGACGCCGCCCGGGCGATACCCCCCGCGGTCTCGTCCCGCCTCGCGCTTCACGACTGGTCGCTCGGACCGACCTTCGTCCTCGTACACGCGGTCGCCGGCGCTCGCACCGCCTCCGACGCCTTCGTCAACGCCGTCGGGTACAAGCTCCGGTCCACCGCGCTCGCGTGCGTCGTCACCGCGGTGGCGGTTACCGCGGCGTCGCCCGCGTGTAAGCGCGTCATGGCCAGGCCGTTCCGCGGCGGAAGCGGGACGGAGCTGGCGCACATTTTGACGGTGTCGGCGTGTTTGGCGGCGAGTTTTTTATCGCACCGGTTGGAGTTGGGGATGGAGGCTGGCGCGTTCGTGGGGGGCGTCGCGGCGGGCGCAGCCTTCGGCCGAGGGCAGGGGCATCATCACGGTGGGCATCACGGTGGGCATCATGGACATCGCGGTGGGCACGGTGCCGAGGGGGATGACAGCTGTGCTCGGTCGAGGTCCGTCGCCGACGCCGTGGACCCGGTTCGAAGGATGTTCGAGACGCTTCAGCTCGTCACCGTCGGGATAGTGTGTCGCCCGGAGTACGTCTGGGGCAACCTGAGCGGCGTCGCGCTCGGACTCGGCGTCCTCGTGCTGTGCAAGACGTTCGTCGGCGGGTGCGTCGTGAGCGTCTTTGACGGGTGCCCGAAGGACGCGGCGTGGGCGCTCGCGGGGATTGTCGCCGTCGCCGGTGATTTTTCCTTCGCGATGTTGTTTCGCGCGCATCAGCTGGGCGCGTTGGGTAAGGAGACGTTCCGCGCGGCGCTCGCGGTGTGCGTGGTGAGCGTGATGATGGCGCCGGTGCTGAACCACGGGTTGGTGCCGTGGTTGGCGCGCGGCGGGAGGCGGCGGCGGCGTAGGTTTTAGCGGCGATGATTCTTCAACCGTTGATCTGTTTCATCACTCGACCCGGGAGTCCCTCGTTAACAAACACCATTTTACTCCGCGGGGGTTGTCTCCACACCCCCATCCCACGCGTCGAGGCGGCGCCGGCGCGGGTCGGGGGATGTCTTCGGCGGACGCGGACGATCCGCCGCGGTCGCGGCTGTTCGTGGTGTGCCCCAAGGGCACCGGTCAGGACACCCTGCAGCGCGCGTTCGAAGATCTCCTCGCCAAGCTCTCCGCGGATCCCCCGCCCGCCGCGCGGGAGACGACCACGAGGAAGGACCCGGACGAGGACGCGCGGGATGAAAACGACGACGGGCTCGAGGAAGATGACGTCGGCGACGAACCGCGCGATAAACCGCCGCTCGTGAAACACCTGGAGTCCGTCAGGGTCGTACCGCGCAAGGGTGTCGCTTTCGCCAAGTTCTCGGATGCCGCCACCGCGCGGCGGTGCATGGCGGCCATCGCCGACGCCAACGGCGCGCTGGGCGCCCTGAGGGTCAAGTGCATGCTCGCGGAACCCAAGGTGAGCGCCGGCGTCGGCGCGGGACCGGCGGAGCGCGCGAACGGGACTCCAACACCACCACCACCACCACCGGGAGGAGGAGGAGGAGGAGGAGGAGGAGCAGCAGCAGCAGCAGCATCGGGAGTGGCGGCGGCGGCGGGAGGCGGAGCACACGGAGGAGGCGTCGCCACGGGGTCGAGGCCCAGAGGCGAACGGTCGGGCGAACCCCCGGGGGGATCCGCGTCCCCAAAGCGAGCGAGACGAGGCGGCGACGGCTCACGCGGCGGGTTTCCTCCGCCTCCGCACCAAACAACCCCCGTCGTCGCGTCGGAGAACCAAACGCCCAACCAAACGCCAAGCGCCAATCGCCAAACGGGGACCCGACCGTCACCCGCGTCCAGCGAGGAGAGCGGCGGGGGGTTCGGACGGGGAATCGGACGGTCGCCGGTTCGAAACCCGCATTCGCCGTCGCCGCCGATACCCCCGGGCCCGCCCCCGGGGGTGTTCCTCGGGGAGGCGTGGATGGGCGACGGGAGACGCGGCGCGTTGGTCTTCCACCCGAGAGGGGGGGGGGTGCCGACTTTCAGGGGTGCCGACTTTCACCCCGCCGCCCCGGCGCCGCCGCCGCCGCACTACCCGGCGCCGCACTACCCGGCGCCGGCGTTCGCGCACCACCCGCACGTCGGCGGCGCCACGTGGCACCACCCGCACCACCCGCACCACCCGCCGCTGCCGCCCGATTGGCCGCCGCCGTCCCCCGCTCGAAGCGGCGCGAGCAGCGCGTTGAGCGGCGGCGGCGGAGGGGGAACGCACGGAGGAACGCACGGGGGTGGCGGACCGTCCACGCCGACGACGACGTCCGCGGACTCCGATTCGGTCCGTTCGAACGGCGGCGGCGTGAGCGGCTCGCACAAGATTGGCCGCCGGGCGTTCGTCGTCCTCGACAAAACCGTCACGCAGTCGACGCTGGAGTCGCTCTTTCGCGACACGTGCGAGGGGGTGGTACAGGTCGAGTTGAAGACGGACGGCGAGAGCGGTCGATCGCGCGGGTTCGCGTACGTCACGTTCGACGCCCCGGCGAGGGTGAACGAGGCGTGCGAGCGTTTGAACGGGCGCGAGTTACCGGAGGGGAGCGGCGTGCGGTGCAAGGTGATGCCGGCGCTGGACCGGGAGCCCCGACGAACGCCCGAGCGAAGCGGCTCGAACAAGCGGCGTAGTAACGGTAACGGTAACGGTAACGGTAACGGTCGGGGGGGATCCGGATCGGCCGCGGCCGGCGCGTCCAGCGGCGAGGGCGCCGATCGATCGACGCGGACCGACGCGCGAAGGCCGCCTTCGCCGTCGCCCGATTCCGACGCGAAGAAAAAGACGAGATTTTTGTTTGAAGAGAAGGGTTTTAACGACGGCGGCGACGACGACGACGCGCAGAGCTGGCAGCTCCCCGGCCCGAGAAAGTACTCCAGGCTGAACTCGCCGTCCGCCGGGGACGTGGCTGATGACGTGGCTGAGGACGCGGACGACGATGCGATTCGCGAGGAGGAGGAGGAGGAGGAGGAGGAGGAGGTGGACGACGAGGACGAGGACGAGGCCGAGTCCGGGCTGGAGGCGGCGTCGAGTTCGCGTCGCCTGATTCGCCGTGAGGCGTCCCGGAGCAAGGCGGAGGAGGAGGCGACGGACGCGGCGATGGCGCTGGGGAAGGTGAGCCTCGGGGTGGTGGCGGAGGAGGACGTCGCGGCGGCGGCGGCGGCGGAGGGGGATGGAAGCCGCCGGGAGGAGGGAACGGATGCCGAGCTTTTACCCGATGGGAAAAGCCCCGACGACTTGGACGAATTCGACGGGGACGGGGATGGGGAACTCGCGGCGGGAGGGGACGACGGCCCCGGGGGGAATCGAACCCGCGACATCTCCGATCGCGACGACGAAGCTCTCCGACCGGACGAGTCCGTTCCCGCCGCAAAGGCCAAGGTGGTGTTATTTTTCCGGCTCGCGCTGCCCCTCCCCAGTTACGCCCTCCGGCACGTGCTGGCGTCGCACGGCGAGGTGGCGGACCTGTCGATGGCGCCGGACGGGGCGTCCGGGCGGGTGGAGTACCGCGACGAGGAGGGCGCGGACGCCGCGCTCGAGGCGCTGCACGCGACGGAGATTCTCGGCATCGAGCTGCGGACGTCGAGGCGAGAGGCGGATGTCGCCGGAACGAAAGCCGCGACGGGGCCCGAGGGCGTCGGGGCGGATCAGAGGAAGAAACGGACGAGGAGGGCGTGAGGGTTTTGAGGCTTGAGATGAGACGAGCGTACGTCGTATCACACGCAATTGCACACACGTCAACCGACGAATACACGCAAAACGCACTCGATACGCGTCACGCCGCGTTAAACTCTCGTTAAAACATCGTCAAAACCGCTACGCACGCCCCGGGGTCCAACCCACGCGCGCACCGTTCGCCCGCCTGCGCGCCGTCGCCGTCATCCTCGCGGTCGCCGGCGTGGTTCCCATACCCCCACCCCCGCCCCCCCCGCCGACTCCCCCGGCGGGCGGTGTCCTGACCAGCTCCCTGTACACGTTCCTCGCCGTCGCCAGCGCCGTGACGAGCAGCGGCCCGAGCACCGCACCCTCCAGCGCGTGGTCCCACACGCTCATCCCACCAACCACGGAGAGGCCGACGATGTACGGGTGGACCACCTGAATCTCCGACTGGTAGATGTCGATGTCCACGAAAATCAGCACGACCCAGTGCATCACCACCAGAGCGACGCCCTTTAAACCCTCGCCCTTGGCCAACAGACCGAGCGCCGCGGGCACGGACACGGACCACGACGCCAGCAACGGCAAAATCGCCGTCGCCCCCGACGCCAACGTGCTCGTGTACACGAAATGCACCCCAAACGCTCGAAACGTGACCCACGTAAACGCCGCGTGAAAAAGCGCCAGCTTGGCGCAAGACACGAACACCCCTCGCACTCCTCGCGTCAGCGAGTGCACCGCGACGTCCTTCACCCTGTCGTTGACCGGTATGAGCTCGACGAGCCTGACCGCCGGGTCGAGCTCCGAGTTTAGGATGTGAAACAGCACCGTCAAAAACACCACCGCCTTGAGGATGAAATTCACGATGCCCCCGGCGACGCCGAATACGCCGAAGGAGGCTCGAGCGGTCCAGGCGGTGACGGCGGCGATTCCCCGGCCGCCGTGCGCCAAGATGCCGCTCGCGCGCTCCTTCAGCGCCTCCACCAGCGCGTTCGTGACCCTCACGAGATTATCCATCCCGGGCACGATGCGATGCGAACCGACACCCGAACCGTGAGCGGCGTCGTGCGAGGACCGTAAGAACCCGAAGACGTCGTCGCCGAAGGATCGGAGGATGGAAAACGCCCCGGCGAAATCGCCCGAGCCGAGCCTGGCCCCGGCTTCCTTGACGCTCGTCGCCCACGCGTCTCCGCCGCCGACTGCGCCGCCGCTTCCTCCCGTGATGTCGTCGTCCGTCGTTATCTGCGCGTATATGTGCTGCATGGACTCCCAGAGCTCCGTGGCGTTTGCGCCCGGGAAGGTTCTCTCCACGTGCGACGCCGCCCAATCAATCGCCGACGGCAGATGCTTCTCCACGGCTTGCCCGTAGGCGACGTACATCGAGTCCATCATCTTCGCGTTCATCCCGGGCACGATGGAGCTACCGAAGCTGGCGGAGTTAAACTCGAAGGCGCCGCCGCCGGAAGCCGCGAGCGCCGCCACCGCGCCGGACGACTCCCGAGCGATGTTGACGGTGAAGAACGCCGCCGTCGCCGCGACGAAGACGATGCCGCCGGTGATGAGACCCACGGCGACGACGAAGTGAAGCGACGCGATGAGCGCCTCGCGGATCGCCAGGTCGCACCGGGCGTACGCCGCGCTCGCCTTGGCGCGAAGCGTTCGCGAGAAGACCGGGGACGAGGAACCGAGCGCGCGATCGAGCGCGTGACGGATCGAGTCGACGCCGGGCGCCGGGTGCCGAAACCAGGCGCCGAAACCTTTGAAACGGTTATCCCCGGTCGATGGGAAAAACGCGCCGGGCCCGGCGAAGGTGTACCAGTGCGCCGCCACCACGAGCCCGATCGTCGCCGCGCCGGCGACGAGCGCCACGAGCGCCAACGCGACGATCGACCTCGTCAGCGCCCAATCCCTCGCCACGACGTTCCACGCCTCGAGCGCGACGCCCGCGCAGAGGAGCCACCGGAAGTGAAAGTTTGACGCCGACATTTGGCGATTTTTGGTTTTCGGTAACCCGTCGGCGCCTGGCGGTGTGTCGGGTTCCGTCAGCGCGGCGCGCAGCGCTCGAAGCCTAGCCCCCGGCGACCGAGGCGACGCCGACGCGAGGGTGACCGCCTTCAGCGGCGACGTCAGCGCGCGGCGCACGGGTGACGCGGGCGGGGTCTTCTTCTCCGCTTTGGCATCGCCGGAAGAGCCAAAAAAGCCAAATCCAAAACCATGACGCGCGGCGGCGAGGTCGACCCCCCTCGCGGCGCGTGTGATGGCGCGCTCGATCCCGCGCGCCGCCGTCGCGGTCGCCACGCGCGCCTCCGCGAACGGCGTGAGCACGAGGCCGACGAGCGTGTATTTCCTCAGCGCTCGCGTCCAAAACGAAACCGTCGCCGTCTTGACGTCTCTCAGCGCGAGCGACACCAGGAGCGCCCACAGGATGGGCGATCGGAACTGCTCCAGGAGGAGTAAGACGCAGTAGCACAGGCCGATGACGCAGAGGAGGATGGCGTTCCCGACGGCGTTGAAGAGCCCGTGGCGAAAGAGCTGCTCGTTGTCCGCCTGCAGGAGGACGTCGCCGAGGGTGGTGACGTTGGTCATGGCGGGCGACGCGGGCACGTTGCCGGGCGGGATGATGTTGACGTCGTCGGCGGCACCGCGCTGGTCTTCGGACGCGGTTTGGTCCGTTCCCGCGTTGGGTTCCATGCCGAGGCGGGAGCGGAGCCATCCCGCGACGTTGTTCCCGCCGGAGATGGCCTTGCCCGGGGACCACGGCGCGGGGACCGAGGAGGTGCGCGCGATGTCGCCCGTCGGTCGCCCCGAGGCTTGGATCCCCCCGCCAAATCTCCTCTCGGCGTCGTCTTCGAGCTCGCGCGTCGCGCTCGGGGGGGCGGGGGAACGAGGCGCGCCCGATGCGGCGGCGGCGGTGGACCTCGCGCGCGGCGGGGACGTTGGGGGAGTGCCCGTCGTCATCGGAGACGGGGCGTCGAGTGCGGCCGCCGCGCGTTGTGGGGAGGGGGAACTGCGCGGTAACGGTCGAGGCCTGATCATCTCACCGTCCAGTCATCATTCGCGATGCCGTCGGCGGCGTCGCGCGGATCAGATCCATCCCTGGTCGCGCTTTCGGGGCGCCGGCATGGTCTCATCCGCCGAAGTCGTCATCCGCACGACGTCTCCGGACGTCAAGGTGGACGCGATGTGCGTCACGCCGACGGGCGATGTCCTGTGCGTCGGGACAAAGATGGGCGGGCGCGTGTGGCACGGCGAAATACACAGTACGTGCCCATCCCGACAACCCGCGCGAACCAACCTCCGACGACGTTCCCATCACCCCCGTGACCCGAAGCCGCTGACGCGATCGTCCCTCTTCCTTCCCCCGTCGTTCCCGCAGACGCTTCACCGCGCTCGGGCGTCGCTCGCGTCGCGACCGCCCGCGCGGGGCTCACCTCCGTCGCCGTCCTCGCCGACGGCACCGTCGTCGCCGGCAGCGACGCGGGGATCATCGAGGCGTGGACCCTGCCCGGAAACCTCCAGCCGCGGGCCTTCCACCTCGCGGGCGGCGGCTCGCACGCCCACGACGCCGCGGTCGCCGCGCTGGCGACGTGCGGCGGCGGCGGCGGCGACCCGGGGGGGCAGATCCTGGTGTCCGCCGGCGGCGACGGCGCCATCGTCGCGTGGGAACGACTCGACGACAAAAATAATCTCAATAATCAGCTCGGCGGCGAGTGGCAACCGGTGTCGAAGGCGCGGCACGCGCACCTCGGACCGGTGCACGGCCTCGCCGCCTCCGCCGACGGCTCCATGCTCGCGTCCGTCGGCGAGGACGGGTACGTCCGCGTGTGGAGCACCCCGGTCGGCGCCCTCGGGGACGGGGCCGCATCGCCGAATGTTAAGACGCCTGATGTTAGACGGTTGACGCCGCTGGCGGAACGCGCGGGCGAGGACGTCCGCGTTGGCTCGGGCCGCGCGTTCTGCGTCGAGTGGTGCGAGAGCGTCGGCGCGATCGCGGTGGGGTTCGAGAGCGGCGACGTGGCCTTTCTGGAAACGGATGGAATCCATCCGGACTCACGCGGCGGTGACTCACTCACGGGCGGTGACTCGTCGGGCTCACACTCGGCGACGTTGCGAACCCGCGGCGTCGTCACCGCGCACTCCGACGCCGTCCGCGGGCTCGCGTTTCACGCGCCGTCGCGTCGGCTGGCGAGCTGCGGGGACGACGGGGCGGTTTGCGTTCACGTCGGGGAGCTGCCGGCGACGACGAGATGGAAACCGCACGGGGGTGAATACGCGAGGTGCGTTGCTTGGGACGTAAGCAGCGACGGCGGGGCGACGACGCTGCTCAGCGGCGGGTGGGACGGGACGGTGCGGTCCGTGGAGGGCGGGTGAGACTCCACCGGGGGGTGTTCCGTGACGTCGGGGGACCGCGAGTGGGGATCGGAAGGTCGTGGGTTCGATTCCACCAGCGGGCGGGCGGGCGGTATTTGAGGGGAGTGGGCAACCGAGGAAACGTTTGCGACGCGTCGCGAGCTGCTAAGGTTTGTGAAGAGTCGCGTCGTACCCCGAGGTGAGTCGTTTCTGGTCTATTCGTCCACCGTCACGCTGTCATCCAGATCCACGTGGCAGCGCGCCGCTCTGAGCTCGCGTATCGCAGCCGGCACGCTCGTCAGCTGATTGCCGCTGAGGTTCAACACCTCCAGCGACGTGAGCTGCCCGATCTCCGCCGGCACGCTCGTCAGCTGGTTGACGTCAAGCCACAACCACTTGTAGCGCACGCGCGGGATGCGAAGGGCAATCTCTTTCAGCCGGGACCGCACGGTAGCCGTAGCCCGTCCATTCTTGTCAATCCGAAACCCAGTCGCCCGCGCTCGTCGAGTCGCTCTTCGTTTTTACTACTCTCCTTTAATTAAAAGACAGTGTTAAGTTTTCACTTCGGTGCTGCACGCGCGCCGCGCGAGGCGCCGCGCGCGTACAGGGCGGAGGGGAGGAAAAGCCCACTTTGCCCGATCGCCGCCCCTTGTCCCGGAATGTTTCCCGGGGGTGACGACCAGCTGGTTCCTAAAATAATCGCAAACTAAGTCTGAGACGTTTCTAGTAGCAGTTCGTAATAGCGCGTCCTAAGTTCCCCCCCCGGCCGAATCAACCCCCTAAACCTCAACTAAGCGTACGTGACGTCATCGCACAATCGTTGCACGATGACGTCGTGTGTAAACACGCTTAGAGGGCCACGGGCTTCTCCCAGGTGAACACGTCGTAGTCGTCGCGGCCGAAGTGGCCGTACGCGGCGGTTTGCTGGTATCGGTTGTTCTTGCCGGAGGTCTTGGAGGTGGACCTCTTGAGGTCGAGGTCGCGGCCAACGGGGCCGGGGCGGAAGTCCATGGCCGCCTTGACCTTGGCGAGGATCTCGTCGTCGGGGATGGAGCCGGTGCCGTAGGTGTCGACAAAGACGGAGAGGGGCTCGGGGACGCCGATGGCGTAGGAGAGCTGCACGATGCACCTCTTGGCGAGGCCCGCGGCGACGACCGACTTGGCCGCCTGGCGGGAGATGTACGCCGCGGAGCGGTCAACCTTGGTGGGGTCCTTGCCGGAGAAGGCGCCGCCGCCGTGCGCGCCCCAGCCGCCGTAGGTGTCGATGATGATCTTGCGGCCGGTGAGACCCGCGTCGCCGTCGGGACCGCCGATGGTGAAGCGGCCCGAGGGGTTGAGGTGGAAGATGGTGTTGGCGTCGAGGAGATCGGCGGGGATCACCTTCTTGATGACCTCGGTCATGAGATCCTCGGCGATCTTCTCGTTGGTCACCGTCTCGTCGTGCTGGGTGGAGATGAGCACGGTGTGCACGCGCTGGGGTCGCATGGCGCCGCCCTCGTTCTTGTACTCGATCGTCACCTGGGTCTTGCCGTCGGGGCGGACCCACGGGCAGGTGCCGTTCTTGCGAACCTCGGTGAGGCGGTAGCCGATGGCGTTGGCGAGCATGAGCGTCATGGGCATGAACTTGCCCTTGTACTCGGGGTACGCCTCGGACTCGTCGGTGGCGTAGCCGAACATGATGCCCTGGTCGCCGGCGCCGATCTCCTCGAGAGCCTTGGTGCCCATGCCGTGCACGCCCTGGCCAATCTCCGGGGACTGCGCGTGGAGCTCGACGAGGACGCGGCAGTTGTTGCCGTCGAGGCCGACAGCCTCGGAGGTGAATCCGACGTCGTTGCAAACCTTGCGGACGACGGCTTCGTAGTCAACCTTAGCCTTGGTGGTGATCTCGCCGAACACCATCACCATGCCGGTCTTGGTGGCGGTCTCGCACGCGACCTGCGGGATACGGACGAGGCGAAGGGGGCGCGCGGCGAGAGGTCAGCGACGAGAAACGACGGCGGCGGCGATTAGGGTTAGGGTTAGGGTCAGCGAGCCATCGCGCGTCGCTCATCGTCAATCATCGACGTCAAACATCGCGAAAACCGACCCTCACAAAACGGCCGGCTGAACGCACCTTGGAGTCGGGATCCTCGGCGAGGCACGCGTCGAGCACGGCATCGGAGATCTGCGCGTCGGGAAGGCGCGGGGGGGGTTGAGGTCAGTTCGGTTCGTTCGCGTTCGATGGAAAAGTCGGTCCGCGCGGTGCTCGCGTCGCGCCGCGCGCGTTTTCCGGGCGGGAGCGTCGTGGCCCCAGATTTTTCGTGCGAGGCCTGTTCAGCGGTAAAAAGACGAGCTTTTTCCCCTGCAGGAGACGGCGTGCGGTGGGCGCGGGAGCGGGCCGGAAGCGGGGCGTGGCGCCGCGCACCTGGTCGGCGAGCTTGTCGGGGTGACCCTCGTTGACAGACTCGGAGGTGAAGAAGAAGGTGGAACCGTCCTTGGAAGCCATCGTAGCTGTCGAACGAGTGGGAGAGAGGCGCGAGGGCGGTCAGCGAACGCCGATCGGAGGAGGTGCGCTGCAGGCCACTGCAGCCACAGGGTTCGGGCTGAACGACGCTTGGTGGCCGCCGTCGTGGACGCGTTAGACGAGCCCCGAGGCGTCTGACTCGCGCGTTCACGCCGGTTTCGATGGCTCGGGGGTCTCGTGGAACCGTCGCGCGAGTCGATCGGGCGACGAGGCGGTCGAACCCTCCGGGGCGCCCGCGGTTCGCGCGGCCGCGGCGGAGATCCGCTGTGAAAATCCGATCGATCGGCGCTTTTCAAAGCCGCGGATCGGTCGGGCTGGGGAGGCGCCCCGGCCGCCGCGAGCGCGTGAAGGGCGCGGGCGAAGGCCGGGACGCGGAAGGGATGCCCTGAGGTCTCGGACGCTCACCTTTAGGAAGTGGATGAAAGTGTAGATGTGCGGAGATGAGTGGAAGTCCGGCGCCACTTGGGCGCGAGGAAGCGCGTTTTTTCCGTCGTCCGCACTCCACCTCCAACCACGTCTGAGGCTAGGATTGAAAGTCGGATGGGGCGCACGCGCGGTTAGTCTGGGGGTGAAAGGGGTTTCAAAGATCTGGTGGATAGTATGACTGCGAACGCGTTCGATTTGTCTGGGCAAATTCCATTTGTAACGGCAAACTGAGAGGGAAAGGCGGAAAAGAAAACGGGAACCCTATGGGCAAACAGGCCGGGGCCGCCTGCCGGATTCAATGGACTTGGCCAGAGTTTGCCATGCGTTTGCCAAAAAACAAAAACAAAAGATGTCAAACACGCGGTCGACAGGACTCGAACCTGCGCAGGCATTGCCTAATCGATTTCTAGTCGATCCCCTTAACCGCTCGGGCACGACCGCTTGTAGGGGTATTCAATGTACAGAGAATTCTCTCTGAGGTTCATGTGTTTGTTGTACTCGAGTTGGGGAAAACAAAACATATGTAACGATTCCCTTCTCCGATTCCCTTCTCCGTCGGGTTCCGACTGGTAATCCATACACGAAGGCGCGCGTGAACCTCTTTTCTTTTGCGCCTTGCTCAGTGTTATCGCCGCTGCTGTCTGGCTGTCCGAGAATATTGCCTTGTTTTGGATTCTCGGCGTCGTCGAGGATTCACACCTTGACATCCGGATGGCTCGTAAGACCAAGGACCTCGCCGAGGCCTACCCCGCGGCGTGCGCCGAGGCCAAGTGCAAGGCCGTCGCGCCCTTCGTCGGCGCCCTCGCCCGCGCGGTCGACGCCGGAGCCGAGCTCACGTTCGTCCGTCTCAATGGCAACAGCAAGGAGCTCTTCAACGGCCGCGTCGACGGCCGGGGAGCGGTCGCGATCGCCAGCGCCCTGACCGGAACCGCGACCGTCGAGGAGGTGGACCTGAGCTACAACCGCATCGACGACGCGGGCGCCGAGGCCATCGCGGCGATGCTCGCGAGGTCCCCCGCCGTGAGGAGGCTCGACCTCCGCGGCAACGACATCGGCCCGGAGGGCGCGGCGCACATCGCGCGCGCGCTCGCGGCGACCGGCGGGTCCGGAGGGTCCGGGACCGACGACGACGCGGACGCCGCGACGTCGTCGTGCCGTCTGGAGAGCCTGCGGATGGACCACAACCCGCTCGGCGACGACGGCCTCGTCGCCATCGCGGACTCGCTTCGAACCAACGCGATTCTCCGCGAGCTCGACGTCGGCGACTGCGACGCGGGCATCCGCGGCGTCACCGCGCTGTGCGTCGCCGTGTTCGAAGACAACACCACGCTCAAATCGCTCGGGATGGAGAACCCGTCCCGGCTGTTCACGCACCAGTCCGAGCACGTCTTTCACGCGGCGCGGATGCTAGCGTCGAGCGGGATCGCGAATTTAAAGATTGGGAAATGGCGCGTCGACGCGGGGGGGATCGAGACGCTCGCCGCGTACGGCGTCGCGGCGTCGCGGCACCTGGAGTGCCTGAACCTGCGATGCAACGCGGTGTGCGAGGTGGGCGCGGCGTCGGTGGCGAGGATCGTGCGTGAGGGGGAGCGTTTACGGTACCTGAACCTGGAGAGGAACCCGCTGGGCGATGTCGGCGCCGAGACGATCGCGAGGGCGCTGCCGTTCAACGCGGCGCTGGAGGAGATCGACCTGCGATGCGCCGGCATCACGGACGTCGGGCTGTGCGCGCTGGCGGACGGGATCGTCGCCACGACGCCGTCGCGGCGGCCGCGGGTGGTGCGGCTCTGGGGGAACGCGTTCGGCGAGGAGGCGCGACGTCGGTGGCGCCGCGCGTTGCGCGAGTGCGAGGAGGTCGGGTGCCCGATTTCCGCGGATTTCGTCGTCACGCGTTCCACGGACGGGGGCGGCACGGGCATCGCGCGGTTGGACGTGCCGGACGACGTGGCGGTCAACGCGTGGGACGCGGTGTATTAGTCGGGGCGAGGGTGACCCTTATTAGTCGTCGTTCGATTGACGAGATTAAAAACGCGTTTGAGATTCGATTGACGCGGTTGGGCGATAGCGAAGCGCCGGTGGCTCACAGCTCGTCGTGCGCGGGCTCCTCGCGGTACTCGTCGTCGTCGTCGTCGTCGTCGTCGTCGTCGTCGTCGTCGTCGTCGTCGTCGTCGTCGTCTTGTTCGGGCGGCGCGATGGGGCCGTCCGCGCGTTGGGCGCGTTTGTCCGCCTCCAGGTCCGCGGCGGTCACCTTCCTCGCCTCCTCGGCTTCCTTCTCCGCTCGAGCCTTCTCCACGGCGTCGAACATCGCTCGTTCCGCGTCTCGCATCGCGCCCCAGGTTTCGTCCGCGAACTTCTCCGCGTACGTCGGATCATCGGTGACGAGGACGTTGTCGAAGATGGTCCCCGCCTTGACCTGCCACAGCTCGAACCCGACGTACCGAAGGTCGTCGAATTTGTACAGCGTATCGGCGCCCGTTCCGTCGTAATCGGGGTTGGGGATGTGCGGGTGCTCCCACTGACCCTGGTAATCCGGGTTCGCGATGTTCTTCTGCGTCCACGGCCCGTTGTAGTCGGGGTTTCTAGTCGTCGGCGCGTGCCACTCGCCGTCCTCCTCCTCGTCCCAATCGTCCGGCTTTTTCGCGTCGACGTCGTCGATGTATTCGGGGTTTAACTCGTCCCAATCGTCCGGCTTGACGTCGTTCGGGTCCGGAATGACCGGCCGATCGTCCCAGTCCTCCGGCTTGGACGCCGCCGGGTCCTTGATCGTCTTCGGGGGCAGGAAATCCCACCGATCCTCGATGGCGCCGGTGGACACCTCGACGTTGTCAATCTTGACGACGTACGAGTTGTTCGGGTATACGATCAGCGTGTACACGTGCGTGAGCTGGTCCGTCTCCGCCCTGATGTCGTCCTTGATGAGCAAGTTTGCGGGCTTGGCGTCGCCCTTATTGGCGAGGATGACGTGCACGCGCCTCGTGGCGTGGCCGCAAACGTCGGGGCCGAACATGATCGCGTAAGGGGTGTCGCCGCCGAAGGACTTGACGTCGGCGGTGGACGGGAGGAGCTTGACGTAGCCGCCGCCGCAGTCGAGCTTCTGCTCGTGCTTCGCGGAGAACTGGGTGTGTGTCGGGGGGTGGGTTGGTGGTCGGGGTAGGGCGGTGAGTCGGTGATCGGGCCGCGGACGGTCGGACGAGGGCCCTTGTGTGTGATGAGAATCGGAGTCGGATGTTGGACGGATTCGTGTGACGCACGGATCGGATCACTCACCTGCAGGACGAGGGGCTTGTTCTCGTTCGTGAACGTCTTGCCCATGTCGGCGCTCATGGCGTAGAACCTCGCGTCGGGTCCCGTCTGGACCCCCGCGTCCGCCTCCGCGTCGCCGTACCACTTGCCCGCGGTGCGCGTGAAGTCACCCGCGGTGCCGTCGCTCACGTGCCAGTCGCTCTTGAGCCATCGATCGGCCCACGCCGCGTCGAAGCGCTCCTCGAAGTACACCTCCGCCGACGCGACGCGGACGAGCGCGGCGAGGACGCAGAGAAGAAGCGCGGGAAGCGTTCGCGCCATCGTCACGAATCGATCGTTCGGTGTGCGCGGACGGGAAGTGACGCGACCGTCTGCATCTCCGCTGCGATGCGCGTGTTGGAAAAAGTTTCGTTAGCCTTCGATTTGGCCTCGATTTTGTAATTGTCGTGGATGTGCACGGTTTCTTAGTCAGGTTTAGAGCCCAAATACCAAGTCAACGCCAAATACGAAGCGTTCGTCCTATGACTTTTCTTGGTCCGCCGTCCCTTCGCCCGGCGAAAGGCCGCGGCCCTTTTTCCGTCCCGATGATTGATTGCCCACCCTCGCGCCCGGCACAACACTCCGCACAGGGCATCGACGCGAGCGTCGGTCTCCCGCACGTCGCCGCAGAAGTCTCGCATCGACTTCCGCGTCAGCCACCGAGAGCAGTAAAGCGTCAGAGTTCGCGCCATGGAGGTTGCCGACATCGCCATCAAGCCCGTGCGGGACTTCGCCAAGGATTCCATCCGCCTGCTGAACAAGTGCACCAAGCCCGACCGCAAGGAGTTCGGCAAGGTTGCGCTGCGCACCGGCGTCGGGTTCATCGTCATGGGGTTCGTGGGTTTCTTCGTCAAGCTCATCTTGTGAGTGTTCCCCCCGCTCGCGCCCCGCCGTCACTCGTGCCGTACATTTCATTTCCATCGATCGCCGGTGATCCGAACCCCCCGCGTCCCGTCTCCCGGGGGGCACGATCGAGGGCGTCTCGGGCGATGCCTCGGGTCGCCCGCGGCAGGATCTCGATGCGACCGGCGACCTTTGCGTGCGAGGACGCGCCGCCGCGATGGATATCGCGGCGGCGCGCACCCGCGCGCGTGATCGCGCGCGCCCTCGCCGCGGATGCGCGAGGCTCAATTTCCAAGCCTCCGGCTCGCCCAGCGTCCGCCCTGGTGTCCTCCCGGGCTTTTTTTCCCTTCTCTCGCGCCCGTCGCTGACGCCGCCCTCCCCACGCCTCGCCCTCGCAGCATTCCCATCAACAACATCATCCTCGCCGCGTGAGACGTGTTGACGTAGTCGAGCCTTTGTAATACCCCTCAGGCACCGTAGTAGTTCACGCGACGACGCACAGCTGTCTAGTCTAGCCACCGCCCGCGTTCGTCCACGTTTGATGCATTCGTCTCGCCGCGGCACCCTCGCAACCGACACAACCAGCCAGGCGCGGGCGGGGCGCGCGCCGGTCGTCCGAGCATGGCGCGCGCGCGCGCGCTCGCCCTCGCGCTCCTCCTCGCGCTCCTCCTCGCGCCCTCCGACGACGACGCGTTCAGGGCATCCCTCTGGTCGACGACGCTCATGGGGGCGCACGGCGCGGTCGTGGCGTCCCAATGCCCCGTCGGTGAAGACGCGGTGCTGCGAACGACGGGCTCGAACGGCGCGGTGTCGTCCGGGGACCTCTCCCAACCCGCCACCCTCGTCTCCGGATGTTCCTATGACTTTCACCTCGGCGACCGCACCGAGCTGTACCTCGTCGTAAAGCGCGAGCGCGTCGACCAGAGGCTTGCCATCGAGTGGGACCTCGCGTACGAGTACAAGCCCCCCACGTTCGCGTTCACGTGGAACGGGCAGAGCACCCGCGGCGCGGAAGGGTTGAACCCGCACACGCACTCCGACATCAAGAGCGTGATGTACGCGGACTGGCTGTGGACCCCGGGCGCGCCCACCGGGTCGCATACCTTCGCGCAGAGGGACGACGGCAGGGACGAGTACCACTGCTCCCCCGCGTGCCAAACGTACGAGACGAATCAGCCGTCCAAAACGGGCGAGCTGTACGTGACGCTCAGCACGTGGCAGGCGTACAACCCGGTGGAGGGGCGCGTGATCGTTCGCATGGAGACGCCGAGGAAGGCGATCGTGGGTGCACAGCTGGACGCGATCAAGGAGGTGTACGACGCGACGTGCGCGAGTCGGTTGGCGCCGGCGGATTGGTCGTCGGACGAATACCTGGCCAACGAGAACACCGACCCGGGCCAGATGCCGCACTGCGATTGGATCCCCGGTGGTTGGAAGTCCACGTGGCACACGTCCAACGCGTGCGACGAGATCCCGGGGCTGACGTGCGACGCGGAAGGCGACGTGCTCGGGTTGAGGGTCACGGAGAAGGGCCTCGCGGGCGACTTACCGCCCGGGCTCGCGGGGAAGCTGCCGAAACTCGAAGACGTCAACCTCGACGGCAACGCGCTGACGGGGAACGTGCTGGAGGTGCTGATGTACTCGTCGTCGATCAGGTCGTTCAGCGCGTCTGGGAACGGGTTGAGAGGGAGGATACCGTGCCCCGGCGCCGGGCCTCCTCCGAAGGCGGATTCGGGTTCAGCAGAGTCGGATTGGTCGGATTGGGAGGCGAACGCGGTGGACGCGTGCGCCGCAGCCGCCGGGAACCCGTACGTGCCACACAAGGGCGCGAAAGGCCTGTACCACCTCGACTTGGGACAGAACGCGTTGGACGGGGAGGTGCCGGGCGCGTGCCTCGCGGCGTGCGCGCCGTCGCTGGCGAGCGTCGACCTCGCCGGTAACCGGCTCGTCGGCCCAATTCCAAACGCCTTCGCCAACCTGAGCGACACGCTCAGGGCGTTGGACCTCGGCCAAAACAAGCTGACCGGGACCTTACCCCCGTCCTACGCGTCTCTGACGCGGTTGCGGACGCTCGATCTGTCGCTGAATCGAATAACCGGCGCGATCCCGCCGTCGTGGATGAGCGACATGCGAGCGCTGTACTCGATCGATTTGTCGCACAACCAACTCACCGGCGAGCTCCCCGCGCGTGGCCCGTCGATGACGCGGCTTCGACGCGTGTTCCTGGGCCACAACAAACTTAGTGGCGGAAACGTCGGTGATCAACTGACGCGGATGTACGACGCGCTGAGGTCCGAGACGCACGAGCGCGATTCCTTCGCGGCGGGGACGACGGTCGCGTTGTCCGGCAACGATTTCTCCGGACCGCTTCCGGAAGCGCTGCGATCGCTGTTCACGCACCCGAAGACGGCGAGGGCGTTGGCGCAGGTGCGTCTGGGGGGTAACAGGTTCAGGTGCGATAAGGACACCGGCGGGTGGCCGCAGTGGGCGGCGAAACTGCAGCTGGGGCACGCGCACTCGTTCGGTCAGTGCCAGCCGGTGCCGGTGATTAAATCGGTGCGCGCGCTCGGGGCAAACGAAGAACATGCTTCTTCGGCGGTGAGTTCGGGAAACGGAGACGCGCCGATCGTCGTCGTTCGCATGGGGGATCCGCTGGAGATCCGCGGCGAGGGGTTCGTGGTGTCCGACGATGCCAGGTGTCGCTTCGCGATTCGCGACGGCCGCGACGACGACGGCACGGAGCGCTGGCGAATCACTTACTCCCCGGCGACGATTCTTCCGGAGACGAATTCGACCAACGCGGACCCGCCACGTGGCGGCCGGCTCACGTGCGACGCCGGCGTTTTCGACGCGTCCAACCTCAATATCCCCGTCGACGCGATCGTCTCCGTGGCGATGTTCGGCGACGACTTTTACGACGACGACACCGTCGCGAACCATCGCTCGTTTCGCGTGCGCCTGGCGTGCCCCGATCGAACCGCGGGATCGCACTGCCAGCGCACCGCGTCGAACCTCTGTCACGACGGCGGCGCACCCACCGACGACGGCGCGTGCGTGTGCGACGAGGGCCGCGTCGGGGCGCGGTGCGACGCGTGCGCCGAGGGGTGGTCCGCGACCTACGTCGTAGACGGGGGCGAAATCGGAGCCGGCGAATTCGGGGATCGCGCGGGACGGCTCTCGTCGTGCGACCCTCCGGACGGGTACCACGCGGGAGGTGGGACCGGGGGCGGGCCGGGTGCGCCGACGCTCGTGCCGTGGGCGGAGTGGGCGCTCATCGCGGGGTCGTGCGTCACCACCGCGTTGGCGACGGTGTTGTACCTCATGGTGACGCGGGAGCTGCGGGGAATGCCGGTGTTTTCTCCGGCGGCGAGAGCGGCGGCGGACGCGGCGGCGGACGCGCCGAACCTCCGCGATTCTTCCGGTGATGGGTCTAGAAACGCGTCTGGAAACACGCAGTCCGATGGTGAGATTTCGTTCGACGACGCGTTCGGGGGGAGCCTCCCGCCGATGGTCGGACGCGGCTACGCCAACCTTCGCGACGAGGAATCCGGGCGTTGATTGATCTTTTCAGACGGCGAATATCGCGAGTCAGTTGGGAACGGCGCTAGCGTCTGATATTTAATGTGAATCATCATCGTGCGTCTCCGTCCCGAATGAACCCGCCCCGATGTCGGTAGTAGTCTTACACCCCCCGCGGTGCCGGCGCCCGTGCGCCCGCCTTTCCTTTCCCCGCGACCCGATCCTTCTCCGTTAAATTCGATCAGTCGATCGCCGCCAATCACGCGCCAACCTCGAGCTTCTCGAGCAGCTGCGCCGGATACGCGGGCGAGTAGTACTGCACAATCTCCTCCGGGTAGCAGCTCTTGATGACATCCACGTGCTCCTTCAGCTGCGTCCCCGCCGCCGCCTCGAGCGACTGCACCGCCGCCAGCCCGCCGCTGGTGACGAAATCGTGCCTCCCCTTGGGATCGTTCGGCAGCACCTTGCTGATTTGGTGCACGACAAACTTGACAACCTCGTGCGGCAGTCCCCGCTCCTGCAGGGTCCGATCCAGCGCGGCGAGGTCGGTGAGCTTCTCGATGACGAACCTCAGCGCCCGGACGCACTTCGTTCGCAGATCCTCCGACGAGCTCGGAAGTGAACCCACCGCGACGAGCTTGGCGAGCACGCCGGCGTCGGCGATTGCTTTGGCGTGGTTGGGCGTGTGCCGGCCAATCTGCCCCAGGCTCCACGCGCTCGCGCTCTTGACGTGGTCCTCGGGCTCCTCCACGAGCGACGCGAAGAGCGGCGCGATGCCCTTGCTCGCGATCACCGCCGTCGCCAGCGTCTCGCTGAACGCGCTGATGTACCCCAGCGCCATGACGCCCGGTAGGCGATTGTTCCCCTCGGATTCGTCCACGTAATCAACCAGCGCGGCGACGCCGCCGTTGGAGACGACGAGCTGCGCGAGCTCGGGAGTGTGCTTGCAAACCTCGCGGATCGCCGTCGCGGCGTGCTTACGCACGAACCCGTCGACGTCCTTGAGGCACATGAGGATGCTCGGGAATATCTCCGCCTCGACGACAACCTCCGCGAGATCCACCGAGTGCTTCGCAACCTGGCCGAGCGCCGCGCACACCTGTCGCTTGAGCTTGGCATCCGGGGAGAGGATGAGCGGGGCGAGGTACGCGACGGCTCCCGCGTCCACGACAGCCTGCGCCATCTCCGGGGAGTGCTTCGCGATGTCCGAGAGCGACGACGCGGCGATGCGCTTGAGCGAGAGCTCGGGTTCCTGGACGCAGAGCACCAGGAGCGGCACAGCGCCCGCCTCCACGACGCAGCCGGCGAGCTCGGCGTTGTGTCCCGCGATGTACCCGAGGGCCCACGCGGCGGACTCCTTGACGCCCGGGTCGAACTCCTCGAGGCACTGCACCAAAGAGTCGAGGGCGCCGCTGTCCACCACGGCCTGCGCGAGCGGGGGCGAGTGCTTGGCCACCGCCCTCAGGACAAACGCCGCAGCCTGCTTGTAAAATCGGTTCTGCTCGCTGAGCGAGTAGACGAGCTGGGGTAAGATCTCGTTGCTGACGACCGCCTCGGCGAGGTGGTCGCTGTAGTTGGCCAGTCGCCCGAGCGCGATCGCGGCGCTCTGCTGGATGCTGCGTTACGCGGGTGGGACGGGGCGGGGAGGTGAGCGCGCGCCGGGGCGAAGGAAAGAATTGGGCGCGGAGGGGGATTATCGGGGAGCCATTTTTGGGCGGGGGTCCGGAGCGGGCGGGGATCGGCGCGCGACGCGACGTCGCGTGCGCCGCGATCCGCGCGTGCCTCCCGCACCGCCCCGAACGAACACCCGATACGCGCGCGCATCGTCTCACCTCGGCACGTTATCGAGGAGCAGAGGTCGGAGGAGCGCCATCACCCCCGCGCTCTGCATCGGCTCGATGTTCTGCGGCCGGGTCGCCAGTTCCGCGACCGTCTGCACGAAGGTCACCCGATCCTTCTGGTACTTCTCGAACACCTGCAGCACCGCGCGCGTGGACGCCATGGCGGGCTGATGTGGTTGAAAGTGGGCGTCGCGACCCGCTGGGCTGTGCGCGCACCTGCCGCGTGTGCGTCCCTCTGTGACGCGTGCGGGCCGCCCCTCCCCGGCCCCCGACTCTCGTCGCACCGTCCGCTGGGAGAAAACTCGCGTGAACCAAAAGCGGAAGCAGGTCAATGATTCCGAATTTTTCCCGCCTCGCGCGATTTGCGAAAAAGCACCGCACGGCCAACCGGTTGGGTTTCGTCTCAAACCACGCTCGCTACTCGCAATCGCGCACGGATAATCAGTCACGTGTCGTATGTCAAGTTAACCCCAAATAGATAGTCTACTAGTAGTCATCACGTCGGGCCCTTTTTTCCGGCACGAGATGCACCTCCATCAGTACGACTTGGCGAAGATGCAAACCTCCTTAGCCGGCGCGCCGCTCACGATGCATTTGTGCGGACCCGCGGGCTGCTCGAAGGGGAAGCATCGTATCGTCGCGCCCGTCTCCTCCTTGACCCGCTTCTCGTCCTCGTCGCTGCCCTCCCATCCGCCGCGCGCCCACTTGCCCGCGTCGATCGCGGCGACGAGCTCGTCGTACGAGTTCACGTCGACGATGTTGGCATCCCTGAACGCGCGCGCCTGCGCCAGGTACGCGCCCTGCACGTCCGCCAGGGTCCCTTCGATCTTGGCTACCAGGGCACTCGGGTCGACGGCGACGTCGAACTCCTTCCCTTCCTTCCCCGGCCGGTCCCGCCTGGCGACGACGCACGCGTTCTTGGCCACGTCCTTGGGGCCAACCTCGACGCGAACGGGCACGCCCTTCATCTCCCACTGCGCAAACTTCCACCCCGGGGAGTTGCGATCGTCGTCGTCCACCTTGACCCTGATCCCGGCGTTCGTCAGGGTGGTGGCGATGGCGTTCGCGGCGTCGGCGACCGCCGCCTTGTCCTTGTTCTTCTGCGCGATGGGCACGACGACGACTTGTATAGGCGCGAGCGCGGGGGGAAGTCGAAGCCCCGCGTCGTCGCCGTGCGTCATGATGATCCCGCCGATGAGGCGGGTGGAGACCCCCCAGGAGGACTGGTACACGTGCCTCGTCTCGCCCTTCTCGTCCAGGAAGGTGGTGTCGAACGCCTTGGAGAAGTTCTGGCCGAGGTTGTGCGACGTCCCCGCCTGAAGCGCCTTGCCGTCGCCCATCATCGCCTCGATCGTGTACGTGCAGTCGGCACCCGCGAAGGACTCGACGCGGGATTTGCGACCGACGATGACCGGCATCGCCGCCACCGTCTCCGCGAACCGCCGGTAGCAGTCGATCATCTGCACGGCCCGAGCCTCCGCTTCCGCTGCCGTGGCGTGCGCGGTGTGCCCTTCTTGCCACAGAAACTCCAGCGTTCGAATAAACGGCCGCGTTCGCATCTCCCACCGGTGGACGTTGGCCCACTGGTTTATCAAGAGCGGGAGGTCGCGGTAGGACTGGATCCACTGCGTGAACATGTGGTTCACGATCGTCTCCGACGTCGGGCGCACGACGAGGGGTTCCTCGAGCTCCTTGCCCCCCCCGCGCGTCACGAGCGCGAGCTCGGGGGAGAACCCCTCCACGTGCGACGCCTCCTTGGTGATGAACGAGTACGGGATGAGCTGGGGAAAGTAGGCATTTTGGACGCCAGACTTTTTGAAGTCGGCATCCATCCAACGCTGGATGGCCTCCCAGATGGCGTAGCCGTACGGTCGGATCACCATCGTGCCGCGCGCGGGTCCGTAATCCGCGAGCTCGCACTCACGGATGACGTCCAGGTACCAGCGGCTGAAATCTTGCGATTTGGGCGTCACGCCGACGTCCTTGCCCGCGGAGTCCTTGCCCGCGGCGGCGTCCTTGGCCTTCGCGCCGGCGTCCTCGGCGGCGGCGGCGGCCGCGGGGTTCTCTAGCTGCTCGACGATCGCCTTGAGCTCGAGGAGCTTCTTCACCGCGACGTCCACGTCGTCCTTGGTGGCGTCGCCCTTCTTCAGCGCATCCTTGAGGGATCGGACCGTCTCGCCCTGCGCCGCGGCGGCCGCCTTGGCGGCGTCCACGTCGATCTCCGCGGTGGACGATGCCGTGGCGGTCTCCGCGGCGGAGAGCGCGAAGGACGACGCCGGGCGGACGCCGTGGCGGACGTGCGCGGCGACGACGGGGCGAGGCCGCGCGCCTCGGTGCGATCCGACCGTCGACGCGGCGAAAGGAGCGGTCGTCGTCGGAATCATCATCCTCGCGGTCGACGGGAGACGCGCGCTCGCGGCGCGTGGCGCGCGTCGGAGGGCGCTCGTCAGCGCCAGCCTCAGACTCATCGTGTCACCTCCGACGGCGACGACGGTCATTGAACGGACGGACGGAGTCGGGGAAGGTGCGGGCGCGACGGAGGGCGGCGGGGAGGCGAGTTACGGCGCTCTCCGCAGTGGCCGAGGAAGGGCCTTTTGCCTTTTGCCTTTTTGGGGAGGAGATGGAGATAAGGCTGGTCGTCAGGGAGATCTCCGATTTGTTTCCGAAGCAAATATGGGTCCGTGATATGTACGATAATCATGCATCATTTGACGCGTAAGTTTTCTAATTGAGTAGTAATTCTCGTGTTTCTAACTGTTCGCCTGTGGGACGAAATCGGGGCTTTTCGCTTTTTTGTCGACGTCACGCGCCCAGCGCCGGCGGCGTCCGAAGAGCCCAAGTTTTGTTCCTCTCTCCGTTCAAACCCACCTCGCGTCGGCATTGGCGTCTCTTCGCCGCCCGACGAGTGGGGCACGCCGGGAATTTCCGACTTCCGCGCCGTTCTGCTGACCCGACAGGTGGAGGAGACCGTTCATCGACAGCTCGCGCGAAGACCGCGGCGTCGATCGGAGCGAACGCGCGCTCCCGCCACAACCAACACGCGCGGGAGAGGCGGAGGAGGAGGAGGTTAAGCACATCTCGTCGTCATGATGGTGCCTTCGGCGCGACGCGCGCAGCCGCTGGGCGCGTCCTCGCTCGCCGGGGTCGCGTCGAGCGCGCCGCGCGCATCCCGCGCGGTCCGCGTCCTCGAGACGCGCGCGCGAGGCGCGTCCATCGCGCGACTCGCGCCCGCGCGACTCGCGCCCGCCGCCGCCGACTCGCACGAGAGCGTCGTCGCCGCGCGGTGGGAGGGAGAGTGCCGCGGGTGGCGCGGTCGGCTCGGGGGATGCGACCGCGGGCTCAGCCGCCGCCGCGTCCGCGCCAGAGCGTCCCCCCCGTCCTCCCCGTCCCCCTCCGACGTCGCCGCGCAGCCGAAGGACGAGCCCCCGAGCGGAATCGCCGGCTTCTTCAAGCAGCTGGACGGCCTCTGGGGCCAGCTCGTGCCGATGGCGTTCATGTTCTACTGGATGGCGCTCGCCAACGGCATCCTCGACGCCCTCAAAGACACCCTCGTCGTCACCGCCTTCGGCGGCGCGGAGCAGATACCGTACCTCACCGTGTACGCCGTGTTACCGGCGTCGCTCGCCGTCGTTGGATTATTCGCCAGGGTCAACGCCATGTGGGGCCGCGAGAAGCTCTTCTACGTCTTCCTCGGCATCTTCATGACGTTCTTCGCAGTGTTCACCGTGGTGTTGTACCCCAACGCGTCCGCGCTGCATCCGACGGCGTGGGCGACGTCCTTCGCGGCGACGCTCCCCGAGGGCATCGCCGGCGGCATCGCGGTGCTCACCAACTGGACGTACTCGCTCTTTTACGTCTCCTCAGAGCTGTGGGGGGACGTGATCCTGTCGCTCCTGTTCTGGGGCATGGCCAACGAGACCACGAGGCTGCAGGACGCGAGCATAATCTACCCGCTGCTGGGCGTCGGCGCCAACGTCGCCCAGGCGAGCTCGGGCGCGCTCGTGCGATGGGTGAGCACCAAGTGGGTGCCGGGCCCCGGCATGTCGGTGGAGGCGGTGTGGGGCGCCAAGCTTCGACTCCTGATGTCGCTGGTGATGCTGTGCGGCGTCGGCATCGCGGCGACGCACGCGTACATCATGCACCGCGCGCACCAGGCGGACGGCGGCGTCGGCCGCGCCGCCGCTAAGGAGGCGGCTGCGGCGGCGAGGAAAGCTCACGAGGATGAAAAAGCGGAGAACGCGGCTCTCGTCGCCGCGGGAAAGGAGAAGAAGAAGGCCAAAACCGGCCTCCTCGACGCCCTCCAGTTCGTGCTCCGCTCCCCCGAGGTGCTCTGCCTCGCCATCATGTCCGTGAGCCAAGGGTTGAGCTCCATCCTGTTTCAGGTGGCGTGGAAAGGACAGCTGCGGATCCTCCACCCGTCACCCGCGGAGTACTCGGCGGCGATGGGCGACGTCCAGCTGGCGTCCGGCACCCTGACCTGCGTCCTCATGGTGTGCGCCCCGTACCTGTTCCGCAAGCTGGGGTGGGCCGGGACGTTGGGGGTGACGCCCAAGTCCGCCGTGATCCTCGGCTGGGCGTTTTTCGGAGCGTCCATCTGGATGGCAAACGCGGGACACCTGGTCATGTCTTCGCCGCTGCTCCCGTACCTGGTGTACGGCGGCAGCCTGCTGTACGTCATTGAACGCGCCGCCAAGTTTTCGCTCTTCAAGCCCGCGGAGGAGATGGTGTACATCACCCTGGACGACGAGTCGCGGACCAAGGGCAAGGCGGCGGTTGACGTCCTGGGCGCGCAGATGGGCAAGACGGGCGGGTCGTTTATGCAGCAGGGTTTACTGCTGTACTACGGCACGATCGTCGCCGCTCTGCCCATGCTCATGCTCGGGCACACCGCCATCGTGTTCTTTTGGCTGTGGGCGGTGAAGAAGCTGGACGACATGCACGGGAGCGAGCTCGCGATGGTCAACGATCCCCACGCGTTGGCCGAGGCGGAGGATGCCAAGGCGGCGGCGGCGGCGAAGGTGGAGGGGGAGGGAGAGGGAGGGGGAGGGGGAGGAGACGGGGACCTGAAGGGCGCCGCGCCCGCGGCGGCGTGACGTTCGCGCGGGAGATGAATCGACGGCCGCGTTTGGAAACGTTCGGACGACGGCAAAGCGTGTGGGTCGACTGTTGTAATAATTTGACGACGCGATGCGTTGCGTTTGCTGAAGACGGCTCTTCTCCGACGGCTCTTCTCCGACGACCTCTCACCTTGGGACGTCTAAGAGTCTACCCAAATCTGATCAGATCTGATCTGATCACTTTCTCTTCACCACCAACCCGCCCGTCTGCTTCGTCGACTTGTACCCCATCGCGACGAGCATCTCGACCAGAGTCGCCGCGTTGTCGCCCTGAAACTGGAGGCTGCCGTTCGCCGTCGCGACGCCGCCGACGCCCAGCACGCGCTTGAACTTCTTCACCAGCTCCTTCGCCTCCTCCGGGTCGCCCACGTCCATGCCGTCGACGCAGGTGACGGACTTGCCCTTCTTCCCCGCGCGCGTCACCCCGACCCGGACCTGCTGCTTAGCCACGTCCATCCCCTTGCTCGCGCCGGTGCCCGATCCGACGCCCCCGCCCTTCTTCGACGGCGACCCGCCCTTCGATGCGGACGAAGCCGCCTTGCGCTCGGCGCGCATGGACCCCTTTCCCACCTCGGCGATGGCCTCCTCCATGGACATGCGCCCGTCCCCGGCTCCGCCGCCCACCTCGCGCGATGATCCCTCCTCGCCACCGCCGCCCGTCCCCGCCCGGCTCGCGAGCTCCGGCTTGTCCGGCAGGGTGCCGCGCATCGCGCGGAGGTTGGCGAAGGGGTTATCCCCCGCGCCGGCCCTCGCGACGACCGATGAGTGTCGCGCATCTCCGCGCGCGCCGCGAGCCAGCACGGGCCGCGGCGCGAGGACCCATCGAGCGAACGACGCCATGCGTCGCCGTCGCGGGTGCCGCGTTGAAAGACCCCGGTGGCGAAAAAACTCTGATGACGTCCGCGATTTCAAAGACTCGCTTATTTACTTGTATATGCGGATCCGCGTTTCGTGCGCACAGGCGATCCAGTCACAGAAACCGATGCAAAACGTATTTCGTGAAGATTTGTGCTCGCAAGCAAGACGCGAATCAATCGCCAACCAAGCACGGCCACGCAACCCTCGACCGCGTGTTGAACAGAGAAGAGGGGCGCCGGAGCCGGGCACCCGGTCGGCGAACTCCCGCGGCGGACATGCCCTCCGCGCGGGGTCTTCTCGCGGTCTACCGGCCGCAGAACCCGCCGTCTCCGCCCTTCTCGCCGCAGGCGCCGTCGCCGCCGCCGAACCCGCCGTATCCGCCCTACCCGCCCCCGTACGCGGGTCCACGCGTGGACAGAAACGATTACTTCACCCAGTGCAGGCGCTGGGCCGTGCGCAACAACGAGGCGTTCAGCCAGTGGCGATGGCGGAACGGGCAGCACGACGACTGCCCGTGCATCCCCGGCAACCACTGCAGCCACATCTGCCGGTTGCAGTGCGACACCCCCATGGACGGAGCCAGCAAGTGGCAGACGAACCAGTACCTGAGCGTCTCGTGGCTCACCATCTACGCCGCGCTCCTGGCGTTTCTCTGCTTCTTCTGCAAGTACAGGTATCGCCGCTGGCAAACTCGGGACGAGCGCGCGGTGCGCCGCGAGGTTCGCGCCGCCGAGCGCGCGGCGGCCAAGGCTGAGGCCCTCGACATCGAGCTCGCGTCCCTTCCGCTGCCGTCGTACAGCTGCGTCCAGCCCGACGGCGAATCCGTTGTCGTGACGGCCGAGAGCGAGTGCATCTTGGAGATGCGTCGCCGGGAGCGGCTGCGGGCGGAGGCCATGGCGGACGAGAGGGTCACGGTGAAGCACGTGAGCGACGCCGCGTGGGTGGAGCGGCGACTCTCCACGGTCATCGCCGTGTCGGACGAGGATACCGACGAGGAGGAGGAGGAGGAGGAGGACGGGGAGCCGAGCCGTACGCGCGGGGACGACGGGGAGGGCGACGGGGTGAGATGAGGGACGCGCGGGGGTTCGTTCGTGAAAAATGCCACTCGGACGTCGACTCGTTCGTGAAAAATGTAAAGAAAAGTGTACCGAGCGACGCGTGTACCGAGCGACGAGCGGGTCGCTCGCCTCGCGAATGATGACAACCAAAAAAATTCCACCAAAAAAAATTGGTGACATCTCCACTTGTCGGCACGACACTGCGGCGAATCACCACTCTTAGTGCTCATCGTCGGGGGCGTGGGACTGACCCGACCTCCGTCGCCGTCGCCCGGGGTCCCACGGGCGCGATGCCCCCCCCGTCGCACGTCCGCGAATACCCCGTGATCGAGTGCGACCTCGAGTTCGTGGAGCTCACCCGGTTGGGCGCCCCGCTCGAGGTGTTCTGCGCGGATCCGTCGGAGCTGCCGAGCGTCGGCGGGAGGACGACGCCGGAGCACGGGGCGTTCGTGGCGAGAGTGCTGTCGCGCCGCGAGACGTCCGGCGGACTGCCCCACGATTGGAACGGCGGCGGGTTCACGAGGGTGTGGCGACGCGACCCCGAGGGCGGCGCGGTGGTCGTGCCCGCACCCCGGGTGGGAACGTTGCGCGACCACGTCGATGACCTCGTGGCGCTCTCCGACGACTGGTTCGTCCTCGGTCTGCGCTTCGAGGCGGACGCGGAGATTCGCCGGAGCTTCAACCTCCACGGGTTCACCTCCGTCGCGCGCCGCCACCTCCGAATCTTCGTCGTGCCCTTACTCGACGAAGGAATCGGCGCGGCGCGGGTCATCGTCACCGCGGGGGGCGAACACTCGCCGCTCGCTAAAATCGTGCGTTCGACGAATGGCCCGTTCCACGCGGACGAACCCCCGGCGCTGGACATGCTCCGCGCGTACGTGGAGGGGCCCACGGCGCCGGCGTTCCCGGGGACGCGTGGATGCGTGGACGATCGTTCCGAGGTCGCGGGTTCGAGTCCGAGGTTCGACGACGCCGAGCGGTTTTCGCGAACCGCCGACGGGCTCTTCCCGCATCAGGCGCGGACGGTGCGGTGGATGGCGGCGGTGGAGCGGGGTGGGGGGTGCCGACACGGAGGGGGTGCCGACACGGGGTGCCGACACGAAGGGGGTGCCGACGACGACAGCCGCGCGTTGACGTCGCCCGTGCTGTTCGCGGGCCGGGTCATGCACCCCGACGGGTTGGAGCACTCGGAAAAAGAGACGGAACGCGACGCGCGGCGCAGACTTCGACTGGCGCGGGACGGGGGATCGGGTGCCGACTTGGAGAAGGAATCGGGTGCCGACTTTTCGTCCCCGTCCCCGTCCCCCGCACGTCTTTACCGGGGACCGTACGCCGACATCGGCGACGCGCTCGCTCGCGCGGCGGACGACTTCGACTCTCCGGCGACGGAGAAGGACGCGCCGAGGTTGCCGCGCGGCGGGCTCGTGGCGCACCCGGTGGGCGCGGGCAAGACGGTCATCGCGGCTGCGCACTGCGCCCGGGCCAAAAGAGACGACGACGACGAAAGGGACGAGTTCGATCGGGACGACTTCGACGGGAACACGCTGGTGGTGTGTCCGAATCACGTGGCGTCGCAGTGGCTCGACGCGCTGCGCGAGTTTGCGCCAAACCTGCGATGCAGACGGGCGGATTCGTACCTTAACGCCGGTGACCCGTCGGGATTAACGCCCGAACGTTCGTTCGATCCTCGAGTTTGCGACACCCGGCCCGTGCACGACCCGAAGGCGTGGGACGTGCTCGTGTGCTCGCACGAGGACGTCCCGGAGGTGTTCGTCGTGAACGAGAGGTGCGCAAAAGAGGTGGCGGCGTCGGGCGTTTCTTCGGGCGTTTCTTTGGGCGTTTCTTTGGGCGTTTCTTCGGGCGGCGGTCGGGCCGACGACGACGAACGTCGAGCCCCCCGTCGCGAGCATCCGCTGTGGGACTACGACGTTCCGAGCTTCTCCGTCGTCGACTCTCCGTTCGTCGACGGCGGGGGGAACGAAGGGAAAGAGGACAAAGGGAAAGAGGACAAAGGGAAAGAGGACAAAGGGAAAGAGGATGGAAAAAACTCCACCGACGAAGCTCGCGACTCCGCACGAACGAGTCTTCGTCCGCGAGTGAAAAACTCGCGGTGGCGTCGTCTCATCGTCGACGAGCCGCAGGAGCTGAGCTTCACGTGGCGCGTCGGCCGGCGATCCGGCGGGGGCGCGTGGCTCACCGAGGTGATCGCCGCCGGGCGCAGGTGGGCGCTCACGGCGACGCCGGGCGCGGGCGTTTCTTCGGGCGTTTCTTCGAGCGTTTCTTCGGGCGTTACAGGCGTCCGGGACGTTTGCTCGCTCACGTTTGGCAAAATGCTGACTCGGCGGGAGTACCGGAAGGTTCGCGCCAGGTGGCACGAGCGGCGGTGCGTCAGGGACCCGCCCAACTCCTGCCTTCCGGTGCCGCCGACGACGTACCGCTCGGTTCCCGTGACGCTGACGTGGCACGAGGCGTCCGTCGTGCAGCTGTACGGCGAGTCTTTCGACGCGACGTTCCACGACGTCATCTCGCTGTGCAGCGGCTTTGGCGTGTTAGACGTGTTAGACCTGAACGGCGACCCGAACGGCGAGAACGGCGAGAACCGCGTTCCCGGGGTCGACGGTTCCGTTCCCGACGGGATCGACAGAGGCTTTTTTTCGCGCGAGACGTCCACCGCGTACGAGTCCATGGAGCAGTGGGCCGCGCGGCACACCGAATCGCACGAGCTGGCGCTGCGTGGGCTGGAGCGCAAACGAGACTCGTTGCTTCGCGAGTTGAAGCGGTCGGACTCGAGGTACGAGGCTGACCTGGCGGCTAAAGGCGGGATAAACCCGTTCGAGCACCTCGACGACCTGATGACCGAGGAGGCGCTCGCGGACAGACCCGCGTGGGAGGAGGTTTCCACGGACGACGCCGCGTGGGACGGCGGCGGCGGGACCTTGGACCTGCGCAAGATGCGCCAGGCGCTGGCCGAGGAGTCCGCGGTGAGAGACGCGGCGGGCGAATCGGCGAATCGTCTCGAGTACGCCGCGTCGGACGGCGAACAATCGTCCGCCGACGAATCATACGAAGACGACGACGACCTCGACGACCGTTACGACCGTTACGACCCTCGATACCCCGCGGACGATAACACTTCGGACAACACTTCGCTATTAATCCGGAAAGATCTAGACGCGGTTAACCACGCGCTCGATCGCTCCCGACGCGCACTCGCGTTTGTCGACGCCGCCGCCGCTCGGCTCCGCGATGACACCGCCGAGTGCGCGGTTTGCTTCGAACGCCTGGCGGGGAGGCACGTCACCGTCCTCCGGTGCCTCCACCACTTCGACGGGCAGTGCGTGGCGAGGATGCTCGCGGCGTCCTCCGCGCGGGGCGGGGGCGGCGCGTCGGCTCGTACGGTGACGTGCCCGCTGTGCAGGGTACCCACCAGGCGGAAGAACATGTGCACGTTCGTCCACGGTGGTTCGTTCACGGGGGACGGGGACGGGGACGAAAAGTCGGCACCCGGGGACGAAATGTCGGCACCCAAGGACGACGGGGACGAGACGGAGCAAGGGGCTCGTCGGGATTCCGGCGCCCGGTCGAACGGAGCCGGCGGCGGCTCCAAACCCGCCGCGCTCGCCGACCTCTTAAACGAAATCCTCTCAAACGACCCGGACGACAAGGTGTTGGTGTTCGCGCAACGTCCGGACACGGTCGCGGCGATCGCGGCGCGCGTCGAGGCGGCCGTCGCCGCGAGGCTCCCGCGAACCTCGACTCCGAGTAGTTCAGCCTCGACTCCGAGTAGTTCGGAGGGACCGGCGGCGGGATCGGCCAATCCGGTCGTCGTCACCCTGCTCGGCTCCGCGTCCGCGCGCGCCGCCGCCGTGGAGGCGTTCCAATCCCCCGACGCGTCGACGTCGCCGAGGGTGATGTGCCTCGCGTTCGACTCGCACGCGTCGGGGCTGAACCTGCACAGGGCGAACCACGTCGTGATAACGCACCCCTTCGCGGCGCGAAGCGTGTGCCCGGGGGCGCCGGACCTGACGCCCCTTGCCTCCGCCGCCGCGTACGAGAGACAGGCGGTGGGGAGGATCGCGAGGTACCCGCAGCGTAAGACGTGTCACGCGTACAGGATGTTCGCGGTCGGGACGGTGGAGGAGGAACTCTACGCCGCGTGGGGGCTCATCTGATGAAGCTTCTTAACTTCGAAGGTACCTTCGTACGAAGGTATAAATTATAGTCTGAGTTTTCGTCACAGCTAGCTAAATCTTAGTCTACTAATCTCAGGGGCGTCGCTTCAAGGTGGGTGATGTAGCCAATCGCCGCGTTATATGATATAACGCCGTGCGATGGATCGAGTGCGAGGCTGCGCGTTTGCGTCGGTGGAGGCTTCGTTACACGCCGACAGAGCTAAGCGTTGAGCGCGGCGGGAAAGAATGAAGACAAACAAGATTCTCACGCTCGCCTCGTCACATGGCCACACCGGAGCTCTGCGGGGCCTTCCCCACGTTCTCCATCTGGCGGTTGATGTCGGCGATCTCCGCGTTCTTAGCCGCCACCTGCTCCCGGAAGGTGTCCACCTCCCGCTTCGCCTCGGTGAAGTGCTGCTGCACCTGCGCGCTGTTGTTGCTCTCCATGTGCTGGAAGACGTCGACGCCGAACTTTTGCAGCACGCCCTTGATCTGCTGCTCGAGGTAGAGGACCTCGGCCTGGAGCTTGGTGCGCTGCGCGGCGAGGCGGGTGGTCTCGGCGGCGTCGGTGGCGCCCTTGGTGATGGATCCCCACCAGTCGGACATCGTGCGCGGTTCGGTTCTGGCGGGGGCGGGGAGGTGGGCCGCGTCAGCGATTGTTCGAAGAGCCGCGGGGTTCGCTCGGTGCCCACAGCGCCAGGTCTCGGAACGTCGTCAATCGCGAAACGGGACGGGGCGGTCGACGCGCCCCGGCGCGCGGGGCGCGCGAGGAGCGCGCGGGGCGCATCGAGAAGTCTCGGCGCACCTTTCAAGGAAGCGTCGGGCGGGGCGGTCGCGGCAGGGGACGTGCGATCGACGTTGTCGCTCGCGCGCTGTGAAGTGTGAGGCCGCGGGCGATCGACAACGTGAGTTTCAGTGACCGCCATCCGTTTCATCAGTCCTGTTCCCACCTGTTCTCTCTGCAGTTCAGAATAGTGCTAACTTTTAAGTGACAACCATCAAATATTGCCCCCGAAGCAGCGGCGGCGCGTGGCTCGCGGCGTGACGCGTCGAACCCCGGACGGAATCGATGAACACCGGTGACACTCACGATGGTGCTAACACTTATGAGGTATAATTAAAATCGAGCGCTCCGCTCACATGACGACGCAGTCGGAACCGTAGGAGGAGGAGGCCTTCTTCTTCTTCTTCGCCTCCGCCGCCTTCGCGCGCTCAGCCTCCGCCGCGCGCGACCTCTCAGCCTCCGCCCGCGACCGTCGCCTCGCCTCATCCGCTCGCCTCGCCTCCTCCTCGTACTCCGCCTGGAGCTGCACGGCGAGGGCGTAGTCCGCGTCGGGCGCCGCCGCGAGCGCGCGTTCGGGGGGAGGGGCGGGCCGAAGAAAATCACCCGGCAACTCGGGAGCCGGCGGCGGGCCCTCCCCGGGACCTCCGGTGTGTCGCCCCTCTCCCGCTCCGCCGACGCCCGGGCCTCCATGCGCGTCCCTGACGGACGCCAGCAGCGCGGCGGCCATCTGCGCGTCTTCTTCCGTCGTGACGGTCGTGACGGCCGTCGACCCCGGATCGAGGTGCGGGGTAAACGCTTTGAACGCGCCGTCGACGAAGGTTCCCTCCGAGGCGTCGCCCTTCGTTCCCCCCGCGTCGCCCTTCGTTCCCCCGTCCCCCACCGCCAGCACCTCCCACACCACGTCGGGTTCGCCCAGGTACCCCTGGTCCGTCACCAGGTTGTACAGCACCCCGTCCAGCTTGAACGCGGTGCTGAAGTGGTTGTTGCGGAAAAACACGACGAGTTCTCGCTCGTTGACGCGGTCGAGCGCCGACGCTAAACCGCCCCGCGTCAGCTGCGACGCCGACGAGGCGAGGAAGTCGTCGAGGGCGTACCTCTCGGCGAGGACGTCGGCGAGGAGGGCCGACCCACGCGACGATTCGCGTCGCCGCGACGATTCGCGTTCGTCGTCGTCCGCGTCTCCGTCCTCGCGTTCTTCGGATGCGTTCGCGGCGCGAGATACCAACTCGGAGACGATCGCCGCGACGACGTCCTCCTCTTCGTTCCCCTCCTCTTCGTTCCCCTCCTCTTCGTTCCCCCCGGCTTCCTCCAGCGAGAGTTGCATCGCGCGCCGCACCATCTCCTCCTCGCTTCGGCTCCGGTTCATCTTCCCTGCGTTGGCGTCAATCGCTCCGACGCTCGCGGCGACGGAATCTCTCTCAACCGACGCCGCGTGGTTCCTCTCCGCCTCCTCCGCCGCGCACGTCAGCTCGATGACGCGCTCCATCAGCTGGTTGTACCCGCGCGCGCCGATGGCGGCGGCGGCTTCCGGGTGGTGCGCCGGGTCCGCGACCCACGCGTGGCACAGGGTGACGTCGAGCAGGTCGAAGATGGCCAGCTCGGCGGTAAACTCAAAGTCGAGCGCGTGACGGAAACGGACGTTGACGTCGAGGCCCGTGGCGAGCGACGGGAGCGCCGCCATCGCGTCGGAGACGTTCTGCTCTTGGTTCTGTCGCATGGCCTCCGCCTGCTCCGCGTCCATCGCCTCGAAGTCGCCCTTGGACGAGTCGTTCTCCTGGCGGGCGTTCTCGTCCAAGATCCTCGCCGCGACGAGGCTCATGAGCTCCTGGGCGGACACCTCCGGCCTGTCGGGCGCGCCCTGGAGGGTGACGGCGTTGCGCAGGAGCAGCACATTGACGATGCCGATGAGCGGGCACGGGCCGTTCTCGTTCTGGCACACGATGGCGCGCTTGGCGCCGAGGAAGTCGATGCGCTTCACCTTGAAGAAATCCCGGTCGTCGTCATGCCTTCCGAGGGGCGCGGTGGCCATCTCGACGCGGTCGCCCTGACGCCGGTGGGGTATCGCGAGGCGGGAGGTGGGAGGCGGCGCGAGTTGGGCGACGACGTCTCGAAGGCGCCCGTAAACCTCGGGGTTTCCGAAAACCGGCGCGTCGCGTGCCCCGGCGAAGTGGCGCGGTCCGCTGTCCCCCTTCAGCGCTTCACCCTCGACGTTTCGTTCATTCATTCTTTATCCACAACGAGGGGCAACGATGGCGTCGTCGGCTTCGGCGCCCGCGCGCGTGCATCGCGTCGTGCGACCCGCTCGGGGTCCCGCGCGCTCGCCCGCGCGCGTCGCCCCCACTGCCGCGCGAGCCGCGTCATCGTCGAGCTCGGACCGTGACGGCGCCGCGAAGGAAGGTCCCGTCGTCGTCGCCGTGGTCACCACCGCGTCGTGCCCGCACTGCCGCCGCGCCAAGGCCGCCATCGCCGCCGCCGGCATCGCCTTCGAGGAGATCGACGCGTCCGCGCCCGACGGCGTCGTCCTCGACGCCGCGAGGGAACTCTCGGGGATGCGAACCGTGCCGCAGGTGTTCGTGGGGGGCGTTTGCTACGGCGGAGCGGACGACGTGGAGGCGGGCATCGCCGACGGGGACTTTCCCGCGGCGGTGGCATCGGCGGGCGCGCGCGCGAGTGAGGGGGGGGGCGGCGCGGCGGGCGGCGCGGACGGGGGACCCGTGCCGCGGGCGATACGCGCGGCGGGGGGCGG
>Ga0181573_10000540_pt1 | contig 39296 bp, 27 predicted proteins | sample 101ome_25_FD_148643 | JGI IMG/M metagenome (GOLD analysis project Ga0181573, IMG submission 148643) | Coastal salt marsh microbial communities from the Groves Creek Marsh, Skidaway Island, Georgia - 101409BT metaG (spades assembly) | ecosystem: Environmental > Aquatic > Marine > Intertidal zone...
ACGCTTCCAAAGAATCGGTCTACGCAAAGCGTCTCGAGTTGATCGATGACTTTCTCGAAGAGCTTCGCAAGAAATCGGCCCTCCTCAGCCAGAAACGCGGCCCCGTCACCAAGCTGCGGACCGTCTGGGAGCCAAAGGAGCCCATCGTCATCGACGGCAAACTCGATGAAGCCTACTGGCAGAACTGCCCCGCTTCCTCCAAAGGATCCCTCCGGGAGTTGCAGACTGGAGGCCTCCCGAGTTTCGGGACTACGGTCATGGCTGCGTGGGACCGCGGAGGACACAACCTCTACTTTGCGATTCAGTGTGATGAAAACCCGAGCGAGAAACCAAACATCGCGACGGAGGAAAACGAGGACCAATCGATCTGGTATGGCGATCTGATCGAAATTCTCCTCGATACTGACGCGCACCGATACTACCAGATTGCGGTCAATCCCGCCGGGGCTCTGATCGACCTGGATCGAGCCGCTGACAAAAATTCCTGGCTCCGCTGGCAATCACAGGCTGAAGTCGCCACCCACATCGCCGACGATCACTGGACCGTAGAAATCCGCATCCCGGTGACAGATGATGAAAATGATCCACTCAATCAGGTGATCGGGAGAAAGCCCTCTCAAAGCCTCCCCTGGCACTTCAACGTTTGTCGTCAAAGGATTCGGGAAAACGGAAAAGAGCATTCTTCGTTCTCCCCAACCGGGACAGCTTCCTTTCACGAGCCCATGAAGTTTGCGCAATTCTACGATGGCAGATCACACGCCTTTGATGTCGATGACAGCGTGACGGATTACCTCATCGAAACTCGCAAAGCGGAAGATCTTGAGAGAAAAAGAAAACCGGAGGAAGCGATCAGAGCATGGGAACAACTGGCTGCTGCGGAGGGAATAACCGAACGCCAGCAGTCGCACGCCCTGTCACGCGCCACCTTCAGCGCCCGGCAGCTCCGGGACTTCGACAAGGCCACCGCTCTGGCTGAGAAAATCTCGAACGAGGCCATTCGCGAAACGGCACTCATGGAAGTTCTCCTATCTCAACGGGATACCGAGAAGCTCATTGAGCAGTTTGGAAAGATCGATTTTGCAATTTGGCCTTTCTGGCAACGCGGAGCCGGGGCTTATGCCCGAGGGCGGGCCTTCGCGATTTTGAAAGAAGGCCAGCGTGCAGAATCGGATCTCTCACTCGCCCTGGACTACACAAGCGATCCGCGGATTCGGTCCGGCATCCTCGCCAGCCTCGGACACAATCGCGAATCCAATCTGCAGGACGATGAAGGGGCCCTCGAAGCCTATCGCATGAATTTTATAGGCAAAGAGAGAATTGGTGGGGCCGATGAATTCCGCTCCGTGCAAAATGCGGCCCGCATCCTGACACGACAGCAAAAATTCGATAAGTCCCTTTCTACACTTCGTCTAATCGATACGAAAAATACGCAAGGAACCTGGCGCTACACGACCCTTCTCCTCGAAGCGGAAATCCTCGCTGCTGCCGGCAGGAAAGAGAAAGCCCGGGAAAGTCTCCGTGCTCTGCTCGCTGACGAAAAACTCGACAAGCGAACCCGGGAAACGGCAACCAAGCTCCTCGATGTTTTGCCATGAAAGCTCTCCCTTTTTTCTGCATCCTCGCTTTCGCCCCGCTGTTTGCCGGAGCGAAACCCCTCGCCATTCTTCATCTGCCTGACTCCGGGACTGACCCGGAAGCGATCAACTACGACACTTTACCAAAGCTGGAAGGCGAACATGCCGTAATTCATCCCGTCGCAAAATCTCCCGGGTTTACCAAAGGAGAAAAACTGGAGATGAACCGCATGCGTCTTCAACTCCACAACTATCTCATCCGACACGACGACCAATTCTGGTGCATCTGGAGCGATGGTCCGCAAATTGAAGATTGGCCCACTCAGGAGATCAAATATTCGACCAGCCCCGATGGCCTGAACTGGGCCACTGCCAAATCACTCACCGGAAAACCTAAAGACCCGCATGCTTTCATTGCCCGGGGGCTTTGGATCCGGGATGGACAGCTACTTGCACTGGCCGCTCACTACAAGGGCAAGGGAGCATTCGGCAGCAACAAGGAACTGAAGTTAAAAGCCTATCGCTGGGATACTGCGAGCAGCGCCTGGAAATTCGAATCCCTCATCTACGACAATGCGATCAACAATTTTCCTCCGCAGCCACTGCCGAATGGCGATTGGATCATGACGAGGCGCGACGCGCGTTTCAATGTCACCATTCTCATTGGTGGAAAAGCGGCGCTCGATGAATGGTCTGCCTATCCTGTCGTTCGCACCGGGGAAGTAAAAGGCTTCCGCCCCGACGAGCCGATCTTCTGGCAGATGCCTGACAAAACACTCAATGCGCTTTTCCGGGACAACGGAGGATCACAGCGACTCTTCCATTCCATCTCTCGCGATGAAGGAAAAACGTGGGACACACCGCAATTGACCAACTTCCCTAACTCGACCAGCAAAATTTACTCCATTGCGACGAGTCGCGGTTACCGAGTCATGCTATCCAATGCAAATCCGAAACTGGGACGTCGCCAGCTTTATCTTTCCATCAGCAAAGACGGAAAGAATTTCGTCCGAATCGCCCAACTCGATGTTCCGGCGCCCGAACCTCGCTCCGGATTCGAAAGTATCTGGAAAAAGTTTTCCAAGGGAATCGCCAGTCTCCAATACCCACACGTCATCGAGCACGACAATTCGCTATGGATTGCCTTTTCCCGGAACAAACTTCAAACCGAAATCTTGAAAGTCTCGCTGGATGACGTTGACGAGCTTTTGAAATAAAACTCACATTCTAGAATTGGCGCAGCCAATTGGTAGGGCGAACCATCCCCACAGTATTCTGATTTACCGACTCAATCCCTTCCCAACACCATGAAAACGCTCACTTTACTTGCCACAATCCTTGCGCTAACCAGCCTCGCCCTTTCCGAAACCTCCCGCCCTAACATTCTTCTCATATTCGCAGACGATGTCGGGTCCGACGCGATTGGTGCCTACGGCGGACAAAGTTACCCCACCCCTCACATTGATGCCTTGGCCGAAGGAGGTGCGAAATTCACCCACGGTTACGCCATGCCGGTGTGCCATCCTTCCCGCATCGCATTGATGACCGGAAAATATCCGGCTCGATTTGGAAAGGCCGGTATGAAATGGGGCGACTACCCGGATGCAGCCGAAGGACACTCCATCGGCGACCGAATGCGATCTGCCGGCTACGCCACTGCCGTCGCCGGGAAATGGCAGCTCTGCATGATGCGCGACGACCTGAAGCAGCCTGAGCGAACCGGTTTCGATGAATGGGCGCTCTTCGGCTGGCACGAGGGCGGTCGCTTCAATGATCCTTTCATCTACCAGAACGGGGAACTGCGAAACGATACCTCGGGACAATTTGGCCCGGACCTCTATGTGGAGTTTCTCGTCGATTTCATGGAGCGAAACAAGGAAGCAGGAAAACCTTTCTTCGCATACTACTCGATGGCTCTTTGCCATGACGTAACGGACGACCTCAATGATCGCCACGTGGCTTTTTACAAAGATGGTCGCTGGATGAACTACGCCGAAATGGCAGCGGCGATGGACGATATGGTCGGACGACTCATCTTTCACCTCAAGCGCATGGGCATTCGGGAAGACACACTCGTTATTTTCACAACCGACAATGGAACGGCCGGAAAGAGCTACCTGACCGTCGACAACAACGGCAAGATGGTTCGCTCTAACGTGGTTTCTGTTCGAAACGGCGAAGTCGTTCCCGGAGGAAAAGGAAAACTCGACGATACCGGAACACGCGTTCCCTTCATCGCAAACTGGCCCGGAACCATTGAAGCCGGTCGAACTGTGGATGAAATGGTCGACCTGACAGATCTGCTACCCACCTTCGCCGAACTGGCTGGAGCTGATTCCGACGGGATCACGCGCGATGGGATGAGCTTTGCTCCCCTTCTCTTTGGAAAGCCCCGCGAAAAAGACCGCCCCTGGATCTTCATTGAGCATCGGGGGAAAAAGGCAATTCGATCCCCGGAATGGAAGCTGTATGGCAACGGAGTATTCTACGACATGCAGGCCGACCCATCGGAAAAACGTCCCATGAAAAAGGCGGATCTCGACGGCGATGCGCTGGAAGGATATGCCGAATTGGAGAAAGCGATGGCAGGGATCGTGGAGGATGCGGACTAAAGATCAATCAGGGTTGGGTCGGTGACCAAACAGGGTCAAGTGCTCGACTCAAAGGGGTAATATCAGGGAGCTGATCACTTCGCTAACTTCTCACGAACCAGTTTCGCTTGCTCCCCTTCGAGAATCTGCCAGCAGGCGAGTCCGTTTCCGACGAGATCCCACTCGTCGAATTCCCAGACGACTTTTTTATCTTTCGTGATTTCGAAAATCTGCGGTTGCCCTTCTCCGGCGTGGCAGTTGCCGACGACGACGTTTCCGTTAGGCAACTCCTGCAGGGTGGTCATCCACCCGAGCTGAATCTCCGTGCCGGGAACTGTCTTTTCGATCTTCCAGACCACTTCCTCGCCTGGCGAGACTTCGACGACGCTGTTGCCACTGCCGGAGCAGATCATGGTGTTCCCGTTTTTCAGTCTGATCGCCCCGTAGACGCGAGTTCCGATTTCATATTCCCAGACGATATTTCCTTCCCCGTCGTATTCGGTCACAACGCCGGGATTTTCGGCGCAGGCGAGATAATTGCCGTTGTCGAGAATGCGCATGAGACGCGTCTTCTTTCGCCCACCTTCTCCGAGCGGAATTTTCTTCACGATCTTGCCGGAAGGATCGACGTGGATGATTCGTCCTACCCCACTCTCCACGATGACCGTATTTCCATCATCGAGTCGGGCAAAGGCGTGCACATCCACTTTCCTGCCCTTGTTGCCACCTTTCTGTGAGCTGTCGTAACTCCAGACAACTTCCTCATCGAGCGTGATTTCCTGGGTCTTCACCCAGGAGTCGTGGAACAGAAGATTGCCGCTGGGCAGCAAATGCACGTCGTGATGCCCGGCATGTCCCTTTTGCGGACCAGCAGTATCGTGCCTCCACAAAACCGTCCCGTCCGCCTCACAAATCGCGAGAACATTCTTGCCGTAAGAAGCTCCGAGGAGGACAAGACGATCATCTTTTGCCCCTGCCGAAAGGAGAGAAAAAATGCTCAAAGTCAGGACGAATGGAAATGCACGTAAAACCATAGCACCGACGCTATAGGAAAATGGACGACACGTCAAAGCGGACCCCGACATTACTTGCGCTCGGACAGGAGAATACGACCTTATCTTATGGAAGATTCCATCAATCGCCGTCGCTTCATGCTGAAAACGGTCGGGGCGAGCCTGGCTCTGCCCGGACTACCCTCCCTTCTTGCCAAATCAACAGGGGGAAATTCAGCAGTGCAGGCCACCCGTGGTGCAGGCATCGGAGCCCAACGATTCGTTGCCATCGGCAACCTGCTCGGATTTCAGCAAAAGAGCATATTCCCCGAAACGACTGGCAAAGGGTATGAAGAGACGACGCTCCTCAAACCCCTGAGTGAGAATCGCAAGAACATGACGCTTTACCGAGGACTCGATCACGGAGTAAAAGGCGGACACTTCGCGGTGCACTCTTTTCTTTCCGGCGTCTTGCATTCCGAAGCAAAGAACCGCGCCGATGGAAACGTCACGATTGATCAATTCATCGCTGATGAGGTGGGAGTGGAGACGAGATTTCCCTCTCTCACGGTAGGATCCGAAGGCGGCATACATGGCGGCTGTCAGATTGCGTGGACCCGTTCTGGGATTCGCGTCCCTCCGATCACAGGGCCAGCTGATCTTTTCGAAAAACTCTTTGTTGACGACTCTCCCGAACGCAAGTCGCAACGATCCACCGAGAATCATCTTCAAGACTCGATTCTCGATTCCGTATTGGAGGATGCCAACCGACTTTCCAAACACGTCAATCGTGAGGACAAAGAAAAGCTCGACGAGTATTTCTCATCAATACGCGATGTCGAAAAACGGCTCCAGGCACGAAAAAAATGGGCGAACGAGCCCAAGCCAAAAGCGCCTTTCGAGAAGCCTTCCAACTCGAATACGGTCGAGGACCTGCCAATGCTCTACGAGCTAATCGCTCTCGCCTTGCAGACTGATTCAACGCGCGTTGCGACCCTGGAGATCGGCGGATGCTTCCTCCCCCAGCATCTCGGAATCGACAAGTCATATCACAGCATGTCGCACCACGGGAACGACGAGGAAACGATTGCTCATCTCGTCACACTGGAAACCTACCAGATCGAGCAGTTCAATACATTCCTGACCCGGCTCAATTCCATCAAAGACGGCGACAAAACGTTGCTCGATTCGACTGCTGTGATATTCGGAAGCGGCATGGGAAGCGGACATTCCCACACCAACTCTGATCTTCCCATCATTCTCGCAGGAGGCGGATATCGCCACGGAGAGTTCCGCAAAGTCGAAGGTAAGGGCATCAACAAAGTGCCACTTTGCAATCTCTATCTCGAAATGGCCCAGCGCATGGGAATCGAGTCGGAGACCTTTGGCACTAGCACGGGAACTTTTTCGTAACGCGGCGAAAGTCGAAATCATCCACGAAACCTCGTGAGAGGCTTCGCTTAGCCATGCGCATTTTTTTCACCACTGCACTTCTCTGCTATTTCACCACCGCTTCCTTTGGCGCAAAGGATGAAGCGGCACGCGAGAAAATTCTTTTCGATTTTGTCGGGAAATACTGCCTCGAATGTCACGATTCATCACTGCAAAAGGGCGAGCGTGACTTCGAAACCTTCGAACTCCCGCTCGCTTCCATCGCCGATCTCATTACCGCCGATGAGATCATCGATCAGGTCACACTGAGGGAAATGCCTCCAAAGGACGCAGATCAACCCAGCGACGAAGAGCGGCTCGCAGTGATTCGAGCTCTCCGACAGAGCATCGAACTGGCCCGAGGCAAATTCGACAGCTCGGGTGCGAGAACAGTTCTGCGCCGCCTATCCTCTCGCGAGTACGAATACACCCTGCAGGAACTCTTTGATCGTCGCGTCGACACTCTCGGGCTCACTGCGGAGTTTCCGAAGGAAAACACCAGTCACCAGATGGACAATATCGGAGCGTCGCTGGTGACCTCTGGATTTCTTCTCGATCAGCATTTCCTCTCTGCACAACGTCTCGTCGAACTTCGACTCGGCAAACCAAAGACCGAGCCAAAGACCTGGCACTTCAAAGACAACTTCGTGCAATACGAGGAGCTGACCGGCTCTCACAAATCAGTTTTCAATTTCAAATACCTCTGCCTCTACGAGCAACCTAATTCAGACACGCGGCAGGGAGGCTACGGTCACATCGAAGATTTTCTGGAAGGAGTTCCCGTCTCGGGTCTCTACGAAATCGAAGTGCTCGCAAAGGCCATGCATCGCGATACGCACTACGATCCGAAGATTTTTGGAATCGATTTTTCGGAACCTTTTCAGATGGCAATCGTTCCCGGTGACGCAAGTGCAGGTCACATTCACTACCCTCAAGCGATTGAGCCTATTCTCGCAAAAACGCTAGTGCCGGACGACCAGGAAAAATGGCTCGAGTTGAAGGTGTGGTTGGAGAAAGGCCAGACACCACGCTTCATTTTCCCCAATGGACCTTACGAATCGCGTGCATCTGTGATCACGATCAATAAGCGCTACAAAGACGAGTTCGAGGGTAAAACGTCGCGATCCGGGGTAGGCCGCGCGCACATCCTGCGCCTGGGCAAGCTTCCTCATATCCGAATCAACGAAATCAAAATCCATGGTCCACTTGGGGAACCCGGCGGCAGTCGCGAAGAACTCGCCGTTTTTGGAGAAAAGGGATTTCAGCCGAATCGTGCACTCGACCAACTCTATCACTTCGCGGAGCGTGCATACCGTCGCCCCCTGCAGGATGAGGACCGCAAGCAGATCGAGAAGACCTATCAGAAACGCATCTCCGAAAAAGCGACCCCTCGCCAGTCTGCGCTCGACACGATCAAGATGATCCTCTGCTCGCCTTCGTTTCTCTACCTGAGCGAAATCACGGAGGAAAATGAAAAGCACCTCCGCCCCCACGATCTCGCAACCCGCCTGTCTTACGCTCTGTGGGTGGCGCCGCCGGACGATGAGCTCTTCGCCACCGCTTCGGACGGCTCGCTCGCGAAGGAAAAAGAGCTCCGCGAGCAGGTCACGAGGCTTCTCGGCGAGAAGCGCAGCGCGAAATTCGCAAAGGCCTTTCTCGACAGTTGGTTGAATCTCCGCGAAATCGGCAACCTGCCTCCCCCTCGAAAAGCGGCTCTCAGTTACTATGCCGAGGATCTACCCACCTCGATGAAAAAAGAAGCCGAGCTCTTTTTCCGACATCTTCTCGCAACAAACGGACCCGTCACCGATTTTCTCGACTCTGATTACACCTTCGTCGATAAGAAGTTGGCGAAGCACTACAACCTTCCCGAGAAAGACAAACTCCGTCTCGCTGATGGCTTTCAAAAGGTTTCCCTGCCTGAAAACGGCCAGCGTGGTGGTGTCCTCGGGATGGCGGGCGTTCAGACAGCCAGTGCTAATGGAGTCGACACCTCGCCGGTGACCCGAGGCATTTTTGTCCTCGAAAACATTCTCGGGATTCAGCCTCCACCCCCGCCGGATGAAGTGCCCGCGATCGACAGTGATGTCAGCAGCGCCACAACGATTCGCGAAAAGCTGGCCCTGCACAGCGAGGACTCGACCTGCTACGAGTGCCATCGCAAGATCGACCCCCTCGGTTTCAGCATGGAAACTTTCGATCCTGTCGGCCGATGGAGGTCCAACTACCCCAAGCCGAAAGGCGCGAAAACAGCGGCGAAAATTGACACGAAAGGAGAACTCGCATCCGGGGAAACGTTCGAGAATTTCGAGACGTTCAAGAAAGTCCTTAAGGAACACCGAAAAGATTCCTTCACTCGACATCTCATCGAGTCGCTACTCACTTACGCAACCGGTCGCCACATGGAGCCCGTGGATCAATTCGAGATTGATGAAATTTTCGAGAGTGTGAAAAAAGACAACTACGGTATGCGGGCTCTGGTAATGGAATCACTGACCAGTGAGATTTTTCGTTCACGGTGACCAAAACCTCGAAGCTCAAAACTCCACTCGTCTCGCGATGCGCTTTCTTTTCGTCTTCCTTCTTTCGCTCACCGCTGTCTCCTTTTCCGCCGACAAGCCCAACATTCTCCTCATTACTGCTGACGACCTGGGACTGCAGCTATCCTGCTACGGCGATCCCTACCTCAAAACCCCGCACCTCGACAAACTCGCTGCAGGTGGCGTCCGCTATCGCACGGCCTACGTGGCGCAAGCCAGCTGCAGTTCGTCGCGTTCGTCGATGTTTTCTGGCCTTTATCCTCATACCACGGGGCAGATTGGTTTGGCTAATGCCGGTTTCCAACTGGCTCCAGAGCAGGTGGAAAAAAACCTTCCCGCTTGGCTCAAGCGAGCGGACTATCGGACGGGAATCCTGGGGAAGTTGCATGTGAACCCGGAATCGAGCTTCCCTTTCGACTACCGCCCCAAACAGCAGGACACTCGCGATGTTCGCGATGTCGCCAAGCGCGCGGCGCCATTCCTTCAGGCCGAAAGCGATCGACCTTTCTTTCTCATGGTCAACTACTCCGACCCGCACGTCTGGAAGGAACCAAAAAAGAAAAAGCCGATCTTCCCTGCGCAATGGAAAGGCCTCCCCGAGAACCCCATCGCTGAAGACACTGTTCCGGGCTGGGACTTCCAGGGATTTGATGAACCCGTCGCAAGGCAACGCGTTTCCAACTACTACAATACCGTTCTCCGTCTTGATCGCGGAGTCGGATTTCTCCTCGATGAACTTGAGAATTCCGGTCATGCGGACAACACACTCGTCATTTTTCTCGGAGATCACGGCCCACCTTTCAGCCGCGGCAAAACGACCTGCTACGAATCGGGACTACGCGTCCCCTTCCTTCTGCGATGGCCGGGCGTGGCGCAGCAAAACATATCCAGTCTCGCGCTGGTTTCTGCTGTCGACATTGTGCCAACGATTCTCGACGCCGCAGGAATCGAAGCTCCCGAGGAATTTCACGGAGCTTCGCTTCGACCTACCCTGACAAATTCCATTCCGCCGGAGAACTGGCGAACCCATCTGGCAGGCGAATTCCACTACCACGGAACCCAGGGATTCTTTCCGAGACGTGCCATTCGCGATCAACGCTACAAACTCATTCACAACCTGATCGCAGGAAAAGGCGAACCGATCAGCCGAGTCGACGGAGACCCGAATGGGCAATTTGCAGACACCGACAAGTATCGCGACACACCGGCTGGAAAAGCGTTTCAGCGCTATGTCGATCCTCCCGAGTGGGAACTCTACGATCTCGATAATGACCCGGTTGAATTTGAAAACCTAGCAGATAACCCGGAGCATTCCGAGAAGCTCTCCGAACTGAAATTCGCGCTAATGAATTGGCGAAAAGAAACAAATGATCCACTACTGAGCGAAGACGGCTTCAAGAAATTTGAACAGTGGGGCAAAGAAGCCGAGGCAAGAATGAAGAAAAAGTAATTCGGTCTCGCGTTAGTTTTTTCCTCGGCCGGAAGTGGTATGGTGAAGAGATGGATTTTCGCGAGAACAAAGAGAATGCCGAGGATGATGCGCGCTACGAAACGTTCGTGGCGCGCTTCGCGCATTACGAACCTGACCTGCGTCGATTCATCCGATCCTTGCTCCCCACTGCAGTCGATACAGACGAAGTCATCCAGCAGACTGCAATCGTGATCTGGCGAAAATTTGATCAATACGATCCGAAAACGAATTTCATGAAGTGGGCCTGCGTGATTGCCCGCTTCGAAGCACTCGCCTATCGGCGAAAAATGGCCCGGGACCGACTCGTGTTTCGGGAAGACGTGATGGAACTGATGGCCGACGAAGGTGCGGAGGAACTTGATACCCGCTCCGCCGAAAGAGAGGCGCTTCAGGTTTGCCTCGCCGACCTTCCAGAGAAGCACCGTGATTTTCTCACACTCGCATACACACCGGGAGTGAAAGTAAAAGAGCTCGCCGAGGAAGCTGGCTCGACTGCAGCCGCATTTTATATGCGCCTCAAAAGGCTGCGCGGTCAGCTGGCCACCTGTGTGGAGTCCAAAGTCAAAGAGGAGGCAACAGCATGAAACCGGATTCCTGGAAAAATCTTTCTGCCGAAGAACAGGATTGGATCAGCGCCTACCTTAATGGCGCGATCGGGCCGGAGTCTTTCGAGGCATTGCAGGATCGCATGGTGAGCAGCCCTGAACTTCGTGCGACGATTCGTCGGTGCCTCGCGATCGACGATTCCCTTCGCGAATTTGCAGAAGATTCACTCGCCGCTTCGAGCGGGAATAGCGTTGCCAGCTGGACATCAGGAGAACCGAAAACCGTCGCTTTTCCGACTTCAAAAGTATCGAAGGGCAGAAGGATCTTCCCCATTGCCATCGCCGCCGGTTTGGCCTTTTTGCTGGGACTGGCATTCATGTTTGTGGCATTCCGCCCGAACGTATCGCCCGCCATCGCCGCAACTGACGAACCGTCTGCCGAAGGCTTCGCCGTCCTCACTCGACTTTTTGATGCGGAATGGACGACAAATGAAGTTCGCCATGAAGGCGACACCCTGGGAGCCGAAATGTTTCAACTCGCTTCGGGAACTGCGGAAATCCAATTTTTCTCCGGAGCTACGATGACCGTCGAAGGGCCTTCTCAAATTTCTCTCAAGTCGGCGTGGGAAGCATCTTGTCTCGAAGGCGCAGTCCGCATGCAGGTCCCCCCTGCTGCGAAAGGCTTCAAGCTGCACGCGCCATCCTCCGAAATCATTGACCTGGGAACGGAGTTTGGACTTGTCGTACGGGAGGACAAAAGTCACGTCGAAGTCATAGACGGAGAAATTGCGCTTCGTCATCGCGACGAAAAGGAAACGATTCTGGAGAAAGGCGACGCTCTTGGACTCCCCTTGGAGGGGCCTTCGGAAAAGGTGGCAAAAGGGCAGGTATCCTTCCCGGACGCCAATCGTTTTGGATCGCGAGCGATCGAGCAGAAGCAGGATGACTTCGAGCGCTGGAAGTCTCACCGAAATTCGCTGGCGAAAGATGAGCGACTGATCGCTTACTACACCTTTGATCAGGATTCGAGCCAACCCCTTGTCCCCAATCTTGCAATTCCCCGCAACCCGAAACTCGATGGCGCAACAATCCTTGCTGGACGCGTCGATGGACGATGGGCAGGCATGAAGCAGGCCCTCGAATTTCGTCGGCCCGGCTCAAGAGTTCGCGTCAATCTACCGGGAGAATTTTCTGCATTCACCTTTGTTACATGGGTTCGCATCGACAGCCTTGATCGCTGGTACAATGCGCTGTTCATGGCTGACAGCTACGAGACCGGAGAGCCCCACTGGCAGATCCGCGAGGACGGGTCGATGATGGTTTCCGTCATGGTTGATGATTCCCGGACCAATCCAAAAAATCCGGATGGTCCACCAATTCGCTTTCAACGACTCTATTTTTCTCCGCCCATGTGGGAGCCCTCAATGAGCGGCCAATGGCTGCATCTTGCCTCTGTTTTCGATCCGGAAAACAAGCGCGTCTCTCACTATGCGAATGGCGAGCGCATTTCACGAGAAGCAATGAAGTCTGAGCATCACATCGATCAACTCCGAATTGGCAATGCGGAAATCGGAAACTGGGGCCAGCCTTTCCGGGAAGATCCCGTCTTTGCGATTCGCAATCTCAATGGACGGATGGATGAAATCGCAATCTTCAATGCTGCCCTGCAGGATAAGGAAATTGCGAGCCTGTATGAGCGAAGTCGGACGAGTCGCTGAGTCGACGGATCAAACGGGATCGCGTCGCACAGGGGCTCAAACAAACCAAACTCGCCGGTGTCGTTCGGCGAACGGTCAGCTCAGTCGAGCATGGCAAAGGGGCTTCTCTTACCACCTTTATCGCTCTACTGCGGGGACTCGACGCAGTTCGCGAACTAGAGCGAATACATCACCTCGAAAGACATGTCGTAATCGAATTGGAACTGAGCCGGGTCGCCCCCTTAAATTGAATCATTCGCAGACAGACAAACTCGTCCATCAGGCTCAAAATCGTTTCATCGCGACGAACAACCTACTCGTCAAAGTCACTACAGGCGTGCCATGGGATACAGCGAAAGACGACCATCATCGGTTTACCTGATGCGGCAGCCGCTTCCTTCGCTTTTGCGAGATCGTTGTAAATCCAGGTGTCGTTATTCTGCTACTCGTCGCGATCTTCGATCACCATTCGATCGCGCGTTTTCTTGCTGTCCGCGGCATAAGCTGAAATGATCGCGACACTGGTGACTGAGACAAGAATAGAAAGGACTCCAAGTTTCATGAACTCGAATGGTAGGAAACGCGACTACGATTAGAGAAAGAGGCTTGGGAAGGCCTCAATTCTCCGTCAATTCTCCTCGATCGACCTTGCGATACAGAAAGGCATCGGATGTAACAAGGGAAGTAATCAAAGCCTTCATGCTGCCTCCGCTTTCACGATAGGCCTTGTGGGCAGCCTGGAGAATAGGAGCGTCGTTCAGGGTTTCGTTGCGCCCCATCCAGAAGCGGAATGCATGACGCACGAAAACCTGCTCGACTCTTTCGCTTTCGGATAGCTTCTCGATCATTTCGATGGCATTCGCTACCGGGCCGTCGAGCGCAGGATCGCCGGAATCAATGATCTCGCCGGTGGTGTCGACAGGCTTGTCCAGTTCCGTCGTCCGATAAAGACCTGCGTGATTGTACATTTCAAAGGGTAAACCAAGCGGGTCCATCTTCTCGTGGCAGGTCCAGCAGTATTTCTCACGAGTAACGCGCATGCGCTCGCGCAAGGTGTTCTTGGGCTCGTCAGGGAGCATAGCATCGACCGTGACGGGAACATCGGGAATACCGCCACCAAGAAGCCTCGTTCGAATCCAGATTCCACGGTGAATGGCGTGGTTGTCCATTGCATCGGAATGTGAGACGAGCCAACTCGGATGGGTGAGAATGCCGAGGCGTTCCCCTTCCGGCGCGGTTGCCAAGGTGCGCTCAGGCTTCATGGAACCAGCACCAAAAGACCGCCGACTCACCCGTGCGTAGACTCGCGGACCCGTCAACTCTGCCAAATCAACATTCACATTAGTGCTGTCCCCTTTCCGATCCGCATCCCTCGCAATTTGTTTCTTCTTCCCGACAAGGGTTTTCTTCTGCTGGTTCAGCTTGCTCGCGAGCTTTTTATCGATCTCCTTATTTTTGAGCTGAGCCTCAATTTTTGCGATCTCCTCGTTGAGCGTCTTTGTCTTAGCCGCGACTTCCTTCGCACGCTCTTGATCCGCTTTCTTTTTCGCAGCAACGGCGGCAGCCCTTTCCTCTGGAGTGTATTTTCTACCAAAGTAGGTGTTATCGGAGTTGGTAGCGACAACCTTGTTTGTCGTCAGCAATTCTCTGAAGACGTCTTTGTCTTCTTCCAGAATCAGCTCGATGAGGCGGTCGGTGCTAGCGGTGGCGTCGAACATGGCGCGATAGTGACCATTCCCACGATTGGATACACCAGTGCTGGCGAGCGCATTTGCATCCTTGCAGATGTAACCGCCCAGGTCGTGGTCAAAATAGTCGCGGAAAAATCGCAACACGCGCGGCTTCCGAATACTGTCGTCATTGAGCATGCGAGTGACTTCGCGCTCCACGTCCTGCCTGGTTCGCATGCGTCCTTCAACAATGGCCTGCCGAAGCGTTTCATCGGGCTTGATGTAGCTGAGTGCGTGATTGACCGCGAGGCCCAATTCCCAGTCCTGCAGCATAACTCGATTGTGTTCGTCAGGCTTACCCGCCTTCGCCAACTCAGAACGGAACAAGGCATCACGGTCGAGAAAAATCGCCGAGAGCCCCAAAAAGATCCCATCTTCCTTTCCCACTTTGGAAATCGAATCTTTGACCAGTTTCAGATAGTCAGCGGATTCCTTTTCGGATGGCGGACGAAATGTCAGCGCCTCAAAAAGATAATCGACCGCGGTACGGAGACTTTCGTCAGTGACCTTGCCGCCGAGGTCTTTCATCACCTCGTAGACTGGAGTCTTCGGACGAACAAACTTCGTATTGTAAGTAATCGCCGTCGGCAACCCGCGTAGATCACCTTCGGGTTGGACTGCCTCATAGGTCTTGGGATCATCCGTAATCTGCTCTGGCATGCCGACCAGGCTCAGCGGCCCGTAGGCCATGTATTGAAGAATATCCTCCGCCTTTCCGAGAATCTGTGTCGCCTCCGAGCTGTTGACCGTGTAAAAGTCGGGGTAATTCTCGAAGCCGTGCTTTCGCCCTGAGGCAAGGACAACGGGGACACTTTTCACCGCAGTCGCATAAGCGACCGTTCCACCAATCCACTTGGTGATTCGATCGGTTCCAAAATAGAGTTTCAGTTCACCACCGTGATTGGTCGGAACGACATCACCTCGAGTTCGGACGCCGGGCTTCTCGGGGTCATAAGCAGGTTCCGTGTTGATCAGCTCGTTCAGTCTCGTGATGTGCTCCTGAGGCGTTACCCGCCAGATCCGGGCTGGTGAAGAGGTCGGCTCCAACTCAACACCTTTTGGCAGCGGCCCAAAAAGCAGATTGTGGTCGATGAAGTTTCCCTTGTTCGGATCGAGGTGAACTTGAAAGCCACCTTTGTCTTCCATGACGCGAGTGAGTTCGCCAACGATCCAATCAGCAAAGCGAAGCCGTTCAATGACTTCCGGCTGGGCCTTCTTTTTCGGCGGCATTTCCTGCAACGAAACCTGTGCCCAGACTGACTTCCAGACAGCAGCATTGGTCTCATCCACGGCCCCGAGATCGAGCAGATTCAAATCCGCTTCCGCCGTAAGATCGTCGTGGCACTCGTAGCAGTGTTTATCGAGAAAACCTTGGCCAAAGTTTTCGAAATTGCCTTCGATCGATTCACCGGGCGTGTAGCTATCAGCAGACTGGGCAGCAACTCCGACTGCTATGGTAAGAAAAACCACGAAGTTCCTTGCTACAGCAAAAGACGATGGAGAGTTGATTCTACGGATCTTCATTCTAGCCAGCATTTTACAAGGAACTCCTCACTTGTCCCTACCGTCATTGTGGTTTTGAATGCGGCAAATTGACTGAACCAAACCTTGGATCTAGCAATTCACCAGCCGACCAAAGGAAGCCCTATTTCCGCAGGTCACAGCTACTTCCCAGCCCCGCGTTTATCCTCTTCAAAACGAAATGGTTTCTTCCCGGTAAAGTCAGCACTGGTGATCGATGGGCACCAGTATTTCTCGACATGGGCAATCACGAGATCCGTTCCCGTGAAATGATCCACTCCGGGAGGTCGCTCGGGGTTGTACATCGTGTCAGTCATATCGCGCATTAGGGCGACATTTTTGTTCAGTTTGACCATCTGCCGTATCGCGAAAGGGCGCCCTAACACACACATATTCAGGTGCACTCCGCACAGGATGACATTATCGATCCCTCTCTCGGCGAGGAGATTGAAGGTCTCCTGCCCATTGTCGGTCAGAGCATCGCCCTCTTTCAATTCAATGAGATCAATCTGACGGCTCCACGCCTCTCGAATCTCGCACTTTTCCCCTTTGCAACTACACCCCATATCCGAATCATCGATCGGGAGCACAGCCTCGTATTCGGGATCGGTCCAACACCACGCCGTCCCCCAGCGGGGCGAAGTCGACAGCTTGGTGGGTGCCTTCGCGAAAGGAGCTTCCTGAGCCAGTTTTCGCTGGGGCGTATTTTCATAAAAATCAACCACGCTACTGGGGGCGTGAATGATGAATACACCTTTCTCCCGAGCAGCGGTCACCGTTTTATTCAGTGCTGGTGCCATCTCGTCAACCCGTCGGGCCGCGGATTTGCACCAATGGTCGTCCCACATGTCACAAATAATAAGTGCCGTTTTCTCCGGCTTCCACGAGACCGTTTCCTCACTGGTCTTTCCATCTTCCTTGGAAGTAGAACGAAGATTCAAGGTAAGATCATCGGCAATGGCTGAAGTGGTCATCGTGGCAAGTAGGGCGGCGAGCAACAGAGTGGGTGTCGATTTCATCTCGATAGGAATGTAGAAAACTTCATGAATAAGAGAATCATCTATTATTTTGTCTTGCTATCAAATTCTCACTGGAAATCATCAGAGGAACCGCTGGAAACAACCGAACCATGAAACCAATCAACATTCTGCTACTTCCCGCGCTGGTTGGTATGGGCCTAGTCCGATCTCAAGCCGAGGACGAACTCCGCGCGGGAGCTTACGTTCAGGAAATTACCCCACCGTTCGAATCCCTCATCATCAACAGCGTGCTCGTCGATGAACGGCCCGGACCTTCGCTTGATCACAGATCGCACTACCGAGGGACTCTTTGGCTCCATCCCGGACCCCAACCAGTCTGTCGACCCGACCTACTCAAGCTATTCCGTCTCTCTCAATGATGACGCCGCACTCTATTGCCGTGTATTGTCCGACAGCGCGACTCACCTGAGGCTTCGCCTCCTTGACGGCACTGATCGACAACTGCGGCGCACCGAAATCAAAAGCCTGAAAAACAGCAGACTTTTCCTCATGCCCGAGGGTCTCAAAGCCGCGATGAGCAAGCAGGATCTAGCCGACTTGATTCGATTCGTTCAGAATTTCAGATGGAACGACTGGTCAGGTTGGCAACTGCAATACCGGACGGATATGTGAGGAATTCACTTCACAAATAGTATCCAAACCGCTCCGGCAGCGGAGCCTCCACTTCGAGAAAATCATTCCCGACCGGATGTTCAAATCCGATGCAGGAGGCATGGAGAAGAAGCCGTTTACTTCCTGACTGCTCACCTAGTTTATCCATTAGTTCGCCCTCTCCATACAGGTAGTCACCCACAATGGGGAAACCTCCCGATGCGAGGTGACGACGAATCTGGTGGTAACGTCCTGTCCGCGGTTCGGCCTGAAGGAGGGTGAAAGTCCTTCCATCTCTTTCCACGACGGACAGTCGCTTGAAATTCGTCTCCGCTTCGCGCTCCGGTTCGTCTTCCGATTTCTGTAAACCCTCCTTACAGGTCCATGCCTTCGGGGTTTCTCCAACGACGACCGCCGTGTATTGCTTTTCGATCAGATGGGCATCAAAAAGCTTTCGCAGATGAGAACCCGTCTCTCTCTCGAGCGCAAAAAGCAGTGCACCTGAAGTCGGGCGATCGAGCCGATGAAGCGTCGTGACCCGCTGACCGATCTGGTCCCGGAGCACTTTCATGGCAATCTGATCCCGAGGCTCGGAGTCCCGACCCTGATGAACCAGCATGCCGGCCGGTTTGTTCACCACGACAAGAAACTCATCCTGATACAGGATGTCCAGATTCCCAGCTGTAGGCTCAGTATTTTCCACTGAGCCCTCCGCTCTACCTTACGCAAAAACCTCGGTGAGAGGCCCGTTTCCGGAATCGTATTTTGCGGCCATCTGCTGACTCATGTTGAATCGATCGACCTCCACGCCGGATGCTCTGAGGATCGATGCGTAAAGTGCATTGATCGGGCGCTTGCCGTCCAACTGCGTGAAGCAACCCGTCTTGAAAGCTCCGTTGCAGTTACCGAGAAGCATGACCGGCCAATTCGCTCCGCTGGTGTGCTGCTTGTCGGCGTTGTTACTGGTGTAAACGATCAAGGTGTTGTCCATCATCGTTCCGCTGCCTTCAGGAACGCTTTCGAGTTCTTCCATCAGCTTCACGAGCATTCGGCTGTTGTACTGGCGAATCTTCACCCAGATTGGATTATCCGGTTGCTCCATGTGACCTAGGTTGTGACCCTGCTGTTCCACGCCCAGCCCTTTCCACGCACCAAAGATTTCTCCACGACCGGAACCGATCGTAAGCACGCTGGTTGTCCCGGACTTGAGCGCCGAAATTCCCAGATCGAGAAGACGATCGTGCCAGTCCGTTTCGAACTCAGGGCGAGTGTAGGCTTCGTCAACTTCGGGAGCGAATTTTTCGAGGTGATCAGAAACCTGACCGAGGCGCTCACGCAACCCGTTCATATCATTGAATCCCTGAACAAATTCGTTGAAGCGCTTTTTGTCACCAGTCGGCAAACCTTTGCTTTCGGCAGCAGCCATTTGCTCAATACGATCAAACATGCCGGACTTCGCCTCGTGCTGGCTGCGAATGTCACCACTAGAAATTCCACCGTAGAGCATTTGGTAAAGATGATTCGGATTGGAGTGCATGAAGATTGGCTTACCTGCACCACGCGCCGACAAATTCGCGACGGTTGGTTTGGCCGTCATGTTCTCCATCGAGTCCATTCCGATACAGAGATGCGGAAGGAGAGTTTCTGGAAGCACCTTGCTCAGCTCGTAGTCGATCGTGGAAGCACTGGGAGGAACTCCATCACTCCCGCGGTAACCGCCAAGAGCACCAAAAAAGGCACTGTGTGACGGGCTCGTGTGCATTCCGTGGAGACCATTGATGATGTGGAGCTTTTCCTTGAAAGGCTCAAGCGCTTTGATCGGCTCAGGAAGAACAGCCTTAGCGAGAGAACCGCTGTTCGTCATTCCAGCCGGAATACAGGTCCGCGGATCGAATCCCTGGTTCTGCATGAAAAAGATGATCCGCTTGGGACCACCTCCTGCAGCTCTGCCTGCGGCAGAGGCCGTTTTCGCAGCGGCTTTCGTTAAACCAGGAAAAGCAGCGGGACCAAAAGCAGCACTAGCCCCAAGGGCGAGACGACGCAGGGCAGTTCTTCGATCGAGATTGTTCATAGGGATAAAATTGCGTGTAGGTTGAACCTTCCAACACAATGTCACTCTTTTCGACTCTTTTGTGAGACCGCGATTGAGCCAGAAAAAAGCAGGGAAAAGTAGGATCCAACAGGGTTAATCGACCGCCCCAAGAAGGTCAGGTCATCGATTACATAGGGTAAGCCCACTAATTTCTCCGATCCCGCAGTGACGGTAGAAAATGGCTCCCCTTTTGCGATTCGAGATGAAATGGTTTCCGCACTGCCACTATGGCACTGCCATCATGAAACGCCGCCAAGCTTTGCTTTCCCTCGCCGCTGCACCTTGCCTTCCTGTCGGCGCAGAGAAAAAATCTTCCCCCGAATACGAGAACCCTTACGAAGGCGTCGACTGGGAAACCTGGGAATGTGTGCATTCGATGTCGCATCAGCACCAGGGCACGACCACCTCATCCCTCGAGTCGTTTCGCGAAATGGGCTACGGGCATTTTGCTTTCAGCAACTACTACCCTTCGGCGCCAACGCCTCTGCTTCCCGCGTTTCGCGAAAAGCACCCCGATGTCGTTTGGGCACCGAATGCGGAACAGCATTCCTTTCTCGACACTGGGTTGCACTTCAATTCTCTCGGCAGTCGGCTTGCGACTGGTTATGGGAAATACCTTTCTGCCGCCGAGCGCAAGACTTCCCCTATTAAATATCGCTTCGAGAATCTGATTCCCTTCGATGACAAGCGACCTTGGGAGGGTGTCTATCGGCTCGATCTAACGCTGATAGCCGCCGAGGGAAAACCGGAAGCGATACTGACGGTGCACGGAGCAACAGCCTGCAATCGCGAAGAGAATTTTGCCGACGATGGCCCGATCGAAAAACGCACCATTCCTGTCGGAAAGAAAACCTCCTACGTTCGAGCAAATGACGAAGCGATTAACATCATATTGGAGTACAATCCCAACGAAATTTCCATCTCGCAGCTTCGACTGATGCAGGGAACGAATCGCCCTTGGCGGGAAATGTTTCGGGCTGCTCTCGACGGAGAAGAGAGAGACGGAAAAACAGTCGGCGGACTGCTCCATCCCGACGGCGGTGGCATCACCCTGAATCATCCCACGGGAAAGCTGGAGACATACGCGGAAATGCTCGACTTCGACTCCCGCGTCCTCGGCATCGAAGTCTGGAATCAACTGACTTCCGGTTTTGGATCCGATCGCGGCTTCTACGCATCCATGAAAAACCCTCCCGGCCACTTCTACCAGCTGTGGGACCAGATTCTTGCGACCGGTCGACGGTGCTGGGGCTTTTTTGTCAAAGACCACAATACCTACGGCCGGGGGCGTAACGTTCTCCTTACGCCTCCCCTCGCAGATTTGTCGCCCGAAAGGCGCGAAGCCGCTCTTTTGCGTGCGTATCGAAACGGAGCCTTTTTCGGATCGGTTGCTTCCATCGCGACAAGTGAAAGCGGAGAAACGACAGCTCCCTACGACCACAGCAACTTTCGCTTTCGCCAAATCCGGCTGAAGCGCGATGAAAAAGGAAAAGCCATCGCAGTGGAGGCTGCCGTCGGCGAAAACAATCCTGACCGAACACCTAATGTGCAGATCCGATTCATCACCGAAGAGGGAATCACTCACGTCGTGGATGCGGAACAGGGCGAGTGGAAACTTCCGCCCTGTTCCCCTCCCCAATTTATCCGCGTCGAAGCGTGCGCTTATCCTGACACACACCAAAACGGAAAACCGCTAAACGCGGGAACGATAAGAGAACTGTCTCCCGCACAAATTGCGACACTGCACGATCGCCAGATCGAGCGGGGGCCAGGTTTTTTTGGAAACTCGGCCGAACTGAGAACGCCCCTTCCAATCGTCGATCAAATTTTCTCACAGCCAATTCGCAGACTGAATGCGTGAACTGACGGCAATCTACTCCTTCAGTTTTTCAATGAGGTAAGTGACAGTGCTCTCGTGCTTCGTCCCTTCGGCACCGGGATAGTAAAGCTGACACTCGACTCCGTTGGCCTCGCAGTGCTCCTTGAGCTTCACACCAAAATTCGCAGTGTGCGTCGGATCCTTCTCCTCCTTCCCCAAATTCGGAGCTTGGGAAAAAGAAAGATATACGGGCGGGTCGTCGCTGCTGACATTGGCGTATGGCGAAAATTCTTTAATCCACGGCATGATCTCGTCACGTTTGTTGTAGAATTCCTCAAAGTCGGCCAGTCCAAACGCATGCGCCCCGTAGCGACTGTTCGGAGTCCAGTCTCTCATTTGTTTGGGATCAAGCGTCGTCTGCGCCCCACTCACCGCCGCACACCAAAGGCGCGTCGATTCGCGGGAGACTGGATCTTTGCTATCTGGATCAGCGAGATCGGAATGGAAGGCGAGCCAAAGCGATGAACAGGCCCCGGCCGATCCACCGGATGCCCCGATACGTTCCTTTTCGATATTCCACTCGTCGGCTTTGCTACGGATGAGTTGCAATGCACGAGCTGCGTCATGCAATGGCCCCTTCACGGGTGGAACCACTCCATCGGCAGTTGCTTCCGGGGTAAAACGATACTCAACCGAGGCAACGGAAATCCCGGATGAAAGAAAAGTATTCAAGTTTCCACTGAGCCCGCTCAATCTCCCGCCAGCTCTCCAACCGCCGCCGTGAATAAAGAGAAGCACGGGAGTAGGCTCGGCTGATTCTGCCTGCCAGAAATGAATTCGCTGTTTGAGATGCGGCCCGTAGGGAACATCGAAGTGCGTCGGATTGGGAAGCTGTGGACGAGCCGCTAGAAAAGCTTTGCCCGCGCTCTCTCCGATCTCCTTCACAAAAATGTTACGCCAGCGAATTTCGCCTCCGTGAGTTTGCAACATCACGGGTCCTTTTACCGGCAGAGTTTTTTTACGATCCCAATAGTTCTCCATCACGGCTCCCTCGACGACAGCCTTGTTGTTTAGCCAGACCCACGTCCTCCCACCGATCTGAATAATCCGAAACTTATTCCACTGCCCAAAAGGTCTATCGGCTCGCACGATCGGATCTCTGCCCAGTGTGTCCGGGGTATTGTTGAACAGCCCTCCCGATCCGAGATGAGGACGCCGTGTCGGTTTGTCAGGATTAAACTCCTGATTCCAATCCCAAATCTGCACCTGCGGAGTTCCTCGGAGATAAATTCCGCTGTCAGCTCCGGCGACGGTTTTGTATTCAAGCTGCAATTCGTAGTCACCGAACTCTTCCTCTGTCGTGGCGTATGCTCCGTGACCATCGTTGACCAACTCGCCATTCTCCACTGTCCAGTGCGTAGCGAACTCCTTTTTCATCTCCGCAAGCTTCGCATCGCGCTTTTCTCCTTCGAGCTTGGCAACGGAGTGGGGATTCAACCCATACCACCCAGTGAGGTCTTTTCCGTTGAAGATCGCCCGGAAATTCTGCGGTGGTTTGGGATCGTCACCCATAGATAGAACCACGGAGAAAAGCAGGGCAAAAATCAGGACAGCGTTATTCATCATGTGGGCTTTGTATCGCAGTTTCCCCAACGAGTCGATTGCACGAATCCGGTATTTGATAGTCATCGCTCGTCTCGCTTCCAGGTTGACCGTCAACGATCCATCCGTCGCACTCTGTTTCGATCCCCTCTTTGCGATGTTCTCAGTTATTCGACTGCTAGCAACTCTTGTAGTCCTTACTCTGATATCGACGCCGCTTTTTTCGGCTCCGCGCTTCACCGAGTTCATGGCGTCCAACAACAAGACTTTACTCGACGAAGATGACGATGCATCGGATTGGATCGAGATTTTCAACCCCGATCTGACTTCTATCGATCTCGGCGGCTATTACCTCACCGACGATGCCGCCAACCTGACCAAGTGGCAATTCCCCTCACCAACTTCTCTGAATTCTCGTGCCTTTCTTTTTGTATTTGCTTCGAACAAAAACCGCACCGTCTCAGGTTCGCAATTGCACACCAACTTCAAACTTTCCGCCGATGGCGAATACCTCGCTCTCGTTGTTCCTGACGCGATCTGGACCGATAGCGGATTGATCCTGCATTCGGAAGAGCACAACGGCGATGGAACGACCACCTTGACCTATCGCAGCGCAAATCCAGTGGAGATTCTGCCCAACGACGGATTCTTCCGCGTAGTCGCAGATCTGCGCTGACGGGCTGTGAGCACAGGTTCCGCCGGTCTGAATTTTTCAAATTCAGTTACCATCTGTCGTCTCTCTGGCACGCAAATTCGTAACTGGCCATGGTCCTCCTTTTTGCCCATTGTTTCGCTATCGCGTTCCCGATTCGACAATGTTTTTCTATGGCAACCGGAGTTCTTTTTCTCCCGGCCATTCTGTCTGCGCAAAACACCGAGTCAAAACAGGACGGCAGTTTCCTGCCCGATCCCGTAGTGGAGGAAAGTTTTTCGGACCTGAAGGAAAGCTCTCCCTTTCTCCGCACCCTCAACCTTTCTCAATCCCTCATTTTAACCGGCTACTCCAAGATTGACGAAGTAGCCATTGCTACAGTTCTCGATCTCGACACGAAAATGTCCTACGTCGTTTCCGAAACGGAAATCAATTCGGCAGGCTGGCAACTCGTCGAAGTCAAAGGCGACCAGGGTGATCTCGAAACGCTCACGGCACGAATCAAAATCGGGAACAATGCCGAAGTCGTTTCGATACGATACGAAAAATCTCCTCCGCGAGTTAACGGCGTCCGGGGAATCATGGTCTCCTCCAAGATTGGAAACGGAACGCCTGGCGGCGGAACAGGCCCGCATGGCGGGCCCGACCCCCGCGTTCTTACTCCTGACCAATTGTCCGACGCTCGCAATGCAGCTCGCAACATCCGTGACGGATTCCAAGCTGACGGCTACGCAGACAAACAGCCGATCCCGCCCGAAGTCATTTCAAAAGTTTCCCGACTCAGTGTGAAGCAGCGGGAAAGCATCAATGTGAAGATGTTTGAATATCGCAATCGCGGACTGGGAATGCCGGAGCGACAAAAGATCTACAACCGGCTGCTCGATCGGGAGCTGGAACGGTAACGGCCATTGATGTAACGCCCTCCTCGCGGTAGCATCATTCCATGATAAGTGACCGCAAAATGAATCGCCGCCAATTCATGACTCGGAGTGGATTGGCTACAGCCGCATACGCCACTTCTTCCAGTCTTGCCTTTGGGGCCCATGATCCCGATTCAACCCCATGGCAGATCGGATGTTTCAACCGGCCCTGGGGAAAATGGAGCTACGATGAAGCCCTCGACGAAATCCAGTCAGCCGGCTTTACCACAACAGGTCTCGTAGGACGCCATCAGAAAGAGCCCGAGGATTTACTCAGTGCTGATGCTTCAGCGGATTACCTCGATGCCCTGCGGGATCGAATCGCGCAGCGCGATCTGAAGCCGATCATCGCATGGATTTATGGACCGAAAGCGAAGGAACAAAAGGATGCCGTTTCTGAATTAAAAAAACTCACCGACAACGCAGCTCGCCTCGGCCTGGAATTTCTCCTCTCCGGTGGTCCTCGCAGAAATGAAACCGTAGATTACTACAGCTCCGTGATCAGCGAAGTCACCGCCTACGCCGCTGACAAGGGAGTTAAAATCGCAATGAAACCGCACGGTGGAGACGGAGCCGAGATCCTTCGCTGCATCGAACTCGTAAACCATCCCAATTTCAGCATCTGGTACGACGCCGGAAATATCGTTTACTACACAGGAGGCAATCCCGTCGATGAGCTCAAAGGAATTGCTCCGCACGTAACCGGATTTTGCGCCAAAGACTGCGCCGGCAAAGAAACACCTGTCATGATTCAGTTTGGAACCGGAAAGGCCAATTTTGCTGAGGTATTCCAGGTCCTGAAAAACGCAGACTTCAAAGGCCCTGTCATGATCGAATGCACGGGAGAACCTGAATCGCCGCAAGATGCCACTCGCATGGCAGTGGAGAACCGCGATTTTTTGAAAGAGGTGTTTTCGAATTTGAAGTGAGCCAAAACGTTCCCCCACTTCTTGACGCCTTCAGAACGATTAACAAAAACGCTTCTAGATGAGAACGACTCTCTCACCCCTCGCCATCGACCAGGACGAGGAGGCAGCCGACTTAATAGTCCGCAGAGTTGGGGAGGAAGGTAGAGGTGACACCAACTCGCTGTGGATCATGTCCTTCTTTGACGAGTGGGACAAAATGATCGAGGCCTACGAAAAATACTCCGGCGGCGATGGCGCGGCCGGAGAGGCTTCCTATGTCTGGATGGTAACTCGGAAAGCTCTCTATCCGGAGAAGTTCAAAGAATGAAAAGCAAAGCGAGAAAAGGAGAAAGACTGATGCGCCCGAATAGGTTTTTGGATTGAAATCCAATCGGATCAGGTCGGTGATTTAGCAGGCGTAGCTCTATCATCATACCCTGTCGAGTTATCCAACTACTTCTTCCCCTTCCCCTTCGGCTTCTTCCGACTCGGGGCAGGATCTGACATGGGTGATGTTTCGTAGAATTCCCCCTCGTTCACCAATCTCGGGTCACCGGTGGAGTTCATTTCGGCTATCAGCTTTGACTCCAAAATGAGGCGAATATCCTCGTAGGTTGGATCATTAGCGACATTGGTGGCTTCGTGGGGATCCAATTCCAGATCGTAAAGTTCATATCTCGGGCGCTGCCCGTATACCCAGTCAAAGTGAGGTTTCCACTTCTCCTCGCTTCGAGCCGTGACGAGCCACGCTTTGGTCGGACCCGCGTCCTCGTCTGGCAGCGTAATCCGAGTATTGTTCTCCAACTCTTCGACACTGGGGCCCGACTCATCATCACCCAACAAGTAGGGATCTCCCATCGGCCAGCGTTTGGGGCGAAAATTAATGATAAAGGAATACTCGTGCGTTCGAATGCAACGCTGTGGATAGGGTTTAAAATCAGCGCGAGCGTTGTCGACATGGCGTTCCCGCCCCGTGAAAACCTGCGTTCTTGATTCATCAACCAGTCCTTTTTTTTCCGATTCCAGAACGGGCCAGAGGCTTTTACCGGTCATAACTTCGGGTGCCTCCACTCCAGCAGCAGCAAGAAAGGTTGGCGCAATATCAGTGAGCGATGTCAGGTCATCGACGATACGTCCGCCCTTCACTCCGGGGCCGGAAATGGCAAGCGGAACTCCGGTTCCGAAGTCATAGAGATTGCACTTACCGTAGGGAAACCCGGGTGCCCCATGGTCTCCGCTCACGGCAATGATCGTATTTTCGGCCTGACCAGATTTCTCCAACTCATCAAGAAGCACGGCCATTCCGGCATCCCATGCTGCGATCTCTCCAAAATAGTCGGCGAGATCCTGGCGCACTTCAGGGACATCGGGAAGAAAGGGAGGCATCTTGCCTTTCAAGGTATCCGGATCAATCCCCCACAGTTCTTTCCCGCTCCCCTTGATCCACTTGCGGTGCACGTTTGTAGGTCCGAACCAGTAGCAGAATGGCTGCCCTTCCTTCTGATCCGCGAGGAAGGCTTTAAAATTGGCGCGCGCCTCATCGAGCAACTCCTTCTTGGCATCTTCGATAGAGCTTCCATTTTCCACCGCTTTAGTCACGTTTTGAGAAAACCCATTAAACTTAGCACCAGCCGGCTGATACATCGCCTTGTTCGTGCTGAAGGGAAAGTTGCTCGGCGTCCCCGGCCCCCAGACTTTGTAAGTAGCGCCAATATGATAGCCAGCGTCTTTCAAGAGGATCGGATAAGTCGGCAGGTCTTCCGGAAAGGTGGCCCCGAGCAAAATCGATCCCGTTTTCGTCCGCCAGAAATGCTGTCCCGTGAGCAACGCACTTCGGCACGGGGTACAGGAAGGAGCACTGACGTGAGCGTGGTTGAAAAGAACGCCTTCTCGCGCGATGCGATCGAAGGTGGGCGTCTTTACCACGTCATTGATCCCGCCAGGATTCTCCTCACCGTATATTGAAGCGTAGCGCCCCCAATCATCAGCAAAGAAAAACAGGATATTCGGTCGATCATCCGATTGAGCAACGCTGACAATGAGCAATAAAACGGCAAGGGTTCCGGAGAAACATCTCATGCCCAGATCGTGACGGTGGTTTGAGAGTCAGTCAATTGGGGAAATACGCCAGACATTCACTTGGAGAAAAAACCGCTTCACGGTCTTTTCCCTTGTCCCTCCATAGTTCACACTCCATTCATGAAATCTTTCACCGTCCTGCTACTGACTTCTTTCGTAGCGATTGCAACGGCTTCGGAGCCCGCTCCGACGCTTCCCAAAGTAGTTTTGTTAGGAGATTCGATCCGAATGAACTACCAGGCTGCGGTGACTCAGGCACTCGAGGGAAAAGCAATCGTTTCTGCTCCAAAAGACAACTGTAGCCATACCGCCTTTGTTCTCGAAAACCTCGAACGCTGGCTCTCTGGATTGGAGGACGCCCAAGTGATTCATATCAATGTCGGCCTTCATGACATGTTTCTGAATCCGAAAACCGGGAAGCCGAGGCACACTCTCGAAACTTACGAAACGAATTTGAGGGCCATTTTCGAAAAGCTCAGAAAACTGACTGATGCAGAATTGATCTTCGCAATGACCTCAGTAGTAAACGAAGAGCAACAGGCCACCTCAAAAGGTTATGGTCGGGTGGTTCGCCGGAATTCCGACATTCAAACCTACAATGCAGCCGCTCTTATAGTTCTGGAAGAGTTTGGCGTAGTCGTGAACGATCTAAACCGCTTCATGAAAAAGACAGGACCCGCAAAGATACTTCGTCCTTCGGATGGAATTCATCTATCGCCAGAAGGCTGTAGAATAATGGGAAATGAGGTCGCACGTGTGATCCTGAAAAATTTGAATACCGGCGAGTAACTTCTCTCCATTCGCAATTCTACCGGAAGCGATTTCGGAACTCCTTAGGCGTCATCCTGACAATGCGACCAAAGTGACGATTGAAATGGCTCTGGTCATGATAGCCCGTCGCGATTGCAATCTCTCCAATCGAAGCATCCGTGCTGGAGAGGAGTTGCCTCGCTTTTTCAATTCGCAATGCGTGAAGAAATCGGGTTGGCGGCATTCGAAAAATCGCATGAAATTCCCGATTAAAGTGAGTGCTCGACATCTCAGCAAACCTCGCCATCTCTTTCATCGATATGGTATCGGTGTAGTGGCGTTCGAGATGAAGAATCACAGGTGCTAGCCTTCGAAACTGCCGCCTTCGGTCCTCCGGAGTTGCAATCGCATATCGCACACCAGCAATCCCAACGACATCTCCTACTTCGTTTCGCAGAGGAACTTTGGTCGAATGAAACCAGCCTGGCTTTCCTGAGCGATCAATAACGAACCAGATCTCGTTGGGCAAAGCACTGCCCGTTTTGAGTATCTTCTGATCTTCCGCGATATAGGCGTCAGCAAAAACCGACGGGTGAAAATCCCGGTCTGTCTTACCCAGTAATTCGTCTGGGTTCTTGAGTTCTTTAGCATCAAGCATCGCACGGTTCGCCGCAACGTATCGGCTCTCTTTGTCTTTGGCGTAAAAGATCACTCCAGGAATGTAATCGAATAATTCCACGAGAGCCCCTAAGTCAAGGCCCTGAGCAAAGAATGGCTCGTGGATCATCGATTGAAACTCCTCAGGCATGATGGTCAAAACATACAAAAAATCCGCTACTGCGCTACAAGACAATTAGGGTATGTGGACACGACAGTTAGACATGGCACGAAGAGCGTTCAATTCTCAAGAGGCAAGATTCGCCCTGCTCTCATTTGGTCTGCTTGGGGCATTCCCTCTCGCGCAGGCGGAAGACGCCGTATCTTTCAGTCGGGATATTCTTCCCATTTTATCGGATCGTTGCTTTCATTGCCATGGCCCGGACCCGAGCCACCGGAAGGCAAAGCTGCGTCTCGATCTGGAAGAGGAAGCAAAGGGCGACAAAGATCAAGTCGCGGTCATTACTCCCGGAGATCTCGAAGCCAGCGAACTCTGGCATCGGCTCATTACTGAGGATGAAGAGGAACTGATGCCACCTCCCGACTCGCATCGAAAACCGCTCACCGATGCGGAAAGGAATCTAGTGCGTCGCTGGATCGAACAAGGCGCGACTTGGGGCAAACATTGGGCCTTTGAGAAACCAGAGCGTCCTCCGCTACCCGCATCAGACCCCCATCCCGTAGACGCTTTCATCCGGGAGCGCCTCGCTGCGGAAGCTCTTTCTCCTTCTCCCGCCGCCCCTCCCCACGTGCAAAAGCGACGACTTTCTTTTGCTCTCACCGGGCTGCCTCCGACCGCGACAATGGAAGGCGAGAAATCCGAATGGTCCATTCTCGTCGACCGCCTGCTCGAGTCACCACACCATGCCGAGCGACTCGCCATGTGGTGGCTCGATGCCGCCCGCTATTCCGACACCGACGGATACCAGGGTGACCGGGAAAGAACCAACTGGCCGTGGCGGGACTGGGTGATCGACTCCTTCGCCGAGAACAAGCCTTTCGATCAGTTCACGATTGAGCAATTTGCCGGAGACCTGCTTCCTGACGCGACTCCCGAACAAATCCTTGCGACCTGCTTTCACCGCAACCACATGACCAACGGCGAGGGCGGAAGAGATCCCGAGGAGTCTCGGATCGACTACGTCATCGATCGAGTCAATACCACCGGAACTGTCTGGCTCGGACTCACCTTGGGATGCACGCAGTGTCACGACCACAAATTTGATCCGGTGTCCCAGAAAGACTACTACGGCCTCTTCGCGTTTTTCAACAGCATCGACGAAACCGGAGCTGCCGGAACGAAGGCCAAACCCTACCTGTCCTACGAGGCGCCTCACGCGCCGCATTCGGTAACGGAAGCCGAGGAATGGCACAACCAAACACAAGTGCTTTCGAAAGCAGCCAAGATCGAGGCATCAAAAGCATTCGACCCCTGGCTCGAGAAAACGCGAACTCAGTTGCCACCCGACTACGCAGCGTGGCGGCCCATGCAACCGGCAACCATGCAGTCGGTCGAGGGAACCGAGTTTCAATCCGAAGCCGACGGATCGGTTCAGACTTCGGGCCCCTTTCCAAGACAGGACGACTATCGAATTTCCTACAACTCTATCGGTGACCTTTCGCGAATCACCGGATGGAAGCTGGAAGTGTTTCCTCACGGGTCTCACACCAACGGTCATTTTTCACGCGGCGAAAAAGGAGAATTCATCCTGACAAACGTTAAACTTCTTGTATCAAGAAAAGGAGAATCCCAGGTTCGCGAGATCGAAATGCAAGGCGCTGTTGCCGACGCCGAATTGGACGTGAAGGGGCGAAACTACGGAAAAGTTCGCGACACTCTAGACGACGATCCTCGCAACGGATGGACCACGAAGCTCGACGAGGCACCTCAGTCCCGCGTCGCGGTATTCGAGCTCATCGAACCGCTCACTCTTCATCCAGAAGAAACCCTGACATTTGTCCTGCTTCATCGATCCACGCTTGGCGACGCCAACATTGGCCGCTTTCGAATCTCAGCGACCGACCAGCGTGGCGAAGCTGTCCGAGGTCTCGAACCTGCCCCGCTGGAGGAACTTGCGTCCATCAAAGGTGAAGTTCCTGGTGATCTCAAGAATCGTCTTCTCGAACAGTTTCTTCTCGATGACGCGGAATATCAGTCGATCAGGGACAACGCTGTCGAGGCGCAGCGACAGCTGGGCGAATTTCGAAAGGGTGCTGGCAAATTGCAGGTTCAGGTTCTGGGAGAACGGGAAGAACCCCGGGAAACCCACATTCTCGAGCGCGGCGTCTGGGACGCGAAGGGGGAAATGGTAAACCCTGGCATCCTGCCTGCCGTTCTTGACTGGCCCGCCGAGAAAACGAGAACTCGCAGCGATCTCGCCAAATGGCTGGTTTCCGCCGAAAATCCGCTCACTGCCCGCGTCGTCGTGAATCACCTCTGGCAGCTCGTTTTTGGCGAGGGACTCGTTCGCACGCCTGAAGATTTTGGCCTTCAGGGTGAAGCTCCAACGCACCCCGAATTGCTCGACTGGCTTGCGGTAGAGTTGGTCGAAAACGAATGGGACCTCCGGCACATTCTCCGACTCCTTGTCACCAGCGAGACCTTTCGCCAGAGCAGCGACACTTCACCGGAACTTCGCGAACTCGATCCGGAAAATCGCCTCCTCGCTCGCGCTCCGCGCTTTCGACTTCCCTCCCGGATGATCCGCGACAACGCGCTCGCGGCATCGGGCCTTCTAAATCCGGCGGTAGGAGGTCCCCCGGTCAAACCGTGGCAGCCCGAAGGAGTCTGGAAAGAGATTTTCATGGGTGGAAAAGCCTACCTTCCCAGTGTCGGCCCTGCTCAGTATCGTCGCACCGTCTATGCCTATTGGCGCCGATCGAGCGCTCCCACCTTTCTCTTCGACAGCGCACAGCGTCGCGTTTGTGAAGTCCGGACACGTCGCACCAACACCCCATTGCATGCTCTCACCTTGATGAACGACACGACGATGCTGGAAGCCTCTCGCGTGCTCGCTGAAAAGGTCACTTCCCATGAAACTCCGGAACAGGAGTTGGCCATGCTGATCCTGACCCGCGAGCTCGAGTCGAAGGAATCAGCCGTTGTCGTTCGAGAGCAGAAAAAGGCGCTCGACTACTACCGAAGCCATCCGGAGGAAGCCATCACCTTCACCTCCGTCGGCCAGCAACCTTCGCTTTCCGCCGAAACCGCTCCCGCAATCGCCGCCTGGATGACCACCGCCAGTCTTTTGCTAAACCTCGACGAAGCCATGACTCATGAATAATTCTTTCTCCTCACTCAGTCGTCGTACTTTTCTCCATCAATCGGGAGTCAATCTCGGAGCCATCGCTCTGGGAGGATTGCTCGGTCGGGAATCTTCAGCCGCATCCGCTTTGCAGGATGAGATTTCTCACTTCGCCCCGCGCGCGAAACGAGTCATCTTTTTGACGCAGTCAGGAGGGCCTTCACAACTGGAGCTTTTTGATCACAAGCCCGGCTTGAAACAGTGGGCTGGAAAGGAGCTCCCCGACAGCATTCGTCAAGGCCAGCGGCTCACCACGATGACCCGCAATCAGAAGCAACTCATCTTGCCGGGGGTCACAAAATTCGAACGCCACGGCGAGAGTGGAGCCACCGTCAGTGAATGGCTTCCTCATACCGCATCGATTGCAGACGATCTTTGTTTTGTGAAATCAATGGTCACGGACCAGATCAATCACGCACCGGCAATGACGCGTTTTCTCACCGGGCATCAGCTGCCCGGGCGTCCGAGCTTTGGCGCATGGACCAGCTATGGCCTCGGGAGCAGCAATCGCAATTTGCCCGACTATCTTGTTCTCATTTCCAAAATGAAGCGCCCGAGTGATCAGCCGCTTTATGATCACTACTGGGGCAGCGGCTTTCTTCCTTCTCAATACCAGGGAGTGAAGTTGCGCAACGCGAAGGACCCCGTCCTTTACCTGCGTGATCCTGATGGTCTCCCCCGCCACCTACGCCGTGGCATGATCGATGGCCTCGGAGAATTGAATCAGATGCGGCTGCAACAATCGGGCGATCCGGAAATCGAGACCCGAATCCAACAATACGAGATGGCATTTCGAATGCAGACCAGCATTCCGGAACTGAATGATCTTTCCGACGAGCCGGAGTCTACTTTTGAACTCTATGGACCGGACTCACGACGTCCCGGGAGCTACGCCGCCAACTGCATTCTCGCGCGCCGACTCGCTGAAAGAGGCGTCCGCTTCGTTCAACTGTTTCATCCCGACTGGGATCACCACAGCCGACTTCCCAGCTGGTGCACAGCTCGCTGCCGCGATACCGACCAGCCCAGTGCCGCACTCGTGAAAGACCTGAAACTCCGAGGCCTCCTCGATGATACCCTCGTCATATGGGGTGGCGAATTCGGTCGCGGCGTTGCCGGTCAGGGAAAATGGGACAGCCCCGAGGCAGGACGTGATCACCACCCTCGCTGCTTCACCATCTGGATGGCCGGAGGTGGTGTGAAACCGGGAACGACTTACGGAGCAACCGACGACTTCAGCTACAATGTCGCCGAGAACCCCGTTCACGTGCAGGACCTCCACGCCACCGCACTGCACCTTCTCGGCATCGATCACGAACGTTTCAGCTTTCGATTCCAGGGCCTGGACTACAAGCTCACCGGAGTGGAGTCATCGCGCATTGTTTCTGACATCCTCGCGTGATATCCCCATGAAAATGAAACGAATTATCGCTAAAGCACTTCTCCTGCTTTTCTGCGGCGATCTGCAATCCGAACCCCACTTTGCTTCCATCTTTGGAGACAACGCCGTATTGCAGAGCGGACCATCAACCAAGGTGTGGGGCTTTGGTGCCGACCCAAGTGGCGATTACACCCTACAATTCGGAGATCGCTCCGCTGAGGCTACCGTTCTGGGAAATGGACTCTGGAAAGCGACGCTTTCCAACTTGCCGCGATCTGCTGATCCAAAGGAGTTGACGCTTCTTGAATCAGGAAAAGCCGTGGTTTCCCTTCGGGATATTGTCGTGGGCGAGATCTGGCTCGCGGCAGGCCAGTCCAATATGCAAATGCAGGTCAAGAGCATGAAAAAAGACATGCCGCCAGCGCAGGACTGGGTCGACTCTGCGTCTTTACCGCAGGTGAGATTTCGTCGCGTGAACGACCACGTCCTTTCCGACTCGAAACGGGAAGCTACCGACCTCGCAACATCTGCTCCATGGATCAAAATGTCACCAGAATCCGTCCCCGAATTTTCCGCAGCAGCCGCTGTCTTTGCGCGACAAATCGCCGAAGAATTGCAATGCCCTGTAGGGATCATTGATGTTTCCTGGGGAGGCAAACCCATCGAACCTTTCATTCCGCGCAAAGCGTTTACTCCCCCGTTTCTTTCCCGCATCAAGGAGCTGGCAGACGAAAACAAACTGGATGATCTGAAACAACTGCGAGGCGGTGTCATTATCCGAAATCCTGAAGGGTATCCTGGTGCCATCTTTAATGCCCGGATTGCCCCGCTGACTCAGTATGGGCTTGCTGGCTTCATCTGGTATCAAGCCGAGTCAAATGCCGGCAAAGGCGAAGACCCTCGTCGCTATCGCCACAAAATGGCAGCCCTTGCCGACGGATGGCGCGCGCGATGGAAGGATGATTCCCTTCCTCTTCTCTTCGTACAACTCCCCTCTTTTCCCAAAGCGACCGGGTGGATCAGGGCTCGCGAAGAACAACGGCTCTCTCTCGAAATCCCCCACACTTCCATGGCCGTAACCATCGATATTCGTGGTGAAGGCATTCACCCGCCGGACAAACTCGAAGTAGGCAAACGTCTGGCTCGCTGCGCGTTGAAGAATACCTACAACATCAAGGACATCGTCGCTTCGGGTCCTCGCTGCACCGGGCATAAGGCCAACGGATCTAAACTCATCGTTCGATTTTCGGAAACACATGGTGGATTACGATCCGGAAACCGCCCCCTCTTTTCGGCTGTTGAGTTTTCCGAGACGAAGGATGTGAAATGGTTTGAAGTCGCGGGTGCCGATGGAGAATGGCACGAGGCTTCCGCCCACATCGCAGGTGAAACCGTAATCGTCGCCAGTGATCAGGAACCCTCCCCCGTATCCGTTCGCTATGCCTGCGGCACCACCCCACAAGGTTCCAATCTCTACAATGGCGCCGGGCTTCCAGCCTCCCCGTTCTGCTCCGACCTGGAACTGCTGGAATGGGACGATCACGGGAAAGAGAAGTAGTTCCTTTGCCTGTCTGTTTTTCTACAAAGCAAAATTCGGATTTTCACTGTTAGGATCTCGCTCTTGCGGCAGTATTCGAATAGGCCCCTTTTATGAAAATCATTCGACTAATCTCCCTTTTTCTGATCATCACCGGAGTCACCTTCCTCAGCGAGAGTTCGGCAGAAGAAAAACCCAACGTCCTCTTCATCATTTGCGACGACCTAAACGACTACGTCGAAACCCTTGGCGGCCATCCGCAGGCGGCGACGCCGAACATCCGTCGACTCATCGAAAGCGGGGTCTCCTTCACCCAGGCGCATTGTAACATTCCCATCTGCAATCCGTCGCGGGCCAGCCTGGCCACCGGGATTTACCCTCACACTTCACAAGTCTTCGGGTTCGAGCACTGGGACGAGAACGAGATTCTGAAGAACTCGAAGACGATGATGAAGCACTTCAGCGAGAACGGTTATCACTCGCTCGGAACCGGCAAGGTGATGCACAATCGGGATCGCCAGCAATGGAACGAGATCGGGCATCCCTCTGACTACGGCCCCTTCGCCTTCGATGGTGGAAAGGAAAATCTCCCCCACCCCGATGTTCCAGCGCCCTTCCGAGATGACTTCGGAGCGGTTGATGGATCCTTCGGTCCGCTCCGGGTCCTGCGTCCGGAGGAGAAATTCACCTGGCGAACCGGAGGCTGGGCAAAACAGCGCGAACTCCGATATACATCCGATGACGACCGCGATCCAACCGGCGACGAGTTGAACGCGCAGTGGGCGGTGAAAAGGCTCAAGGAGTTCGCAGAAAAACCCAACTCGAAACCCTTCTTCATGGGCGTGGGTTTTGTCCGGCCGCATACCCCCTTGATCGTGCCGCAGGAGTATTTCGACCGGTTCCCGCTGGAGGAAATTGAACTGCCGGAAATCAAGGAAGGCGATGCGGAGGACACTTTCAAGCACACCGTGACATCGGACGAAGATGACCGCAGCGGCGATCGGGGAACCAAAATGTATGACAGCCTGGTTGCTTCCTACGGAGGAGACCAAGAACTTGCACTGAAGAAATTCATCCAGGCCTATCTCGCCAGCGTCGCCTCGGTCGATGATCTTGTCGGTGACATTCTCGATGTCGTCGACAACTCCAAGCTTAAGGACAACACCATCATTGTTTTCACCAGCGACCACGGGTGGGGCATGGGGGAAAAGGGTTACCTCTACAAAAATTCCCTCTGGCAGGAGAGCACTCGAGTCCCCCTAGCGATTCGCGCTCCCGGAGTTTCGAAAACCGGAGCGACTTCCGACACCCCGGTCAGCCTCATTGATCTCTACCCGACCATGGTCGACCTTTGCGGCTTGCCTTCCGATACCATGATCAACGAGAAAGGCCGCCCACTCGACGGGTTCAGCCTGAAACCACTTCTCACCGATCCTGCCTCCGACACCTGGGAGGGTCCCGATGCGGCGCTGACAGCACTCTACAAGTGGGCGACTTACTACGATCCCGCGTTTCAGAACTATTCCCTTCGCAGCAAAGATTGGCGCTACATCCGCTACGAGAATGAAAAAGAGGAGCTCTACCATACCGCAGAGGACCCTAATGAGTGGACCAATCTCGCGCTCGATCCGGAGTACACCAAACAGCTCGCCTCCTTCCGGAAGCAATTGCTGGACATCCTCCCCGATTCGATTCCGGAGCCGAAGAAATCGAACGAGGAATGGAAAAATGAGTATTTCAAAAAACATCCCGAAGCCGATACGAACAAAGACGACAAGCTGAGTTGGCCGGAGCTACAGACTCACAAAAAGAAGATGGAGAGCAGCAAAAAGCCCGGAGCCCCCGACAAAACCGGAACGGGAGAAAAGGCACGCCTGCAAACCACTGGAACGTTTTCCAAGACGGATGACGGCATGACCTTTTCGCTTGCCGACAGCGATGTGAAATACCTTGTGATCCAATCCCTCCACGAACAAGCAAGGCCTCACCTGGGCGAGCCGGTCAAGATCATCGCGATAACGAAACAAGGAAAAACGGAGCATGTGCAGCTCATGGTTCACATCGTTTCGATCAAAACGACGAAGTGAGAACTGACTGGTCGCGAGCACACTGGGTCAGGACTTCGACCATACCCTGTTTACTCGCCCACCCAACCGTGTTACCCGTTTTTCCACGACTCGATATTTCTGGCTCACTATGACGAATCTCTCACTTGTAAACAGGATTGCAGCCAGCGTCATAGCAAGCGCTCTGTCTTTCTTTTTCCTCGGCAATGCGCGGGCGGTTGAGGTCTTCGACATGGAGGCAATCCTCGATCCCTCCACGCTCGATATCGAAGTCCTCGAGGATTGGCATCCGGTGGACGGGCCGGTTGCGACTCGGCAGAAACTCGTCACCATCAATGTCGGAGAGATGTGGCCCGGTCAGGACTATCGCGTGCCCGTGCGGATGATTGTTCCCGCAGATCGAAAGGCGAAGGGTTTCCATCTCACGGGCGGGCATTCGCCGAAAAAACTGAACATCGAGTTCCGGCTCGATCCCCTGAAACAGGAGTTGATCAAAGGCGGGGTCGGATTGGTATACACCGTCGTTCAGGAACCGGGGAGCTATGGCGAACGGGAACTGGGTCATGAATCGGAAAGGCGCTTTGCGGAGAGCCTTAACCCCCGTCATAAGATTCAATACTGGGCCTGGCCGGCCACGCTGATGCGGGCGATCACCACCGCCTTCGCGGAAAGCGATCATTTCGAGCCCGGCAAGGTTGCGGTATCCGGGGGCTCGAAGAATGGCGCCTCCCCTTCCATGGCGATTATTCATGACCAGCGAATGACCGCCGTTCACGCCACAGTTTCCCCGATCTGGGATTCGCCGCTCCGGCTTTGCAATCCTGAAGCTCGGGCGAGACACCTCGAGAACGGGGGGAAGCAGCGCGGATTTTCCGGCGGGCATTTTGGTCCCAATTTCAATCAGCGAGCTCTTGATGTCGGACACAGCTGGGAGGAACTCGAAAAATTCGCGACCGAAATTTCCGACGATGTTTTCATTTCCCGGAATCTCAAACAACTGAGGGAGCGCAACGTCGACATGCTCTTCCATCCCGGCACCCATGACTTTGTCGCTTACGATCTCGCGTGGGGTGGAAAGCATCACCCCGACATTCCCCTCTATCTCGGCGCCAACACCGGGCACGGGAAAAAAGGCCATCCTGATCTGGAACGGGATGAAGAGAACTTGGCTGCGTTTTTGCTGAGGCACTTTTTCCCGGAGGCGGTCGAACCATTACTGAAGTCCCCAAAAGTCGAAACACAAGTCGATGGCGATTCTCTCCACGTCACCGTCCGTTTTCCGGAAGACTCCAAAGAAGAAAGTGGCCGGATCTGGTGGATCCTCAATCGCGCGCCCGACGGCAGCCCTGGTTATTTGCAGGAGATGATTCCGTCCGAAAATTCAAAAGCGATGACGCGGAATTCGGAGACCGGTGCTTGGCAGGTAACGATTCCACTCGAGTCAGACGCCGACCGAATCGACTTTTTTAGCAACCACCGCAAAACACTCGAGTTTGAAGATTACACCTTCCCTACTTACCTTTCCACGTGCTACACGCGGGTCGAAAGATAAAGCACCAATATTCTTCAGTATGAGACTATTTATCCCCCTGGTCATCGTGCTCTCCATTTGCCTGAGCACTTCCGCAGAGGTTCGACTACCCATTTTGTTCGGAGATCACATGATCTTGCAGCAAAAAACATCCAATGCGATCTGGGGATGGGCCGAGGCTGGAGAAACAGTGACGATCAAGGCGAGTTGGGGAGCGAGCGCGAAAACGACGGCTGATAACGAGGGTAAATGGAAGCTTTTCCTGGAGACACCC
>Ga0181573_10000542_pt1 | contig 39274 bp, 24 predicted proteins | sample 101ome_25_FD_148643 | JGI IMG/M metagenome (GOLD analysis project Ga0181573, IMG submission 148643) | Coastal salt marsh microbial communities from the Groves Creek Marsh, Skidaway Island, Georgia - 101409BT metaG (spades assembly) | ecosystem: Environmental > Aquatic > Marine > Intertidal zone...
GGGGGGGGCGGGGGGCGTGGGGGGGGGGGGGTGGGTGGGGGTGGGGGGGGTGGGGGCGGCGGGGGTGGTGGTGGCGGCGGCGGCAGGATGGGGCTTTTCACCCAGGGTGGTAACCACCCGCCGCCGGGGTTTGCCGGCCAGCATCCTCAGCAGATGCAGCCGCAGCAGCAGTGGCCTGGGAGGCAGCTCCCGTTCAGCCAGCCCCCGCCGCTGCGAGGGGACTGGTCCAACCGCGCTCTGCAGCAGCAGCAACAACATCAACGACATCAACATCAACATCAGCTCGGGCACCTCAACGGCGGCCACAACGGCCACGGGCACCGCCACGACGACGACGACGACGACGACGCCGGCGGCGGCGCTGGCCTGGTGAGGGCCATGGGCGCCCCAAAGTTTGTAGCGCCGATTCCCCGCCCGTTCAACGCGCCCGCCGCGCCTTCTCGAGAAGAAGAGGGGCAACAGAAGGAGTGCCCGCTGTGCATCGACCCGATGGACGATACGGACTTGCAGCACAGGCCGTGCGCCAACTGCGACTACAACTTCTGTCTCTTCTGCTTCTCGAAGTTGAAGGCAGGCCCGGTGGAGCATTTCAAGTGTCCGGGCTGCCGACACCCGTTTGGGGACGCGAGCGGATCGAACGTGAGCGATTCGGGCGCGGATTCGGACGGCGACAGCGACGCGTCCGAGTCTGAGATTGGCGGTGCGTTTGCCAGAGCCGCAGCAGCGGCTGGGAGGGGGTGAGGTGGGTGTTATTAGCACGAAAGGTGTGGAATGTGAAATTTTCGACCGACCGTCTGAGACCCGCATAATATCGTAACGCATAAATTGAACCCGAAAATATTCAATTTGTCTTTCCATCGAATCGTGCCATGGTCTTCTGAGGACTTCTGATTGGTTCGATCATTTTCAAAAGTCACAGACTAAGAACCGAAGCACTACGGTCGGGTAGTTAGATCGGTGAGTTTTACTTTCATCTCTGACTAAACCATCTCTTACCTTCGTCCTTGGACCGGCCACGTTGCCTGACAGATTCGGTGCCAGATTCGATGGCAGGTTTGATAAAAACGTTTCCATGACAAATACTGAGGGCGTTTCTGAGCTCAGTTTCCTGCCGCGGATCATCACTTCCAATCGCGCGCGCGACAAGCGCGCAGAAGTCCGAACGTCCCTCTCACGACACCATCAGTGACGGCTACATCGTCCTGCGCGCCTCAGCGAGGTACCCGCCCTTTCCGCGCCAGTCCCCGTGCCGCGCGTCGGTCAGACGAGCACGGATAAATCTCGCATGCCTTCCGAGATGATGTTTCGCCTTATGCCCGCTTCTTCGCGCGCATGCGGTCCCCGCGCGACCCGTCTGCTGACGTATCTCGACCCGCACTCCCCAACCTGACACGCAGGAGACTCGGATGTTCGGCGAGAGGTGGTTCCAGAACGGCGCCGAGGCCGGCACGTCCGAGACGGCGCGCGAGCCCTCCGAGCGCCGCAACGTCAGATACCTGCAGACGCATAAGTTTGTTGGCATCACCCGCCGGCTGGAAGGGGATAAGCGCTCGTGCGCGCTGCGTCCGTGGAGGGCGCAGGTGAACCACGCGGGAAAGGCGTACAGGGCACCGGGCTCTTTCTCCACCGCCGAGGACGCCGCGCGCGCCTACGATGAGCTCGTCCGCACGCTCGGCCTGACGGGCTCCAAGCGGGTAAACTTCCCGCAGAACGATGGCGAGCGCGCGTACGTGCGATCCGACAAGAAGGTGGGGGGGAAGAGGGCGAGCGCGAAGAAGGTCGAGGATGATCCCATCGTCGCGCCCCGGGCGACGTATACAGACGCCAACGACGGATCGCGCGGGCGCGGGCGCGGGCGAGGGCGCGGGGCCGCGGCGACGGCGACGGGGGCGAGGTCAATCCCTGCTGCTGCAGTCGCAGAGAGACGAGGGCGAGGTCAATCCGCGGCGGGTGCGGGTGACGACGCACCCGCGGAAACTGACGCACCGAGCGATTCCCTCGAACTGAGGCTCAGCACGCTCAAGTCGCTGTACGAGAAGGGTCTCATGGACGAAGAAGAGTACACGGACGGTAAGAGGCGGTGCATAGAAGCGTTTGCGCTGGGCAGCGGCGGTGGCGGTTTTCATGGGCAACGGCGGGATCGCACAAGATGACACGCGATCCGTTCCCGCGCGTCGATGATTCGTCGGACCTTCGCGCCGGCGATGGGGAACGCGCGTCATCGATGCGGCGAATGGACGAGGTCACGTTTCGAAGTCGAGTGTACTAGTTTGGTGTTCAGTTTGGGGCGGTGCTTCGCACGCTCTGTGCTGTTTTTCTTAGTTAAACAGTTCCTTTGGCAGCTGCTGTCTGGATCGCGGGGCGACGTAATTTCATGCTTTAGACACTGTGTCTCACTCTTGGATCGCAGGACACGACGGCATGCGCGCCTCGATGCGGTCCGTCGCGTTCGTCGCGCTCTTTTGCGTCCTCGTTGCATCGCCGACGAACGCGCTCGCGCCTCATCCCTGGCGTCGCACGCGAGTCAGGCCCGAAATCCTCAGAGCGCAAATGAGGGGCGAATCGATCTCTGACCGCGCGGGACCCGCGCCCCCCGCGCCCCCCTCGCCTCCCGCGCGATGGATCGAGCAACCTCTCGACCATCTCGACACCTCCGGCGTGGACCGGCGCACGTGGCGGCAGAGGTACTTCCTCAACGACGAATGGTTCCAACGCAAGAACGCGGGATCGGATGAATCCAACACCGCATCCGACCACCCGCTCGCGTTCCTGTGTGTCGGGGGCGAGGGACCGGCGCTGAAACCCGACGTGGTCACCACCGGCGGCGTGCACTGCGCCCTGATGTGTCAGATGGCCAAGGACCGCGGCGCGCTGATCGTCGCCGTCGAGCACAGGTTCTACGGTGCATCCCAACCCACGGGTGACCTCAGCGTCGAATCGTTGCGATACCTGTCCTCGTCGCAGGCGCTGGCTGACGCCGCCAACCTCATCGCTTCGCTGAACGCCGAGTACGGCGGATCCATGCGATGGGTATCGTTCGGTGGAAGCTACCCCGGCATGATGGCGTCGTGGCTCAGGCTCAAGTACCCCCACCTCGTGCACGCGGCGGTGGCGTCGTCTGCGCCCGTCCAGGCGGAGCTGGAGATGCGCGGGTACGACGAGGCGGTCGGCGCCGCGTTGGCCGAAACCGACGTGGGAGGGTCCGACGCTTGCGTGGCGAGCGTCATGAAGGCGTTCTCTGCGGTGTCGGACATGCTCGGCACCCCCGCGGGTCGGTCGCGGCTGGCGAAGACGTTCGGCGTGTGCAAGATCCAAACGGAGATTCCAAACGTGAACCCCCTCCAGTTCGTTCCCAATCGGGCCGAGTTTGTCGCCGCGCTCACGGAGGTGTTCCCGGCGCAGAGCAACGATCCGAGCTGCGAAACCTTCGGCTGCGACATTCGCTCGGTGTGCGCCGTCATGACTGGCGAGGACCCCGCGGGTTTAGCCCCGGGTTCCTCCGAGCTCGACCGGTTGGTCCGGCTGACGAAGAACGCGTTTGGCGGCGAGTGCATCGACGTCGATCACGAGTCCGGCGTGAAGGCCCTCGCCGACACGGATTTGGAGCCGGGGTGGGAGAACGGCGACGGGGACTTCGAGCGGTCGTGGTTCTGGCAGACGTGCACCGAGTTTGGCTTTTACCAGACCTGCGTCGACGGATCGAAGTGCCCGTTCGTCGTCTCGCCCAACCTGCAGACGCTGGAGTTTAACACCCGGGTTTGCGGCGAGGTGTTCGGCAACATGAGCGTGAGCGAGGTCGTGACGGGCGCCGCGGCGAGGTCCAACGTCCTGTATGGCGGGTGGTCTCCGGGGAGCACGCGGGTCCTGTTCCCAAGCGGGACCGTGGACCCGTGGAGGGCCAACTCGCTGACGGACGAGAGGGAGTTTTCCCCCGAGTGGCTTCCGACGATGACCGTCGCCGGCGCGTCGCATCACGCGTGGACGCACCCGCCGAGGGACACCGACCAGGACAGTGTCAAGCGGGCGAGGATCGCCATCGCGGCGCAGGTGGACGAGTGGCTCGGCGAAGGGCCCATGGCGGCGCGAGTAGCGACGGAGCAGAATATAGCGACGGAGCAGAACATAGCGACGGAGCGATGAGCGCGCGTCATGCGTAGACTTCGAGGTTTTTACAATGATCGTTTCTCGTTCATCGCGTCAAACAAACGGGGGACTACGGTAACGACGATGCCGACGAACCGCGCGGAACGACGAGGTACTGCACCAATCTAATGCGTCAGCATCAATCGAACAACGCACGCGTCCATCAGCACTGACCGAGCGACGCCTTCGAGTTGGCCTCCGACACCCTGAGGAGCGCCGCCTGCGCCGCGGCGACGTTCGACTCTTTCCCGAGCCACGCTTTGAGACACGACGTCTGCAGAGCGCGACCGTACGAGAACGAGAGGGTCCACGGGTTCTTCCTCCCTTGTTGATCGCCCTTGTTCATCGCGTCCAGGTGGGCGGTGGCGTCCTCCTCGCTCTGCCCGCCCGAGAGGAACAGGACGCCCGGGACCGCCGCGGGGCACGTTCGTCGAAGCGCCGTCACCGTCGCCGCCGCCACCTCTTCGCGCGACGCGCTAGAACCACCCTGAGATGACTGAGACCCGGGCGTCACCATGTTTGGCTTGAGGATCATGCCCTCCAGCATCACGCCGTGCGTCATCAAGTGCGCGAACACGCACGACAGCACGCGCTCGGTCACCTCCGCGCACTTGTCGATGCCGTGCGCGCCGTCCGTGAGGATCTCCGGCTCGACGATGGGCACCAGGCCGTTTTGCTGGCATATCGCCGCGTACCTCGCCAGGCACCGCGCGTTGTCGTCGAGGCACTGCGCAGAGGGAAGGGCGTCGCCGATGGTGAGCACCGCGCGCCACTTGGCGAACCTCGCGCCCTGCGCGTAGTACTTCGCGCACCGCTCGCCGAGGCCGTCCAGGCCGGACGTGGTGGTCTCGCCCCGGGTGTTGCCGGGGAGGGGCACCACGCCTTTGTCAACCTTGATGCCCGGGATGATGCCTTTGGACTTGAGCAGATCGACGAACGCGGTGCCGTCTTTGCAGGACTGAAACAAGGTCTCCTCGAACATGATCACGCCGCTGCAGTACTTCTCGAACCCGTCGGTGGTGAACAGCAGCTCGCGGTACGCCCGGCGGTTCTCCTCGACGTTCTCCACGCCGATGCCGTCGAACCTCTTGCCGATCGTGCCGGTGGATTCGTCCGCGGCGAGGACGCCCTTGCCCGGGACTGACATGGCGGCGGCGGTGGCCACGAGTTCGTCAGCGTACGTCGACTTGAAGCACGCCATCGTGGTGCGATAGGTGGTTCGGTGTGGGTTGGCGGTTGCGAGCGGCGGGGTGGGGTCGTGTGCGCCTCCGCGGGGGATGCCGAAAGGTTTTCACGCCACTGCCTTATCTGTCGCGGGGCCCATTTTCGCAAAGATCGCGGTGCACGATGACTGAAACGCACACACGCGGTCTGTGATATCATAACCTAAATCTTAACTTGTCTCGGGTAGGGGACTACGGCTCCGCAGCTGTCAACTTGGCGTTGGCCACTTTCCACTGCTTGCTCTCCTTCGTCTTCTCGTACTTGGCCAGCCACTCCGGCACCTCCTGCCCGGCGTCTCGCGCAATCTTACACAGCGCCGGCGCGCACTCCTTGTCGTAGTCCGGGTTCCAGAACGTCACGCTCTCGCCCAGCTCGCCCGCCCTACCCGTTCGCCCGATGCGGTGCACGTAGGACTCCACGTCTCTCGCCATGTCAAAGTTGACCACGTGCGTCACCCCTTTGATGTCCAGCCCGCGCGCCGCGACGTCGGTGGCGAACATCAGGGGGCACTGGTTATCCACGAACTTCTTGAGCGCCGCCTCGCGCTCGTTCTGCTTCTTGTCGCCGTGCACCGACACCGTTCCAAAGCCGAAATCCCAAAACGTCTTGGCCAAATTCTCCACCCTCCGCTTGGTGTTCGCGAACGCGACGACCCGAGACCCTTCCGGCAGTTCGCACAGCACGTCGTACATCTTTTTATCCTTCTCGTCGTCGGTGGCGTGCACGAAACGCTGCGACACCGCCTTGTTCGCGGCGAGCTCCGCGCCGTCGCCGCCGTCGCCCTCGCCGAGGAAAATCTTCACCGCGCCCGTCGCCTCCCCGACGTCGTCGCCTTTAACGCCGACGTTCCCTCCTCCGACGGAAGAGTCGGTTCCCTCCGCGAGGTAGGACGCGGCCATCTTGCGGACGGCCTTGGGCCACGTCGCCGTGAACAGCAGCGTCTGGCGGCCGCTCTGGGAGGAGGGCAGCTCGCCGAAGATCTCCTTCAGCTGCGGCTCGAAGCCCATCTCCAGCATGCGGTCCGCCTCGTCGAGCACGATGAACTCGCATCGCCCGAGGTTCAGGGACCCCTGCTTCATGAGGTCGCACAGCCTACCCGGCGTGGCGACCACGACGGTGCCGGTCGCGGCGCCCCGCTTCCTCCGGCCGTGCGCGGCCACGAGCTCCTCCTTCTGCTTGTGCATCGGGGCGCCGCCGTAGACGGCCACCGCGCCCGCGCGCGTCGCCGCGCCGAACTTGTCGGCCTCGGCGTGGATCTGCAGCGCGAGCTCGCGCGTGGGCGCGAGCACCAGCGCGTCGGGCTCGGGGACGGACGATGCCGGGGTGGACGATTCGTCGGCGGGCGTCGCCGCGCGGGCCTCCATGCGGTGGAGGATGGGGAGGAGAAACGCGAGCGTTTTCCCGCTGCCCGTCTTGGCGACGGCGATGGCGTCTCTGCCCGCGCACGCCACCGGCCACGCGTGCTGCTGGATCTTCGAGGGCGCGGTGAAGCCCTTGGCGATGAGAAGCGCCTTGACCGCGGCGGAGAAGGGTGCCGCGTCGAAGGTCTCGAAGGTCACGCCGGCGGCCGGAACGTCGGCGGCGGCAGCATCTTGCTTGTCGGCGGCGGCTGCTGCAGCCGCCTTGGCAGCCTTCTTGGCGGCCTTGCGCGCTGCCTTGTCGGGGTCCTCCTCGCGCTCGCGCTTCCTATCCTTCTTCTCCTTCTTCTCTTTCTTCTCCTTACCCATCCTGCTATGACGTGAGGCGGGGCGCCGGTGGCGACTGCGAGGTGCCAACGGAGAAGAAAACGCGTATCCTGAGACGCTTGAGGCTGGGACAAGATTTTCGGTGTATGGCTCCGTGGTTGGTGTGTATTTCACGAACGACGTCTGTCTATCGTCTCGATAATCGACGGCTGCGCCTCGTTCCCGTCACGCCAACGACTTGGTCATGATCTCGAACATGTTGGGCGACGGCTCCGCTTTCAGGATCCGGTCAATCTCCCCCTTCATCAGCGCCTGGCGCGGCGCGTCGTAGAGGCGCCACTCCGTGAACGGCTTGGCCAGCCTGGACGCGGCTATGGCGTTGGTCTTGTCCATCGCCAGCAGGCAATCGGCCAGGAAGACGTACCCGCTGCCGTCGGCGGCGTGGAACCCCGGGGTGTTCCCGCGCGCGAATCCCCCGACGAGCGAGTAGAACTTGTTGGGGATCTTGTGCGAGTACACGGACTCGTCCGCCATCGTCGCCTTGACCTCCTCCAGCGGCGACGCCCCGTACCCGGAGTTACCGGCGACGAGGGAGAGGTAGGTGCATATGACGTTGTTGTCGTCGCGCCACTTCTGCTTGAACGCGTCGAACGCGGCGTCGCGTGCCGCCTTGGCGGTGGGATGCCTGTTGAGCGCGCCCAGGGCGGCGACAGTCTCCGTCATGTTGCGCGCGGCGGCGGCGGCGGCGGCGAGCTCGGAAGCCTCTTCCCCGCCGTGGCCCGCGGCGCCCATGAGCGCCATGCAGTATCCCATCAGCGACCTGCGCGCCGTCTGCGTCTCGTCCACGAGGTACTCGCCTAACGCGGCCGCCTCCGCCTTGCACGTCGCGTAGCACGCCTCGATCTCGTCCGAGCACGCGAGGGCGAACCGCTTCGAAAACTGCTTCACGACTTTGTGCACGGCGAGCGGGTCGACGGGCTTGAGCTCCTGGACGAGGGATCCCACCCCGGGGAAGGACAGCGCCTCCTCGACCCACGCGCGGTCCACGACGTCGGAGGCGGCGTCCCGGAAGATCCCCTTGCACGCGTCCACAAACTTACCCCAAGCCGCGTCGGCGGTGACGGCTTCGGCGGCGTCGTCGTCCGACGCCAGCTCGGTTTTTCCTTCGTGCCACGTGGACCTGATGGCGCGGCACATGATCTCCCGCGCCATCTTCTGCGCCGCCTCCCACCGGTTGAACGGATCGGAGTCGTGCGCCAGCTGGAACAGCAGCTCATCCGCGGTGAGCGCGGGCGTCACGGCGAGTTTCACGGGCGCGCTGAACCCCCGCAGGACGCTCGGCACGGGCTCGGACTCGACGCCGGCGAAGGTGAACGTGGCGGACATGTCGTTCAAACGAAGGACGACGGAGCCGGCGTCACCCGGGACCGGGACGCAGGTGGACGTGGACCCCGCGGAGGTCACGGAAACGTTACCAGAGACGTCCAGATCTTTTCCAGTCTTCGCGTCGACCAACCCGACCTTCACCGGGATGAGCTGCGCCACCTTGGGCCGGTCCCCGCCGTTGTCGGGGGTCTTGGGCAGGACCTGGGTCAGGGTGAGCGAGTACGTCTTGGCCCCCGCGTCGTACGCGCGCTCGCAGGTTACGGTCGGGGTCCCCGCCTGGGAGTACCAGTTCTTCAACTTGCCGATGTCGCACCCGGGGTTGGCGTCCGACATCGCCTGGAAAAAGTCGTCGGTGGTCACAGCCTGACCGTCGTGCCTCTCGAAGTAGAGGTCGGTGCCCTTCCTGAACCCCTCCTCGCCCAGGAGGGTGTGATACATTCGGATCACCTCGGCTCCCTTCTCGTAAACCGTCAGGGTGTAAAAGTTATCAATCTTCATGTAAGACGCCGGCCTCACGGGGTGCGCCATCGGGGAGGCGTCCTCCGCGAACTGCGCGTCCCTCAGGTACCGCACGTCACCGATGCGCTTCACGCTCCTGCTACCCATGTCGCTGCTGAACTCCTGGTCCCTGAACACGGTCAGGCCCTCCTTCAAGGACAGCTGGAACCAGTCGCGGCAGGTGACGCGGTTGCCGGTCCAGTTGTGAAAGTACTCGTGACCGATGACGCCCTCGATGCGCGCGAACGCGGCGTCCGTCGCGCTGTCCGCCGTCGCCAGCACCAGCCTGCTGTTGAACAGATTCAGCGACTTGTTCTCCATCGCGCCCATGTTAAAGTCGTCAACGGCGACGATGTTGAACAGGTCCAGGTCGTACTCCAGTCCGAACCTCTCCTCGTCCCACTTCATCGCGCGCTTCAGCGACTCCATCGCGAAATCGCACCGGCCGATGTTCTTCTGCTCGGCGTAGATCCTCAGGTCCACCGTCTTACCCGTGCAGGTGGTGAACGCGGACTCGACGACGGCGAGATCGCCGGCGACCAGAGCGAAAAGGTAGCAGGGTTTGCGCCAGGGGTCGACCCACACCGCCATGTGCCGCCCGCCCGCGAGGTCGCACGAGCCCACGAGGTTGCCGTTTGAAAGGAGCACCGGATACTTGGTCTTGTCCGCGCGGATCTTGGTGGTGAACACGGACATGACGTCGGGCCTGTCGGGGTAGTAGGTGATAAGGCGGAAGCCCTCCGCCTCGCACTGCGTGCAAAAGTTGCCCGATGACTTGTAGAGGCCGGAGAGCTCGAGGTTGTCCTGGGGCTTAAACTTGGTGACGACGCCGAGGGTGAACTTCGCGCCGTCGGCGGGTAGGGCTGCGGGGTCGACGACGAGCCGCGTGTCCTCCGCGTTCGGGTTGAACGCGCACAGCCGCGACGGCACTGGCTTGTCGTCGATGTATATCGCGAGGAGCTCCATGAACGACTGACGTCCGTCGAGGACCAAGGGCGCGCCGATGGACGACGGCTTGGCGCGCATCACGGATGTGGCGGTGACCACGGTGAACTCCTCCTCGAGGTCAAACTCGAGCGTGACCTGTTGTCTCACGGGGCGTGGCGGGCGCGAGGGGTCAGATCCGGGTGGCGGGATCAGATTGGAAAAAGGGCGGGGAACGATCCATCGGACGTCGCGTCGTCTCGGATCCTCGGTCCGCGGGTGGTGAAATCGGGGACGCACGTTCTCGACGTCGTACGGATACGCGGCATAGTCCTTGAGGTGGATCTCCGTCACCTCGCTGGAGGCCATCTTATCAGATGCGTGCGAGTCTCTCGCGCGCTCCGGTGTGTCTCTGCTGCACCGACGAGTCGTGTCAGAAAAGTGACGTCTGGTATCAAAGATGAACGCGTCTCCATCACAACGAGCGGGGGAAGGAGACATGGCCGAGTGTAGACTCGCCACCGACGTGTTCCCGTTCTGCGGCGTCAATCTCCGCATCGTTCGTCGCGATATATCCGGCGACGGAGGCGACGCAGAGGACGCCAGCACCGGGGCGGCATCGAACCAATCCGCGGACGACGACGACGACTGGATGGATCCGAACTTTTTCGACGAGGGATACAGCGTCGCCGCGACGACGGGGTTCTGCCGCGTGTGGGAGGGAGCCGAGGTGCTCACGCGCCTGTTGGAGGAGGGATGCGACGGCGACGATGATTCCGACGCATCCACGCCGTCGTTGAGGAGCAGGGTGGCCGGTAAGCGGGTTCTGGAGCTGGGTTCGGGGGTTGGACTGTGCGGCATAGCGGCGGCGTCGGCCGGGGCGCACGTCATGTGCACCGACCTCGAGGCCGTCGTCGAGGGCGTACTCTACCGCAACATCGGCGAGAACACGTCAACGGATGATGGCGAAGTCCAGGCCGCGTCCTCATCCCGACCGTGGAGCGCGGGCGAGCGCATCAAGGGCGGTAACGGCGGCACGTGCGTCGCGCAGGTGCTCGACTGGACAAAATCCATCGACGACGCGATGGTGGCGCAAGGACGGCTGTGTCGGAGGAGGCGCGTGCTGTCGAGGGAGGACACCGGCGGCGCGAGATGGCCGTGCATCGGAGACGGCACCGCCGCGGACGACGACGACGTCGTCGCATCGTGCGTGAACGACCCGCGGGACTGCGAGCTTGTCATGGCGGCGGAGTGCCTCTGGTTACGCGAACTCGTGGACCCCTTCTGCAACACGGTGACGTCGCTGATGCGTGCGGCGCGGGAGCGAAACGGGATCGAGCTGCCGTGCGTGCTATCGTTCAGGGACCGGTCGTCCAAGGACGGCGGAGGTCACGCGGAGGTCACAGACGACGTGTCGCCCGGTGACGCGTCGGCGGCGGCTTTGTCATCTTCATCTCGCGGCGGCGGGGCGTTTGTCCCGGTGAGGGACGTCGTCGCCGCCTTCGCCGAGCGGGGATGCGGGTGGAGGACCGTCCGCGTCTCGCCGTCGACGGAGGACGCAGGGTACCACGTGCACGTCTTCGAGATAACCCCGCCGCCGCCTCGTTGAGTAGTCGCGCCGGGTATTGTCGCGATGAACCGTCGGCGCTATTCTATTCATCATCCGGCTTCCCCACGAACAGATCCCTCAGCACGTCGACGCTCATCATCCCCCTCGCGCTGTCCACGTTGATGTCGCCGAGCGCCTCCCTCTGCTTGAACCGTCTCAGCAGCTGGTTCCGTTCCTCCTTCTGCCTCGCGCGCTCTCGCCGCATGCGAGCCTCGTACTCCTCCTTGGTCTCCTCCCTGTCCTCCGGGGGCGCCTCCGGAAGGTGCTTGAGCTTCTCCAAGTCACCCGCCGCCTCCGCCGCCCGTCGTTCCCTCATCTTCTCGATCTGTTTCGCCTGTTCCACCTTCTGGAGGTAGAAATCGCGCTCCTTCTTCGCGACGCTGAGCTCCAGCTGCATGCGCTGCTCGCGCAGCGCCTTCTGGTACTCAATCTCCTCCGTGAGGTTGTCCCACTTGAACTTCGGGAGGTACTTCATGTTCCACAGGTCGGAGAAGTGCGCGCCACGCCTCCTGCCGCCCACCTGCGTTCCGTTGAGCATCGCCGCGCACGCCTTGGCCTTCTTCTTGTCCCTGAACTCCACCCACCCCTCCACGAAGTTTTTACCCGTGTTCCCCTTGAACTTTTTGCGCCGCGCGCGAATCTCGGGATCCTCGGGCATGAGGTACATCCTGTCCAGGTCGCCGTACGGGGTCAACAGCTGCCTGAGCTTCTGAGGTTTCATGAAGGGCGGGATCGATCCGAGGTACACGACCCCCCGCTTGGCCTGGTCCGCGCGCGCCTTCTTCAGCGCCTTCTCGCTGAGCACCTTCTTGCCCCCGGGGCGGGCGTCGTCGTTGAACTCGAAGAGCTCGGGTTCGGCGGGGTCCATCGCGCCGCCGGCGTCGTCGCCGGCGTCGTCGCCGTCGATGTCAAAGTCCGAATCGTACGCAGCCTTCACCTCATCCGGGGTCGGCTCCCTGTCCGCGCGCTTCTCGTCCTCGTTCCCGTCCTCGTCGCCGTCCTCGTCGCTGTCGCCGCCCTCGTCGCCGCCCTCGTCGTCGCTCACGTCGTCGTCGTCGTCGCTCATGTCGTCCTCGTGGTCGAGCACCGCCGCCTCGTCGAAGTCGTCGTCCTCGTCGGCGGGATCTTCGTCCAGGTCGGAATCCAACTCGACGTCTAACGACGGGAGCTTGGCGAACCTCTCGTCCACCGGCTCCGACCCGCCGTCGCCGTCTTCCATCGCCTTCTTCGATTTCCCCGATTTCCCTTTTCCCTTCGCCGCCGCCGTGGACGGCGCGGGCGCGCGTTCGTCATCCGGGGTGCCGCCGATGGACTTGCGCTTCTTGCCCTTGACCTTGGGTTTAGCGCCAGACATCGTGGACGGATACCCGCGGGGTGTGGGGGCTCGAATTAGCGCCAGGACCCGCGCGCTTCTTCGACTGGGCGGCGGGGCGCGATGCTCCGCCCGGAACCACGACTTCCGATGCCGCGTTGTGAACTTCGGGGCAAATTCAAGGACTCTATCCACAACGGAACGACGCCGTCCGAACTCCGCCATGAGCGACGCACCGCCGAGCGAGCCGCGCGACACCCCCAAGGGTGCCGTCGTCGTCGTCGGCTCCGCCAACGTCGACCTCGTCATGAACCCGCGCGATCTTCCCTCCCCCGGCGTGACCGTGCTGGCGCCATCCTACAAACTGCTCCCGGGTGGCAAAGGGGCCAATCAGGCGTACGCGTGCGCCAAGCTCGGGTGCGAATCCGTCAGGTTCATCGGCGCCACGGGCGACGATGACTTCTCAAAGCTCGTCCTCGGTAACCTCGAGGCCGCGGGCGTGGACGTGACCGGCGTGGCCAAGCGCGCGGACCTTCCCACCGCGTGCGCCAGCGTGGTGGTCGACGCCCAGGGCGAGAATCAGATCTGCGTCGGGTCCGGAGCCAACGCCGCCGTCGCCGCGGATCAACTGGACGGTCGCATCGCCCGCGGATACGTGCTCCTGATGCAGATGGAGGTACCCACGCCAACGCTGGAGGCGTGCGTCGCCAAGGCCAAGGCGTGCGGCGCCGCCGTCGCCGTCAACGTCGCCCCATCCGCGAACGCGTCCGCCATCGGCGTCGACGTCTACCGCGCCGTCGACTTCCTCATCGTCAACCAGCACGAGCTGGAGGACGTGTGCGACTCGGTCAGGGGGCACTTCGGTCAGGGCGAACCTCTGTCGAGCGCGTCGAGCGCGGACCTCGCCGTCTTCGTGGCGCGCACCACGGAGACGATCGTCGTGGTCACCTTGGGCGCCGCGGGCGCAAAGCTCTTCCTCCCGAGACGGCCAGCGGGCGCGCCCGCGCGGGTCCCCCACCGCGCGGACGCGCAGAAAGAGACGGACGTCATCGCGGTGGATGCCGCGCCTCTGCGGGATGGGGAGGCGATCGTGGACACGGTGGGCGCCGGGGACGCGTTCGTCGGGGCGTTCGTCGCGCGCGTGGCTCGAGGGGATTCGTTGATTCGATGCGCCGCCATCGCCGCCGCGGCGGGGACGATGGCGTGCACGCGGGAGGGGGCGCAGGGCGGGACGCACGGGGCGGCGGACGTCGAGGAGCGGAGTCGAAGCGTCGGGATGAGCGCGGACTGGGGGAAGGAGAGCGAGCCGGCGTTCGAGCACCTGCAGGCACCGGCGGTGGACTGGATATGACGACGAATGTGAATGTGCTTCGAAACCAGCCAGAAAAAGCGCTTTCACCTGTTTTATCCGATCGCAAAACCTATCCCCGGAGGCCTCGGCCGGCGCACACGAACAGGCGCGTCGACCCCGAGTCGCCGGAGTCGCGCATCGTCGTCCACGTCGTGATGCTCTCCCGCGCCTCCCACGCGCTCCGTCGCGCGGTCGCCTTCGGTGGCGCCGTCGCGCCCGCCGCACATTCTCACACCGCCCGGCGGCTGCTCGCGACGCAGGCTGCCGCGAAGGCAATGGGCGTCGTGCGCCACGACTGGACCAACGAGGAGGTTGAGGCGCTGTACAACCGCCCTCTGCTCGACCTGGTGTACGACGCGGCGTCCGTGCACCGCGCGAACCACGACCCGAGGCAGGTCCAGCAGTGCACGCTGCTCTCTATCAAGACCGGCGGGTGCCCCGAGACGTGCAACTACTGCGCGCAGTCCTCGTCGTGGAAGGAGGACACGGGACTCAAAGCCGAGAAGCTCTTGGGCGCCGACGACGTGTTGGCCGCGGCGAGACGCGCGAAGGAGGCGGGATCCACCAGGTTCTGCATGGGCACCGCGTGGCGCGGGCCGAGCCAGGTGGGCAAAGGCCAATTTGAGCGCGTCCTCGGGATGGTGAGCGAGGTTCGAGACATGGGGATGGAGGTGTGCGCCACGCTGGGGATGCTCAACCACGAACAGGCGCGGCAGCTGCGCGAGGCGGGGCTCACCGCGTACAACCACAACGTGGACACCTCCCCGGAGTTCTACCCCAAGGTTACCACCTCGCGCAACTACGAAGATCGTCTCAACACCATCGCCGCCGTGAGGGAGGCGGGCATCAGCGTGTGCTGCGGAGGGATCCTGGGTCTCGGCGAGGAGGAGAAGGACCGCGCCAGCATGCTCCGCGTCCTGGCGAACCTCCCGGAGCACCCCGAGAGCGTCCCGATCAACGCCTTGGTCCCCGTGAAGGGAACCCCGCTCGAGAAGCTGGAGCCGCCGTCTGGCTTGGAGATGGTGCGCGCCATCGCGGTGGCCAGGATCGTGATGCCCAGGACGGTGGTGAGGCTCAGCGCCGGGCGCATCAACATGTCCGCCGCCGACCAGGCCCTGGCGTTCCTCGCGGGCGCGAACAGCGTGTTCACCGGAGATAAGCTGCTGACCACGCCAAACAACGAGTCCAACGAGGATAGCAAGATGTTCGAGGAGCTGGGCCTGGTGGGACGGCCCGCGTTCGTCCCGTACATGAGCGGCGGGGCGAGCTCGGACGGGAGCGAGTGGGGCGAGAACGCTCATAAGGTGGCGCCCTCGATCAGGGAGGGCGCCGAGCGCGCGCAGAAGGAGATGACCGCGTGACGATGACCCAACACCAACACTCGGCGGATATTAATAAAATGTACCCTTCACCTTCGTATTTCCAAGCTCTAGTAGAGAATAGGGACTACTCCTCTCCCTTGTACTTGCGAACGAGGCTGAACTCGGGGCACTCGTCGGGTTCCACCTCACCCGCGCGCACGTACGCGTTCGTGCTGTACGCGGTGTGCTGCCAGTGCTCCGCGAGCACGCCGTGCATCACCATGTGGCACACGAAAGCCTCGGCTCCGTCTTTGTCCAGGAGCCCAATCGCGCGCTGCCACGCGCCCAGCGGCACCTTACCGACCACCCCGCCGCTCCCCGCGTCCCTCAGCTCGTCCCTCGCCTCGGACTTGGCGTGCTTGATCCACTCGCTCGCGAGCTGCAACATCGTCACGGGCTTGTCCGGGGCCTTCTCCGCCAGCCGCATGAAGCACTCCGCTACCGACCCCGCGGTTTCCCTCGTCCTTGCCAGATCCTTCGAAGCCAGATCCCCGAGCTGCGTGGGGAAAAACCCCGCGCCTTTAGGCGGCTCGCACACGTCGCACACGCACGCGCCGTCGACGCGCGGGTCGTACGTCTCCCCAAAGTGCGCCGCGAGCGACGCCCTTCGGCACCCCGTGCTCGTCAGCCATCGACAGGAGCGATACAGGTTACCCAAATTTTCCGACCCGGCGTCGAACGCCACCATGGACGACTGCCTCGGAACGTCCGCGGGGCGCCACATCACGACGCACCTCGCGCGTTTGCCGTCCCGTCCCGCGCGACCGCTCTCCTGGTAGTACGACTCCACGCTCTTCGACACGGTGTGATGCACGACCAGGCGAACGTCGGGCTTGTTGACGCCCATGCCGAACGCGACGGTGGCGCACATCACCCGAGCGTCCCCCCGGCTCCACCGAGCGTGCACCGCCCGACGCGACTCCTCGGTGTACCCGGCGTGGTACGGGAGGGACGTTATGCCGCCGTTGGTCAAAACCTCGGCGCACTGCTCCGTCTCCCGTTGGCTGAAGCAGTAGACGATGGCGGAGCCGCAGTTTGGCTTCGGCTTCGCATCCGGTCCCATCGCGCCGAGCACGAGGGAGCAGAGTAGGTCATCCGACTCCTTCTTCGCGCTCGGTTTGAGCACAACCTCGTAACGCAGGTTGGGGCGCTGGACGGAGGTCCTGAACTTGGCGCACCCGCGGATCTGCAGCACGTCCACGACGTCGCGCTGAACCCTGTGCGTCGCCGTCGCCGTGCACGCCAGCACGGGCACGTTTGGAAATTGAGTCTTGAAAATACCCAGCTTCCGGTAATCCGGCCGGAACTCGTGACCCCACGCGCTCACGCAGTGCGCCTCGTCGAGCACCACCCTGGCGAGGCGACCGGCCCTATGCGCCTTCTCCAGCTTGGTGATGAGCCGCTTGCTCTTCGCCACCTTCTCGGGCGTCACGTACAGCAGGCACAGCCGTGGGGGCGGGCTCGGGTTTCGAGTTTCTTTCGCGGGTTCGTTCGTCGCCGTCGTCCCGGCTTCATCCTCCTCCCCGTCGCGCGTTCGCCTCTTCCTCCCGGACGCCGCCTGGCCTCCTCCTCCAACCCCTCCTCCAACGCCCGGGTCGTCCAGCAGTCGCAGCGTCTCGTTCTGTTCCTCCGAAGACGTCGCCGCGGTGAGCGCTCGAGCGGCGACGCCGATGGCGTTCATCTGCTCCACCTGGTCCTCGATGAGGGACAGGAGCGGGGAGACGACGAGCGTGAGTTTCGGGGCGTCGATGATGGCCGGGAGCTGGTAGGTCAGCGACTTGCCCCCGCCCGCGGGCATGACCACGAAGACGTCGCGGCCGCTCAGCGTGGCGTTGATGACGCCCCTTTGCGCGGGTCGAAAGCCGGTCGTGATGCGGAAGACGTCCGCGAGTATCGAGTCGACCTTCGCGTCCCATTGGGGATGGGGCGCGGACCATCGGTCGGCGATGGCGTCGGCGTGTGCATCCGCACGTGCGCCCGCGCGTTCCTCGCGGCGCTTGACGAGCGCATCCAGCTCGGCAGTGGCGGCACGGCGTCGACGCTCCAGCGCCCGGATCTCGGATTCGCACTCTTCCAGGTCCTCGCGGCATCTCGCGATGGCGACGTCCAGGGATTCGTCGTCCATGTCGTCGTTGCTCATACCGCGGCGATCGACCGCATCATCAACGCCACCGGCGGGGTCGTCGGTGAGGTCGATGGGCGCTTCCATCGCGCGCACCGAATTGACGCGTTGCAGAAACCCCCCAACCCTTCCAAGAAAATATTGGACTTGTGTACTTTTACAACAGTGGCAAGCAAATGCAGGCAATACAGAGCATCGCGACCCTCTCGTCGTCGCGACGTGAAATCAAATACAGTGTCTCCCTCCAATCCGAGGCACGACGACCTCACCGCCGCCGTCATAACCTCGGCTGGTTGAGCCTCGCCTCGAACTCCTGCAGAGCGACGTCCTGCTCGGTTTTAACAAAGAGCTTGCCGACGCCGCGTATGATGTTGGACACAAAGTTTGGCCGCTGCATGTTGGCGAACACCGCGTGGTTCTCCACGTCCGCGTGCACGCCGTACTTGAGGAAGAACGGAGTCATCCGCTGATACACCTCCGGGTTTATCTGCGCCACGTTCCTGTGTCCCCTGATGCCCAGCGCGTCCACGAACGTCGTGTGAAAGCAGTAGTGGACGTCGCCCGTCAGCGCGGACCTGGTGTCCCACGGATCCTCTCGCACGAGGTGCTTGGACACCTGGTACTGGGTGATCCTCGGCCGGAGCTCGTCGTAGTCGAGCTGCGTCGTGAAGTGGTGCGTCCGGCGCATCAGCTGCTGGTGGTCGCGGATCAGCGCATCCGCGGTGGACTCGTCCATGGCGGGCACCCTCAGGATGACGTTGGTCGCCCTGTCGCCCTTACGCGCGGTGCACGCGGGGGCGTCGTCGACGTAGTTGGCGACGATGCGACCGCCGCGGTCGAAGAACCTGCCGTGCTCTCTCATCATGTCCTGCGTTTCATCGGTGGGCGGTGCGGAAGGTACGTCAGGCGGCGGCGGCGGCGTGAGGGGAAGAAACGCGAGAATCGACGAGAAAAAACGCAAAAAGAAAAAGGGCGCCGGTTCGCGGGTTTTTCGGGCGACAATTGGCTCGCACCATAAGGAGCTCGTGGTCGCCCCACCCCTCGGAGCTCATCCGGAAGTGCTGATCCACGCCGAACCGCGAAACAAACTTCAAGTTGAACACGTAAACCACGTTGCCGGTGGCATTTCCGTCTGCAAGGCGCGTGTGGGGGGCGGGAGTCGGGTCAGGACTGGGCTCTCCGACACGAGATATTTCTGACGTGGTGCTGACACGATGACGCGGGGGATGGAAATTGAACAATTCGGTGTCGGGGGCGCGGGTCGGGTGGGCTGTCACGCACCACTGCGCGGGTCCAAGGCGTCGACCACCTCCGGTCCCTTCGTGACGTAGTATTCGAGCAGCCGCGGGTGCCCGAAGTCGTCCTCGTCCCCCTCCGGCCCCACGACGTGCGTCGAGTTGACCCATCGCTCGTGGCTTCGCACGACCCTGTCCGCGTCGGCTTCGCGTGTTTTCGGAACCACCATGACGTTGGTGAAGCCGTGCTTGTTCTTCTGGTTGAACCCGCCGTGGGGCGGGGGCACCAATGAGACGGCGGAGATGCGCATCGGTGCGCGATGTCGACACCCGCGCGCGACCCCGTGAAGGGGCGCGCGCGCGGTGATCGGTTGAAGGCACGCCGCGTGCATCGAAAAGTGAAATTTACGGGAGCACTTTCCCGAGGAATCCGCCAGATGTGGGAGATCCCGAGTGGATCCTTCTGAGTCACCTCCCGTTTCCTGACTTGGTTCGCATAGGACTTCGGCCTTTTTTAACCCACAACTCGTAGATTCGGTCCGATTCTGTACAGACAATCAGTCACAGCGCGAGGAGTTCGAAATGGGTGACGATAAAATCCGATCGCCACCCCTTCGCTCGGCTGTTTCCACCCGTTTTTGGAGGTCCATCCAACACGAGGCCGGCACTGTTCGGCGTCACTCCAAGAGAACATGTCGGGAGTGTTAAAGGTGGTCCGCGCCACGGGCCTTCTCAGGGCGGTGTCCCACGCCCCGGGCACGCAGGTGAGCCTCACTCACCCGTCCACTCGACCCCGCGCGTCGACCCGATCACGCACGCCTATCCTCGCGTGACTGCCCTTCATACGCGACCCGCATCCTGACCCGCCACGCCCCCGCTTACTTCACCGCAGGTCGGAGGCATTCGCAACCTGCACATCACCGCCGCTTCCAGGGCAGGCATGGGCACGCCAGTTCCCGCGCACGAGGTCCCAACCGCTGAGGTGCGCCCCTCGCCAACCCGCGTCCCACCCCGCAAAACAAACCCTAGGCGCCCCAGTCTCGTTTGCGAACATCCAACTCACCTCCGCCCCTCCCCTCGTCATCTCCACAGCTGCCGGAGGAGAGCGAGCTCACCTGGGACTGCGGCGACGCATACCCCGAGCCCGCGTTGGACGTAGTACCCCCGCACATCGTCAAACCCGCGGAGGCGGCGGCGTATCTCTTCGGCGGGCTGGGCGTGTTCTACTCAATCTACAGCCTCGCCAAGGTAATCGACAAGCCGTCCACGCAGCCGTTCGCGGACAAGCAGTTCCCGTTCGATAACCTCAAGACGGAGCTCGGAAAGTGAACGTCGTCCGTCCATCGCGGGGGTGGGTGTAAACTTTTAGCCTAACGTTGTATCTCTATGATATTCCTTCACACGACCAACCAACTTGAAGTCTTCGCGTCAACTCTCGTCGTCGGAATCCTCCGACGGACCGTCGTAAGGGATCGGGATGGGCTTCCTGTTCTTGACGTTCTCCTTGAACGCCGCGGTGGCCTCCTCCCAAATCTTCTGACTCTCCGCCGCCTTCCCCTCCTTCCGACACTTCAGCGCGGCCGTGTCGATCTCCTTCCCGCTGCGCAGCGCCCTGCGCCACCAGTGCGTCATGGCGCCCAGCCCTTTCTTCCGAAACGTCACTCGAACCACTCGACGCCCCCCCAGCGACTCCGGCTCCCAGTCGCACACCTCCCACTCGCCGTACACGCGCGGCACGTCGAACCCGTCCGCCGATCGCTCCAGCTCCTCGTCGTCCCGGGGTTCCGGGTCGATCCTGTGCGCGATGTCGTCGTCCACGAGCATCGTCGCCGACCTCGACGCGTGGTTGGCGAGGACGACTTTCACGCGATCCTCGGTGCACTCGACGACGACGTCCTTAGCCTTGGTACCCGGGGGGACGACGACGCTCAGGACGCACTCGTCGTGCTCCTGGCTCCACATGTACCCCGCCCGCTGCTGAGACTTGGCGTCGGAACCGTCGTCAGACTCGGCGGCGGCGTTCTTCTCGGACGACTCGATTGCGTTCTCGGCTGCGCCGTTTCTGGTGAACGCCTCGGTGCGCACGGCGAGCCTGTCCATGTCCGCCATCAACTGGGCCTCCGCCACGTCCGGGGGCGGGTACGACGGTGGAGGCATATCGCCGATGTACTTGCCGGGTTGGCGCACCAGCGGGGGCAGTTCCTTCCACGTGCCGTCGGGATTGCGAAGGGTGTCCTCGAACTCCGCTCGCCTCGCCGCGTCCATCTGCGCGTGGTACTCGTCCTCGTAGTAGTCGTTGATGTCGTCGTCGGACGAGATGTCGCCCGCCAGGGCGTCGAACTTGGCGTACGATGCGTCCAGGGCGTTGCGCACCGGCGCTTTGTCGGACGCTTTCGCCGCCCGGACCGGCTCGTTCGTCGGTCGCGGCGCATCCACCCTGACGTCGACGACGTCGCCGCGCCCGCCGCCGAAGGTGACCGTCGACGGGCCCTCGAGGCGCGTGACCTGCGGCCGGCCGCGGGTCCTGGGCTCGTCGTCGTCGGAGCCGAGGTCGAGTTTGTCCCACTTGTCGTAGTTGACCATGTCGAGACGCGCGGGAACCGGGGACGTCGTCCGGGAGTGGCGGGGCACGCGCGTCGGCGGAAACTAACGTCGGGAAGCACCGTCGGGGGGTGCCACAGTCTGACAGTCGGCTGGTCAGGGATGGATGGAATTTTTCTGCCAGCTTGTCAAGCAAAGTCTCGTGACACGAACTCAATCTGGGTACAGCCGCGCGTCGACCCGAAATTCGCCACATTCGCGGCGGCCAGGTCGCTCGGACGGGATCGAAAGCACGCCGCGCGAAGGGCCCGCGCTTCGAACCCGGCGGCGGCGACGAACGAAGTCAGCCTCGGCAAAGCCCCCCGCGCCCGGACGTTCGTCGTCAGCGTGGAAAAAAAACCAAAGGGCACCCGGTCTTTTCAAGGGGGAGTACTTCGTGAAGGGGTTGGAACGTCGGTGAGATGGGCGACCTCGGCGGCGGCCTCGCCATCCGCGAGAAGGCAATCGCGCTCGTCAAGGACGCGGTGGATAAGGACAAGTCCGCGGATTACCCCGCCGCGTTCAAGCTGTACATGAGCGCCCTGGACCACTTCACCATCTACCTCAAGTACGAGAAGAACCCGATGATGCAGCAGACGGTCAGGGCTAAGTTCATGGAGTACCTGGAGCGCGCGGAGGAGCTCAAGAAGCTCATCGACAGCGACGCCGCGACGTCGCGGGCGAACCCGGTGAATTCCCCGGACAGCGCGTTGCGCGCCAAACCCGGCGGCAAGGGCGGCGCGAACGGCAAGGGAGACGACGACGGCGAGAGCGCCAAGATGAAGTCTCAGCTCGGGGGTGCCATCGTGACGGAAAAACCCGACGTGAAGTGGGACGACGTCGCGGGCTTGGAGCAGGCCAAGGCGGCGTTGAAGGAGGCCGTGATCATGCCGGTGAAGTTCCCGCAGTTCTTCACGGGCAAGAGAAAGGCGTGGAGCGGGTTCTTGCTTTACGGTCCGCCGGGGACGGGCAAGTCGTACCTGGCCAAGGCTGTGGCGACGGAGGCGGATTCCACTTTTTTCTCAATCAGCTCGTCGGATCTGGTGAGCAAGTGGATGGGCGAGAGCGAGAAGCTGGTGAACAACCTGTTCACGCTGGCGAGGGAACGCGCGCCCTCGATTATCTTCATCGACGAGATCGACGCCCTCTGCGGCGCGCGCGGCGAGGGCGGCGAGAGCGAGGCGTCCAGGCGCATCAAGACGGAGATCCTCGTTCAGATGCAGGGCGTGGGCGCGAGCGACAGCGGCCGCGTGCTGGTGCTGGCCGCGACGAACACGCCGTACCAGCTGGACCAGGCGGTCCGACGCAGGTTCGACAAGCGCATCTACATCCCGCTCCCCGACGACGCCGCCAGGGCTCACATGTTCAAGGTGCACCTGGGCGACACCCCGCACGATTTGGTCCAGGCGGATTTCGACCAGCTGGGCGCCCAGGCGGAGGGGTTCAGCGGGAGCGACATCGACCACGTCGTCAAGGACGTGCTGTACGAGCCGGTGCGTAAGACACAGGAGGCGACACACTTCAAGACGGTGCCCCAGCCCGACGGCACCGAGCATTACGTGCCGTGCTCACCGGGGGATCCAGCGGCGTGGCCGTGCACGCTAGAGACGCTCGCCGATAAAGGGTACGCGTCGCAGGTGCACCCGCCGAAGATCACGAAGAACGATTTCGTCAAGGTGCTGCTCAAGGCGAGGCCGACGGTGGCGAATGCGGACCTGGAGGTGCACGAGAGGTTCACGGCGGAGTTTGGCGAGGAGGGGTGATGAGCGAGAGGGGCGGGGAGGGGCGACGAGCTCAGGAAAAAATTATGTGATGACGAGCAAACAAATCGGGAAAAGAGGTCGAGCCCGCACAGCCTGGCTGTGACCGTACCAGGTGGTGCTATCTGGCCGACGCGGGGCCATTGCCACGGTCGCGCGCCAAGGGGTCGGTGACTGCTGAAGCGCACGTAGCTCGAGCAAGGTTAGTCGCGCGCGTCCCATCGACCCCGAACTTAAACCCGCGCCCATCTCTCGCCCCACGCGTCTCTCGCGCGACCCCCTCCCGGCCCGTTCAAGAGTCCCGGGGAAACCCTACGGCCTCTGCGCGGACACCCCTCACGGCCCCAACCCCTCGTGATCGCACCCGCCGAGCACAGCCTGAACCCCCCGCCCCGCTCCCGCTCCACCACCAGGTCCTCCTAGGGTCACAGGCAAGCCGCGCGGAGCACACGAGAGAGCTCGCCGCGCTCGATACAGGCACAGCCGCGGAGAGAAGAGCAGAGCAGGAGAGATGGGCGCGCCAGCGGGATTCGACACCTCGAAGGTTTGGTCCCCCGCGGGTGGATGGTTCGCAGACCCCAAGCACTGGAAGCGGAACACGGCCGTGGGGTTCGGGGTCCTGGCCGTCGCCTCCGCGATGATCTTCAACTACAGCCGCAAGCTGGAGCAGCGACCGCTGGCGCCCACGAGGCGGATCCCGTCGCAGGCGTGGTGCAAAAATTTCCCCGAGGGGTCCCCAGCCAAGTGAGCGAATCGAGACCGTTTCTAACACTTACGCCGCCGCGACGGTTTTGTGATGATTAAGTGAAACCCTGTACTTTACCGCGTACTTTACGCCTCACCGCTACGTGTACGACCCGCTCATCGAGCTCGCCCCGCCCCCCGATCGGCTCCCAGCCTGCGACTCCCGTACCCTCCTTCGCTCCCGTTTCGCCTCCCTCCGATGCTTCCGAGCCTCCTTCATCTCCAGCTCGAACTTGTCGTCGGCGTCCGTCTCGCTGGGCATGACCTGCCCCTTAACCTCCTCGAAGATGAGCTTCTTCAGCGACTCCGGCATGTAGTACTGCCTCAGCGGCGTCCCGTCGTTGCGCTCCATGTCCTCGCAGAAGCACTGCAGGATGGTCTCGATGGCCTCGGCGTACGAGGTGAAAAACGTGACGTAGATGGCGGCGGACATAGCCGCCGACACCGCCGCGGGCACGAGCCCGACGTTGACCTCGTCCGCGTCCGGCATGACGTGGGTGAGACACGTGGCGATCACCGCGGAGATGCTCGCGGCGGTGATCAATCCCGCGAGAAGCGCGCTGCCCGCCGCCCCGAGGCACTGCCGCACCACCTCGTCGTTGCGCATCTTCAGATGAAGCTGCCACGACGCGCCCCGGCGAAGCGACGTGCCGTGAAGCGCAATCTGGCACACCGCCCCGCCGCGGAACATCAGCGCGTTGCTGTCCGGGCTCGGTTTACGCCCAATGATCCAGTTCCTTAAACGGACGTACGCGCGAAGCGGGGTGTACGCGGCTGTGTACACGCCGAGGAGCGCGAGCGAACCCGCGTGGTACGAGAGGCACCGGCCGACGGCCCACGAGAGGGACGCGTCGAGCAACGCCTCCTCCCTCGGCTCCCTCGCCCAGTACCACGTGTTAACGTGCGACGACACGATGAACCGGACGAAGAACACGAAGAAGGAGAGGCACCAGAGGCAGAACCACGCGTGGAAGACCGTGGCGCCGCGGTAGACCCAGTGCCAACCCTCCGCGTCCGGGTCGCCGCTGTGGTGCCACTCGCTGGCCATGGCGGACAGCGACAGCACCCCGGACGCGAGCCACGCGGTGACGCCGCACAGGGGCACGAACGTCAGCAGCGGGATGCTGAAGTTCAAACCCGTCAGCTGGAGCACGACGGAGCTCTGGTCCAGGAACAGCGTCGCCACCGCGAGCGCCTTTCTGTTGGTGACGTAGTACCAGATCATGGCCGCCGCCGACGCCGCGAAACACGCCCCGATGACGGGAAGGATCCACGTCATGATGACGGACGCGGGTCCCATCCTCGTGTCCACGTTGGTAATCACCGCGTTGCCCACGACGGGCACGTCCTGCCCGATCGCCTGCGCCCCGAGCGCCGCCGCGATGACCAGCTGCAGGATAATCGCCGACGTAAACGCAAGCGTGGTAAACGCCGCCGCGCCGTTCTCCAGCGCCATCAGCATCCCGTACGAGATGAGCGTGGTGATGACGACGGCGACGAGGATGCACCACCGCGCGATGTATATGTCCGAGAGTAAGTTGCTGAACGTGCGCTCGGGGGTGTCGACGACGGCGTGCGCCTCTTTGATCGCTCGGTCCTTCGCCGCGGGCGAGTGCGTCGAGTTGCTCTGGTCCACCGCCGGGACGCACGCGTTGAACGTCGTGGCGTAGTCGAGGTACACCGCGGTCCACGCGCCGTTCTCACACGCGGTGGCGTTGGGCTCGGGCTTGGCGGCGTTCGCCAGGAGCGCGCGGCCGCGTGTGACGCGCGTTGGAAGCGGGCGATTCGTGTTTCGCGTCGGTGACTCGCCGGTGACTTCCTCCCGCGCCGACTGAACCGACCGAAGCGCGCGCCTCGGCGGCCGCCCATAGATGCCCGTCGTCCTTTCATCGATCGACCCACCCCATGAACCCTCGACCGCGAACCCTAGCAACCTCCGACCGCTCCCCCTCTTTTTACCCTCGTCCTGCGCCGAGTCCGCGACGCACACCCAGTCCCCCGCGTGCGGGCACCGGTCGACGCACACGCCCACCCCCGGGTGCATCTCCGTCGACGATGGGTCGTCGTGCGCGAACGGGTGCCACAGGTGCGGCTGCTTCTTCATCGCGCCGAGGCCGCACAGGTTACCGGCGTGGTCGCGGAGGTGCCACAGGTGCTCGGGTTTCCCGTTGCCTATGCCGTTCCAGCCGACGACCATGGAGGCGAAGAACATGACGAACCAGATGTAGTACCCGTGCGAATCGCGCATGCGCCGCGGGTACGATTCCGGGCCGATGAAGTCCGGGTCGTTGCCGATGGGCTTCTTCCACATGGCGACGTCGCTGAAGTCGTACTCGTCGCCGTACTCGGCCTCGTCGACGTAGAAGCCCAGCGCCGCGCGCTCCTTCGCCGTCTCGCCCTGATTCTTGAGTCTGAGCTTCGCGAGCGGCCCGCGCTCGGCGAACTCCCACTCGTCCGGGGATTCGTCGCTCGAGTCATCCTCCCACGCCACCTTCTTCTTGGGGACGTTGCGCTTGGACGACGTGACGCTCTGGGTCTTCTTCGACCCCGGCCCGGACTCGCTGCCGTTCGCCTGCGACGCAAAGTCCCCGTCGAGATTCCGCCCGGTGAGGCGACTCGCGCGGCTGGGCTCGGACCGCGCGACGTACGACGGCGTGTTCGTGGGAGGGGTGCCGAACGACGCGCCCTCCTGCCACGACTCCGCGGGTGTGATTGCGCCGCCCCGTCGCGACATCTTGAGCGCGGGGCGGGTGGCTGCGGGGGCGCCTGTGCCCGGGGCGAGGCGCAACGACCAACGACACACTCGCATTGGCGACGTGCTTGCGAAGATTTTGACCGAGACGCGGCCCAACGCTCAACGCCCGGGCCCAACGAAACAGTCGAATTACGCTGACTACCCAGGTGTGGGAAAATGCGACGGTTTCGTATAATTGCACATTTCGAACAACTCGCGTTACGCGCGGGTGCCCACTTTTCCCGCACCCCAGTCGCTGCACCCCACAGATGGCGAGGACCGGGGGCTTGTTGAGCCGGAACTGGCGTCCCGCCGCGCCAGGGCTCCTCGACGTCACCGAGAATGACATCCGCGACATGAAACTCGCCGAGCTGAGGGCGGTCGCGAAGCGCGCGGGGCTTCATCCGTCGTGGCACGCGGCGAAGAAGTCAGATCTCGTGCGGGAACTCTCGACGCGGCGGAGGGAGCACGCGGCGTTCGTGAGGGCCGTGGAATCTCACGGGTTCAGCGCGGCGGCGCGGCGCGGCGCGGAGGAGATCAGGGGCGCTTTCAAGAAGGGCGCCAAGGGCCGTGCCGTCGGCAAAGAGCGCGGCGGTGGTGATTCGGACTCGAGCCAAACGCTGCTGAGACGCGCGATGAGAGCGTGCGTGCACATCGTGCCGAGCGGATCGGGCGTACGATGCGGACCGAGGGGCTCGTACGTGCTCACGTGCGCGCACTGCGTCGCGTGGGACGGCGAGGGCGACGACTGGGGCGAGGAGAGCTACTACGATCCCGCCGCGTGGGACGAGGAGGGTTCCGAGTACGAGGAGGGCGGCTCACGTTACGCAATCGGATCCACTACGGAGCGCGTGGGGAGGATGGTGACCATCGTCGACGCGCGCGGCGTGCACGCCGGCGCCGTGTGCGTCTACCACTGCGACAAGCTGGACCTCGCGCTGCTCAGGATCGTGGACGCGGGGCGCGTGGAGCCGAAACGGGCGGTCGGCGTCGGATGTTTCGAGTGGGACGGATCGGCGCGAAAGTTCCGCGTCGCGCCGCGAGAGCCCCGACCCGAGTTGGCCGACGCGAACACCCGCGTCGTGTGCATAGGGAACCCGTTCGACATGGACCTCGAGTGCCCGGAGGGGGAGACGCCGCGACCGATGGGATTCACGCCGTTCTGGGTCAGCGCCGGTGTGTTGCAGGGACGACTGTTGACTTGGAAGGAGTCGGCGGCGAAGGAAAACTTGGGGAGGCAGAGGCACTCTTGCTGGACCTACTGGGGTCACAGCGGCGCCCCTTTGCTCCGCCCCGTGTTTCACGACGACCCAGACGGAGACGAAAATTCGATGCAAGTCGAGGTCGTCGGCATTCACAATTCTTGGGACGATACAAACGGACAGAGACACGCCGTGTCGCTCGAGGATATCCAACAGTTCACCGAGGCGTTTTGGAAGCAGCACGCCGCGTGGCCTTACGAAGCGAACGATGGCGATGAGGATTCGTACACGTCGGACGAGGACGACGCTAAACCAATCCAGGTTCTCTAGTAGCTAGCTAGTTGTTATATCGTCAGTCCCCCTTGAACCCTTTCGACAGCAGACCAGCAAAAGCCTCGTTCGGAATCTCGACGCTTCCCACCGACTTCATGTATTTCTTACCCTTCTTCTGCTTGTTGAGCAGCTTCTGCTTCCGGCTCTTATCCATGGCGTAGTAGTTCGCAAGCACGTCCTTCTTGTACGCGCTGATACTCTCGCGCGCGAGCACCTTCTGACCGACGGCCGCCTGAATCTTCACCTCGAACAACTGCCTCGGGAGAATCTCCTTCAGACGAGTCACCCACACCTTGCCGCTGCGCTGCGCCTTGTCCCGGTGGATCAGGCCCGCGAGCGCGTCCACGCTCTGCCCATTTATCAAAACGTCCAGACGGACGATGTCGCTTTGCTGGTACCCGGATTCCTCGTAGTCGAAGGTTGCGTAGCCGCTGGTGCGCGATTTCAGCTCGTCGGAAAAATCGGTAGCCACCTCTCCCATGGGTAACCTGTACCGCAACAGGACCCTGTCGCCGGAGCCGGTGCCGGCGCTGTTGCTCATGTGCGTGTGTTCCAGCTGCGTGCCCCGCCTGTCCACGCAGAGCTCCACGATCTTGCCCACGTGTTCGTTCTTGCACACGATGGTGGCGTCGACCATCGGCTCCGAGATGCCGACGGGATCCGAACCCTCGACCCTGGGGACGCCGCGAGACTGCGATAACCGCTCGACGTCCAGCTGCATCGGGCTCGAGACGCTCACCGCGGAGGACTCTCCGGGATACACCACCCTGTACGGCACCGTCGGCGCCGTCGCGATCACCTCCGCGCCGAACTCCTCCTTGAGCCGCTGATGAAACACGTCCGCGTGAAGCAACCCGAGAAACCCGCATCGAAATCCCGGTCCGAGCGCCGCGCTGGTCTCCGTCTGCGTCGTCACCGACGGATCGTTCAGCGTCAGGCGCTCGACCGCAGCCTTGAGCTTCTCGTAGTCGTCGCCCGTCTGCGGGAACAAACCCTGGAACACCATCGGCTTGGCCTCGCGAAACGCGTTGAGGGGCGTCAAAGCGTCGGAGCCGTCGGTCGACGCGCTTAGAGACTTTTGGTAATCCCGCTCGAGCACCAGCGTGTCGCCAATCTTCGCCGCCCGCACGTCCCGCTGGCTCGTTATGACGTACCCGACGCGCCCCGCGGTGAGTTCACTCACCCGCAGCGGCTCCGGGGTCATCAACCCGAGCTCGAGCACCTCGGACGTCGCCCCCGTTCGCATCGATCGTACTTTATCGCCGACCCTCACGACGCCGTCGACGACGCTCACGCTCGCCACCGCGCCCCTGTACGAATCGTAGTGGCAATCCAGCAGCAGCGCGCGCAGTTTGGCGTCACGGGACGCGTCTCCGCCGGGCGGTGGGACTCTGTCGACCACGGCGCGGAGCACCGCGTCCACGTTCGTCCCAACCTTGGCCGATATCGGCACCAGCTCCTTCGCGTCGATGCCGAAGACGCTCTCCAACTGTTCGCCCGTGCCCTCCACGTCGGCGTTGACGCTGTCGATCTTGTTGGCCACCGGCACGATCGCCAGGTCGCGCTCCATCGCCAGGAAGAACGTCGCGATCGTCTGCGCCTGGATGCCCTGCGCCGCGTCGACCAGCAGCAGCGCTCCTTGGCACGCCGCCAGCGATCGGGACACCTCGAACGAGAAGTCGGCGTGCCCGGGGGTGTCGATGAGGTTCAGCAGGTACGTCTCCCCCGTGCGCTCGTCCGCGTGGAGCAAGGAGACGCTCTGCGCCTTGACCGTGATCCCGCGCGCGCGCTCCACCGGGAGCCGATCGAGGTACTGCTTCCTGCCGCCCGGAGGGATCGCGCCGGTGATCTCGAGCAGGCGGTCGGCGAGCGTCGACTTGCCGTGGTCGACGTGCGCGACGATGGAGAAGTTGCGGACGTTGGCGAGCGGGACTCGGAGGTAATCGTCCGGGGAGCGCTGGTGCGCGAGGATCTCCCGTTCGGTCACGTCCGTGCTCGCCCGGGGTTCGGCGTGGGTTTCGGACGATCGCAAAGGTGCCTTCTTCGCCAACCCTCGCCAACCCAACCGCGACGGGTCGAAGGCGACGGACGTTCCCGCGCGCCACGGATCGAGGTGCGATCGCCGGTGGGTTCCGAGCGCGTCCATCGCGACGGCCACGGCGCGGCGGCATCGCGCGCCGGCCGAGGACATCCTCTCTCGAACCTCCGCGCGCCCCGCCGCTGTGACGAGACTTCGAGACTGGCGGTCCGAGCTCCACGTGGGCTCATCTCAACGAAGGAACGCGCGATGGGGCCTCGAAGCGTCACTGACCCGCGCGCGAGCATGTCCGCGCCGACTCTCGCCTCGCACGCCACCGCCCGCGTCGGCACGTGCGTCTCCACCCGGACGACGCGCGCCGCCTCCGTCGCCAGCCGTGCCGTCGCCTCCGCGTCCACCTCCGACCGAAGCCCCGGCGACGACGCTATCCAGACATGCAAGATGCCATCCCCGGGCCGGCGCGCCTTCCTCGCGACGGCGTCCGCGCTGTGCCTCGCGTCCGCCCCCGCGTCGTCGCTCGCCGCGAACGACGCGGTCCTCGCGGCGCTCAAGGCGAAGGAATCAGCCGACCTCGTCGAGGGCGGCGCGGTGCAGACGCGACTCAACGCCGCGCTCGACGAGCTCAGACGCGCGCAGCAGCTCGCGTCGGTGGGCGAGTACGCCAACGCGCGTCAGCTCCTCCGCAAGGGCGCCCTGGAGCAAGTCCGCGGCGACCTCGTCAAGGTGGGGTCGTACCTGAGGGTGCAGCGCCCGACGTTCGCGGAGTTCGAGGGCCTCGCCGTCACCGGCGGTCTCGACGCCTTCGACGGGAGCATGAGGGCGATGGAGGTTGGCGCCAAAGAAGTCACCGCGACGGACGTCAACACCAACGCGCGAGCCGCGGTGAGCGCGCTCGAGGAGGTGGTGTACCTGCTGGGCCGCGACAGGACGTACCAGGCGCAGAAGGAGAAGCTCATGGGCGGACCGGTTGTGAGAACCGACGGGGAGGTCGCGGGCGAGCGGCGCGATTACCTGGCCGAGGAGGAGATGATCGTGCGCGACGCGAATAAGGTCTTCACCGAGGCGTGGATGACGGACGACAAGTGAGTGCGCGAGTGGCGACGAGTGAATGTCATGTCATGTTACAAGTATGCCGAATGTCATGTTACGCCGAGGAACGCACGCGTCGAGACGTGTTACGCGTCCAGGTTGCACCCCTTGACGCACTGATGCGGCGCCGACGCGTCCACCAGCATCACCGGGTCCATGACGATATACGCAATCGCCTGGCCGCCGCCGGCTTCGTCCGTGAACGCCGCCGGCGTCACCCGCGTCGTCCCGGCCGCCTTCGCCTCGCTCTCCCTCACCCACTTGTACGGCGACCGCGCGGGCACCCCACCGACGAACACGCGGCCGCCGCGTTCCTCGCTCTGCGCCACGAATTTCTTGACGTGTCTGACGAACGCGTCGCCACCCGCCGCGGCGACGAGTCGCGATTGGACCGTCTTAGCCAGCTCGTGCGCCGCGCGGTCCATCGTCGTCGCCGCGTCGATCACGGCGGTCACCTTGGCCGACATCTTGCCCCGATCGCGCTCGTGTTTTCCCGCGTTGCTCCTGACGTACTCGGGGTGCGCCAAACCGATTCGTCGCGCGAGCAGCGTCAAAAACTCGTCGAAGCGCTCGGTGACGCCGACGACGTCGAACTCGTCGATCAACTTTTCGAAACGGGTCCAGTCGTCGTCGGTCACCTTGGCGTGGCACTCCGGGGCTTGGGGATGCACACCGACCCTCCTGAGCGCCTTCCCGTCGATTTTAACGGCGAGTTCGGCGACGGCGGGATCCGAACTCGCAACCTCCGCATCCACCGTTTTCGCGTCCACCGCACTTGCGTCCACCCACTCCACGTCGTATCCCGGCTGCCGCATCTGCCCCGTGCACTTGTCCCCCAGCAACTCGCGCGTCTGCATGTCGTGCACCCTCGCCGCCCACTCCCCGATGTCCCGTCCCCACGCCGCCTTCCCGGGAACGTCCGGCCATCCCTTCCCTACGTGCTCGGCCCTCACCTCGCCCTCCTGCTGCTTCCTGATGTAGTACTCGTAGAAGGACAGGTACTGCGCGAAGGGTTCGCGAAGGAGCAAACTGGTGGTCACCTCGCACGCCGCGAGGCCGTCCGGGGCGGACGCCGACGTGGCGGACCCAAACTCGCGCCTGAGCTCCGCCACGTCGTCCATCACGACGCGGAAGTGCTCCGCCGGCCAGTTATCCGGCCAGTTGCCCCTCACCTCCACGAGCGTCCTCGGACCGCCGGCTCCGCCGCCGCCGTCGCGCCACGCCCTCGCCTTGGCTCGCCACCGCGATAACAGCGCGTCCCACTCGTTCGCCTTGAAGCCGTATATCAGCGGGAACTCCCAGTCCCCCATGGCGGTCTGCTTGTCGAATATGAATCGCAAGGTCGTGCCCCCGGTCTTGGAGAGGTGCCTGTAGAGGTGGAGCGCGCAGCCGGGCGGTTCGACGGGCTCGTTGAGGTTGAACCCGGCGAAAGGGGCGAGCTTCGCGGCGTCCATCGTCGCGTCGTCGTCGTCGTCGGCGGCGTCGTCGTCGTCGGGGTCGTCCGCGGGCGGGGCGATGTCTGCCTTCGATCCACTCCTCGACGCGGCGTCGTCAACGGGCGCCTCTTTCGCCTCCTTCGCACCCCCCGACGGATCGTCGGTGCATCCGCTGGGAAAGTCGCACACCGCCGCGCCGTCCGCGCCCGTCGTCCACCGCCCAACCTCGCCCGGGAGGACCGCGACGGGTCTGGGTTCGAGCGGGCGCTTCCTCGGCGGCGCCTGCCACACGACGGGGGGATTCACGGGCTCGACGATGCCGACGGTCGCGGCGGGATCGAAGTACCCGAGCCGAGCGGACGCTGCGGTCGCGACGAGCATCGCGCCCGCGGTCGCCGCGAAACAGACGAGGGCGACTCTTCGCCCGCAACCTCGGCCTCGAAGCGGGGGTTCCATGGCCACGGCGGCGCAGTTGACGCAACAGTCGCACGCCGCGGGCGTGACGCACTCGAGCAAGATCCCGCAGAGCTCGCAGAGCGCCGGCGCCGCCTCCAGCAGCGCCGCGACCATGTGTGGACGAGAGACAGCTGGCAGGACGTTGCTCGGACAAAATATCGTATCTCCGATGCTCGTTTCCCGGCCACTTCGGGGCGCGCCGACCTCATGGCGATGAAGACGACGATCTGGCGGCCGAACGTGAGAGTGACCCTCGACGAGTATGGTGAAGTCGAGGACACGGAGAGTGGGGGAGAGGAAGTGACGAAGCAGGGCACGAAGCGGAAGAGAGCCCCTCCCATAAAAGGGGCCGTGCGAGCACGGGGTGAAGTATCGGTCGCAATGCAAGGCGTGCAGCGCTTGTCCGCACGGGAAGTGGCGCCGTTTTTGCAAGGAGTGCGGTGGGTCTGAAATCTGCGAGCACGGCCGTGTGCGCTCTCAGTGCAAGGAGTGCGGTGGGGGTGGAATCTGCGAGCACGGTCGTCAGCGGTCTAAGTGCAAGGAGTGCGGTGGGTCTCAGATTTGCGAGCACGGTCGTCAGCGCTCTAAGTGCAAGAAGTGCGGTGGGTCTGGATTCTGCGAGCACGGTCGTCAGCGCTCTCAATGCAAGGAGTGCGGTGGTGCATCAATCTGCGAGCACGGTCGTGTGCGCCATAGGTGCAAGGAGTGCCGTGGGTCTCAAATCTGCGAGCACGGTCGTCAGCGCCCTCATTGCAAGGAGTGCGGTGGTGCATCAATCTGCGAGCACGGTCGTGTGCGCTCTGCATGCAAGGAGTGCGGTGGTGCATCAATCTGCGAGCACAGTCGTCGGCGCCATATGTGCAAGGAGTGCGGTGGTGCATCAGTCTGCGAGCACGGTCGTCAGCGATATAGATGCAAGGACTGTCGAGGCGAACGGCTGTAATCAAACATGCTCTCACGACAAACATCCTCTACTCCCCACCTCCGTTTGCCGTCGCCGGCGGCAGCCTCTCCCCCCATCGCAGCTCCGGCCTCGCCGCCACCGCCGCCTCCACGTCATCCAGACGTATCCCCGGAAACCTCGCACGGAGCCAATCCGGAAACGCCCCGTCGCTCCTCGCGCAGTACGACAACCCCTTCACCTTGGCGTGGACGCTCTTGTCCGAAACCGGCACGTCGCGGCCCGCGCACCCTCGCCTGCACACGTTACCCACCGGCGCCCCGACCCCGTGGACCGCCACCCTGACGCGGTCCCTGTAGTGCCCGCGCTTACCCGCGATCGCCGCGGACTCGGCCTTTCGTTTGCGGTCAAACTCCGCGGCTGCTGCGCCGGCGGCGGCGTCCCCGTCCGACTTTGCTCCGGCGAGATCCGGAAAGTAGTCAGAGTCTTTGCGTTTCTTCCCCTCCAACGCCTCCTTCAGATCGATCCACAGGTCCTCCGGGTCCTCGAGACCGACGCTGAGACGGAGGAGGTCGTCGGGAACGCCGCTGTCGCCGCCCAGGCACCCGCCCTCCAGCGTGGCCCTGTGCTCGATCAGGGACTCCACCCCGCCCAACGACGTAGCCGGGACCCAAATCTTACACAGCCCGCACACGCTCTTCGCGGCGTCCGCGCCACCCTTCACCCGTATGCTCATCATCCCGCCGAAGGACGCGCCGTCGATGCTCTGCGCCGTCGCGACGTCGTGCCCGGGATGCGACGCGAGGCCCTGGTACAGGCAGACACTCACGTTCTTATGCGCGGCGAGTCTCTTGGCGAGATACGCCGCCGACTCGCACTGCCGCCGCACCCTCACGTGCAGCGTTCGCATCCCGCGCAGCAGCAGCCACGCCTCGAACGACCCGAGGATCCCGCCGTTCATCGCCCTCGCCGACTTTACCGCTCCCCACCGCTCGTCGTCCACGGCGGCGACCACCGCGCCGGCGACCACGTCGCTGTGCCCGTTGAGATATTTCGTCGCAGAGTGCATGACAAAGTCCGCGCCGAGGCGGATCGGCGCGCAACACAGCGGCGTCAGCACGGTGTTGTCCACGCAGACGCTCGCGCCGAACGCGTGCGCGATGTCGCACACGCGTCGGACGTCCGTCACGTCCCACGTGGGATTGGCCGGCGTTTCGATCCAGACGAGTTTGGTCTTTCCATCCGCGCCGACGGCGGCCTCGACGGCGCTCCCCTCGGTTCGCCACAGCTCCTCGTCCGTCCTCGGGTCCGCGGCCTCGTTCGAGTGCGTTTGGAGCTTACCCTTGCGGCAGTCGTACAGCCTGAACTCGCATCCTATGCGCGCGCAGTGCTGGCGAAAGTACTCTCGGCACGCGAAATACGAGTGCCTGGGAAACACGCACCGATCGCCGTGTTTGAGCAGCGCGGTGGCCAGGCCGCACGCCGCGGCCATCCCGGAGGAGAACAGCGCGCATCCCACGCCGCCGTCCAACGCCGCGATGACCGCCTCGGCCTGGACGTACGTGGGGTTATCCGGCCTGGCGTACACGTTCTTGCCGGGGTGCGCCGGGGCGGATGCGACGGTGGTGAATCGACCGCGGTCGTCGTCTGCGACTTCGCGACGATTCGACGCCGGTGCGTCGATGGCGGTCTCGACGACGCGGTTCGGGACGCGCGCGGCGCCCATCAACGGCCGTGGGAGGTACGTCTCCGGATCGCGGGCGTACGTCGTCGACGGGTATATGGGCGGGATGACGCTGCCGGTGGTGTCGCCGTGGTTGGCGCCCCGCCCGGGGCAGATGCCCAGCGCCACCCCGCCCGCCTGCGCGATGACGGTGTCGACCCTCGGGGCGCGCGTGGACATTCGCGCCGGATGCGACGCGGCCTTATTCGGCGCGACCTCGCCGCCGCCGTCTCCGGGATCCACCATGAGATTCCGGTGCTCGCTCGGCCGGGCGGTCGAGGGGCGCCCCGGTCACAGTGAGTGACGCGACGGGCTCTCGTCAGCTGGGAGTCGCTTTCTGGCTGTTCGATGCATTGCAGTCGTGGATCTCGAAATCTGGCGCGAGTCGGCGGCGGTGGCGGCGGCGGCGGTTGCTTCCACACACGCGCGCGCACCATGGGGAAAAAAGACATCGTCAAGGATGCCGACGCCGCGATGGCGGCCACCGGCGAGATCTCCGACCCGCGCTTCCGCGCCGCGCACAGCGACCCGCGCTTCATGCGCTTCCCCACCGCCGCGGTCAAGACGAAGATCGACAAGCGATTCCAGAGGATGTTCAGCGATCCCAACTTTGGCACCGGCGGCCCCGCCGCCGGGCGCGATAAGCGCGGGAGGAAGAGCGTCAAGGCCAACAAGACCACCAAGGACGACCTCAAGGAGTTCTACGACATCGAAGACGACGAGGACGACGACGAGGACGCCGAGGACAAAGACGCCGGCGACGCGAAAAGGAAGGATGAGAAGAAAAAGCGAGACGGTGCCGCCGCGAGCACCGAGGATGAGCTGCTCGCGAGGCTCGAGAAGTCTCGCGCGCGCATGCGCGGCGCCGTGGTGTCCTCCTCCTCCGACGAGGACTCCGACGAGGACTCGAGCGACGGCGACGGCGAGGACTCCGACGCCACGGACGAGGAGGGCGAGGAGGGGGTCATACCGCAGATGCTCCAGGGAGCCTCCGGCTACGGCGACGACGTCGCCACGTGCGACGCCACCAAACGCGTCGCCATCGTCGACCAGGAGTGGCAGCACCTGCGGGCGGTGGACTTGCTCGTCGTGCTGAGGTCGTTTTGCCCCAAGAACGGGCTGGTGCGACGCGTGACGGTGTACCCTAGCGACTTTGGGTTGCGAAGGATGGCGGAGGAGGCGAAGCGCGGTCCGCTCGCGGCGTTTGGCGAAACCTTCGCCGAGGCGGAAGCCGCCAAAAAGGGTAAGAACGAGGGTAACAAGGCGCGAAAGGCCGACGACGACAGCGAACTCTCCATGGAGTCGGACTCGGACTCGGACTCGGAGTCGGACGACGTCGGGGCGGGGAAAAAGGCGGAGGACCCGGCTGTCGCCAACGAGCGGATGCGACAGTACGAACGCGATCGCATGCGATACTACTACGCCGTGGCCGAGTTTGACACCGTCGACACCGCGCACGCGGTGTACAAGGAGTGCGACGGGCTGGAATTCGAGCGATCGAGCTGTAAGCTGGACCTGCGGTACGTGCAGGACGATCAGTCCTTCGACGGGCGCGAGATTCGCGACTTTGCGTCGGACGTTCCGGGCGATTACGAACCCCCGGAGTTCCAGGCGAAGGCGCTTCAGCACACCAACGTGAAGCTGACCTGGGACGAGGACGACCCGGCGAGGAAGAAGGCTTTCGCCAGGAAGCTCACGGAGGATAAGCTGAAGGACGAGGACTTCGCCGCGTACATCGCGGACTCGCAGTCCGACGACAGCGACGTCGAGGAGGACGAGGAGAAGGACAAGCGCGGCGCGAAGAAATCCAAGTCCAAGGTGGATGCGGAGGAGGAGAAGCGGCGATACCTCGCGTTGCTGGGGCTGGGCGGCGGCGGCGACGCCAACGGCGAGGCCGGCGGCGGCGACGACGACGACGACGAGGACGACTTCATGAAGTCCGCCAGCGAGGGCTCCGACGAGGAGGAGGACGACGAGGAGGCTGACGAAGGGTTCAGGCGCGCCGCCTGGGGCGGGTCGAAGAAATCCGCCGTCGGCGACAGGTTCGGGAACAAATCTTCGAGGAAGAAGGACGGCGACATGGAGGTGACGTTTCACGCGGGTCTCGAGGAGTTTGGCGCGCGCATGCGCCGCAAGAAGGAGCTCGGCGGCCGGGCGGAGTCGGTGTTCGAGCGGGAGGAGCGGCTGCGGAGGGAGAAGAGGGAGAAGAAGAAAGCCGAGAGGAAAGCGGGGATGGCGAATGCGGGTGCGGGTTCGGACTCGGACGGCGACGCGGAGCCGAAGGATTCGGGCTTCGACGATCCGTTCTTCGACGGCGACGGCGACGCGGACGACATCGACTGGGACGGAATGGGGGGCGAATCGGACGACGATATTGGCGAGAAGATGATTCCCAAGGGCAAAAAGTCCAAGGCTAACAAAAAGTCCTCCGCCGCCGCCGACGACGAGGATCGGTTCAAGCTGGAGAAGGAGAGCAAGAAGCAGAAGAAGCGGAGGGAGCGAGGCGAGACCGACGACCCGGACGCCGCGCGCGAACGCGCTGACCTCGAGCTGCTCATGATGAACGACGACGAGGTCAGGGGCGCGGGATCGGGCGCCGGCATCCTCGGAGTCAAAAGATCATCCAAAAAACCATCCGACGGCGACGGCGGCGACGACGGCAAGAAGGGACGCAAGTCGCGCAAGGAGAGGCTCGCGGAGAAGCGCAAGTCCCGGGGCAAGGCTGCGAGGCGTCAGGAATCCGACGATGAGGACGACGAGACCGCGAACGGCCGCCGGTCCGGCGCGAACGTGGACACTGCGGATCCCCGTTTCGCGGGTCTCTTCGAGTCGCACCACTTCGCCCTCGATCCCACGGACCCGAGGTATAAGGACGTCAAGGCGGCGGATGCGATCGTCAGGGAGAGGGACAGGCGGAGGCGAGCGAAGGACGCGGCTCCCAAGCGTAAGAAGAGCGATGACGGGGACGTCGCGGGTGCGGGGGGCGGCGATTCGAAGTCGAAGGCGGGCAAGGCCAAGGATTTGGAGCTGTCGGCGATGGTCGCGGGTCTGAAGCGTAAAAAGGTGGCCACGGTGTGAAAGCGGCCAATTCATCTAAGCTCTATCATAACGCTTATGCAACGGGTGCTTCCTGTGACTCGTTTTTCAGTTTTGACCACGCGACACACCTTGCATGTAGAGCGCCGACGACCGTGCTCGCAGATTTGAGACCCACCGCACTCCTTCACTCAGAGCGCCGACGATCGTGCTCGCAGATTCCAGACCCGCCGCACTCCTTGCACGTAGAGCGTATACGACCGTGCTCGCAGATTTGCGACCCACCGCATTCCTTGCACACATGGCGCTGACGACCGTGCTGGCAGATTGATGCACCACCGCACTCCTTGCACTGAGAGCGCCGACGACCGTGCTCGCAGATTGATGCACCA
>Ga0181573_10000543_pt1 | contig 39264 bp, 37 predicted proteins | sample 101ome_25_FD_148643 | JGI IMG/M metagenome (GOLD analysis project Ga0181573, IMG submission 148643) | Coastal salt marsh microbial communities from the Groves Creek Marsh, Skidaway Island, Georgia - 101409BT metaG (spades assembly) | ecosystem: Environmental > Aquatic > Marine > Intertidal zone...
GAGCGAGAAATTGTATGGCCAGCCAGATTTCGGCGATTAACTGTGCCCGGCTGCATATGGGTAATTACGGTTCGCAGACTGGTTTGTGGGTGCGGCACAATCCAGAAGTACAGCGTTACCGACAAGGGAGAGGACCATCGCAAGTATCATCCTCATCATCTTTTATCCTTGATATGAAGGTTCAATGTGATGACTTGAGAATAGTATTACGATGCGATGCCGGTTTGGCCCATTCCGCCAGTTGATAGGCTAAGTGCGCCGTTAACCAGAATTGGGTCATGCCTAATCACGGGTGGACTAGCGCCTCATTACAGCTTAATTTTTTGAGCTCCCTTAGCGGCTGACCGAAGAACCCGCCAAAGTCCGCTTTTGGCCGAAGGCTGAAGATACTGTGCGGAATAGGATGTCTGCTTATGAGGAGCAGACGCCCAAAAGATGTCGATTGGACGAGTAGTTCGACCCATTCAAGTCGTACCGTAGAACGATATCAACTATTGTGCATGCCAAACTGATTTAGATGGCTGGGAGGGTGCCCTTTGAACTTTGACCTCTGGTTGCTTTACGTGGGTACTATCTTCCTGTTCATGAGTACTCCGGGTCCGAGTCACTTGCTTATGTTATCCACAAGCATTTCGAACGGCTTTCCGCGCTCTATTGCAACGGCAGTGGGTGATCTTTCCGCCAACGTCCTTCAGATTATTGCCGCAGGAATGGGTTTGGCAGCGATCATCAGTAGCTCGAGGTATGGATTTTCCGTTATTAAGTGGGCGGGAGTTTGCTATCTGATTTGGGTTGGGGCGCGCCAAATCTGGGCCTCTTACACGTCTAACCGCCCACTACGGGAAATCGCGAGAACCTCTCTCGGAGGGCTTTGGTTTCGTGGCTTTGTCACATCAGCAGCAAACCCAAAAGCTGTGGTTTTCTTCGCTGCGCTTTTTCCCCAGTTTTTGAGCCAGTCGCAGGCGCTGGCGCCGCAACTCCTAGTACTAGGGACCACGTATATCGTGGTGGATGCTTTGTTTCTAATTAGCTATGGCAAGCTAGCCAGTTGGCTTGCACAACGTCTGTGTGGCCAGTACCAAGGCTTGGTAGATCGTATTGCTGGCGCAAGCCTAATTTGTGCAGCGTTGCTCCTTGGTCTGCGTTCAGCTGAGCGGAGCTAGACGAAAGAAGGCTCTTGGCCGAGTGCCGAAGCTACAGCGCGATCAACACCCGCTGTTCACTTTTGGAAGACAATCTCAGGGAAGAACGCATTGTCACTTGGCGGCTCTCCAGGTTTAACTGCGACCTGAGTCGGATCAACGCTCGGATCGACGCCGTCACGAGGGTCCCATAGCACATCATCGCCCAGCCATCGCGTCGAAAGGGCAATGCGTTCTTGGGTGGAGGAACTGTTTCCTCGCGCGCCATGCAGTATCCAGGCGGAAAAAATCAACGCATCTGTGGGGGCTAAATCCCAACTGACAATATCATAGTTCTCTCGGCTTGCCTCGATGTCGGGGCACGGCACGCCTTGTTGCTGCGCGGCCCATTGACCAGACTTGTTTTCAGATCCATTAAAAACAGTTGGTAGGTAATAGACGTCATCTAGGTGTGAACCCCTAACGAACTCCATACCACTGCCAGAGACGGTAACGGGCGTCAGGGCCAGCCATACCGACGCAATTTGCTTGCCTCTGAATGGCCAGTAAGGCGCATCCTGATGCCAGGGTGTCGCCGCAGGTGTGTTCACTTTTTTGATTAAAAGATGATCAAAGTAGAAACGTGCTGACTGGCTTTTCATTGCCTGTGCTGCGAGCTTCCCGCAGCCAGATGTGCGAACAAAGCGATTGATCACATTGTTCGTGCGCCATAAGTATCGGTCGGTAAACAAACGGTTTTCGGACGCGCCAACGTTAACATCGTTGACGAGTTTACTGGGGTTATCTTGCTGCCTCTCTGCCACCTGAATCAGCTGCTCAACCCAGCTTGCGTCGACGGCGTTGCGCACCAAAACTACGCCATCTTGTTGGTATTGGGCTATCTCTGATTGGCTAAGGTTGCGCTCGGACATAGGGAGGTCTCGCTTGCTCTTTTAGCGTTGTAGGGTGAGCATAAGAGTTACAAATATACATAAAAACATGTGTGTTAGCGGTTAAAAATCTAAATAACCCTATCTTTCTGAACCGTGTTCAGAAGCGTTCGGTGGGCTCCCGTTGGCAAGGGGAAACGTGGTGGAGTCCGCTTCTGAAAAAGCAGACCCTCCTCACAATGTCGTTGGGCGCGTGGTATCGACCCTAAGCGGTCTTTCGTCGATTTGTGATCGCGATAATTACCATTGGCTCTATGTGCAATTTTAGGGGGAGCTTACAGGTCTACTGCTGAGCAAGCTGCATCTCATCGCATGGCTGACAAATCGAAAATTGACTCGAAAAAGCCAACCGCTCTTCTGCAGGTCATTTTAGACTTCAGCGTCAACGAGCGAACATCGTGGGCTTCCATCCATGGATACAGAGAACGTTCAAGAGGAAATGGCTGTGACCAATATTGACATCATGCAGTGGGCGTCTTTGGCTGTAGTGACAGCATTTATGAGCCCAGCGTTAGCCAGTGCAGAGTTCGTCGTTACAACAGATGGGCTGAGCGTGGAGCAACAGAATGCGGTCAGGGTAGCGGCAGATCATTGGTCGGCATGCTTTGAGATGCCTGATGAAATCAGACTGCGCGTGACCGCGGTTGATCGTGGTCCCACTGGTTTTGCCTACACCAATATGGTCCGCAATCTAGACGGTTTGCCACTGCGCGATGTTTGGTATCCCACCGCGTTAGCTCAGCAGATACTGGGCTACCGTTTGCTCAACGAGGATGACATTAACGTTTTCATCAATAAAGACACGAATTGGTATTTACCATCAAAGTTGCCCATACGAGCCGATCAGATTGATCTAATCAACGTAATGCTCCATGAAATTGCCCATGGTTTAGGTATTTCATCGGCTACTTTTCTGTCCTGGCAGCCCCCTAACGAGGCTTCGATTGGTCTACCAAACGATTACGTCAACTTTTTCGACTACAGCTTTACCTTGCATGAGCAGGATGGCACTCCGCATGTATACGACAGTTTTATTCGCACTGCGGATGGTCAACCTCTCACGGCATTCGAGAATCCCTCCTTGATGCTGGCTGATGAGTTGAATAGAGAGGGTGTTTCATTTTCTGGTGAGCAAAGTCGGTCCGTTAACGGTGGCGTACCCGTTCTAGTGGCACCAGGCAATGTGTCCCATGTGAAACCGGTGGAACAAGATCGACGGCTGATGCAGCCTTCAAGTGGAGCGGGCGAGACAATTCACAACATCGACCCTATTGTCTTGGCGATGATGCAGGACATTGGCTGGGTGATAAACGATAAATGCTTGTAATGATCAAAGCGTGCCACTGTAATCCCCTCCCAAAAAATTCAGAACATTGGTCAGTGGAAATTGCATGAGGCTCTCTGTTTTTTCTTCGTTCGAGAGACCGTATCTGGCCGATGGCGCAAGATGTTGTGCGATATGGGGATATCTGACAACTGCAGACGCTGACCGCCAACCTGGCGGAAGTGCACTGTCGACCCAAAGCGGAAGCTCGGGGCCCCTTTGTAATCCGAAGCATGACGATCTACAACCAAGTCTAGAATCTTCAGACCACTACAATTAGCCCAGCGATCGGTGCATGCGAGCGCTAGCCACAGTTTCCAGTGTTCAAGGGATTTGGTTGAGCTGTTAGGGATAAAGACGTTCGCCCGTGACTGCCTCCAGCCGTTGTCGCCCGAGGTCAATTAGTCAGCAGCGGCTACGGCGTAGAAATAGCCATCGGGGTGGGCGGTAATCACCAGCCGACATTCCTCTCCTATCGCCAGCGCTCGGTCACCTGGGAGTACTCGGGTGAGTAGACGAACGTTTTCCTCGAGGTCGACCACTGCCAGAGAGGTGGGCGTGAGCAAGTCGTATACGGGCGGACTGTTCTGAATACGCGTCATGCTGTAAACCACGCCGTTCCCCGAAGCGCCTTGCCAAGAAAAACTTTGTCCGTGGCAGTCGGGACAAACTGCGCGCGGCGGGAAACATAGGCGTTCACATTGCTGGCACTGCGCCAGTAAGAATTGCCCCTGCGCTAATCCGTCCCAGAACGGCTTAGACACTTCGGTTACCTGAACGGAAAGCGGGCGTTTTAAACCAAGCGTGTAAATCTCGATACTCATTCCGGTAGGCCAAGTATGTGTGCCAAGGTGGCGTTGTAGTTGCCGAGCTCGCAGGTGTGTAGCCCGTGTTGCATGTTGGCCACTTGTCGGGCTCCCGCTCGTCCCAGAAGTTGATCGCGTAGCTCCAGCAGCCCGTACAGGCCTGTCAGCTGCGGCGGATGGCCGCGACCCAGGCAACCCCCAGAGGTATTAATGGGGTGTTTCCCGTGAATGCCCGTTTGTCCCTCGGCCAATGCGCGATGGCCCGCCCCGCGGGGGAATAAGCCTATGGCCTCGGTAACCAGAATTTCCGTAATAGTGCAGGGGGCGTACAGCTCAAAGCAGTTGATATCCGCGAGCTCAAGTTCCGCTGCGGTGAGCGCTGCGTCCGTGGCCAGTCGCGCCGATGGAAACGCGGTCATATCATGGGGTTTGTCCGCAATTTGATGGTAGCCCTCGTGATAAAAGCCCCGGCCTTCAACTACCACGTATGGCTGCTTGAGCTCTCGCGCTACCTCTTCGGTGCACAGTACGAGGCAAATAGCACCGTCGGCTCGTGCGGGAACTTCAAATAGACCGAGAGGTTCAACAATAGGTCGCTGGGCTAATACCTCTGCGATGGTTGTCCGTCTGGGAAACTGGGACAGTGGATTATCTGCGGCAATATCTCGGCTTTTGACCGTTACCTGCGCAATATCTGCGCGACTGGCGCCGTGTTCATACATATAGCGAGCGCAGTCCAGTGCATACCAGCCGATGGGCGGGATACCGAATGCGGCTTGAAAGTTGACGTCACCAACGGCTCGAATTCCATTGTCCAATGCCGTCGCTGGATCGCCGGTGCTTTGCCGCACGATACCCAGCGCGAGGGCGAATCGGGCCTGTCCCAGCTGTATTTGGGAACTTGCCACATCAAAGGCAACGCCACCTGTCAGCCCCAGTTGACCCACCTCGGTCACCAATCCACGACACTGCAGTCCGAGCTGCGCCATCATGTAGGTGCCAAATCCCAGCTGGCGTGTTGTGGGCGGGTTCTGGGTAAAGATCGCTGCATCGATCTCACGGTGGCTGATTCCTGCTTCCTCGATGGCAGTGGAAACCACGCGAGCTAACGATTCATGCTCGAGGTTGGAAACAATATCTTTAGACCTTGCCGTATGCGTGCCTATGGGCAGCGCATGGGCGCCCACAATGGCCACCCGCGAGGTGTCAGCGCGCATGGGCAATTGCGCGTTGATCAGAGGCTAAAAGCTCACGTAGAAGTCGTTTTTTGATCTTGCCACTGTCTTCCCGTGGAAGAGCAATATCAAAGTGATACTCCCGCGGAATTTTATAGGCGGCCAAATGTGGCCTGAGAAAGGCTTTGATGGCCTCGGCGTCTAACGCGGTGGAACCCGTCACAACCGCCACTAGACGTTCACCAAATTCTGGGTCTGGTAGACCGAGTACCGCGCAGTCGGCTACTTCGGGCATGGTGACCAACACTTTCTCAATTTCCGCTGGGTAAATATTGACGCCCCCAGAAATCACCATGTCTGACAAGCGATCGCTAATGAATAAGAACCCTTCGGTGTCTAAGTAACCCACGTCACCGGTTTTGATGTAGTCCCCACGGCGCATTTCCTCGGTTTTTTGGTCGGCGCGGTGGTAGGTCACAAAGGGCGTAGTTTCTGAGCGCACGCAAATTTGACCCACCTCACCGGACTCGACGAATTGGTCATCATCACGCAGGATGCCGATGTCGACACCGTCGACTGCGCATCCCACGGTACCGGGGTGGGCCAGCCACTGGGCACTGTCACAGGTGGCGATGATTCCCGTTTCGGTCATGGCGTAATACTCGTAGATGATTGGCCCCCACCATTTGATCATGTCCGTTTTGACATCACGGGGGCAGGGCGCTGCACCGTGGGTAACATATTGCAGACTGCTAACGTCGTATTGAGCGCCGATCTCCCGCGGGATTTTGAGCAGACGGACAAACATCGTCGGCACCATGTGCAAGTGAGTCACGCGATAGCGCGCAATAAGTTCGAGCATGCCCTCGGGACTGAAACGGGGCTGCAGAATGAGTAAGCCCTGATTCCGAACAACGTTAGTGCCGTATGCATTGGGGGCAGAGTGATACAGCGGGCCGGTCATAATCGACACGACGCCATGCTGGTCAAGGCCCCAGGCTCTAATTGATCGTGCCGAAGCGCGCTGGGCAACTTCAGGCGCTACCGGTTTGCGTTTTACTCCTTTTGGCATCCCAGATGTTCCCGAGGTGTAGAACATGGGCTGGGTTGGCATCATAGGCTGCTGCTCCCAAACCTCATGTGCACCAATCCAGCTGTACCAATCGGGTATGGCTCCTGGCACAGCGCAGCGCGCGCTTGGAATGTCGTAGGCGGCTGCGATTTCGGGTGGTGTTGCGACGGCGATAACCTCTCTACCCCCTGCCACCGCAAGTACCGCTTCGTTGAGTAAGTCGGCGTGGGCAATGATGACTTTGGCATCACTGTCTTCCAGAACGTAACTGATCTCCTCTGGAGTCATGTGCCAGTTCAAGGCAACAGGGGTCGCGCCCAGCATTCCAGCTCCTCGGCTGGCTTCGAAAAACGCGAAATCATTACGCAATAACAGCGCAACCATATCCCCTTGCCACACGCCCACACTGTGCAGCGCCGCTGCCGCACGAGCGGCGTTGGTTTCCAGAGCTCTTGGGCTTAGGTAGCGATCGCCACTGATGATGCCTGCCTTAGGGATTTCGTTACTCATAGCCTTGTCTCCCCATTTATTAGGCGCTGACATCGACGATCACGCGGCCGCGGATCGCACCTTGCAGAATTTCCGGTGCAAGTTTTGGCACCTCGGTTAGTGGCACTAAAACCGATAGCTGGTCCAAATGCGTTCGGTTCATCAAGGTGTCGAGGCGCTCCCATGCTAGTTGCCTTCGGGTTTGTGTTGCCATCACCGAATCAATGCCTCGCAGGGTGACCCCGCGCAAAATAAATGGTGCCACTGAGCCGGGTAGATCCATCCCCCCCGCTAGACCACATGCCGCAACTATGCCTTCGCGTTTGGTTTGCGCGAGGGCGGTTACCAACGTGTTGGAGCCTACGGTATCCACCACGCCTGACCAGCTCTCCCGTTCTAGGGGTTTGCTATCGCGGGCAAGCTCAGCGCGTGGAATCACCGACGTTGCACCCAGTTGATGTAGAAAATCTGCCTGGGTTTCTGGGCGGCCAGTACTGGCATAAACTTCATAGCCCAGCGTGCTCAGGAGGGAAATAGCGACACTGCCAACCCCCCCAGCAGCACCAGTCACCAGGATGGGTCCATCGCCTGGCTCAATGCCATGATCCTCAATGGCCTGTACGCACAGCATGGCGGTGTAGCCCGCGGTGCCAATCGCCATGGCATCTTTTGTGCTCAGGCCCTGCGGTAATTTGACCGGCCACTCGGCTTTCACCCTTTGGTACTGACTGTAGCCGCCGTTAAAAGTCTCTGACATGCCGTAGCCATTGACCACAATGTTGTCTCCCGGCTGCCAGCGGGCATCTTGTGAAGACACCACCGTGCCCGCAAGGTCGATGCCGCAAATTAGCGGCAGCGTTCGACAGATTTTTCCTTTGCCAGAAACCGCCAACCCGTCCTTATAGTTCAGCGTTGAATAGTCGACAGCGACCAAAACCGGTTCATCCGGTAGATCAAACTGGGACAGAGGCTTGATACTCGCAACGGTCTTACCGTTGATATCTTCCGCCACAATGGCGTTGAAGGTCTCTTTCATTGTTCGTCCCGCTGATGGTCCTCTTCTGTAGATTTCAGAGTAGACATGGCTGTCTGGATGAGCTTATTGAAAAGCAAAAATTACTATTGCGATTATGGCGCGCTGGAGTGTTTAGCTGATTCTCTTGCGACCGAGGGTGGTACCCCAAAACGTCGTTTGAATGCGGTCGTGAAATTACTCGAGTACTCGTAACCCACGTCGAAAGCGATTTCGGTGATGCTCTTCGAGGTAGTCTCGAGCAACGTTTTGGCAGCGTCCATGCGAATGTTCTGGGTGAAATCGAAAATAGTTTGACCAAACAGCTGTTTGAAATCACGCATGAGCTTGGCTTCGTTGAGGCCAAGGGCTCGTGCAAGTTGATGAATGGTGGGCGGCGTAATGTATTCTTGCTCGAGAACGGCGCGTGCTTTCTGCATCCGCTGTACATCTCGAGAATTGAGTCCGCGATTGACTTTATGTTCTTCGCGCTCGTTTTCGGCGCAGGCAGCCAAGCTGAGAACCAGCAACTCCTGGGCCCTAGCCTCAATATACTGCCTGCGCATCTTACCGTGGAAGGGGTTGTCCAGGATTGTAGTGGCTGCGGTTATTGCCTCTGTGCTCATGGCGAGTCGATCATTGAATTGACTGACTTCGCCGCTGATGATGTAGCGAGCCAAGGCATCGGGCAGCTGCTCTGCGCTATCGCCAAAACGCTCGCGCAGAAAGTCGGCTTCACAGATAAGCGTCACCGACCGTTCGTGTTCACCCTCTAGGTAATGCTCCGATTTTTCAACCCCGGGGGGGGCCAGCAAAACGCCCATGGAGTAGCGAGTGATCCGCTGCTCATCCCGATCCGGTATTTGCCAACCGCTAAAACCCTCTAATCGATAGTGGAACTTTAGCGTGCCGTCGGATTTCATGTGGAGTATGGCTTCCTTGTGACATTGAATGTCGCCGGTCACGAGCTGGAAGCCCTCTGCCAACGTGTAAACCTCACGAAAGCCCTCCGCCTCTCCAAAGGTCGGCTCAATTCTTATGGCCCCGTCCTCAGACAGTGCCTGAATACCACTGAGCGCGTAATACTCCCGGAGTGCGTCGGGATCTATGTGCCAGTTGTTATCGTCCGCATTATTCATAGCAACATGCCGTGACTCCGTGATCGCTGTTTGGATGTCGATGTCGAGTGCTGTTGGGTGACCGGTACCCTTTGCGGCGGGTAATTCCCGGATGTGCGCCGAGTATCCGCAAAAAAGCACGATGCCGTCTACCCATGAGGCTGAAGCCAAGGGGCGGCATGCATGCATTACCTGCTTCTCAAAGCTATTGGTTGAACATTGCATAAGCACCTTGCGCAGGAGACTCTACAGTTTGGTCTGCGAAGTTGAGGGGAAATCAGGGTGGCGCAAACAGCGGTGTGGGACTTCATTGTGGTCGGGGGCGGTTCGGCGGGGAGCGTCGTGGCCAGTCGATTATCAGAAAGTGGACGGTACCGGGTGCTGTTACTTGATGCTGGACGCGACGATAAACATCCCTATACCCGAGTTCCCGCAGGGCAGATGATGGCCTTTCCCCGTCCAGATATGAACTGGTTATTTATGTCGGAGCCGGATCCGTCTCGCCACGAGAGAGTCGATATCTGGCCGGCGGGCAAGATTCTTGGTGGCGGCAGTGCCATTAACGGCATGATGTATGTCAGAGGTCATCGAACCGATTACGACCACTGGGCCAAGCTAGGCAATGATGGCTGGTCTTATGAAGAGGTGCTGCCCTACTTCAAGCGCAGTGAGACCAGCGATGTGGGTGACGCCAGCGTCCGCGGTAAAGGTGGGCCCCAGGCGGTAAATCAAGTTCGTATTCGTCATCCCTTAAACCAATTATTCATTGACGCCGCGGTTCAGTCAGGCGTGCCCTATAACGATGATTTGAACGGCGATTCCCAGGAGGGCGTGGGCCTGTGTCAGGCCAGTCAGCGTAATGGTCTTAGGTTTAGTGCGGCTGCCGCGTATTTACGAGGCAGGCGTCGAACAAACCTCAAAATTGTGCTTGGGGCACAGGTCAATCGATTGCTCCTTAGCGCGGGGCGAGCCGAGGGCGTGTCCTATACTGTGGCTGGACAAGACCAAGAGGTGAGGGCGCAACGAGGCGTGGTGGTTTGTGCCGGTGCTATGCAAAGCCCTAAATTACTAATGCTCTCGGGTATAGGCGATCCGGATCAGCTTACTAGGCACGGCATTAACCTGCAACACCCTTTGACTGGGGTTGGCAAGAATCTGCAGGAGCATCCAGTCGTTCGTATGAGTTTTCATGTGCGCGGCTATCGCACCCTGACCAGTGATCTCAACAGTCCTCTTCGCTCGCTAATGCACGGCCTAGATTTTTTGTTCCGTCGCCGTGGCGCACTGGCTACCTGCATTGGACACGCCCAGGCCCTGGTGCATACGCGGCCTAATCTCGACGCGCCTAATGCACAGATCATCTTCGCACCCTTGTCCTATGATCTAACCGCCGAGGGGCCCAAACCCTATCGACGCCCTGCCGTGGGAGTGGGCATTGGTCTTTGTCGCAGCCAAGCTAGGGGAGAAATTTCTCTGCGCTCAGCTGATCCTGATGCGCCACCGGTGATCAATCTTTCGCTGCTTGAAAATCCAGATGACGTCCAGCAGCTGCGCGAGGCGATACAGCTTACCCGACAGATTTTCGCTGCCCCCGCGCTTGCCGGCGTGGTGGAGGATGAGCGAATTCCCGGTATCAGCACCGCTACTGACGCTCAGTTAGAGGCGTACGTAAGGGAAACTGCTGGGTTGATGTACCACGCGTGTGGTACCTGCAGCATGGGTATCACGGAAGATGCTGTAGTGACACCACGGCTTGGCGTGCGTGGCATGAAAGGGCTGTGGGTGGCCGACGCTTCGGTCTTTCCCACAGTTCCGGCAGGAAATATCAACGCCAGCTGCATCATGGTGGGCGAAAAGGCTTCAGCCATGATCCTAGAAGATTCGGAGACTGCATGAACCAAATAGCGGATAAGGGTTTGCCTGACACAGCTGAAGTCCATATAGATGGCCGGCCCTATATTGCCGGTAATTTTATTGACGCCACGGGTGCGCGCATTGACTGTCGAGATCCCGCCACCGGTGCCCCCGCTGCCTCCTATACAGGGTGCTCGGCCGCGGAGGTGGATCTAGCGGTGGAGGCAGCGCGCAAGGCGCAGCAGGAGGTGTGGTCCGAGTTTTCTCCTGGCGCCCGCAAGCGCCTGTTATTGGGGCTGGCCGATGCCATCGTTGCACAGACTGATGCGCTGGCTAGGTTGGAGTCCCTTGATATTGGCAAGCCCATTGCCATGGCGAGTGGCGAGGTCGCTATTGCGGCGGGATTTATCCGCTACTACGCAGAGGCGATTGATAAGGTAGTAATGGGTGAGGTCCCCGCCACCGGTAGCACGATGACCGAAGTTCAGCACCTTCGCCCAAGAGGTGTGGTTGCGGCGATCGTTCCTTGGAATTTTCCTTTAATCAATGCCTGTCTTAAGGCTGGTCCGGCACTGGCTGCGGGTAACAGCTGTCTTCTCAAACCCTCTGACATCTCGCCGCGATCCGCGCTGCTGTTGGCGCACATAGCGACTACTGCTGGCCTGCCGGCGGGAGTCTTAAATGTGGTGACCGGAGGCGCTGACACCGGCGCTGCTTTGGTGGGCCATCCAGACGTTAACTTGGTGACCTTCACTGGATCTACCGCAACGGGTAAACGGGTCATGCAGCATTTGGGTAGTACCACCCTAAAGCCCATGCTGCTTGAGTGCGGCGGAAAGTCGCCAGAGATAGTATTTGCGGACGCAGCCACGATGGGCATGGAGGCCATTGCGACACGCATTGCTGAGGGTGCTCTGTGGAATCAGGGTCAGGTATGCGTGGCGCGCACCCGAGTTCTGGTGCAGCAATCCGTTTATGAAGAAATGGCCGCGGCTATCACTGCCGCGGCAGCTAAGATCAAGCCGGGCGCGCCCAATGATCCGGCAACTCGATTCGGTCCTTTGGCGAGCGCGTCGCAGTATGCGCGTGTTTGCAGTTTTATTGATGAGGGTGTTCGGACGGGCACGCGGGTGCTCCTCGACGGTCGTCAACCCTCCGGATGCGACGGCAACGGATTTTATGTCGGTCCGACAGTGTTTGCTGATGTCCCAGTCGAGAGTCCGCTGGCGCAAGAAGAGATCTTTGGGCCGGTCATTGTGCTGACGGCTTTTGCCGATGAAGCGGAAGCGCTTGCGCTGGCTAACAGCACCCCTTACGGTTTAGCCGCTACCGTGTGGACCACCGACGGAGGCTTGGGGCAGCGCATGGCGCGGAGAATCAAAGCGGGAAAGGTCCGCTTGATCAGCTCGCTGGCCATGGCTGAGCCCGCGGGCTTCAATCACTCCGCAGAGCCCTGCGATCAGTCGGGCTTTGGCGTGGAGGGTGGACTCGAGGGTTTCAGGAGCTATTTACGCCGACAGTCCGTAGAGCATATTCATGGCTGAACCCACGCGATAGATATCAGCTAATGCGTGCCCCTGGCCAGGTCTCGAACGCCCCCTTTGGATCGTAGGCTCTGCGCACCTGTGCAAGTCGTTCCCAACTGGCAGGAGAGACGCAGCGGGCTGGAGCTGCGGGATCTCTGAAGGCGTCTACCTCGTTGATATATTGCCCCAATGCTTTGGGGTGTAGCTCTTCCCTGGTGTTTTGCAGCCAGGTGAAATTACTGTCGTCCCCAGCAGCATCATTCCAAACGGTGTAGGCGCCGACAAAGGTTTCTCCCACCACCGAAAACGCCGCATCCCTAGGCAGATCTCTATTAAGCTTGGGTGAAATCACAAAGTGGGTCTTGGGCGAAGGGGCAGCTAGAAGTCGCCGTTGCAGCACCTCCGCCAATTCGCTCAGATGATTAGTCCAGATCGTATCCACCGCATAGCGGCCAAAGCCCAGGCCCATAGCGGGATTAATACTTTGCTCGGCCATCTGCACAAGGCTGGTTGCCGCAATGGTTGCGGGTGCCACTGCGCGATCGACCGTCGGATGGCTGATGAGTTTACTCAGACGCTCTCGCGAGCTGTTCTCGCTGTCGGTAAAAGCGACGGCGCGGGCGATGGCTAATTTTTTCATGTGCGCAGGGGCGTCGGGAGGCGCCATTGGATTGTTAGCCAGCAGCATCATAAGTTCGCAGTCAGCGGGCTGGGAGGCGACCCAATCGTTGAGCATCGCTATAGCCTCGGGCAAGGCATCCAGCGTGAAAATAGCGGCGGTCTCCATAACGCTGGCCGGTGCTGGAAAAAGCTGCAACTCCAGTTCGGTGACGATGGCGGGAAATCCCATTCCTCCACCCTTCAAAGACCAAAACAGGTCTGGGTGATTATCGGCAGAAATGTAAAAAGACTCACCGCTTGCAGTTACAACCTGCGCCCCACGGATTGCGTGGCAACCCAATCCTCCCCAGTTGTCATGGTTGTACCCAATGCCGCCACCCATGAGGAATCCCCCCATGGGAACGGTGGCACAATGCGCCACAGGAAAGGCTCGATTGAACGTTGCCAGGCCCTGAAGTAAGCCGTGACTCCAAAGTGCAGGTTGAACCAGAGCAGAGTCCGCATCCGCCGAGACCGTCATGGACTGGAATTCACCTAAGTCTAATAGCACTCCGCCATCGCGCAGAAAGGCCTCGCTGACATTGTGTCCCCCCGATTTTACGGCGATTCGTCGTCCTTGCCGTCGCGCGCTATTGACGATGTCAGGAACTTCCTCTGGGTCATGGGGGCGCACAATGGCTTCGGGGTAGCGGGGCGCCTTGTACAGCTGCCATGGCATTGCGGTTCGCCACTGCTCATAGTCTGGATGGTTACGGGTGATATGTCGACTGGCGAAGTTAGGCGTATCGTCAGTCGGTGTTAGGGTAGGGCTAGTTAATCCGCGAGGGCTGACTCCGGTTGCCGCAAGGACCGCCGCTGCCCGCAAAAAGCCTCGACGACGCCAGACGTTTAAACTTTCAGTACAAGGAGTGTGCTGTTCGGCCATCGTTGACTCCATTATTGCCGTTGCCCCTGCGGCAGCGCAGTTGGCCGTCAGCGGGGAATGGGTTGTTTTAACTGGGTGAGTGATACTCACACCCATCAAGCTCAGACGTTTTATAGGACGAATGACGTCATCATCCAACCCCTATTGCGCAATCTCACGGTTCTTCAAAGGTCAGCCATGCCTTTGCATAAGTTGGCACAGGACTGTGAGACGTACACTTTTAACTTGGAGATCGACAGCATGCCCTCTGTGGAGATCAGACCCATGGCGCAAGGAATAACTCGATGGTTCGCGGGTGCGATGTTAGTGGCGTTGAGTAGTTGGATGTCATACGTGGGTCTAGCGCACGGTGATTCAGTGGATGCCCCCGACTTTGCCGAACTCGTTCAGCAGCGCTATGTCCTGCCGTTTCAAGCTGGCGATGTCGAGACCTGGGCGCAGGCATTTGCTACCGACGCTATCGCTTTGCACAACCATCGCCCGGCTGATCGAGGCCGGGAGGCTATCGAGGCGTTTGGCAGGCTGGTACACCAAGTTTTTGATTTGGCTGAGTATGACGTTGCTGTAACCGATATTCGAACTGACGGTAATTGGGCTATGACCGTGGGTAGCTTCACCACCCGTTTCGTCAGCAAGGCGGACGGCAGCGAGCCCTTTGGACGTCAGGAGGGCAAGTTTGTGCTGGTTTGGCAGCGCAATGAGCAAGGACAGTGGGAAATCATTCTAGATATGGGAAATAGCAATCAATAACGCATTCGCTGCATTCGCATAAGAGAATCTGCGGATTGGATAATTTTCACGTCGATCACTGATCTAGTGTGGAATTGGCGTCAATGTATTCAGCGGCTGCAAGTTCCTATGCAGCGGGCTAGGTGCCAGATAGTGGGTTCATAGACCATCGTTGTTGGCAGACAGAAACGGGAAGGGGACAGTATGAATAAGAATAGGTTGGTGAAGGCAGTTGAGTTGTCACTGGCAACTGCGCTAGTGGCATCTGCAGCGGGTGCGGCTGAACTTGAGGAAGTGCTGGTAACGGCCCAAAAGCGGGTTGAGTCGGTGCAAGATATTCCGTTCACGGTGAACACCGTCTCGGGTGCCACCATGCAGCAGAATGGGATTCTGGATCTGCTCGATTTGCAGTCGGTGATGCCATCGCTGTTCATGCCTTCCACTGGTTCGCCAGGTCAGGGCGCTTCTTTTCGCCTGCGGGGTTTTGGCTCACCGCCGTTCCAGCTAGGTATTGAACCCGCGGTAGCGTTGTTCATAGACGACATTTATCGCAGCCGTTCCGGCGTTGCCATGGCTGAAATGGTGGACGTTAACCGTATTGAAGTCCTCAAAGGCCCCCAGGGCACGCTTTTTGGCAAGAACACGACGGCGGGCGTTATCCATATTGTCAGCAACGCCCCTAGTACTGAGGCCGTCGAGGGTTTCATTGAAGGCAGCTATGAAAATTATTCTCGCAAGCGCATCAAGGGCGCATTGAATTTGCCCTTGGGAGAAAGCGCGGCTTTGCGAGTCTCGGGTATGTGGGGTGAGGGCGATGGATTTTTGGAGAACCAAGGTGTCGCCAAGGACTCCCACGATCTCGATCGCTCTACCATCAATGCCCAGCTACTATTCGCGCCCTCGGATGACTTGAGCATTAATCTCGCGGTCTCGGCCACCAGCATTGACGAAATCTGTTGCTCGCCGGTTCCCACCGAAGAAATTGACGACCTGGTTTACTACGACACCTTCGGACCTCAAAACCAAGCCGACGATCTCGTATACAGTGCGCGCGTTCAGTGGGCGCTCAGCGATACCCTCAGTCTGACCTCCATTACCGCCTACCAAGACTATCAACTGGAGGAATCCATTGATGGTGACTTCATTCTGCCACCGTTTCTAACCATCGATAGTGAAGTCGACATCTCCATGTTTACCCAAGAACTCCGCCTCACTAGCACGGGGGACAAGCTGTCATGGACGGTTGGAGCCTTCTACGGTGATGAAGAAATTGATCGACTGCGAGCCTTCATCTGGGGTCCCGCGATTGAATTTACGCCCTTGGGCGGTTTCCTCGATCCGGGCTTGGGGGTTGCTGACGATCTGTTCCAGAAGGGCACTAGCTGGTCGGTATTTGGCCAGGCAGAGGTCGCACTCTCGGACTCTATGACGCTCATCGCCGGCGTGCGTTACATCAACGAGGAAAAAGACGGCGGCGGCGATTTTGACCAGCCGCAGTTGGGCCCGCCAGGGGTGGTTAATCCATCGTTTCGGGCGAATATCGATGAAAGTGAGCCCGCAGGTATGTTGAGTCTGCAGTATCGCCCCTCAGATACCATCACTACCTATGCAACCTATCAGCACGGTTATAAAGCTGGGGGAATCAACTTGGCGCGGGAAGCTGCGGGCGAGTTTGGTCAACCCGGGGAGCCCACCTTCGAAAATGAGACGGCAGACAATTTTGAGGTTGGTGTCAAAACCGACTTGATGGACGGAGCCATGCGGCTGGACTTGGCAGCGTTCTATACCAAGTATGATGACGTGCAGAACCAGATCTTAGTGGGGCAGTCGTTCATCGTGCGCAACGCCGCCGGTGCCACCGTGACCGGTGCCGAAATGGATATGCGCTATGCGATTACCGATAGTCTGCAGGTCAATGCAGCGCTCACGGTCCTTAATACAGAGTATGAAAATGGCACTGATTTGGGCACGGGTGATATTGGTGGAGAAGATCTGCCCTGGGCACCGTCCTTCGCAGGTTCCATTGGTTGGAATTACGATCGGCAGCTTGGCAGCCTCGACTACTACTGGAGTGGAAACTGGGTCTATAAGGGTGATCATGTTGTGAACTCAGCGGGTAATCCCGATCAGACGCAGGAGTCCTACAACTTGCTCAACACGGCGATGGGTATTCGAATCGCCAACTGGGATGCTTCCGTCTGGTGTCGAAACTGTACTGATGAGATCGTTAATGAGCTGAAATTCAGCAACCCGTTGTTGGGGTCTCCGCTCTCCTACATCAATCGACCGCTGCAATATGGGGTGACGCTCCGCTATAGCTTCTAGACGCTCCGCTATAGCTTTTAAAGGCATGACCAAGATACCGGCTGGTTACCACGGGTGGTGACTGGCCGGTTCGTTTTACTGAAGGAGTCATCATGGGCAATAAACCTTTGACCACTGCGCAACTGGTGGCTTACTCGCTGCCTTCAGCGCCTACCTCAATGCTCATGATGATGGTCATCGTGTACCTAGCGCCCTTCTACGCTGCTGAAATCGGTATGGAGTTAGCGGCGGTCGGGGGAATCTTTGCCTTGGCCCGCATCTGGGATGCAGTGACCGACCCCATCGTGGGTAACCTGTCTGATCGAACCCGCGGCAGAGCAGGACGGCGCAAACCTTGGATCGTATTTGGCACGCCCGTGCTCATGATTTCCACGTGGTTTCTGTTACAGCCGCCCGAGGGCATTGGTTTGCAGTATCTCGCGGTGATCGCGGTGGTGTTCTACCTCTCCATTACGGTGGTGCAAATCCCTTACCTGTCTTGGGGTGCCGAACTGTCGCGGGATTACCAGCAGCGGATTCGTATCAACGGCTTTCGCGAGACCAGTACCATGATTGGTATTTTGATGGTCGCGTCCATTCCCTTGGTATTTCTTCGCGGCACCAACCCAGGTGTTGCGGATATCGTGGAAGTTTTTACCTGGGTAGTGCTCATTTTGCTACCCATCACGGTGCTGCCTGCGCTTCTCTACGCGCCTCAGGGTGATTTCATCAAGACGCCAACGCTGAGCTTGCACAAGGCGCTTTATGCTCTGCGACGCAACAAGCCGTTTCTTCGACTTATGTTGGCGTCGCTCTTTATCTGGAGCGGCGGCCACATTTACAACGCGTCATCCCTGTTTCTCGTTAAGGACGCCTTAGGGTTTTCTCCGAGCTTGTTTTTGTGGTTTATGGTTGTGCAATATGTGATGGCACTGGCCTTAATACCCGTTGTAATGCGCATAGGTGCTCGTTTAGGCAAACACAAAGCCCTGTTGTTGGTGGGATTAGCGTTCTTCCCTGTACTTTGGCTCTACAACCTTGTGGAACCCCAAAATGTGACTCAGGTGGTGTTGGTCTACGCCCTGAAAGGCATGGTCACCTCTGCTATTTGGATTATGCCGCCGGCGATGGTTGCCGACACGGTGGAACACGGTCTGTTAGAAAACGTGGGTGACGACACCGCGCTTTATATGTCGATCTACTTTTTCATTCAAAAGCTGGCGGCGGCGGTGGGCGTCGGCGTAGCGCTGCCCCTTGCTGCGGCGATGGGCTTTGACCCTCAAACCGCCACACCCGATGGCGATACTTTTGGCATTCGCTTTGTCGCCACCATATTGCCCTCGATACTCGCAGTGCCGGCAATATTTCTCCTGTGGCGCTATCCAATCGACGAAGAGCGTCATCGGGCTATTCGGGAAGAGCTTGAGGCACGCGGTATTGCCGGATTAAATCCGTCTGATGGCCCTAACTGAAAAAGTTAGCGGGGTAATGATCTATATGTGTTTGCTCGAAAAAGGCCTAGTTGCATGATTGACTCGGCGATACCCCAATCTGATTGGCATAGCCAAGATGCATTCTCCTCAACGTTGAGGTTTCGCGCAGCCTGTGCTCGGCACCGTGTCGACGTGGAAACCTTTCCCCATCCGCTTGTCGACCCCGAGGGTCGCCCATTGAGTATGGATAGCGCGTGGTTTGGTCCGCGGGAGGCGAGTCGCCTACTGATACTGGTTTCGGGAGTGCACGGACTTGAGGCCCTGCCCGGATCGGCAATTCAAGTTGGCTGGATAGAGAGTGGGGGACCTGATGCGTTACCCCCAGATACCGCGGTATTGATGGTGCATCAAATCAATCCTTGGGGCTGCGCTTGGCGGCGGCGTTTTAACGAGGATAACGTGGATTTGAATCGCAATTTTCTCGATTTTGCGCTCCCACTGCCCGAGAACAACAAGTACCCCTTGGTGCACTACGCTATGAAGCCCGGTGCAGAGATGGGGGACTTTGGTGAACGGTCCGGGCCATTCCTGGGTGCGCTGGTTGCTGAACACGGCATTGAGGGAACGATTGACTTGCTGATGGCCGGGCAGCATCAATTTCCCGATGGTTTTGCCTATGGCGGTCAAGCACCGAGCTGGTCCCGCCGTCATTTGGAATCGATTGCCAGTCGCGATGCTGCTCAACGCCGAAAAGTCTGTTACTTGGAAGTGCATTCGGGCCTTGGCCCTTACGGCTATGGCCAGATGATTTCGCTGCAAATGGGGGCTGTGCTTGAGCGGACTCGCGAGTGGTTCGGACAATGGGTGTTCAACCCGAGGGCCGATAGAAAGCCGGGCGAAGTCGGTTATCGCGAGGTTCCCGGTCACAGTGCAGACGGTTTCATGACGTTGTTCCCTGATGCGGAGGTAATTCCCGTTACACTGGAGATGGGTACCTACCCACCCCCTGACACGCTAGCACTGTTACTGCGTGAACATTGTGTGTATCAGGCGGGGAGCGATGCTCCTGCTGACCAACTTGAACAGGTTCGTGCGAAGCTACAGGAGATGCATTTTCCTGCTGATCCCGAGTGGCGGGCGGCGAATTGGACTCGGGGATCGCAGGTTATCCGGCAAGCACTGGCAGGACTGAACAATGACTGTTAACTACGATATTCCCGGCGAACTGCATTTGACCGAATTGCGCGCAGCCCAGGAGCGCGTGGCGGCCTATGTAGTAGAGACGCCCAGTATCCCTTGGCACTCGGGTAAATTACTTCCGATGTTGCCTGCAGGTACCGAGGTCTGGACCAAGCTTGAGCTGTTCCAGCAGGCAGGCACCTTTAAACCCCGTGGCGCAATGAATGTCATGTTGCACTTAGATGATGCCGCGCGGGCCCGGGGTGTGACGGCGGTAAGCGCAGGGAACCATGCGATAGCCGTAGCCTATTGCGCAAGCCGTCTGGGAATCGACGCGCAGGTATTTATGCCTAAGACGGCCCGCCCCTATCGGATCGCGAAAGCCGAAAAATTGGGTGCGAAGGTTGTCCTTTGCGATACCCAAACAGAAATGTTTGAGCGCGCGGAAGCGCTGCAGCGGGAACAGGGTCGCACCTTTATTCATCCCTTTGAGGGGCCGAGAACGCTGCAGGGGAGTGCCGGCGTTGGTCTTGAAATTGCAGCGCAGATGCCAGATTTGGACGCCATGATTATTCCCATTGGCGGGGGCGGCTTGGCTGGGGGAGTGGCAGCGGCACTGCGGCAACTTAGACCAGGTACTGCTATTTATGGCGTTGAACCCGAAGGGGCCAACACCATGACTATGAGCATTGCCCAGGGCGGCACTGTGCAACGAGAGCAGGTCAGCTCCATAGCCGACAGCTTGTGCCCACCCCGCACCGAGCCTTTTAGTTTCAGCGTATGTAACGCGCTGTTAGACGACATTGTGCTGGTGGATGATGCGGCGTTGCGCCGCGCTATGGCCCTGCTGCTATCAGATCTTCATCTCGTCGTTGAACCCGCTGCGGCTGCGACGCTAGCTGCTCTTTGCGGGCCGCTTAGGGATCGACTTGCAGGTCAGCGTGTGGGAACACTTTGCTGCGGTACCAATATCGCCCTTGATGATTACATGACTCTGATGGCGGATGAACTTAATTCCTCGCTTTGAATAAGAAATAAGTGACCCCTGCATAAACGTCACGCTGCGAGCTGAACTAGCATGCTAGGCGCAAACTTGGAATAAAGACTAGTAAGCGGGGATTAGCGATGACCGAGAGTATTGTAGTAGCAGCGGTTCAGTGGGCCCCGGAAGCATTGAATCCGAGACTCGGTGCTGAAAAAGCTGCTGCCGCGGTTCGGGAGGCAAGTAAACAGGGCGCCAATCTGGTGGTGTTTCCCGAGAGCTGGCTCATCGGTTATCCCTATTGGTCTGGCTTAAAACCCAGCAGCGAGGAGTATCAAGCCTGCCGGCGACTTAGCTTTGAAGCATCCATCGCCGTTGATTCTCCGCTTTTGACGCCGGTCCACGAAGCCGCAAGAGACTGTCAGTGTACTGTCGTGCTAGGTATGCAAGAGCGCTCTGGAGGCACTCTGTATTGTACGCTTTTGTACATAGGTCCCGACGGGAACACGCTTGGAAGTCAGCGCAAGCTGATACCCACTCAGGCTGAGCGGCTGGTCTGGGGGCGGGGCGATGGCTCCGACATTAAAGCCTACGATACTCCCGCGGGCAGGTTGGGTGGGCTCAATTGCTTTGAACATCAGATGGCGACCGCGCGACTCGCGCTGTGTTCCTTGAATGTGCAGGTGCATGCCGCCGCATGGCCCGGACACGCGTTTCTAAACCCTATTATTGATGCGTCGACTCGTCATCTTGCCCACGAGAATGCCTGCTTTGTAGTAGTGGCTCGAGAGGTCATGTCTGCAGACCGCTTAGGGGCAGACATCCCAGTAAGCCCCGAGAACGCAGGGCACTGGCACGCTCAAGGGGGTAGCGCAATTATTGGTCCTGGTGGAATGTACCTAGTTGAGCCCGTGTACGGTGAGGAAACCATACTGACGGCTACAATTGACCTGGCGGATATTTCGCTGCACAAGTGGTTTTTTGATGGTACCGGACACTATTCTCGACCGGATGTTTTTCAGTTGCGTTGGGACAAGCGACCCAAGCCAGCTGTTGCAGTCATTGAGGAGTTGGCTGCGGGTGGGGCAGATGATTAGCGCGGGTCGTCTGTTGTGCCTGTGGACCTGCGTGCTGTGGGCGCCATTGGCGTCTGCTGAGTTGGATCCGCCATCGGTTTATATATCGTGCATTAGTTGTCACGGTGAGCGCGGAGAGGGTAATCCGGTAGTGCCGGTTCCGCCGATTGCCGGCCAACACGAAGCTTATTTGCGGGCACAACTGCGGGCGTTTCGGGATGGTCACCGCGGTGCCCACCCCAAAGATATTTGGGGCCGCCAAATGGCGCTAATGGCTATACCGCTGACCGATGATGATATCGATCGACTCGCCCATTTTATAAGCCAACAACCGCGCTGGTATAAGACTGATCAGCAAAGGCCGGCTAGCGACAACAACACCCTTGCTTGTATTGGCTGTCATGACTCCAACGCTGAATCTTCAGCGGGGACAGCACCACTTCTGTGGGGTATGCCTGAGGAGTACTTATATCGTCAACTTGCGCATTACCGAGATGGTCTCCGCGCTAATCCGGTGAATGGCGCTCCCAACCCCATGTCTGCGCTAATTTCTTCAGATATAGCGGACGCTGCTCTACGAGACTATGCCCGTTTTTTTGCGGGTTTTTGAAAAAAATATTCCCATCAACAGACGCAGGAGTTATCCATGGCGCTGAAACCCCATTTTTCCCCCGCGGTGAGAGCGGGAGATTTTATTTACGTCTCTGGACAACTGCCCTTTGACGAGCACATGAACATTGTCGAGGGTGACGTCGCTCGTCAGACCGAGGTCGTTATTGCAAATATTGCCAAAGCGCTGGCGGGGGTGGGCGCCGAACTAAGCGATGTGGTTAAGACTATGGTGTGGCTGTCTGACCCCGCAGATTTCCCCCTCTTTAACGCCACCTATGCCCAATTTTTTACCGAGGGACCGCCGGCGAGAGCAACGGTGGGTTCGGTGCTCATGGTTGAGGGTGCTCGGATAGAAATCGAGGCCGTTGCCCACAAACCCCTATAAGCGGAGGTCTTATGGAAATTGCAGTGCTTGGCGGTGGACACGGTTGTTACGCTGCCGCAGTTCACCTTACGGAGCAGGGCCACAGGGTGCGGTTCTGGCGCCGAGACGCCGAGGCGTTTGGTCCCGTGCTCGAATCGGGCGTCATTACCGTGCAGGATTTCAAGGGTGAGCGGGATGTCATCATAGGGTTGGCTACCACCGATTTAGCACAGGCGGTGCGGGGTGCTGAACTGGTGGTGATTCCCTTGCCATCGTTGTCACATGAGGCCTTAGCTGAACAGTTGGCGCCTTGTTTGGAGTCGGGACAGGTGGTGTTTCTACCCCCCGGTACATTCGGGAGTTTTCTGTTTGCGCGGGCGCTGGAACGGAGCGGCAATCGCGCCGATGTGAGCTTTGCGGAAACCGGTACTTTGCCCTATCTGGCGCGCAAGCATGGTGCCCAGCGAGTGGTGATTAGTGGCTATGCGACACGCTTACCCACCGGGGTATTTCCAGCGCGTAACAGCGAGTATGCCCTGCAAGTGATAGCTGCAGCTTATCCGGTGGAGCCTTGCGAGGATGCTTTGAGCGGTGCGCTCATGAATGCTGGTCCCATCATTCATCCGCCCCTTATTTTGATGAATGCGGGGCCCCTTGAACATTTTGACGCCTGGGATATTCATAATGAGGGGACGCAACCCTCTATCCGCCGTGTAACCGATGCTCTGGATGGGGAGCGAATCGCTTTGCGCGAGGCCCTAGGTTACGGCGCACCACATTTCCCTCTGCGTGATCACTACAACAAAGCGGATGAAGGCGATGAATGGATGTACGGTCGCGCCGCCCATGAGCGACTAACAGATAGTGGTGACTGGCGCGAGGATATCGACCTAACGTGTCACCGCTACATGCTGGAGGACACTCGACTTGGACTGTCATTTTTGGTGTCCGTGGGGCGATGGTTAGGTGTTCCAACACCGGTAGCTGAGGGCTTGCTGAGCATCGCTACTCCGGTTGCCGACCGGCCGCTTTACGACGAGGGTCGTACTCTGGAAAGTCTTGGGCTGGCCCGCTATTCCAAGCAACAACTGCAAACTTTGCTGCAACAGGGATTCGATGCCGACGCCGGTAGCCAGCGCGCCATCGGCGTGCTTGGTGCAGGGCGCATGGGGAGAGGAATCGCATTGGCTTATGCTTTTGCTGGTGTGCCCGTGTGCATGGTTGATCTGAAAGAGCGAGGCGACGAAGACTGGGACCGTTTTCAGCAAACGCTGCGATCGGAGCTTGCTGTTGATTTAGATTTTCTGGTTGACGTGGGATTGTTGGCTGCCGCTGATCGAGGGGCGGTTGCCGGCAAGATGCGCTGTGTTCGTTCCAGTGAAGCCCCATCGGCTTTGGGCACGTGCGAAATCATCTATGAGGCGGTGCCAGAAGTGCTGGCGGCCAAACGCGCTTGCTTTGACTTTGTGAATGAGCACCTTGACCCATCTGTGGTGGTCGCGTCTACCACGTCGACTTTCTTGGTCAGTGAGCTGGCTAATATGGTTGATCAGCCGCAGCGATTTATGAACGCCCACTGGCTGAATCCGGCGCACCTGATGCCCCTCGTGGAGATCAGTCGCACCGACGACGTGGATTCCGCTGCGCTGGAGCGCTTGCAGGCCTCGCTACAGAGCATTGGCAAGGTCTCTGTGGTCTGCTCGGCGTCACCCGGCTATATCGTGCCGCGAATTCAGGCACTGGCGATGAACGAGGCAGCTCGCCTGGTGGAAGAGGGTGTTGCCAGCGCCGAGGAGGTGGACCGAGCGATCAATACGGGTTTCGGCCCGCGCTTTGCGGTGTTGGGCTTGCTTGAATTTATTGACTGGGGTGGCGGTGACATTCTCTATTACGCGTCCAATTATTTAGCCGAGAAAGTGGATGGCAGATACCGGCCTCCCAGCATTGTAGAGAACAACATGAAAGCGGGTTTGAATGGGGTGCGCGAGGGACGTGGTTTCTTTGATTATTCCGGTGTGGACGTCGCTGAATACCGTCATAAACGGCTCCGCGAGTTCGTCGAGCTACTGAGCCATCGCGGGTTGCTGCCACGGTTTGGCGCTGCTGGCCACGTTCAGTAATTCAGTCGGGTGGTTAGGCTGGATGGGGCTAAGGTTATGAGTGTCAATGTAGAACCGCTGCACTGGCTATCGGTTGCCGAATTACTGGCGGCCTATCGCCGCGGAGATACCAACCCCGTTGCCGTAACGTCAGCGTTGCTCACACGCATTGAACGGCTTAATCCTGACCTGTGTGCGTTCGAGCAGGTATTTAGCGACACTGCACTCGCTGCTGCCAGAAGCTCGGCAGAGCGTTGGGCTGCTGCGGAGGCCTCTCCCAACGGGATTGTCCGTCCTCTGGAGGGTATACCCGTTGCCGTTAAGGACTTGCTGACCACGGTCGAAGGCCCGACTACCGTGGGAACCGCCTTTCTGGCGAGTTATCTGCCCAGAGAAGACGCGCCAGTAGTGCGTAAACTGCGCGACGCTGGAGCCATTATTCTTGGCAAAACGGCGATGACCGAGGGCGCCTTTGCCCTGCATCATCCAGAGCGACGTACGCCGATCAACCCGTGGGCGCGCGACCGAAGCCCCGGAGTATCATCATCGGGTTCGGCGGTTGCGTTGGCGGCTGGCCTGTGCCCTCTGGCTTTGGGGACTGACACGGGGGGCTCAATAAGATTTCCCAGTGGCAATAACCGATTGGTGGGGTTAAAACCCACCAAGGGAACCGTTGATGCCAAGGGCTGCTTTCCCTTGTCTACCTGGTTGGATCATATCGGTCCCATGGTGCGTTCAGTGGATGATCTTGATCCGGTGCTGTCCGCAATGGGCTGGACTCCTCGACGGCTACCACGCTCCACAGGCCGTATTGCTGTTGACCAGCAACAAGTGGCTCGGCGGTGTGATCCTGCTGTTCACGACTTATTTCAGAGCAGCTTGGCAGCTCTGCAAGCGCAGGGTTACGAGCTTGTTGATTGCGACCTGGATGCAGCTCAGTGGGGGTTGGCTGCTGGCTGGTTAGATAGGGTGGGTGTCTCAGCGCAAACGGCGCATCGGGAATTTCTCGCCAACCATTCTGAAGATTATGGTCCCGCTTTTACCTGGCTATTACAGCATGGAGCGCGGGTGGGTACCGATCGCTTGCACGAACTTGAGCATCTAGCGCTTGTATGGAAGAGCCAGTTGGATCAGGTGCTCGCTGATGTTGATGCCCTAGTTTGTCCGGTGTCACCGTATCTCAATCCGCGACTGGGTCACCCTAGTGCTCCGCCATCACCGGATTCGATAGCGAAGGCGGTACAGTTCACCGCGCCATTTAATTTTTCGGGTCATCCTGCCCTGACTTTACCTATGGGGTTTATAGACGGTGCACCCTCCGGGCTACAGTTGATCGGTCGCGCTCATGAGGAGGCTGGCCTCATAGCAATGGGGTCTAGCATGCAAAGGTCGACGCCGTGGTCAGACCGACCAGCGGGAATAGGTTAAGCGATGGGGGAGAGTATGCGAACAACCGCGCAGAGCATCATTGACCGATTAATTGACCACGGTGTCGATACCATTTTTGGCATTCCAGGTGCCCAGACCTATGCTTTTTTTGATGCCTTGGCCCAGCGTAAGTCTGAGGTGCGCTTGGTCATTGCACGCCATGAGCAGGGCGCGGCTTACATGGCTTACGGCTATGCCAAATCTACGGGCAAGCCCGGGGTGTACTGCGTTGTTCCTGGTCCCGGAGTCCTCAACACCACCGCTGCCTTAGTGACCGCCCACAATGCGCCGGTGCTCTGTATAACTGGTCAGGTACCCAGCGAATTTTTGGGTGTTGGTCACGGCATGCTACATGAGCTGCCCGATCAGCTAAACACCCTGCGCACGCTGACTAAGTGGGCGGCACGCATCAATTATCCGGATGAAGCGGGATTGTTGGTGGATGAGGCGTTTCGAAATATGTTGTATGGACGCATTCAGCCGGTGGCGCTGGAAATCCCCATGGATGTTCTGGCGCAGACAGGCATGTCATTAACGTTGCCTGCGGTCACGTCCCAGCCTCCGCTCAAGCCTGATCCAGTACGGGTGCAACGCGCTGTTGAACTGATCAAAGCCGCTAAGAAACCCATGATTTATGTGGGCAGTGGCGCTGCCGGTGCTGCAACTGAAATCCTCGATTTGGCACGAAAGATCCAAGCTCCTGTGGTCTCATTTCGCGGTGGGCGCGGCATTGTCAGTGACGACACACCCTATGGGTTCAACTGTGCCTCGGGTTATAAGTATTACCCCGACATCGATCTGATGATCGGTATTGGCACCCGCTTGGAGCTGCCAGCTTTTCGCTGGCAGGCTGGAGTTGCCAACCACAACATGATTCGCATCGACACAGACCCTACGCAATCGGTTCGGCTCCGGGGTGATGTTGCGCTTGTTGCCGACGCCCAGTGTGCCACCGCGGCGTTGTTGGCGGGCCTAGAGGGCTTTGCAGCGCCTGAACAACGCGAAACGCAGTTTGCCCATATTAAAGCGGAATCCCATCGGGAAATTCAGAAGATCCAACCGCAAATGACTTACCTGAATATCATGCGCGAGGTGTTGCCCCGGGAGTCATTTATCGTCGAGGAGATTAGCCAGTTTGGATTTGCCTCCTACTATGGTTTTGAGTTGTACGAACCGCGCAAACTCGTGACCTGCGGTTATCAGGGCAACTTAGGCCACGGATTCCAGACCTCACTTGGCGTGCGTGTGGCCAATCCCGAGAGCCCAGTGGTGTCCATTACAGGAGACGGTGGCTTGATGTTTGGCATCGGCGAATTAGCCACTGCCGTGCAACATGGTATTGGCGTGATTGTATTGGTATTCAACAACAACGCTTACGGCAACGTGCGCCGGGATCAAATTAATTTCTATGACGGCCGAGTTCATGGCTCGGAATTAGTTAATCCAGATTTTGTCGCGCTTGCGCAAAGTTTTGGCGCACGAGGCTACCGATCGGAGTCACCTGAGCAATTCCGTGAGCAGCTAGCGCGGGCGCTGACGGAAAAGGATGATGGTCCGGTGCTGATTGAAGTGCCCATCGAGCGGGGTTCAGAGGCATCGCCCTTTGAGTTCATGTTGCCGAACAACTATGGGCGTTAATACGGGGGTGCATTGGTTGCACGGCGTGTGGCCGATGACCGTCTAACTTTAATCAGAGCGAGCGTGGACTGATCAGCGTTTCACAGGCACTTTCGGGCTTTCTTGCACTGGCTAATAAGTCACCGACGTTGCCGGCCACATCGGTATCCTGAGAAATCACACTGACTTTGTTATGGTCTTGAGCGCAGTAAATTGCAGCGTTAATGTCAGCTAGTCGCCGACGGCTGAAGATACTTAGTCAGCTTGGAAATTCTACTCATGAGAAAGCAGGCGCTACTAAACGAACGAGCCCATGCGTATTGTCGACTAAATTAGTCAAGGGCTAGCTCTCGAGCATGTAGGTGCGAAGCAGTCTCTCTTCTCGCAAAACAAAGAGCAAAAACACCTGGGTGTTATCTAAACGATAGAAAATGCGGCACGGTGGGACGACGATTTCTCTGTATACAGAATTGGGAAGCTCTGGGGGAATTCGACCTGATCGAGGAAAATCCTGCAAGCGTTTGGTTTTATCCAACACTGTTTTTACCAGCAGGCTTGCAGCGGCAGGATCATCCAAAGCGATATATTCTGCTATTGCGTCTAACTCTTGAAGAGCGGGCTCAGTCCAAATTACCTCAGCCATTTACTCAGTTTCTCTCTAGCCTCACTTTGGCTGTATGTCCTCTTTTCAAGTACAGCTCGCTCCCCTCGCGAGAGTCCCTCAAGCAACTCTAGCCGACGTTGCATGAACTCGTAGTCCTCAACATCCACAAGATAAGCCGATGGTTTGCCATGCTCGGTAATCAATACCGGCTCTTTCGATAAATTCAGGTCCGCCAATATCTTTGTGGCTTGGCGCTTGAGATTGGTAACTAATTCAACTTTCATAGACATCTCTCGGCTCGAAAGTGTCACTATAGTGATACATTTTGGGTGGGGCAAGTGCCGGATATAAGAATTAGCGAGCGGGCAGTAAAGGACGTCTCGGTGGATTGACCTCGCCACGTCTTGATCATCAGAGCGGCTGCGAATCTGGTTGTCTTAGCAGCGAAAGTCCGCTCCTGGACAACGTCATGCGGTCCGTTCTGGCCTGTCGAGTGTCTGCTGATGAGAAAGCAGACGCCCACTGCAAGTTCGCTGGGCGCGTGGTATCGACCCAGAGTTGAAGTAGGTTTAGTCTACGTTGTGCTCACGGAACGGTTGAATCAGACTGATCAGGACATTCCTAGTTCAATTGCGATCTACTGAAACGAATATGGCGAAGTGTATAACCACGGTTCAAGAATATATAGAGGCACTACCCGACACTACGCGGGAAAGGCTGCAAGAATTAAGACGCTGCCTGAGGAGCGTTATTCCCCACGCGACTGAAGAGCTGAAATGGGGTAAGCCCGCGTTCGTAGACAATGGCATTCTTTTTGTCTATGCAGCCCACAAAAATCACGTCAGCCTCCACCCGACGCCCCAGGTCATTCAAGCTCTACGCCAAGAAATGAGCCAATACATATCGTCGGAAAATACGATCCGGTTTTCATTGGATTGCCCCATCCCCGAAGCCATAGTCCTTAAGATCGCCAACTTACGTATCATTCACAAAGAAAAAGGAGTTCGCTGGAAATGACCGAGATAATGGTGACCACTGTATTGGCCTCGCTCGTGCAAAAGCCCTTGCAGATCTTTAAGGTAACGTGTCAGTGCCTTTATCCAATAACCGCTGGCCCATAGCGCTCGATAAAAGCATTGGGCGGACGGCGGGGCTTGCCGGTAGAGATTTCAATACAGGCAAATTCGAGGCGTGCACGTAACACAATGTCACCGGTGCTAGCGTTAATAAGTTGTATGCGCCGCTCCATGGTCAATCTTTTTTCCCAGCTGGTTATCCACGTGCCCGCTATCACAACATCGCCCAGATACGTTGCACGCCGATAATCGTACTCGGCCCGCGTTAAGGCCATGGCGCGATCGAGCTGTTGATACTGCTTGGCCCCAAGGCCCAGTGCCGTGGTATGCCGCCAGGCAACGTCCATGCACCAGTTAACGTAGACGGTGTTGGAGGTGTGTTGCAATGCGTCAATGTGCTCGGCATTCACACAGAACTCGGCCGTGTATGGCTCTGGATAATCCCAACAGGCGGCAAGTGAGTCGCGCGCGCTCATGGCCTGGCTTCTACGGCCACTCTTTTTTGGGCAATCATGGCGTATCCCAATGCAATAGCTACCATCGGGCCCACGTAATTAAAGACGGCGTAGGGTGCATACGTGAAGGTTGCAATGCCCAAGGTCGCGCTCATATAGGCACCACAGGTATTCCAAGGAACCAAGACGGAAGTGAGTGTTGCTGAATCTTCGAGCGTACGTGACAAGTTGAGCCTGTGCATGCCGCGTTGATCGTAGGCTACGGTAAACAGCCTTCCCGGCAGCGCAATACTCAAAAACTGATCGGCAGCAAGAATATTAGAGATAACCCCCCCGGTGACAGTGGCGAGAACCAGATCGCCCGTGCTGCGAACGCGTTTGAGCGCGGTATCTAAAATGTGCTTGAGAATGCCAGTTCGCTCGAGTACTCCACCAAAGGCAAGTGCACAGACAATCAACCAAACGGTATTTAGCATGCTTGCCATGCCGCCTTTACTCAGTAAGTCGTTTAGCGCGCTATCGCTGCTGTTGCCCTGATAGCCATCAAACAATACCTGCCATACTCCTTGAACCAGCGGCGCTTGGCTATCTGGGTAAATATTCAGCGCAAAGGCCCGTACTGCATCGGGTTGGAGCGTGATTGCAAAGCCGCAGCCCACCAAGGTAGACAGCAAAATAGCTGGATAAGCCGGGACTTTGAGTGCAATAAACCCCAGCATGACCAAGAGCGGTAACAGTGCGGCGGCTCCAACGTTAAATTCTGCCGACAGGGCGTTGCGCAGTGCAACAATATCTTCCGGCGTCTTGGCGGCCTCTTCGCTGTTAAAGAGGAAGAACAGCAGGGCAATGACAAACGCAGGAACTGTGGTCCATAGCATGTGCCGGATATGCTCAAACAGGTCTACACCTGCACACGCCGCTGCTAAATTCGTGGTATCAGATAACGGGGAAAGCTTGTCCCCAAAGTAGGCGCCCGAGATGATGGCTCCCGCCGTCATAGCTGGTGAGAGGCCAAAGCTATTAGCGATACCCATAAGGCCAATGCCCAGCGTGCCCGCTACTGTCCAAGAGCTGCCAATACTGATCGATGCCAACGCACAGATCAGGGCGCTGGCGGCATAAAAGTAGTTTGGACTGAGCAGGGCCACGCCGTGATAAATCATGGCGGGTACCGTGCCGGCTAAAATCCAGCTACCAATGAGTGCACCCACGGCAAGCAAAATCAATATGGGCGATAAGCCCACGCGAATACCTGCGGCCAGACCCTCCTGAATTTCATCCCAATTCAGACCGCGATGCAGACCAACCAGCGCTGTGGCGCCCGTCGCAATTACCAGCGCAATTTGATTGGGCCCGTAAGACGCATCGGCGCCGAATAATTGAACCGCAGCCGCTAACAAACCCACCAACAAGGCGATGGGCGCAAGAGAAAGCAACACGATTAGGCTGGCCGGTAGCCGGGTTTAGCCATGGTGATTTGGAATGTGCCAATAATGCGCTCGCGGAAGCCGCCTTCGCAGTAGCTTAGGTAGAAGCGCCACATTCGGATGAATCGATCGTCAAAACCCATCTCACGTACCTTGTCTAATTGCTCAAGGAATCTATGGTGCCATGCTTCGAGGGTGCGCGCGTAGTCCCTTGTGATGTCGCGCAAATCGATCAATTGCATATCTGTGTGGGCCGCTAGATTTTCGCTAATGACCTTGAGAGATGGCAGGCACCCGCCCGGAAAAATATAGCGCTTAATGTAGTCGACCGAATCCCGTGCTTGTTTGTAGCGCTGGTCGGTAATGGTGATGGCTTGAATCACCGCTTTGCCATGGGGCTTTAAAAGCTTGCTCAAGCAGCGGAAGTAGCTTTCGTAGAACTCATGTCCCACGGCCTCGATCATTTCAATTGAGACGAGCTTGTCAAACTTGCCTTCTAGATCGCGATAGTCCTCGCACAACACGGTTACCTTGTCTTCAAGTCCGCGGTTACGAACCTCTTGTTGTGCCTGCTTAAACTGCTCTTGGCTGATGGTTGTGGTGGTTACTCTGCAGCCATAATTTTCTGCGGCATAGACTGCCATGCCACCCCACCCGGTACCAATTTCGATCAGGTGATCTTGGGGTGAAAGCTCGAGTGCTTGGCAAATTAGCTCAAGCTTGTGAATCGACGCTTCTTCCAGTGTGGCGTTTGCCGTTGGGTAAACCGCCGAGGAATACATCATAGTGGGGTCAAGGAATAGCTTGAAAAAATCGTTACCCAGATCGTAGTGAGCTGAAATATTCTTGCGTGAACCCGACTGGGTATTACGATTTCCTAGGTGTGCTAGCTTCAACGCAAGGCTTGTCCACCAATGCTGGTTGTCACACATTGCCTCCATACATGCCATGTTGGCACTGAACAGCCGAGTGACCTCAGTAAGATTGCGGCTCGACCAATCGCCATCGATATACGCCTCACCCGATGCAATGGTGCCGCCGGTCAGTACTCGCCAGTAGGTGCGAGGGTTGTGTATGGTGATATCGGCGTGGGGCGCCTCGGGCCGGCTGTCGCTACCCAGTCGGAGCACTTCATCACCATCGTGTATGGTGAGTGTGCCAACCTCAATACGCTGCAGTACACGCAGCAACAGGTCGCGAGCAACGTGGTGTTGGCGGAAGCGATTGATTAATGGCAGACGGGCTATATCCCGGACACTTGCATTGCTCATAATTTTATCTCGCCTGTTTCTTTATTGTGAAAGTTACGAGTTTAGCTACTGTTCGGATGTGCGTGAAAGGGCACTCCTTTAAGCCAGAGTCGCAGGGCTTGCCAGTAAATGCCAGCAACAACTTTCAGGGTCATAAAAGGGAATATCAGTACGGCCCAGCTTAGTGTTTTGGCGGTGAACGGTTGTGCTACCAAATTTAACGTGGCATCAAACACCCGTTCACCCGCTTCAAAGTTGCTCAGTTTAATCGCCAGCGTGTCTCCGGGGACTGTGCTATACCATCGGTAAGTCATGTTCATCGGGTTAAACGGCGAGACGTGCATTGCCTTATTGAATTCAGTAGCGAGTGTGGCGTTTGCAGCGGGGGCGGTGAGCACATAACTGTGGCGCTCACCCCAAGGCGTATTGGTTACTTCGGCCACTAAGAACTCAAGCTCATCCCCCGACTCATCAAAGCAGAAGTAGCACGCAATCGGATTGGTTTGGAAGCCAAAATAGCGCCAATTCGCCAATAAAAAGACCTTGCCCCTATGGTCGGCACCGGTCTCTTCTTTGATTCGGCGGCGCACTTCGTCGATCAATGGCGCTTTGGGGTCACCCAAAAAGTCGTGTCGTTTAAACTGGGCAAGCGCAAAGCGACGTGCCGACCAAAAGGGGATGTTGTCAACCAGTGCTGGCAGCGCTTGTATGTCGACGAGGGGCATGAAAACCTGATACTGAAAACGGTGAACTTTTGGCCGATGACGGCAGTGGTAGAGCGTTCCCCTGTAGAATCGCGATATCACGCAACCGCCTGTCTAACCTCTGTAATGCCCTCGGCGACCTGCAGACCGCTTCGCAGACCATCCTCATGAAAACCGTTATGCCAGTAGGCCCCGCAAAACCAGGTTTTGTTAACGCCGTTTATCTCCGACCATCGCTGCTGCGCCTTTACGCCTTCCACGGTGAATTGGGGGTGAGCGTAACTAAAGCGTCCGAGAATGCGCGACGGATTAATTGACTGGGTATCATTGAGTGTCACGCAAAAAGTCTCGGGTGCATTTAGGCCCTGTAAAATGTTCATGTTATAGGTGACCACGGCCCGGTGATTGCCAGGTCGCAGTCGGTAGTTCCAACTTGACCAAGTCTTTTTATCACGCGGCAGAAGCTTGCTGTCGGTGTGTAAGACCACGTCGTTGTCGCGATAGGGAATTGCGCCCAAAATTTCGCGCTCTAGCTGTGTGGGCTGTTCCAGCATGGCCAGCGCCTGATCGGAGTGTGTTGCAATGACCGCTTGGTCGAAAACTTGCTCGCGGCCGTCTTTGAAGCGCAGGGTGACAGGCTTGCCGGGTGCACGAATAACTTTTTCCACCGGGTGATTGACAAAAATTTGCTGCTCAAATGAGGCAGTTAAAGGGGCGAGGTATTCGCGGCTACCGCCTTCAACAACGCGCCACTGAGGTCGGTTAGCTACTTGTAATAGGCCATGATTACGAAAGAATCGAATAAAAAATTCAACAGGGAAATCTCGAGCATCGGTAAAATCGGCAGACCAGATGGCGGAGGTCATGGCCAGCAAATAGTCGCGTGTGAAGCCTTCACTGTAGCCATTGCGCTCTAAGTACGCCCCGAGCGTCTCATCGGTGGTTAATCTGCCTGCATCAAGGTCGGCCACCGAGTGCTTATTGAAGCGCAGAATATCGCGCACCATCCGTAAAAATCGTGGCGAGAAAAGATTGCCCCGTTGCGCAAACAAGGTGTTTAGATTGGTTCCAGAATACTCTAGCCCTGTCTCGTCGTCGGCCACCGAAAACCCCATCGATGTGGGTTTAGTGGCAACGCCAAGTGACTTCATGAGTTCAATGAATTTTGGGTAGGTCCAGTCGTTGTAGACAATAAAGCCGGTATCGATAGCGTAGCGCCGAGCACCTAGTTTGACGTCGTAGGTGGCGGTGTGACCGCCAATCCTTGAGCTTGCTTCAAAAACCGTTATGGCATGGCCTAGGCTGTGCAGCTGATGCGCACAACCTAGTCCTGAAATACCGGAGCCTATAATGGCGATGTTCACGGTGGCACATGCCCCCTAACGACAAATGAGTTGTGCAAGGAATACGATACCTGGACAAAGACGGATCAAGCTGGAGATTAACGCGAATCATCCTTGAAAACATCGGTAGTGCGATATTTTGGGTTTCGTGTATGCTGGTGGTCCATGCCGATCGCGGGACCAACTCATGGTCGAAGAAAAAACCCACAGCGAGCAGACAAGTGCCGCCTGGACGGTGCCCACCGGGCGCCGCACAGACGAGTGGAGCGAATGTCTGGTGCTTATTGGGAAAGCGCAGGATCGAGCAGCATTTACCCGGTTCTTCCGCCATTTTGGGCCGCTTATCAAGGCTTTTGCGCTGGCGGGCTCTAGTATGTCCGCCGCCCATGCCGATGAGCTGGTGCAAGAAGTTATGTTAAAGGTTTGGCAAAAAGCGGCAGGCTTCAATCCCGAAAAAGCGGCCGCATCTACCTGGATCTATACAATAGCCCGCAACTGCAGAACTGACATGTTTAGGCGTTTGCAAAAGTTTGATACGCCATTGGCCGCAGACGACCTCAATATTGAAACCGAAGAAGAAGAACCTTTTGCCGTGCTGCACAGCCGTCGAGGCGCTGATCGGGTGAGAGATCTTATGGGGCAGCTGCCCCCCGATCAGGCTCAAATATTGGCCAAGGTGTACATGGAAGGTAAGTCCCACTCAGAGGCGGCGGCCGAGCTAGATCTGCCGCTAGGAACGGTTAAGTCAAGGGTGCGCTTAGCTATTCAGAAATTGCAGGTGCAGATGGATCGCATCTGAGGTGCCCAAGGTAAACCGAAATATAAATTCGTGCGTAGCTACAGCACACAACTACATACAGAAACGCGGCGCTACCCCTTGTCGTTGTTTCGCGAGGCATGAAAACTATGGTTAAGCACCACCCTGCATCTGATTTTCTCACCGATTTCGTCGCAGGCACACTACCGGTACCCCAGGCGGCTTGCATATCCGCACACTTGAATTACTGCAACGGCTGTCGGAAATCCGCCGAGCAACTGCAAACAATTGGTGGCGTGCTGATGGAGCAATTATCACCGGTTGCGGTGTCTGAATCGGTGCTAGACACCGTTTTGGCGCGCCTTGATGATCCAGCGCCTCTCGCATTTGCTAGCCAGCAGGTGCATGAGCAAGAAGAGAGCCTACCGAGGCTGCTCAACCGTATAATTAACGGCGACTTCACACAGCTCATTTGGCGGCGTGTAACGCGCTCACTGAGTGTTAGCTATCTCAAAACAGGTGACAGTGACTATGAGTTCGCCTTGTACCGTATTGCTGCCGGCGGCCAGATTCCCGACCACGACCACGGTGGATCAGAGATGACGCTGGTGCTTGAGGGCGGTTTTTCTGACGAGCGTGGTACGTACCATCCCGGCGATTTTATTTTTCGCACCGCCTCCGAAACCCATGCTCCTGTGGCAATCGATGGTGAGGAGTGCATTTGTTTGGCTGTGTTAGACGCGCCGCTTAAGTTCACTCGCTGGCAATACCGTTGGATGAATCCGTTTATTCAGCTTCAAGCAGGGTAATATCCGGCTGCGCGGCGTAGCAGACTCGCGCTTTCAATTCAATCTCTTTAGCGCGAGACGGGATTATTCCCAATAGGTATACTGCGCCCCCTACAATTCAATAACCATCAGGCTTGCTCATATGCGATTAGCGATTCCCCGAGAAACGCACCCGGGAGAGAACCGTGCGTCCGTCACACCTGAGACGGTAAAGAAGCTGGTTCGGCTGGGTGCTGACGTAGTGATAGAAAGTGGCGCAGGTACGGGCTGCGGTATAAGCGATGACGCGTACACGGCTGAGGGCGCGAGTATCGAAACCAATCGTGATGCGTTGCTCGGCAGTGCCGATATGGTCTTGCGGTTACGCAAACCCGATACCGACGAAGTCGCCAAGCTCAAAAGCGGCTGTATCCACGTCTCGTATCTTGACCCATTCAATGAGCATGAATTGATCAAGGCCTTTGCGAGTAACAATATCACGGCGGTGAGCATGGAAATGATTCCTCGCTCTACGCGCAGCCAGAAGATGGATGCATTGAGCTCGCAAGCCAACTTGGCCGGTTATATCGCGGTGATGTTGGCAGCTACCCGCTTGCCCCGCATTTTCCCCATGATGATGACTCCAGCAGGCACTTTAAAGCCCGCTAAGGTATTTATCATTGGTGCAGGTGTTGCGGGTTTGCAGGCCATTGCGACCGCTAAGCGACTGGGTGCCAAGGTCACTGCATTTGACACCCGTCCTGTTGTGGCCGAGCAGGTTCAATCTTTGGGGGGTAAGTTCCTCGATATCGATTTGGGTGATACCGGTCAGACTAAAGATGGTTACGCGCAGGAATTAACGCCTGAGCAGGTTGAAATTCAACGTCAGGCGCAAAAGGACGTGATTGCCGATTCTGACGTAGTGATTACTACGGCTCAAGTATTTGGTCGTAAGCCGCCGGTCTTGGTCACTAAAGATATGGTTGCTGGAATGGCTCCTGGCTCGGTGATTGTTGATATGGCCGCCGAAACCGGTGGCAACGTCGAGGGTTCGGTACCAAATGAGGTAGTGGACGTAAACGGCGTCACCATTGTTGGCACGGGCAATCTAGCCAATTTAGTGGCGCGGGATGCAACAACGATGTACGCCAACAATCTTTTCAACTTGGTTGAGGATACCTGGGACCAAGACGCTAAGTCTTTTGTCTTGGATATGGACAACGATATTCTACCCGGCTGCGTCATTACCCATGGTGGTGAGGTTGTGCACCCAACAATTAAAACGATCATCGAAGGAGCCAACTGATATGAACGGTGCAGAGTACCTCCTGTTTATCTTGATGTTGTCGGTTTTTCTCGGCTTCGAACTTATCAATAAAGTCCCTGCAACACTGCACACGCCACTCATGTCGGGTGCGAATGCTATCTCTGGTATTACCGTCGTGGGTGCTATCGCATTGGCGGGTAATGGCCAGCAAGATATCGCTCAGTGGTTGGGCGCTGGTGCTGTGGCGCTAGCCACAATCAACGTGGTGGGTGGTTATATGGTGACCGACCGCATGCTTGGCTTCTTCAAGAAGAAGGAGGGTTGAGCATGAATGTAGATCTGATTATTGGCTTGGGCTACGTTGCCGCATCAGGCCTTTTTATTATGGGCTTAAAAATGCTGGGCTCACCGGCAACGGCCCGCAAAGGCAACCTTGTATCCGCTGTCGGCATGTTGGTGGCTATTGTTGCTGCCCTGATAGATCAAGGTATTGTTGAGTTCACCTGGATCATTGGTGGCATGATCGTCGGCGGCGCCATTGGCGCTATTGCTGCGCGATCTGTCGCTATGACATCGATGCCAGAGATGGTGGCACTCTTCAATGGTCTTGGTGGTGCTGCGTCGTTATTGGTCGGTTGGGCCGCGCTGACACCTACAGCAGAAGTCTTCACGCTAGTAACCATTGTGCTCTCTATTTTGATCGGCGGTGTGACGCTGACCGGGTCACTCATTGCCTATGGCAAACTCAGTGAGCGCCTCGGTAGCGGCGCAGTGGTATTCACTGGCCAGCAAATTGTTAACAGCCTCATCATCCTAGGTGTACTTGGTTCGGCTGTACTATTCTGCATGGAGCCAACCAATACCACCTATTTGTACACGGTAATTGGCTTGGCTCTGGTCTTTGGGGTAATGGCCGTCATCCCAATCGGTGGCGCCGATATGCCAGTTGTCATATCGCTACTTAACTCCTACTCAGGTCTGGCGGCCTGTGCTGCGGGCTTTGCGATTGACAATAATGTGTTGATTGTTGCGGGTTCACTGGTGGGCGCGTCTGGCATCATCCTAACCAACATTATGTGCAAGGCCATGAATCGGTCTCTGAGCAATGTATTGTTCTCGGGCTTTGCAAGCGTTTCTAATGAAGTCGCCGAGATCGAAGGTGAAATCAAACCGATTTCCGCTGACGATGCTTATTACATTCTAGAAGCAGCGACCAATGTGGCGATTATCCCAGGCTACGGCATGGCGGTAGCGCAGGCCCAGCACGTAGTTAAAGAATTGTGTGATCTACTTGAAGCTAATGGCGCAGAGGTCAATTTTGGCATTCACCCAGTAGCTGGACGAATGCCCGGCCACATGAACGTGCTGCTAGCCGAGGCGGACGTGCCCTATGATCAGCTACTGGAGATGGACGAGATAAACCCCCGCATGGAGTCGGTTGATGTTGCCATTGTTATTGGTGCTAACGACGTGGTGAACCCGGCCGCACGCGAGGTTGAGTCGTCGCCCATTTATGGTATGCCGGTCATCAATGTGGCCGATGCCCGCACCGTATTCGTACTCAAGCGATCGATGGCGTCAGGTTTTGCTGGCATCGAAAATCCGCTGTTCTACAAAGAAAACACGCGTATGCTATTTGGCGATGCTAAAGAAACTCTCAGTAAGTTGGTGCGTGAGCTGGGCGGCGCCTAGGGCATAAACACCTGCTGAAAAAGCCCACTCACTGTGGGCTTTTTTGTTTTAAGACGTTTTAAGCTTCGTTGTTCGATGGACTAGTTTCGTCGCGAAATTGCAAGCT
>Ga0181573_10000544_pt1 | contig 39228 bp, 32 predicted proteins | sample 101ome_25_FD_148643 | JGI IMG/M metagenome (GOLD analysis project Ga0181573, IMG submission 148643) | Coastal salt marsh microbial communities from the Groves Creek Marsh, Skidaway Island, Georgia - 101409BT metaG (spades assembly) | ecosystem: Environmental > Aquatic > Marine > Intertidal zone...
CGCGCTCGAGCGGCACAGGTGGGGTTTTGTGAGGACGACAGAGGGCTCCCGAGAGACAAACCCTTGCCGCTTTGCCCCCCGATCTGACGATCTACCGGTAGATAACTCTTGGGACTTGTCCTCAGCATCCACCCGTCTTGTTCACGCCTACAAGGTCCTGCCAACGGCCGCGACCCTCCTTGCGACCAGCTTCCCCCCCCTTTTCGCCCGCCGAAATGCCCGCTGTCACAGATGGCGCTCAAACGGTGGTGCAGACGGCGCTGGGTGGTTTCTTTTCTAGCCCTTTATTCAACAAGTTGAGCGCGGCGGCGTTCAAGGTGAGGGCGTCGGGGACGGATGCTGCCGCCACAGCCGTTGTCACTTCGCTTCCACTGCCAGTCGTTTGCGAGGCCGACACCATCCACCGACTCCCCCACCCCGTCCAGGCGTGCGACGCCGATGCGAGCGGCCGCATCGACAGCCGAGAGTTGCACCTCGGCATCGCTCTTCTCTACGGCAGGATCAACAATCGGATGCCGCTGAACCTTCCGACGCCCACAAAGAGGGAGATCGAGGAAGTGCTCAAGCGCCACGACGCTGACGGGTCGGGCTCCCTAGACGAGGCCGAGTTCCGGAGTGTTGCGCGGGAGCTCCTTGCGGGGGACGGCAAGCCGTCGCGTTCGCTGCCCTTTCGGGCGGTGCGGAGCCTCGTCACGACCTTGGGCCTCGTGCCAGCCCTTGCCCTCGCTGTCTCGAAGGGAGCGCTCAACGCGGTGCCAGGGCTCGGCGGTTTGCAAGGTCTGCCACCGGCGGTCATCGCGGGGATCATCACAAGCGCCAAGCAGTGGGGGTTCGGGGGACAATGACAATGAAGGAGCTTGACGAGAGAGAGAATTGCCCGCTACTACTCCGCACGTCCGTGCGGATTGAACCGCGGGAAAACGGCGGCCGCCGATCCCGTGACGCAGATTGGAGGCTCGTCATGCCGGGTCAGGCCCTCGCCGGTGCGCTGGTCGAAGCCAAGGTCGCCCGCCCGCCGGGCGTGTCCCTCGGCCACGCGGCGCCATACGGAGTCGCGATGTTTTTGCGACTGCCGGTCGAGGCGCTTTCGACGAGAAAGGGTTTTCAACGGGTCGCGCCGCGCAGCCTTGCTGATGTCGACATCCTCGTAGCTCCGGAGCGCGTGGTAGCCGGACCCAACGAGCATCGTGACGCCAGCGCCTACGAGGGCGAGGAGAGGGTAGACGTCCAGGGGGGGGGGCATTTTGACAAGCTGCAGCAGTCGGGCGAGGAGGGTTGGGGTCGAGCAGAGGTGGGGGTCTTCAAGCCAGTTTCGCAACTCTCGCGGGGCGTCGAGGCACGCCTAATGCGTTTAAGTCCCTTTTGACTAAAGATGGGGTGGAGAAGGCGAGGAGGAAGCGGTAAAACGGCCGCTCCTTCGCTGTCAGTTGAGGACGTCCTCTTCCCAGTCCCTCCCCGCCGCGTCACACACCCAGCGCCCTCTCCGAACAGAATCCTGTAGTTATCATGACCGTCGAGACGCCGTCCAACTCCCACCCCGCCGCGTCAGAGGCAAGCCACGCGAAGGGGCCCTCCGCGGAGACCTGGCTCTCTGCGCGCGTGCGTGACTCGGGCGATAACGCTGTGAGGCTATTGGCGTCACTGTGAGAATTCACTATTTCGCGAACGCGTGGAGCGCGGCTCCTGACACTCTCACGCCCCACGCGTCCGATGCTCGGAAGAAATTTGAGCCCGGAAATCTTCCCCTCACACGTCGAGCCTGCTCGACGTCGGCCGGGATCTCGAGATGGGCGGCAGGGCGCCACCCCCCCCCCCCCCCCCCCCCCCCCCCCCCCCCCCCCCCCCCCCCGGGGGGCGGCGGCATACCGCGCGCCTCCTCGAGCTGGCCCTGCAAGCGAGCCACCGACCGCTCGAGGCTCGTAGCATAGGTTTCGCGGAGGGCACGCGCTGCGGACTCCTCCTCAACGCGGCGCTCGAGGCGCCGCACGACCTCCTGGACGCCCGGCAGGCTGAGGGGATCTCTGAGCCCCGCGCGAAGCCGGTCGAGGAGAGAATCGCGGGGCGCCGAGGCATCGCGGAGCCGGCGGGCTTCAGCCTCGGCCACCGCCGCACGGCGCAGCGCTGCGGCGGCATCGGCAGCTCGCCGCGTTGCCTCGTCCCGCGCCGCCTGCTCGGCTGCTGCCGCGCCCCGTTCTATCGTCAAAAGCCGCTCCTCGGTCTCAGCCCGGGCCCTTTCGGCGGCTTCGGCCCGCGCCCGCTGCGCGGCGGCGCTTCCCGCTGCCTCGGCGCCGGCATCTCTCAACGAGGATAGTTCCGCCCGCGCCTCCGCGACCTGCTCGAGAGTCTCGGCTAGTCGCGCATCGGCCCGGCCCCGCCTCGCGTTCGCCTCCTCCGCGGCAACAGAGAGCTCTGACTCGCGCTGCCGCGCCGCGGCGGCGTCACGCCTGAGCGCCGACACGGCTTCGGTGAGGGCGTCCAGCTCGTCCCGCAGCTTGTCAGCTCGACCGGTGGCCTCAGCGGCCTCGGCCCGGGCCTGGGCGGCCGCAGCGGGGAGGTCGCCCAGCTCGCGCGCCCGCGCCTCAGCTCGGGCAGCCCGGCGGCTGGCCTCGGCCGCTTCCGCCAGCGCTGCGTCCCGCTCTGCCGTCAACCTCTCAGCCTCGTCTGACCCTGTCTTCCGGACGGCGTCCAGCCCACGCGTGGCCTCGGTGGCGCGAGCCTCAGCAGCTGCAACGGCTTCCCGCGCCGCTGATAGCTCGGCCCGCCGCTCCTCGAGGTCAGTTTCAAGGCCCCGCGTCGTCGCCCTGAGAGAGTCGGTTTCGGCAGCTGCGGCATCGGCCCGCGCCGCGGCAACCCGCGCATCCACCTCGGCGCGCGTAGCAGTCTCGGCGGTCTGGGCGTGACGCAACTGCAGGTCCGACAGCTCCGCCTTGGCCGCGTCGGCCGCGCCCCGTGCGTCCTCCTCGGCACGACGGCTGCGCTCGGCGATGGCCCGTGATGCGTCAGCCTCACGGCGCGCAGAGAGAGCGTCAGTCCTGGCTTGGTCAGCCTCGTTCTTGCTGTCGGTCGCAAGCCGCAGCGCCTGGTCGCGCTCGGAGCGGACAGCCGCCAGGGCAGCCTCGGCCTCGCCCCGCGCCGCCGCCTCGGCTGTCGCCCGGCCCTCGGCCGCCGCACGCCGGGCCTCAGCCTCGGCCCCAGCTGCCCCGCCAGCCGCCACCGCCGCCTCAGCAAAGGTTAGGCGCTCGGTCGCTGCGCCCGCCTGCGCGATGGCGGCGTCACGACTCGCTGTCAATTCCGATACCACCCGCTCGGCAGCGTCGGCCCGCTGCGTCGCCGCCTCAGCCGCCCTCCGCGCCTCAGCCGCAGAGGCAGTCTCGGTCTCCAGCAACGCCTGCAGGCCCCGCCGCTCGGCCTCCCCCTCGGTCACCCGCACTTCAAGAGCGTCGACGCGTCCCAGCGCCTGCTCCCGGTCCCGCAGCCGCGCCGCGAGCGCGTCGCGCTCGGACGCCAGCGCCGCCTCCCCGCCAGCTGCCCGGCGGCTCGCGTCAGCTGCATCGTCCGCAGCCCGCCGGAGCCGCGCCTCGGCCTCGACCAGAGCCGCTTCGGACGCCCTCCGACCCCGCTGCTCCGCCTCCAGGAGCAAAGTCAACTGAACCCTAGAGGCTTCGGCCGCCTCGGCCTCAGCCGTCGCCTTGTCCAACCGGAGGCGGGCGGCGGCGGCCTCGGCGACGGCAGCATCCCGCGCCCGTTCGGCGCGCGTGACAAGGTCGGTGGTGGCATCGACGGGGGGCGGGACCCAGTCGGGATGGGAAGGATCCAGGGCGGCCGCGCCCGTCCTGCGGCCCCCGCCGAGGGCAGCAAAGTCCCCGAGGGCGCCGCCTGCCGCCGCACCTAGAATCACTCCACTCTCATGCGACATCCGCCGGGCAGCAGCAGCAACGGCCTCGGCCTCAGCAGCTGTAACAGCTCTCGCAGCTCTGCGGTCGGCCTGTCGCGCCTCGCGCCGCGCCTCTCTCGCGTCACTTTCAGCCCGGACGGCACGCTCCTCAGCCGCCGACAGCGCGCTTGCGCCCACGGCCCGGCCCGTCTCAAACGCACGCGAAACAACATCGGCGTCGCCTCTTTCCACCCCAATGACGCCCCGCTCCGTCGCCTGCGTCAGCAGCGAGTCCAACACGACCTCGTGCCGCGCTCTGATGGCGACGGCTTCGGCCTCGGCACTGCGGGCCCGGTCCCGCGCCCGGCTCAACTCGGCCTCGGCAGCGGTGAGGCGGTGCTCGAAGGCGGCGCGGGCCGCCAGGAGCGTCAAGGCAGCGCCGGGGGGGGCCTCGGGGTCGGCGTCGGCCGTGGCGCCAAAGGCGGCATCGAGGGCCGCGAGTGTCCAGGGAGGGCCGGAACGGAGGGGGGGCTCAGTCGCCGTCGCCGCTGCGGTAGAGGCTTCAGCGGCTGCCAGGGCGCCAGGCGGGGGTAGCTCCAGCGCTGCCCGCGCCCAGAGGGCGGCCTCGCGTGGCACCTCCGTCTGGGCTCCCGCGTCGGCGAGGTGGGCGCGTCTCCGCCGCTCCTTCTCCTCCTCCGACGTCGAAGACAAGTCACCGCCCGTTGCGCTTGTTGCAACGGAATCAGCCGCCTCTCTCATTTTCCGCCGCGAGGGGGCGCGGGGCGCCGGTCGGTCTCGGTCTCGGTCCCCCATGGGGTTCAGCGTCGACCCGCGCCGCTCGCGCGTCGTTCGACCGGCGCCACCCCCGGCCGCACCCGGCGGGACCGAGCTCCGCCGGCAGGTCGGCGACCGAGCCCTGACGTCGTCTCCCCCGTCAGTCGACCCCGCCGCAGACGACCCCGCCAGATCCACAAACAGCATTGCTTCCGCCCGCCGCGCCCTTGTTTGCGCGGCCGTCAGCTGACGCGACAGTGCCATCGTGCGGGCACGCTCCCGCTCCCACCCCGGACCCTGGGCTCCCGCAGCGGCGAGGCCTCCGGACTCGCCAGCGCCAGCGCGACCACCGCGGGCGAGGGCAGCCTCGAGCCGAGCCACCTCTCTCTTCGCTGCATCGAGCTTCTCCCGGGCGCGGCGGACGACGCGAGTCTCTTGCTTTTCGAGGAGGGCGGGAGAGGAGGGGGTGGGGGGGGGTGAGGAGGAGCGGCCCAAAAGGTCCTCTCTCCGATCTCTTCTCCGTGGGGACGCCGACGGCAAGCGGCGGGCGTCACCTCCATCGCCCTCGTCAACGGAGGACGACGACGACGGCTCGTCGTCTTGCCCGGGTGGGCCGGCGGGGCGAAGGGGGGTGGGGGTCGCATCGGCGTCGGTCTGGGCGGCGCCATCCGTCGTCGCCGCGCGGCCCCACCCGAGGGCAGCAAGGGAGGCGCCAAGGGGGCGCCCCAGGCCCCCTCCCCCTCCTCGCAGGGCCATTTCCAATGACGTCAGCCCGGGGGGAGGGCGGGCGTCGGGGAGAGGGGGGAGCGAGGCCGCCAGTGCCGCCGACGCCGCCTCGAGCGCACGGCTCGAGTGGGGGGGAACGCCAGAGGCGGCGGCCCCGCCGCCACCGTCGTCGTCGTCGCCCGCGTCGTCGCCCGTCTCCCGCAGCCATCTCAGTGCCTCACGGTCGCGGACAGTAAGGGGCTCGGTGCGCGGAGGAGAGGAGGAGGGGGGCTCGATGTCGGCGGTGTCACGCGACAGCGTCGCCGCTAGGGCGCCAGGGACACACGCCTGCGGAGCCGGGTTCGACGCCTGGAGCTGCGCCGCGAGCGCCGCGAGGGTAGTCGTCTGAAGGAGCTCGCGGTTTGTGTCGTTCAGTTCCCTGCGGACAGGGGGTGCGACGGCGGAGTCGCCAAGGGAGGGTTCGGTCCTGGCTCAGCCTCGCACGCCGCCCGCGACGCCCTAGTCACGACGGGTGGGCTGACTCGTGGATGCGGGGGCCACTCTTCTCGCCTATAGGGGTGAGTCAGTCGCTCTTGAACGAGACGCGTGCTCGCTCTCATCCTTTCAGCGTCCGTCGACGCCGCCGTCGAGCTCCAGCCGACCTCGAGCGCGCGACCCGGCCGCTCCCTCTCTCGGAGGCGGTGGTGCCGCGGCGCTCCCGATGGAGGTGGCTGAGGCCAATGGCCGCCAAGTCCTCGCCCTGGGCGTTCTGTTGAGCGAGCGGGCGGCTTCGGCATGACTGAGCAGACTCCGGGCTCGCACGCCCAAGTTCGCCCATTCCCCCACCCCCGCCGCCCCGGTCTTTGTCACTGTTCCCGCCCGGCAGCATGGCGCGCCATGGACGTGTGTCCTCCGCTAGGTGGTCCGACGTGGCACTCGCTCTATTCGCGGCCGCCTGCGGGTGGAGCGGCACAGCCATTGCGACGCTCGACCTCGCGACCTCAGTGGTTCGCGCCGGAGTCCAGGTCGACCTCGACCGTCCCGCCGCCGCCGAGACTCTGGACCTCGATCACCCACTGCTTTCTCATCGCGTTGAGACCTGGTCGAGGCGAGGCTCGAGCCCAGGAAGAGCAGGGAGCGCCGGCCTCGTCACCACGAGGCGGACGGCTCAGAATCTCCTCCCGCTCGGAATTTCACGCGGGCCAGAGCTCCCGTCCCGCCGAACGTCGCGCTATTTTCTCCGCCTCAGGGTGCATCTCGTCGGTCGAAGCCCGGAAACCGGCGCACCCCGACCCCGCCCTGCCCACTCTGAACCCGCCCGCAGAACGTCCAACGCCGCCGAACCTGTCGGCCCCGCCGACAACCCCCCCCCTCCCCCCGAAGGCCTGCACTTCCAGGTCGGCACCGGAGGCCCTCCGCTGGCCGTTTACTGGCGGGACCCGCGTCCCTATACGTCCCTCAACCCCGCGCAGCTTGCAGGAGCCGAGGGATGCGTCGAGTGGCGCCACACGGTCTCGGAGCGTGTGGAGGGATCAAGCGAGGGCGGCGACAGCGGCCGCGCTCCCTGGCGGCGGTGCTCCCCCCCCCGCTTCTACTCCGATCGCGGGGCGACGACCGACTACACCGACGACGACTGGCATAGCGGCCTCCACTACGGTATCAGCGTGGGCGGGGGCGCGGACAACGCAGCCGCCGCCGCTGCCGTCCCCGCCACTCGGACGTCGCCGTCTGACCTAGAGGTCCGCGCGGGCCACCGAGTTGGCGGCGACCCCGACTCAGCCATGACGTGGTCCCCCTGGCGCCGTCCCCGCCTCGCCCACGCCACCCCTGCCGGCAGCCCCCTCCTTTACCCCCTTGTCATCGGCGTCGTCGGCGATGTGGGTCAGACGGCGGCTTCGGCTGAGTCCCTTAGAGAGCTCGGGCGATCGGCTCCTGACGTTGCTGTGCACGTCGGGGACCTGTCGTACGCCGATGGAGACCAAGAGAGGTGGGACTCGTTTGCGCGCCTCGTGGAGACGGTCGGGGACGCTGCGGCGGACGTTACGGGGTCGTCATTGGTTTGGGCTCAGCTGCCGGGCAACCACGAGGAGGAGCGGGGGGTAGGAGAGATGGAAATTAGCCCGGGCGAGGAAAAAGCGGAGAGGGACGACGGGGGCGCTGCTTTCGTTGCCTATAGTCTGCGTTGGCCTACGCCCGACACGGTGGGGCGGAGCCCGAGCCGTCTGTGGGGTTCGTTCAACGCAGGCCCCGTCCACGTCATCCTGTTGTGCGCGTACTGCGACAGTCAAGAGGGTAGCTCTCAGTGGGCGTGGCTCGCAGCCGACTTGGCCGCGGTGGACAGAACGGAGACGCCATGGGTGGTCGCTGCTGCCCACGCGCCATGGTCGCACTCGGCTGACCACCACCGCAAAGAGGCGAGTGGAGGGAGGGCGGGGGCGTCCACCTCTCTGTTCATCCATTTATCTCTGTCCATCGATCCATACCTCCATCTATCCGTCCGTACCTCCGTACATGTATCTTTTACCTCCGACAATCCATTCATCCCACCAGGCGGCCGCGGTGGAGACGCTCGCCCACCTGGGTCCCCTGCTGGCCTCAGGGGCCCCGGGGGGGGCCGTGGACGCCTTGTTGTTTGGGCACGTTCACGCTTACGAGCGGCAGACGGAGCCGTGGCGGGGTTGGCTAGCGTCGGGCGGGGACAACGACGGCGATGACGGCGGCGGCGAGCGGGGCAGTGGAAAGGACGGCAACCGCTCAGCCGCCGATATCCCTGGTGGCCCCGTGCCCCTCGACGGTGCCATTGACGGCGAAGCCTGGTGCGGTCCGCACCTTCTTGTCGTCGGAGACGGGGGCAACCGCGAGGGACCGATGAGCCGGTGGATCAAGAAACCGCCGGCCTGGTCGAGGTTTCGCGAGTCGTCCTTTGGCCACGCGACACTCGAGGTTGCGTCTGCGACGCGAGCCACTTGGCGGTGGCTGCCCAACCCGTCAGCCGCGGCGGGAGGGGCCGTTGGGGAGACCATTACCCTGGTGCGGGGGGAGGAGGCCGCGGCCGCAGGGTGCAACGGGGGTGGAAAGGGGATGGAGAAGGCGGGGGAGGAGCAGGGAGCGGCAGGGACCGAACGCCCAGACGACGGTGGCAGTGGCGGAGGTGGCGGCAGTCGATGGTTCGCTGGGAGCGCCCGGCGGTCATTCCCTGGCCGGGAGGAGTCGCGCTGAGCCGAGTCGGGCAGGATTTGGAGCGTCGATCCGACATTTTTTAACGACCCACCCACAACACCACCGCGTGCCGTTGCAGTCACGACCGCGACGTCACCCCCCGCGCCCGCTTGACCCCCAGTGGGGCCGCCGTAGCCCGCCCCCGGCGCTTCTTCGGCCGCGCCGCCGTCCCACTTGCATCTCGCACACCGAGACCGACGTCGGCGTCCTCCGCCTCCCCTCCCTTGCCCTTTCCGCGCGCGGCAGGGCGGATGATTACGCCTGCGTCGGCGAGAACGACAGGACGAGTCATGTCTCGAAAAGCCTTGTCAGTGTTGAACTCTCGTCCTATGGGTTGTCTCAAAGACGCTTCGTATGCGGCAACGCTGCCGTGCCCGTGTGGCACATGCGGTACGCTGAAACGTTCGGCTTTCTTGTCCCACCGATCAGCGATGTAGACACCGGAGCGGTCGGCATCAGCGCGGGCCGACCGGGCCTCAGCGCGGGCCATCTCGGCCCGCTCACGGCGCGCTTTTGCCCAACGGGGCTCACCCCGCTGGTCGCCCGACCAGGCGCCCCACCCAGGCACCGTGCCGGCCTCGTGGCCCTCGGTGGCCGGTTTGGGGGGCAGCTCGAGTTCTTCGTCCTTCTCCTTCATCTTGGCGAAGTCACTCTGCTGATGATTGTCTCCAGCGAGGGCGAGACCGACAAGGGCGGCAGGGTCAAGGGCTCCGCTGCCGGCGCTGCCGCGGACGAGTCGCATCGCGGGCGCATCATCGTCGGACGACTCGGATCCGGCGGTGTCGAGGGGGGCGGAGAGATCGGCGTGGGTGGCCATGCCGGGCGCCTTTGCCTCGTCAGTGGCGGCAGTGGTGACGGCAGCGATCCCTCGGGGCAAGGGCGCTGCCACGACAGCGCGGGGGGCAGCCGGGCGGGGGTCCTCGGCGGGGATGGCACTGTAGTAACCGGTTCCGCGGTTCCCCGTCTTGAACTCGAACCCCGGTCGGGCACCCGTGAAGCGCCGAGCGCGCTGGAAGGTCGGAGCAGTGGCCGCAGTGGTGCCAGTCTCGGCCCCGCCACCAACGCCAGCGCTGTTGGCTCGGCGGCCCTTGCTGCGCTGGGAGGCCAAGACAGCCGCTGCGGCCACCACGGTCGTCGCGGCTGCCACTTCGGCACCGCCGGGACCCATCTCCGTCGTCGTTCGGGCGCCGAGGGGGCGCGCAGTCGACGGGTGGCCGGTCGCAGTTGCGGCATTCACCTCGCGGACGCCTGCTGCAGCGGCTGCAGTGGCTGCGGGCATGGCCCGGTCGCCGTTGCCGTCAGAATCCTCCGAGTCATTGTCCGTCTCGCCATCTGTGAACGCCCCGTCCTCCCTCATCCCCGCATTGATCCGGGGTTTAGGTTTGGCGGAGGCGGCGCCAATCCCGCCGCCCCCGTTCGACCCAAAGGCCAGGCGACCGCCTGACCTGGCGTCCGCGGAAGCGCTGCCGACGCCGGTGTCACCATCGAGGTCTCTCAGCGCCTCCCGCGCCGCCTCCTCCGCCTCGCGCCGCGCGCGCTCCCGCGCCTTGATCATAAATGGCATTCCGAGCAGTCCGTCTTTCTCGCTCACTGCGGCGGGCAAAGGGAGGCCATCGCCGCCGGCCGCCGCCGCCGCCGCCGGATCCAGGATCTCGAGCGCCGCTCTCCGCAGCAACCTTTCGCGAGCCAATCCGCCACTGGCGCGACGCGACCCCGCCGCTGGGTCTTCTTCTGACCCTGACGACCGATCGGTGTCGTCAGATAACAGCCCATCGTCCGAGCCCTCATCCGAGGACCCCGAACCCGGAGCCCCCCCCACGGCCCTCTTCCGCAGGGCATCGGCCAGGGCGATCTGCTCCCTCAACGCCGCCCTCGTCCCCTCGTCCGTCGCGCTCCCTCTGCGGAGGGCCCGCCGCGCCCAGCGACTGGTATGCTTGTGACGTAACGTGAGTCGCTCTTCGGCCCTCTTGTAGGCGGCCTCTTCCTGCGCTTTTCGAATCTCCGCTTTCGCCTCGGGGTCCCCGGCCTCGGCCGCTGCAAGCGTTGCTTCCGCTCCGGTTGCTCCTTCGCCTCCTCTGCCCTCTTCTCTCTTGGCTCTGGTCAGAGCGGCCTTCTTCAGGTGCCGAGCGTGGTCCTTGCTCTTGATCTTTTTGAGGCGACGGAGCTTCTCCTCGTGATAAAACATCAACGCGCGGGTGCGGGCAAGCCGGTCTCGTCGCTCTCTCGTCTCCTCTGCCGAGAGGCCCGCTTGGGCGGCCTGGGGGGTGAAATCGGGAGAGGGTGAGAAAAATGGAGACATTGAGAGATAGATATGGAGATAAAGATATTGAGATAGAGATAGAGATTGAGTGAAACAGACAGACAGACTTGCCAACGCGTCCTCCGCCTTGGCCACAGCGCGTGCGTCGGACGCTCCCGCGCGGGCGAGGAGTCCGTGGACCCGCGCCTCCATCGCAGCGAGAGCCGCCCTTGGGCCGTTCGGAGGGGACTGCGGTGCCGACGCCGACGGGTTGCCAGCGGCGCTACCACCTTCCGCGCCTTCAGCCAGGGCAGGGGCGTCCAAGGCGGGCCGCAAGCCCGCGGCGAGGGCGGCGACTGTCCGCGGTGCGGCGTCACTCCCCCTTCCGCGGCCGGGCCCCCGAAAGTCGAGGGTCGGCGCCTCACGCGCCGCCTTGACCACTCTCGTCCACCCGTCGACCTGGGCATTGGCCCTTTCGCGCGCCGCCCGCCGCTCAGCGCGCGCCAGGGCCGGACCGGCGACGGGTGGCGCGTCGGCCAGCGAAGCCGCGCCGGACCCACTGGGGGCACGGGCCGCTTTAGTCTCCCTTCGCGCTAGCTTCTCCAGCGCCGCCCGTGACTTTCCCAGGACACGGGGCGCCTCTCCTCCGAGGCCACCGAGGAGGTCTGCAAGCGACACCCCTCCATCTCCCCCGCCATCGCCGCTCCCCCCTCCGACCTCTCCGGCCCCAGGGGCGTTCCACTCGGCTTCGTCTAGGTGTTCGTCGCGAACGGACAGGCGGTCGGGGCCGACGCGCGCTCCTCCGCGGCCACCGCAGCCGCCGCGTCCGCTGTGGCCGTTCCCGTCGTCGTCCCCGCCGCCGCCGACGCTGAGTACAGCGGCGATGCCATCGCCACCGTCGTCCGAGGAGGACACGCCATCTGACGCGAAAGATGCGTCAGGCCCGCCGTTGTCGTCGCTCTCCCAACCGGGACCCAAGTCGACATCGGCGTCCGACCCCGACCCCGACCCTGACCCTGACCCCATGCCGCGACCCGCTGCCCGCCGCTGCCCTGCCACGTCAGCTGCGTCCGCCTCCGCCAGCGCCGCCTCCACGGGATCCTCCCCCTCGTCCCCCCCCCACTCCTCCTCCGTTCCGACGTCCTGCGAGGCGGACGCGGACCCGCTTGAGGCGCGCCGCGTCGGACGGCCGTCGTCGTCCTCGTCATCATCCCCATCGCCGTCATTGGCATTGCCCGCGGCACGCCCCTCAACGCCCCGCGCCGCCCGTTCCTTCCCGCGTTTCCCACTGTTGTTGTATCTGCGATTCTTACCGCCGAAAAGGTGACCGAACTCGGCTTCGTCAGCGGAATCAAACGCATCGCTCTCGTCCACGGACGAATCCGGCGCTGCCGGGTCGATGAGGGCAGCCTCGGAATCCTCGTCATTGTCAGAGCCGAATCGCGCTCGCTGCTTGTCCTCGGGGGCCTCAACGATGGGGATCTGTGTGGTGGGGGGGTCGGAGGGGGGAGCGGGGGACGGGTCGAAGTCGGCAGCGCCTGCGCGGCGGTAGCGGCGGGCGACAGCGGCGGCCTCAGTCCCGCTTGGTCGACTCGCCTCGAACGCGCCCATCGCGGCGCGCTCCCACTCGTCCTCAGGATCGACGAGCTCCTTTCTCTGATTCTTGGCCGGCTGGGTATCTCGATGGTCTCTAGGGGGCGCAGAGCGGTAGGACCCACGGCCGCCGCCGCCTCTGCCCCTCCCGCCTCCGCGACCGCCTCGACTGCCTCCACGATCACCGCGTCCAGTACGAGACATTCTCAAGTCCATTATACTGCTTCGTAGACCACCCATTTTGACGGCGATTTCCCCGTCCTCCTCGGTCGCTCTCCGCCCTCTCTTCGCCCCCACCAGCAGTCGGGGCACCGAGCCGAGGGAGCTGCAGGGACTCTCCCACGGGCACCGGAAGCTGGCAGTGGGGTTGGGGGGGGAAGGGGTCGGCGGGCCCGAAAACAACGCGGAGCGAGGCACGGCTCCTCACACGCCAGCCGAGCTGAAGCGTTCTGGCGCCGGCCACAAATCGGCCGTGTTTGCCAACGACGACGCATTAGGGGGATCCCTCTCGAAAAAAATACGTCGAGGAGCTCTCTCGGGATCGGGATGCTGCGGTGCAGCGAGGCGAGCGAAGCGCACAGCCACGCCAGAACGCTGGTTCTGCTGCTTCGACAACAAGGCTCGACGCCTCGTCCCGCTCGACGCTTATTGTGGAATCCATCGCGAGCTTTATTGGTCAAGACTTCGATATCGGACCGAAGCGTGCGCTCCGGAGCTCCGGAGAGGCTCGGGGAGGATGGCTGACAAACGAAACGCCGTGACCCCCTTTCCCTCGTTCCGCGTTCCCGCAGCACTATGCGCGCCCAAGCCAGTGCCCGACAGCCTCCTTCCCCATGGCGTCGACGTCGAGGGTCGCCGCCGAGCCCTGTCCGGCCGTTCTCACCGGCCGTAGGTCGGCGTTGGGCGGCACCGCCAGCCACGGGGCCGTGTCGATGTCAAGGGTGGTCGCTGCTCGGGGGCTCCGCGGTGGCTCCTCTACCGCGGGCGGCGTCTACGTCGTTCCCGAGCGCAGGTACGGCGCTGGCGACTTCCGGACGGCCGAGGAGGTTGTGGAGTCGGCGACGCTGGCGACCATCGCGCGGAGCTGTGGCACGACTGAGGCGGCGCTCCGCCGGGAAAACCCCCGTGCGGCGGCACTGCGACGGCGCGGGGGCCGCGTGGACCCGGGTGACGTGCTGTGGGTGCCCGAGACCGGCACGGGGAGGCTAGCGGGCCGACCGGCGACTGCATCCGCGGGTCTCCTGGGGGCCGTACCCTCTACTGCCCCCACTCTCCCCCTAGGCCCCGCCGTCCTCCTGGCCACCGCGGCCGCCGCCCTTCGCGCGGCCCCGGGCGCCCTCTCGGCCGCCTTGGCCGAGCGGCGCGAGGCCGCCGAGGCCGCCGCCAGCGTCGCCAAGGCCGCCGAGGCCCGGCGCGCCGCCCGGCTCCGGGCCCGCTGCCTCGGCGCCGTGGGGGGCGCCGCCTTCGACGCTGCCTCCTTTGACTCCACCTCCCTTCCCGAAGACGCTGACGGGACCGACCGATCCCTCGCCGGCCCCGACGACGTCGGGCCCTTCGACAGGGCCTCCAACGGGTCCTCGGACGGCTTTGACGCCGCCGCCGCGGGCGCGGAGCTTGCCGCCTTTGAACGGAGAGTCCGGGTGAACCCCAACAAGCTGTGGAGCGTCGACTCGCTGTCCGAGGGGAACCCTTATGCGCGACGGACGAAGAGCGGTGGATAGCGACGGGCGACGGACGATGACCGCGGGGAGGCTGGGAGAGCGAACGACTTATCTTAGTGAGTCCACTCACCCTCGCCCCTCATCTACCTCGACCGTCCCGCCGCCGCCGAGACTCTGGACCTCGATCACCCACTGCTTTCTCATCCCCTCTCTCCTACTTGGCTGCGGCCCTGCCGCCCCCCCTGGGCTTCCCGTCGCGCAGCTGCCGAATCTGCAGCAGGTGTAGCGAGTGCAGGAACTCGGTCAGCGTCAGCTCCGTCCCCGAATGGATGTCGCTGGTACCGAAAATCTCCACGAGCATCTCGTCAAGCCGCTGCCGGCCGTAGCGGAGAAACAGAATCTGCATGGCCTCCTCGACCGACACCTTGCCGGAACCGTCCTTGTCGTTCATGAGGAACTGGGGCGATGGCGGGCGGGGTGGGTGGGTGAGCGGGGTGAATGGTGCGGATGGGACAGATGATGTGGATGGACGGTATGGATGGGATGGATGGAATGGGAGATATGGATGGGATAGACGGTATGGATGGGATGGTACAGAAGGGATGGGTGAGCACCCTGGTGTCACGCACACGTCTGCTCGCCTCGACCACGTGGTAGAGACGACGAGGCTCAAAACCCGTCTTGTCGGCGCGGCAACGACGATACATCGCCTGGAACTCGTCCCATCCGACGGCCTGGAGGAGGAGAGCGAGAGGGGGCGATGGAGTCTTGGCACTGGCGGGTCGCGTCCGTGCTCGGCACCCGCCCACTCCCGTCCTCTCTCGCTCCCCCTCTCCACCCCTCCCTCCCCCCCCTCTCTCCCCCCCCCTCTCCCTCGCCTTGTCGCAGTCCTCGTCCACCTCCCAGATCATGTCTTCGATCTCCCTCTTGCGCGCACGATGCCCAAGCCGCCGAAACAGCGCCGCCACCTCCTCGGCGTCGACCTTGCCGTCCCCTTTGGTGTCGATGAGGCCGAAGGCGCGCTTCAGCTCTTCAGTCTCGTTCTTCTTTGCATACCGCTCACGGGCGCTCTTGGAGGCCATGGTGAGCGGGCGGGGGACCCTGGTTCACCCTCGACGGGAGGAGGGCCGCCACTGCGGGCGGGTGTCTCTGGCTCTCTTTTGGCCGCCGCGACGGGGTGTCTCCGTTGGGCCGTCTGTCTCCGCGAGGTCCGCGGGCTGCCTTCGCCGGTGGTGGAGATGTCCGCGTCCGGACTGCTGTCGGGGTTCGAGGAGAGGTGCGAGGAGGGGTTGGAAAGTCGACCGACCGCAACGGGAGCAACGACGCCCTCGGCATGGCCAAGGGCCACGTCCCGCGCTGGTCGCGGGACACGGCGGGTGGCGCACCCCGAGGGACCCGAGGGCGATGATGGTTCGCCCAGACAACCGCACCACTATGCCGCGACACAGGGCACTCCGCAACGAAGGGTGCGCCGACATCGTCGTCGACGCGCGCCCCAGCCATGGCCTCGGGAACGGCGTCAAGCTACTCCTCCCCACTGAGGGCGGCTCGCTCACCTCTTCGGGAGCCCGCGCTGGCCTTGCCGGGGTCGGCGCCTGGGCTTGGGGCCGCCCTTTCCCCCGCGAGACGACGGAGTTGGCCGACCCTCGTTTGTCCGGCCTCTTTTCTTCTTCTCTTCTCCCTCCCCACCCGTCAGTATCTGCACGTGATCCCGACACGATGAGCTGCCTGTCGGCTCCGACTCTGGTACCCGCAGTGGTGCAAGCGCGAGCTACGAGCCGGCTCTCGTTGGTCGTCGCGAGCCGCCCTCCTGCTTCCACCAGGAGGCGCCGCGCCGCCCTTCGCCCCTCTCTGAGGAGTCGCTCGGAACCGGCTGTTACCTCGGCTGCGCCTTCTTCCCGCGAGGGCGAAGTATTGGACGCCCTCCGCCAAATTGTCGACCCCGACTTCGGAGAAGACATCGTCACTTGCGGCTTTGTCCAACGCCTCGTCGTTGACGGTGGCTCAGTCTCCTTCACGGTCGAGCTGACCACCCCCGCGTGCCCCGTCAAGGCAATGTTCGAGCGCGAGTGCAATGAAAAGGTCAAGGCCCTTCCGTGGGTCGACAAGGTGGACGTGACGATGTCTTCCCGGCCTGTCTCCGTCGCCGACGCCGGCGCCGGGTCTGGCGCCCGCCCCGGCGGCCTGGCCAGCGTCAAGCACGTCATCGCCGTCTCATCTTGCAAGGGCGGCGTCGGAAAGTCCACTACAGCGGTGAATCTCGCGTACCAACTGGCCCAGATGGGCGCCCGTGTCGGCATCTTCGATGCCGACGTTTACGGTCCATCCCTGCCCACGATGACGAGCCCCGACGAGCGCGTGCTGCGGATGGACCCGGAGACGCGGCAGCTGACGCCCACCGAGTATATGGGGGTCAAGCTGGTTAGTTTCGGGTTCGCGGGGCAAGGAAGCGCCATCATGCGCGGTGCCATGGTGAGCGGAGTGGTGCAGCAGCTCCTGGAGACGAGCCAGGCGAGTGGGAGAGAGGAGAGCGCGGGAGGAGGAAAACTTTCAGGACGGGGACATTGGGGACAGTCTTCCCCTCCCCTGCCCGCTCCCACCCGACGCCACCCCCCGCCCGATGCGGCCCTGACGCCACCACCTCCCCCCTGCCCCGCAGTGGGGAGAGCTTGACTACCTCGTCCTTGACTTCCCTCCCGGCACCGGCGACATCCAGCTCACCCTCTGCCAGACCGTCGCCATCGACGCCGCCGTCGTCGTCACCACGCCCCAGACCCTTGCTTACGTGGACGTTGCCAAGGGCGTCCGAATGTTCGCCCGTCTTCGTGTGCCATGTGTCGCCGTCGCCGAGAACATGTCCTACTTCACGGCGCCGGACACGGGAGCGACATATTATCCGTTCGGGCAGAACGACGCGGGAGAGCGCGTGAAGAGGGACTTCGGCGTGCCTCACCTGGTTGCGTTTCCCATGACGTCCGCGCTGTCAGCGGCGGGTGACAGCGGCGTGCCGCTGGTGGTGGCGAATCCAGCGGGCGACGAAGCGCAGCGGTACGGCGAGCTTGCGGCTCATGTCGTCAGGGAAATCGCCAAGCAGGGACGCAAGGCGGGAGGGGACGTAGTCAGGTGGGACGCGGCGGCTCGGGCTATCGTGGTGCGGCCACCCGGCGCCCCGGACAGCGACGGGAAGAAGAGCGGGAGCGATGCTCTTGAGCTCTGGATCGACCCCGTGACGCTGCGGGCAGCCGACACCACCGCGCAGGCTGTGAACGAGTGGACGGGTGAGAGGACCGTTGCGGTGATGCCCGAGGACCCTCTGCCGTCGAGCATGGGTCCCCTGGGCAACTACGCGATTCAGGTGTTGTGGATGGACGGGCACAACCAGGTCTGCACCTTCGATCAGTTGGAGGGGCTGCCGCGGTTGTCGGGGTCCATGGTCGCCGCCCGGCAGGCCGCAAACCCGGAGGTGGTGGCGGTCGGGGGGGCCGTTGTGCCAGATATCGAGTGAGAGCAGGGGTAACGTCGACTCGAATGACCGTGCCCAGTCCCAGTCGTTGATCGACCGGTTCGATCTCTTCACCTCCACCCCCGCCCTACCGCCTCGAGGTTGAGCCCCGCCATCCCCTCTTCCCACCCCTCTTCGTCCTCCCACTCATTGTCTTCCCCCTCTCCATCCTCTCCCTCTCCGCACGCGCCTTCCTCCCCAACGGGACTCCGCAACAGCAGCTTCAGGCGAAACGCATCCTGGTTGGACAGGTAGTAGCGATGGAGACGCTTGGACCGGAGGAAGCCCAATCCGTCGTACAGAGAGAGGGCCGCAGCGTTGCTGGCCTCGGCCTCCAACACGACCTCGTCAGCCCCACGCGCCCGGAGAGCGGCGACGGCGGCCGTGACGAGGGCCCGGCCAACGCCACGACCGCGCCACCCACGGGCGACGACAAGCATAGCGACGTAGCCGCGGTCGGTGATCTGGTCGCTGCCCTTTGGGCTCGCGTGCGGCTCTTGTTTTCCCACGACGGCGCCAAAGATGCGCTCTTCGGGGTCGCCCGGAGCTGGAGGAAGAGGCGCCTGCTCGTCGCCGTTCTCGGTGGCCCCAGGCGGCCCCTGATCCACCGCCAAAAAGCACAGGTGAGGCCATCGACGGAGAAAGTATCGGTAGGTGAAGATGGAGTAAGGTTCCGTCAACTCGGCGTCGACCAGAGCCATGACGACGGGAAGATCCCGTTCGTCCCGATATTGTCGATAGGCGACGCGCGAGCGGGGGTGGGGGGTAAATGGCTGGGGTTTCGGTTTGGGTTGGGGTCCGACGTGGTCGAGGGGCCGTCGTCTACTGGTTCCGAGTAATTAATGCTCCGTATGCGTCGCTTTTGGGTCAAGGTCGGCGTCATAGTTGTCAAATCGAGGGTCGAGACTCGCGACGTGGGGTCGACGCTCTCTGAGCTACGCAAGAGCCGCAGCCGGAGACGCCCCCCGTCGGCGGCGGGCTGCTCGCCATGTTCCCGCTGGTCGAGGCGGCGCCCCCTCTCACGGGGGGGTCTGGTTCCGGCATACTTCGTCGCCTCCGTACTACCGCAGCGAGGTGCCGCTATTCGCCCAAAAAAAAAAGCTGGGAGAACAGGACTCGCAAGTCTCACGCCGAAAGTCGCCTATCGATTTTCTCCCCCTTCGACGCTCCGCCGATCCAATTGCGCAGCGCCATGCTCGCCCTTGCGACCATCGCGCCCTCCGTGTCGGTCGCCACCTTCGGCCGCCGCCGCCGCGCACCGTTGCGCCCGACGACGGTGGCATGGGTCGGGGCCGCCACGGAACGTGTGACGAGCACGGCCGACGTCCCCTTTGAGCTCACCCCCGCCCTCAAAACCCAATGGGAACGAGATGGTTACCTCGTCCTCCCCAAGTTCGCGGGACCCAGCGACGTCGCGGCACTGCTCGATCGCGCTGCGACGCTGGTCGCGGGGGCCGAGGCCGACGCCGTGGCAAAGGCTGCTGAGGGCCAGGAATCCTCCGTCCCTCGCTTCTCCACGACGCGCCAGGAGGCCGTCACGGCGGCAGACGGGGCGGCCCGATTCGCCGCCAGCGCCGGGGGGGTCGAGTTCTTCTTCGAGGACGACGACGGCGCACCCTCGAATGCTGCGGCTCCCCCCCGGGTCAACAAAATCGGCCATGCTCTGCACGACGTCGATGAAACCTTTCGTCGGTTCTCGCGGTCTCAGCGGATGACGAGTCTCGTGCGGAGCCTGGGGTTTGATTGTCCGGCGCCCGTCCAGTCGATGTACATATGCAAAAGTGGAGACAGGGGAGGGGAGGTGGCGCCTCACCAGGCAAGAGGGAGCATCCGCGTCCGCCCCTGGGCCGCTGCCGCCGCTGCCGCTATCGCTACCGTGACCGCTGCCTATACCTGCCGCTGCCGATCTCGCTGAAGCTGCTGAGCTTGCTCCCGGTCAAGCGGGGGAACGAGAGGGAGAGCTCGCGAGAGGGAGAACTCGCCGCATCCACCTCTGCCCCTGGGCCGTCACTGCCGCCGATGACGACACTTGACCGACGTCCATGGCATTCCTCGTTTCTGACACCCTTCTCTTCAAAGGGGGGTTGGACTGACGAGAGACGTCTTGATACTTCTGAGGCACGTGCGAGCGCGACGTCGGAGTGCCGACCGCTGTGCCATGCCCGACGCGCCGGTCCCGCTCTCCGCCCCGTAGCATGCCTGAACCCCCCAAATCCGCTCCCAGGACGACACCTTCCTCTTTACCGAGGACGCCGCCACTGGCGCCCCCCGCCCCTCGGCCGTCGGTCTGTGGCTGGCTCTGGTTGACACAGACTTGTCGAACGGGTGCATGTGGGCCATCCCCGGGTCGCACCGCACTGCGCCACTCTTCCGCCGCTTCGTCACTGACCCGCCCGGCTCGGCACCTCGCTTCGTCCCGGGCGATCCCGCCGCGCGGGCGCGGGGGGAGCCCCCGCCGGAGCTGCCGGCAGCGGACGACGAGACCGTCGGGTGGGCGCCGTTGCCGTGCGCCGCGGGTAGCCTCGTCATTCTCCACGGCAATGTCCTCCACCACTCACGGCCCAACCGGTCGGGGCGGAGCCGGCCCGCCTACACGGTTCACGTCGTCGAGCAAGCGGGGCACGTTTGGTCGCGCGAGAACTGGCTTCAGCGAGATGAGGGGTTCGAGGCGTTCGTATAAGGAGGGTACGGGCGGGCCCCCTTACCCCCTTACCCCATATCGCTACACTTTCTAGCCCCTTTATCACTTCGACCGTGCGTCGACTAGTCCCCGGCTCCGCAGAGAGCGGAGAAGATCCGAAATCGACCCACCCAGCCGGCCGCCATGTCGTCTCGTCCTCTCAGTCCGCCGGACGCTAGCGGCGTCCGATCGACCCGAGCGCGCCATCCGTATGGATACTTCTCGAGAGGCATGGCGAGTCGACCGCATTCGAGCTCAGGGGACGCCATCCGCAGCCGAAAAAACAGCGCCGCCGCCGTCGTCGAGACCGTCACCCGCCACGTCGTCGACGGCCGCTTGCGCAACGCGTCGCCGCTCGGCCCCCCAAACCGCCTCACTCCCACCCCCTGACTCCGACATTTATCCCCAGCAACCCGCCAGCGGCCACCTGGTGGGCTGGCGAGAGCCTCCCCACAGGCCCATCCCCACGCTCGACCCCCGCGCACACGGTCGCCGCGTGCCAGCCGCCGGCACACATATCATCCCCGCCGCCGGGACGGGCGACTTCGACGGCAGCGACGGCGTCGGCGGAGGGCGCGGCAGAGTGGGGGGCGTCGATCCCGCCACCGTCGACCGCCGGGCCTTGCACCCCTCGAACGCCGAGGTCGCCGAGCCGGTGAAGTCTCACTACGACGCTGTCATTAAGGTCTTTTGCACGCATGTCGAGCCCCACTTCAGCTTGCCCTGGCAGCGGCGGCGCCAGGCTACGTCGACATCATCGGGCTTTGTCATCGAGGGTCCCGGTCGGCGCGTCCTCACCAACGCCCACTCGGTCGAGTTTCACCAACAGGTCCGGGCGAGTTGCAAGGAGTCATCCACAACTTTGTGACGTTCTGCTGCTGCCGAGGCTGCTGCCTCTGCCTCTGTCGCAGAAGTGTGATTCAACGCATACCACCATCGCTCTCGTCATCTCATCGCAGGTCAAGCGCCGCGGGTCCGACACCAAGTTCCTTGCGCGCGTGCTTGCCATTGGCCACGAGTGCGATGTGGCGCTGCTGACGGTGGACGACGACGAGTTCTGGGAGGGTTTCGGGAGCGGAGAGGAAGGAAACGTGGACCATCACATGGCCATCCGACTCGTGGAGGAGCTACCGCTGCTCCAAGACGAGGTCACCGTCGTGGGCTACCCTGTTGGAGGAGACACGATGTCCGTCACGTCGGGCATCGTGTCTCGTATCGAGGTCACCAGCTACGTCCACGGCATGGCCGAGCTGCTGGGCATTCAGGTCGACGCCGCAATCAACAGTGGAAACTCGGGGGGGCCAGCCTTCAATGCCGAGGGGGACTGCGTGGGCATCGCCTTCCAAAGCCTCAAGACGGAGGCGGCCGAGAATGTCGGTTACGTTGTGCCCGTCCCCGTCATCCGGCACTTTCTCCTCGACGTCGAGCGCACCGGTCACTACAACGGCTTTCCTATGCTTGGCGTGGCCTGGCAAAAGTTGGAGAACCCGCAGCTCCGCCGGGCCCTCGGGATGGAGGATGCCAAGCGCGGTGTGCTCGTCCGGCGCGTCGATGCCACCAGTCCCGCGGCGCGCTTCATACAGGCGGGCGACGTCCTCTGCTCGTTCGACGGAGTAGAGATCGGCAACGACGGCACGGTGCCGTTCCGATCGGGGGAGCGCATCTCTTTCACCTACCTCGTAAGCCGGAAAATGGTCGGGGACACAGCCGCTGTGGTGCTTCTGCGATCGGACCGTCTCGCATCGGACGAGCGGAGCCGGTGCAGCGACGGCTCCACCGACGATGGCTCTACTGACGACGTCGTCGTTGATCAAGACGCTGTGGCCCCCGCCGGGCCCCCTTTCACTCTTGCCTCGTCGGGTGGGGACGCTTGGACCTCGAGCCGTGCCGAGCGGATCGAGGTCACGGTCCCCCTAGGGGCGCCCTTCCGGCTCGTCCCCACTCACACCAGCGACAACCCACCGTCCTACTTCATCCTCGCGGGGCGAGTCCGAGGGCAAAAGGGGAGAGATTGGGGCGCGGCGTGAACGTTCGTCTCTTTCTCTCTCTGTCTTTGACCAACCGACAGCATCCACCCATGACACTCCAACTCACGCACGCAGGCTCGTCTTCACTCCCCTCACCGTGCCGCTGCTGAAGAGCGAATACGGCAGAGACTACGAGTATGACTCGCCCGTCAAGCTACTGAACTGCTTGCACCACGCCAACGCCAACAACAACCGAGAACAAATCGTGTTGCTGACCCAGGTCCTCGTCTCTGACGTCACCGTAGGATACGAGGATTTTGTCAACACGCGCGTTATGGCCGTCGACGGGGTCCGGGTGGAGAACCTGGCCCACCTGGTTGCCCTCGTAGAGGGATCGCAGGACCGGTGGATTCGTTTGAGGCTCGAGTACGATCAGGTGCTGATTCTCGATCGGGCGAGCGGAAACAAAGTCTCTCTCTTTCTGTCTCTTCTCGCTCGCTCTCTCTCTCTCTCTCTCTCTCTCTCTCTCTCTATGGTCTCTGGGCGATTCTATCCTCTATATATATTTATATGTATCTCTCTCTCCCTCTCTCCAGGTCGAGGCACAGGCGGCGACAGCTGAGGTGCTGTCAACGCAGTCAATTGCGGTGGACCGGAGCACCGATCTCACGCCCTTGGTCGTCGCGGCGGCGGCCAACGCAGTGACGGGCAAGTCCGGGACGGGGGGGGCGGGGGCGGGTTGAAATTCCGAGGCGGAAGTGTGGGAGGCGTCGTCGCCGTCCGGGCGGGCGGGCGTCGCCGAGCTGACGTGGGCCATCGCGGCAGAGATCGCGCTAGGGGACATTGCAATCGCCCCCTCTGTCAGCCCTTTATCTCACCGCCACCCCCCCAGGTGGCCGCTCAGTCTCACCAGGTCGCCAAACACGCCCGCGGCAGTCACAGCAGCACCCGCGCCCGGTCCGCGCACGACGAGCGGGGATGAGGCGGGGTAACGTTCCGTGACGAAGACAACGACGTTGTCAGCGTTGGACAGCGACGCAAAGGGATGATTCGAGTCGTACTCGGCCAATCGGCAGGAGTAAGAACCGTTGATGACGTCGGCGATGCCCCCAAATCTGAGCACCTTGCCGGCAGCGGCGGCCGACGCGCGGCGCTCAGCCAGCGCCGCATCGCCTGCAGGATCGGCGGCAAATGCTGCGAGAAAGCTCGCAGCGTCGGGCGCATTGCGGCAGGCGCCGGCGGGAACGAGGGACTCCACAATTACATCCGACAGCTCGAGCTTGGCGGCGCCCGCGGCCCGCCCCAGCACGACGAGTTTCCGGGCCACGTCCGTCCCCGACAAGTCGTCGCGCGGATCCGGTTCCGTGAATCCAGACGCCTTGGCATCAGCAACGGCCTCGGAGAAGGGCCGCGCTCCATCCCACCCGTTGAAGAGAAAGGACAGCGTGCCCGACAGGACACCCTCGACTCTGAGGATCCTGTCTCCCGTGGCGCGGAGCTCGTCCAACGTCCGGAGCACGGGGAGGCCAGCCCCGCACGCGGCCTCATGAAGGAGGAAGGACCCCGCCCTCCGCGCAGCCTCGCGGGCGGCCATGACCGTCTCGGCGGGGGTGTCGGCAGGGAATCGCTTGTTGGCTGAGACGACGTGGACGCCGCGAGCGAGGAGGGCGGGGACGGCGTCGGGGACGGCGCTCGAGGCGGTGCAGTCGACGACGACGGGGTGGGCACCGCGCTCAGCCTCGGCGACGGCGACAGCGTGGTTGGCCGCGGCCGTCAGGTCCGTCACCTCGGTGGTGGTATCACCGTTGGCGTCTCCTCCGTTGGACAAGAGCGCGCGCTCGATCCAGGCCACGGCACTTTCACCCGCCTCAGCCCACCCGCGGCGACACATTCGACCGCTGCGGGCGACAGCCACGACGCGGACCTCTAGGCCCCGTTCGGTCGCCAACCGACTCCGTGGGCCAGCGTGCGTGTCGAGCTGCTTCAGGAGTTCAAGACCGACGAGGCCGGGGCCGACGAGGGCGACGGTCAGACGAACTCCTTCGCGAGACTCGGCCAGTGGTCCGGCGGCGGCCATTGAGATCGGTGCCTGCGGGCAGTCGCGTTGGGTGGCATCGGTCGTCACAGGCGTCAGGCTCCGGCAGCGACCGGCCTCTCCGACAGCGACGGGCTCTTCTCGTGAGATGAAGAGTTGATCTCCGGGTTGATCGGTTTTCCCGACGCTTTTCTCAGTCAATTTGCGTCCATCGTGAAACGCTCAACACCCGGTACCCTCTCCTCGTCGCACAAGGCAAGACAGGCAGCCATCCTCGTCGGCGACGGCTTCCGAACTCTCCAGTGGGTTGTCTGATCCAGTCGCTCGCTGACGAGGACACAATATTTCGCAATCCAAGCACCAAAGAGATCGGTGAGGGAGGTACGGTGATCTGAGCTCCCCGACCTCCTCACACGCCCACCCTCTCTCTCCTTCACCACGCCTATCGTCGCCGCCGCCGCCGCTGTCAGCACTTGTGCACGACCCCCCCACCTCGATGAACGAGGCCGCCGTCGTCGCGCTCGAGGCTCGCGTCGCTGCCGCCGAGGAGAAGCTGGCCGTGCTCGAGGCCCGGCTCGCCGCGGGCGAGAAGGGGGGGGGTCGCTTGGCCGGTGCCGGCGGGCTGGAAGCGGCGGGGAACGCGAGGACCGTCAGCGTATTCGCTCAAGTTGCGAGCTATTCTCACGTTTCGCTTGCCTCGTGCGGTTCCGGTTTGCGCCGTCCGGTCCTCGTTGGCGAGGCCCACAACGGCCGTGACTGAGGCGTCGCCGCCCTTGCCGCCTCCCCGCTCGCCCTGGAGTCGCTCATCGACCAACATGGTCGCCTCAACGTCACACTTGCGACCTTTATAATGAAAAGGACCTCCAATAGCGCTCCAATTTTCTCCAGTCGTCGCGAGCGGGTGCGCCGAGGCCGTCGCGGCTGAGGCCGTCGCCGCTGAGGCCGTCTCCGCTGACCGCCGCCGACTTCCCGCTGTCCTCCCCTCCCCCGCAGGCGCCGCCGCTGCCACCCCCTCGCCCGCCGCCGCCGTCGCCGCCGCTCCCGCTGCCACCGCTTTGGAGGCCCCACTCAAGGCCCTACGGGCCACGCTGGTCACTGCCCGCGCCGAGCGCGACGCGAGAGAGAACGAGATCGAGCGTCTGACAGCGGAGCTGGCCAAGCGAGACTACCGGATTCTTCACCTGCTGCGGGGTCACCCTGTCGGGGGTGTCGCGGGGCGGGACGGAAAGCCGGTGGACGGCTGGCGTGGGCCGTTCGGGACGGCGGCGTGAGATGAGGACATTGCGGCAGCATGCCCTCGCCAGGCTGACCCCGAACCCGCCGCGGCGACTGACCGTCGCTCTCAACTGGCTCGCGTTGAGCCCCGCCGAGGTGTCGCGGGGACTTGATGGGGTCGGAGGGCGCGTCGCTACGCTGACCGCGGACGATAGGCGCACTGTCCATGTGCGTACGGTGCTGCGTGCGGGGGCGGGGTCGACGGTGCGCATCTCCCTCCTGGGGGAGGGGCTCACAATGGCACGCGTTTTGTCGGGTGGGGTGACGGACGACGATGCCCGCGAAGTGGGGAGCGGACAGCGGTCGGCGCTGGGCCGCGGCGCTGGAACCGACAGCAGGACGTCGCCGTCGCCGCCCCGGGGACCCTTGGTCCTCGTGCTAGACGACGACGGGGGCAGCGGTGAGAGAGACACCTTCCCTCCCCCACCGCGCGTCCACCTTCTCCTGGCCCACCCTCGCCCCAAGGTGCTGATGCGGCTCTGGTCGTCGATCGCTGCCGTCGGCGTTGCCTCTGTCGTTGTCACGGCGGCCGAGAGGGTCGAACGAGTGTATTGGGGCGGCGGGGCGACGCGGCCCTCGCGCGTCTGGTCGGGTCTCGTGTCGGGCCTGGAGCAGAGCGGAGACTGGCGCGTCCCGCCCGTGGCGGTGACGCGATCGAAGGATCTGTCGACCGCGGCGCGGCTCGCCATCGACGCGGCGACGAGAGGACCGGCGGCGGCTTGGGCAGGGCTGCCGGCTGCCGCCGAGTCCGACGGGCCGGGGGGGCCGCGGGGCGTGGCGGCGTCGGGTGGGTGGATCGTTGAGCCGGGGACACGGACCGAGGGGTCGGGGTCGGGATCCGGATCCCCACCCATCCTCGTCGTCGGACACCCGCGACGCCTGGACGCCTCGTCCGGCGCCGCTCCCTCGGTCCACACCGTCATCCGCCGCGCCGCGGACGGACACCCTGCTGCGCCGGTCATTGTCGCTGTGGGCCCTGAGGGAGGGTGGACCGAGAAGGAGCTGTCGACCTTGAGCGCCGCGGGATTTATTGCAGCGTCGCTGGGGCCGCGGGTGCTAGCTACTACCGAAGCGACGGTCAGTCTCTTGGCTCTCTCCGCGGCGGCGCTAGAGGAGGGAACGCGGGACGAGGAGGCGCAGTGAGGGGATTGTTCGTCAACAGCTGCAAAAGAGAAGAATTCGCACCCAGCAGCCCATCCGCCCATCAACCCGGCCTGCGGATGAGGGAACGCGAACAGTCAAGGGGGAGCCAAGAAGAGTAGAGAGAGGAGAGGCAGCGACCTTTGCGCGGCGCGGCGTCCTACGTCGTCTCGGAGTGGTGCATAGTTCAGTGTCTCGCTCACGCCCTCCCTCCTCCCCGACACCCGCCGGGAAAGAGGGAACGGTCAGAACAGGTCTGTGTGGTGATACGATTTCTCGTCATCGACGACGCTCGGGGGGTGGCAGAGTCGACAATGGGGCCGGCGGCAGAAGGAGGGGCCGGCGGCGGGGCAGCGGGGCGGCAATAGACGGTGACGTCGTCGGTTGGTGGTGCACGTACGATTCTCTCAACGCCCGCTCGTCCCAGAGGGAACGGCGGATCTCGGTAGATTGATTCTATGGATGCGTGCTTTTCGTCATTCGACTCGGGCGACGGGGGTGGGCGCAGGGACGGACGCGGGGCCGTCAGGGCAGGGCACACAGCGCTCGCCCTCGTTGTAGCATGAGCCGTCGCCGTCATCGTCGTCGTGACCTGTCGCGCGGCCGACGCCTAGGGAAAAATGTGAGCGTGGGCACCAAGAGTAAGCCCCGTTGGGTTGGCGACGCGGAAAGGAAGTGAACCCCCCCCGATGTCGCTGGCCACATAACTGTGATGGGGGGACCGGGGAAACCCCTCCCTCCAGAGAGAGAGCGGCGCCCGGCCCCCGAAGGCTAGCTGCGCCGCCGTCGCGACGAGCGCGACGGGCGACGGTCCTCCCGTCTCCGGGTGGCGCTCTCCGCCCAGCTGCCCGGGGACTTTCGCCCGGTGCGCGACGCGCCGGGCGCCCTAGCCCAGCCGGACGAGCGCGAGGCCTCGGCCGGCGGCGGTGTTGCGGGCGCACGCGGCGGCGATCCACGACCGCGCCCTGCCGGGTTTGACGCCGGGGAGCGGGACGCGGGAACGCTGGCACCGATGGTGACCCTTCAGGCCCCGCTCACCTGGCGAGGGGTCCACGGAAGTGGCCCGTCATCGCATTGGAGGGAGTTGCGATGGGGCCGACAGCATTGGGGGGACAGGCCAGTCGTCCCGTTAGTAGCTGTGCCGCGCGGTCCAGCAACGCTGATGAAAGCAGAGGCGATCGTCGCACCCTCCTCCGTCGTCCCCCGGGAGGACGGCCCGCGGGGGGCCGTTTTCGAGGCAGACGGCGTCGGCCCTGGCGGCCGGCCTCTTCCGCGCGTCACAGGAAACGCCGGGCGACCATCGTCTCTTGGCGTCGCCTATGAGTAACGAGGAGCGCAGAGGAGCAGTCGCACTGGGGAAATCTGGTGGGAGGGCGCAAACACGGCCGCGTCGGCGAGCTCGCGCCATTGAGCTCTCGAGAACTCGCGTTTGCGGGGGATGCGGTCACCTCATCGCTCCCCCGCGGAATATGACAGCTCCATTGAATTTGCACCGAGGAGACTTTTGTCATTCAAGCAGCCAAAGCCTCCGCTCGGCCGTTGCAACGCCAGTCTCGGCGACGTGGCCGTCTGCGCCTCGGCTTTTCCCCCAAAATGAGCAGCGCCTCGCCTGAGCCCGATGGTGGTGGATTACTGATGGAGGCGCGTGTGCAGCTGGAGGTCTTCGACGTTGCGCTGTCCCGCTTCGAGGCGAGAAGAGAGCGAGGGACCTGACAGCAGCCGAGGCAGCGCAGCGGCCAACTTCCCCACTCCCGCTACCCCCGCCGAGGCCTCTGCCCACTGCCCCTCCGTATGAAACCGCAGACGGCCGTCACCGCTCTGACGGCGGCGCACGCCGAGGCCTCCTCCCTTTCCCCCCTGGACCGGGCGGAGCTGCACGTGGCCACCGCCCGGGCCGCCCACGCCCTTGGCCGACTGTATCGGAGGGCCGCTGGCGAGGGCGGGGGTCGGAGCGGCGACGGGAACGTCGACGCTGACGACGAGGATGACGACTTCAACGATCGGGGCGCGGTGCGGATCGAGGAGCAGGCCGAGCGGGTCCGGGCGGCGCGTGCGGGGGAGACCAGGGCCGCGGGCCGGCCGCAGGGCGCAGTGGGGATCGACATCGCTGCAGCGCGGCGGTTCGTGGGGGCCGCGCTGGGGGGCGCCGGTGCCGACGCCCTGGGGGGTCGGGGAACGATGCTCCGACGTCTCGATGGCGGGAGCGCTAAGCGCGGGCGCGAGGGACAGGGCAAGGGAGCCGGGGGCGCTGGCGACACCCTTCAGCCATCTCCCGCGCGGTCGGCGAAACGGGCCAAAGGAAACAAGCGAGGAAAGCGCAAGCCGTGACCCGCCGTCCTCACCGATGTAGCTCGGCAGTCAACTAAGCGCCCGCCATTGTCGAACGTGCGTGCTAATGAATGATGACAAGAGGTAACCAAACGACGAAATAGACCCTGACCGTTCTCGCCTGCCCCCTGTCCTGCGGCCCCACCTTGGCTGCTCCTCGTCACCACACCGCCGCCGCTCCATCCCCCGAACCCGCCGCGGCGGCCCCGGTCCTCCCGCCTCGGGACCGAGCCCCGCCGGGTAGGGAGCGAGCGCGAGATGGCAGCTCTTTCTCCTGGTGCCGAGTACTGGAGCACAGAAGAGGCGCTGGCCGAGGCCCAGGCCGTGCCCTGCGTCTTCCGGAAGCCCTGCGTCGGTCTCGGAAGGGCTCTGGATCCCAACTCGGACGAGGACGACGCGAGTCGGGGAGGGGCATGACCGGGGGAAGTGACGGCGCGGCCGGCCGTTCGACGCAACGACTCGCCGCGCTGGGGGTCGCTGGCCCTCGCACGGTGGCGTTCGAGACCTCTCGTCTCTTCGCCCCGATGAAGCGCTATTTTCGAGACCGCGGGAGGCGATGGCCGTGCGTCCTGCCTGGTTTTCCGGCGCTGGGGCCTCGGCCGCTTGGAACCCGCTTCGGCAGCTCCTCCAGACCCTCCTCTACCCTTCTCGACCCTACTCGAGTGTCGCCCGCTTCGTCCAACCCTCTCACAGATCCCCGAGGGTGCACGGGTCGACGTGCCCCTGTGGCTATTGCCTGAGCTGGCCCGACGCGGCTTCATCGCGCCCCGTCTCCCCGCCTCCCACGGCGCCGCCCTATTGGACGACATCGAGGCCGTTCACGGCGGTGTCACCGCCGGGGTGCCCGGCGAGGAAGGGCTGAGGCGCCCGCCCGGCGCCACGGCATTCGACCTGCGGTCGCGGGGTGCCCACTGGTACAGCATGGCCGAGCGCCTCGCACGGGTCGGGCGAGAGTCGGTTCAGCGGGGCAACGAGCCCTTTTGGCGGGCCCGGCTGGGCGAGGCGGCGCTGCGCGTCTTTCGCCTGCGGCACCGGGACCTGCTGGCCCCGCTGGGGTGGGGCGACGGGGCGGCGGGCGCAGCGGGGGGGGGGGCCGACGCGTCGGGGGCTGCCGACCTTGCTGGGCTCACCAACGAGGAGCGGGAGCTATACGCTCTCGCCGCGGGGGCACGGGCCGCCCGAGACGCATGGGCTAGGGGAGAGGCCGTCACGGGAGAGGCGGGTGGGCTCGGGAGCGGGGTGCCGGCCATCGCCAGCCGGGTCGCGCGGCTGCCGGAGAAGCGCCGGCGGGCTGAAGGGTAGGCTGGTGGATACGCAGCGGCGGCGGCGGCGGCGGCGGCGGACAGCGAAGAAACCTTTATTCATCGAGGCGATCGACGCCCGACAGTCTTGGCGTGGGGTCGAACCGACAGGGCGCAGGCCAGCGCTTGTGGCGTCGCGCGAGTGCATGAGGGGCAAACAGACGAGTCTTCGTCCAGCGCCCGACACCACGACGAGTTCGAGATCGCCTTGCCGTTCTCGTATCAGGTGCTGCGACCTTGCAGCGACCGGTCAAGGTCCAGGTGAGCGATAGAGATAGAGAGAAGAAGCTCCTTGGCGGAGAGGCGCGCTCTGGCCTGGGGCCGACTCCGCTTTGCCTGCGATTTGTTTTGTCGGTATTCGATTGATCTTTTTGGCTGTTTTTACTTTATCGAGTGGAGTCTTGAAAGCTTTTGACGTCTGAAGAGACCGAGAGGGCCCGCCGAAGAGTCGGCGTCGAGGCCGCACCGACTGTCCTCCCGACCTATATACGGCGGATATTTCGCGCGCTGCGCCTTTCGAGGAAGATATTATTCTCTCGTTGATGCCGCGGGATGCAGTTTCGAAAAACAAGCGACCGCCGTAAGACCAAGACGCATCCAGGCAACCCGACAATGCACGCCTCCCCCCAGCAGTGGCCGAGATAGCGACGACCCGGCCCTGGAAATTGCCACTCTTCGGGCCCAAGCTGCGGACCCCCTCCCCCGCGACGGTGGCGGGCCAATCCGCGTGGGCGGGGGACGCCGACGCTGACGCCGACGCGCCCCCAGAGGAGTCTCCGCTACCGGCCAACAACAATGCTCCCTCCCCCCTCCCCCAACGCAGCAGCACGGCAAGCCCTTTGAGGCCATCCCCGTCTCCCCGCCCCCCGTCTCATCGCGATGGCCGCCGCAAAGGTGGCCGACGCCTTCTACCCCGAGGTCCCCTATCTAGGCTACATCAGCAAGAGCCCCGAGCTAAGACGCCGGCAACCCATCGTCAGCGCCGCGGGAGAGGCCGACTCTGTCTTTGCCTCTCTCGCGTACGAGGCCTCCCGCCGGTGTGAGCTCCTCGACAAGCCGTTGCGGATTCGTGTCTCTCTGTGGCTGGAGAAGCTCGCTCGGGCCCAGACGCGCAACGCCACGTGGCAGCGCCTACGGAATGACTATGCAAGGGCACTGGTGAGCCAGCTGGCGTCGGGACGCCTGACGCCTCCCTTTGACCACCGGCCGCCCGAGGGGCCGCTGCCGGGCCTCCCCGCTTGGATGCGGATGGGGGTGGGGCGCGCGTTTGGAGCGGGAGCTGGGGCGGGTGGTATCCCTGGCGGCGGAGTTGGTCCCTCGGCAGCCGATGGAGGGGCGTCGCGGCGGCTGTTCGAGGCGTCCGTCACTGCCCGGGCCACGCCAGGGGGTGCCACCGTCGCCAACGACGCGTCAGGCTTAGGGTCGGCGAGCGGGCCTGGGTCAGGATCCACCAAGTGGCGCGAGGCCCTGGCCGCGGCTGACGCCGCCCGGTCAGCAGGCGCCAGCGCGCCCCGGCGTTTCGTCCACGCCGCGTCGGACGACGTCGACCGCGTCGGCCTCGGGGGGCCCCGGAGCCGCGCCGAAACCGAGGCCGCCCTCGGCGCCGCTCGCGAGCGCAACGTCGAGCTGGGGTGGCGACTCCGGGCTGCTGAGGACCGGCTTCGCGACTCGACCCTCCATTTGAGCCGGATGGCAGGGCGTGCAGGAGCCGATGACGCTGCAGACGCAGGCTACCGCGCGGGGCTGGTCGCAGCGGCAGGCGAGGTGGGGTCTGGGGCCGAGGACGCCGACGAGCCCGACGCCTGGCTCAGGAGCATGCGCGAATTCCGGCGGCAGACCGACCTCCTCCGAAAGCAGATCGGACTTATCGGGTCGGGGCAGTTTTAAGGAAAAAGCAGCTAGAATGGGAAAACCCGGCATGGTCTGCCGGGCGGTTTGTTTTCACGCTCCGAGCCACCCCCCTCCCAGCACGACGTCGGCGTCGCCCTGCGACATGTAGACCGTGTCCCAATTCGGGCCGTCGTTGGACTCAGCGCGGGCGACGTAGTCGGACCGCGGCCGACCAGCCAGGTGCGGCAGGGGCCGAGACGCCACCCGGTCAAGGCAGAGGGACCGGGGTGTCGACAATTGCCACGCCTCGTCAAGGAGAGCGCGCACGGCGGGCCAGTGAATGACATAGTTTCCTTCAACGATGACGACGGACACCGACGATGGGATTTCAGCGCCGCCCTCGATAGGGTCTCCCACGGCGTGGTCGAATGACGGGAAGGCTAGGTCGGGTGACCCGACTCCTTCCTCTCGCGACTCGCACAGCGACTCGACAGCCCGGGCAAAGGCGGCATCATCAAAGGTGAACGGCTGCGGCAGGACAGGGCGGGAACAAGGTCGACCGTACCCCCACGTGCGACCGTTGACGTCAGCACACGACGACTCCCGCTGACCGACTCGCCGCCCCACGTCGCGCCATTGCCTCGCCCGGGTCTCCCGCGACCCCCGCCGCCAGCTCAGCGCGCGTATAATGGAAACCGTCCATTGGGAGCACCGCCGCCGGGACGCCCCTTTCTGTCAGGACTTCCGCCACGCGCACTGCCAGCGTTGACTTGCCACTGCCCGGGCCACCCGCAAGGCCCACCACGATACGCCGGCCGCTCGCGGCTGCCAGGACGGCGCAGCGGTCGGCGAGGATGGATGCAGCTGCGATGGGGTCAGAGGCAGCTGCAACAGCTGAAGCGAGAGCGGCGCGAGAGGCTAAGGAGACGGCCTCGTTCCAATCTAAATTGGCCACCGAGCTAGCCTCGCACCAGATATCGGAACGACGGTGGCGTCGCCGCGCGATGTCCGTCAAGGGGGCGAAAGCCAGCAGACGCGGACAGCCGCGTCTCCGCGTCTCTGCGCGACTTGGCAAAACCCCGACCATGGCTGACCTCCTCCGAAAGGCGGAATGGGCGCGCGCTTGCATCCCGATACGTCTCGGCGCTCAGGACTTACTACTGAGCGCGAAGAGCGCTTCATCGCTCATTCGATGGCGAGAAAGACTCGACAACTCGACGCCGGCCAATGGGGAACCCTAAATGGGAACCCTAAGTCGGCGGCGTCTCTTCAAAAACGCTCGCCAGGACAGCCGACCCGTCGCCAAGTCTGGCGACGCATCTCTGCCCTCCTCACACGTCACTGGATAGCGCAGCTAAGTCGTTTCCTCCTCCGTCATCATCAAACGCGCAGCGCGGGAGGCGTCATCGTTTTCTCTTCGATGCTCCAGGCCTCCCGCGGAGCCCCGGCGTCGGGCAGAAGCCCGACGACCAGCCCCGTCTCAGCGCTGCGGGCCGTGCCGCCGCAGAGACGTACGCCACTCTGCGGACAGATGGGCAGCGCGAGGGCAGCACGAGCCGAAGAGGGGCTGCCGAAGAAGGGGTGCCACCGGGCATCGTTTTCGGCGCCCTCGCCCGACCAGAGGGGCGCCTCGCCCACAAGCCCATGGGCCAGCGTGACCGCCCAGACCCCGCCGACGCGGGCGGCGTGGCGGTTCGAGTCGACCGCTGATCCCTCGGCAGATACCTCTCCCGCGTGGCCCTCGAGCAAGAATCCGTAGACAGCCGGGACGTCTAACGGAGCGGGGGCGGGCTCGGCCGCCTCAGCAGGGAAGATCCACCTCCCACCGGCCATCACGGGGTGCCAGGGGGTGATCCAGAGACCCTCGTCACCGAGGCGCACGAGTGGTGTCGAGCCCGGGACGATGGGAGTGCGAACCACGGCGACAACCCGGGACCCACCAGTCCGGCCGTCTGGGGCGGCAAGGCAGTCGCCGACGCGTACGGCATCGACACGACTCTTCGAGCCGTCAGCGAGGTCGACGAGACTCGAGCCAGCGAAGCACGGATTGCCCGCCCTGTTGTACATCGCACCGAAGTCGATCCTGGCCCGACTGCCGCTGTCACCGGGCGCCGAGCGGCGGACCCGGCTCGGTGCAGGGGGGGGGAGCGCATCAAAGGCGGCGTCCAGGCGGTCGCGGAGAGTCCGAAACAGGGCGCCTCCGTAGCCCTGTACACCCGGATCTTTAAAGTTGTTGCATGCCTGTCCAGCGTGGGCAAAGGCGATCGAACGGAGAAAGTGCGCTCCCCATCGCGAATAGTGAGCATCGTCCAGGGCCAGGGTCGCCTCTCCCGAGAGATCTCCGGCGAGGGCAGTGAGACTTTTGGCGCGGGCGAGGTCAGAGGAGGAGGCTGCGGCGGCAGCGACATCAGCGGAGAGAGCGGCGAGGTCCGCGGGGCAGGGCAGGCGGCCGGCGCTGGCAAGCAAGGCCGCGGCGCGAACACGCCAGTACTCGTGGGGAAGGGCGTTTGAGGCAGAGGCAGAGGCCTCTCCCTCTCCCGTGGTCAGGCGGCCAGGGAGGGCAGCGGTGATGCGCCGTGCCACAGCACCCGCCGGCGCGTGCCAGGGCCGCACGTCGACCGTCGCAGTGACGGGCGCGAGCCGACCGTCAGCCGCACGCGCCCGACGCAGAACGAGGGTCCGGGGCTGTCCGTACCGGAGAGTTGGGAGGGGTGCCACCACGCCGGGCCAAGACGGCTCAGCACGCGCGCCCGGGCCGCCCAGTTCGGCGAGTGCGGCGTCCGAGGGGTCGACGCCTTCGACGGACGCCACAACCCCGGGAGCGAGGACCGACAACAGGTTGGAGAGGGCGTGGATGAAGACGGTACCGACCATGCCCGCGTCGGGGATGTAGGCGTAGCCGCCGTTGAGCTCGATCGCCAGATCACGAAGGAGGGACGAGTCAAGATTGTTGCCAAAACCAAAGCAGTCTCCGGTGAGGGTCGTCGCTGCCCAGGGGCGGCTGTCGAGCCACCGGCGGAGCATGGGCACATGGCCGCGGGGCGGCTCATGCGTAGGCTGGCCATCGGTGAGGAGAAAGATGGATGACAGGCGCGGCGGCTCGGTCGGGGAGGCGGTGGTGTTGTTCTCGTCCTCGGGGACGACGAGCGAGAGGCCCCGCTCGAGGCCCGCCCAAAGGTTGGTGCCCCCGCGTGGAGCGAGACTTTCGATGATCTCGGCGGCGCGGGCCCGCCCGGCCGAGTCCATCGCGGTGGGCGGGAGGGCCGTCGTCGCTGAGGATTCGAAAGCGACGACGCTGAAAAGGTCCGAGGGGCCAAGGGCAGAAACGGTCGTGCGCAGCGCGTGCTTGACGACATCGAGGACGGATAGCCCGGCGTCCTCGCCACCGGGGGACGGTGCCGAGGCGGACATCGACCCACTGACATCGACGACGGCGCAAAGGTTGACGCTGGCTCCGCCACACACCTCGCCCGACGCGCCGGGGTCGACAACGAGGACGACGGTGTCGCTGCCGGCCTCGTCGAGCGTGAGTGCCACGCCGGCCTTCTCGGCCTCGGCCTCGGCAAACGAGAGAGGGGGGCGCACGGGGCGGGAATGGGCTTCGCCGTTGACGGCGGTGGTGGCACCCCCAGTCGACCCTCCCAACCGGGTTTGGGTGCCATTGGACGCCGCCGCGAGGAGGAGGTCGGCGACTGCGCGGTTGGGGGTCAGCTGAGAGGCTTGCAGAGGCGAGCGTGTCACGGGACTCGTTCCGTGCTCGTTCAGCCATGCGAGGATTGCCGTCCTCTCGTATGTGTTGCCCTCGGGATCAACGACGGGGTCTACGAGGGTGGCGCGCGTGATCGGGCACACGAGCGCGGCGGCCGCGTTATCGGCGATATGGTCGGTCATCGGGCCGCACTGGGGAGAGGCGCGGCGCGGAGGGTCTGCAGAAAGTGGGGGGAGAGGCGAGTCAGCAACGCTCTCGTTCTTCGTTGCTGTTTACGGGACCGCGGGCCGAAAAAAGATACATACTCAACGAAACATTGCACATGACAACGTTCAGTGCAATGATGGCAATGTTAGACAAATTAGTATGCATCGTTATGCTTCGAGAGCGGCGAGAAAGGGCTGTAATGTCGGCCGGCCGGCCGCGTCGCCCTTCGATGGCGATCCACGTGTCCCTCTCGCCTTTAAGAGTGGTTTTCGGTTGAATTGAGGTGGTGAGGGTGGCGCGGAAGGGGATTCGCGGCGTGATAAGGACAGTGTCGTCGAGGAGATGATGTCGGGAAATGACCATGCGCACCACTCGACCGACCTCTTCGAGCACCACGCGTTATCCCCACTTCAGACGTCACAGCAGTCCACTCCGTCTATCACACCGCGGATGTCGGCCTCCGGGAGGTCGCCTGGGGCGGTGGAAGCGTCAAGGGCCGAGAATCCCTCGAAAAAGGCCGTGTAGTGGAGCAGGCTGGTGTGGACATCGGCGACGCCGCACATCTCCCGGATCGAGTGCATCGACAGCTGGGCCACACCAACGTCCACCGTGCGCGCCCCCAAGGCGGCCGATAGCGCCGGCCCGATGGTGCTACCGCACGCCGAGTCCTGGCGCACGGTGAACTCTTGGCAGGGCAGGCCCGCTCGGGCACCCACCTCGCGAAAGAGGGCGGCGGATTCCATCGTCGTGGCGTACCGTTGGTTGCAGTGGTGCTTAATGACAAGGCCGTCGCCCATGCGGGGCTTGTGGCCAAGTTCGTGCCGATCAGCGTAGTTGGGGTGGACGGCGTGGGCCATATCGGCTGAGACAATGAAGGACCGCTGAAGGGACCGCTGCACGGCGCCCTCGGACGTATCGCCCGGGGGGGGGGCGGCGGCGACGGGGGCAGCAGCGTAGGCCCGAGTTGGGTCCGGGGCGGGATCGGCCGGCGCGGAGACCGCGTCGTCGTCGGTGGAAGAGGCGGGCCACGGGTGGGCAGCCACCCGGCGAACAACATCGCGCATTACTGACCCGCCAGCACCCACGGCCGACACGCTGCCAACTTCCTCGTGGTCGAAGAGGGCCACACACCGCACAGCCGTCTCGTCCTCGATGCCCCCAGCCGCCAGCAGCGCTTCGAGGCCCGCCCAGCTCGAGGCGAGGTTGTCGAGGCGGGGTGCAAAGAGGAACTCGGACCGGACTCCGCCCATGGCACTCGGCTGGCAGTCGGCAAGCCTGAGAGATGGAGAAGAGAGGGAGAGAGGGGGGTCAGGGGGGTCGGGCGAGGGCCCACAGGACCAAGAGAACTCGCGGCTGCATCGATCGCTCGACCCTCATCTCGCCTGAGGTCAAAGTCAACGACATCCTCCGGAGCGCAGCCGAGCTCATCCGCCAGCAGCTCGAGAAGCACAGGGCACTGGTCGGGCCTCGTGGTCCAGGCGAACCCAGCTGAGCTGCCCTTGGCAGCGCCGTCGTTGCCGTCGGCAGCGGCCGGGGGCCCGAGCTGCGCCGCGGCCTCGGTGGCGAGGATGGGTGCCAATTCTGTCTCGTGGTTGGGCTTAAATCCCCCCGAGTAGATGTCGCGGTTGAGGTGGATGGCCAGCATGGGCACACGAAGGACGGGCCGGTTGACCCGCACCAACCGGTGCCGGAGGACAACGGACCCGTCCGCCGCCTCGGTCCGCACCAGGACGCGCCCAGCGAGGCCGAGGTCCCGGTCAAACCACGTGTGCCACAGGCCGCCGCCATACGTCTGCACAGCGAGCTGGACGTAGCCCTCCTTGCGGCGGCGCGTCTTGGGTTTCAGGGTCAGGCAGGGGGAGTCGGTGTGGGCCCCGACGACGAGAAGGCCTCCACCCGTGCTGTAGCGGTGGCCGACCTCGAAAGCGACCAGCGTCGACTGATTGCGCGTGAAGAAGTAGCGCCCACCACGCTCCAGCGTCCATGCAGCCCGCTCGTCCAGGTGTCGGTAGCCGGCGGCCAGGAGACGCGTCTTGGCCGCGTCCACGGCGTGGTACGGAGAGGGGGCAGCGTCGACGAATGCCAACAGGCGCTCGGCCGACGCCATCTGCTCCACCGTGGGAGAGGATGCCGCGGCCATAGTGCCGGAGGCGCGGAAATGAGTGGGGGAGTGCGTTCCGACTCTGTCGTGAGCGGCGAGGAGAGGGGGTGGAATCGGGTCGGTGCGTCGGCGGCAATCGGCACGGCGCGGCGGTCATCGAGGAAAGCCGGCGCCGAGGTCACCTAGCCCCAATCATCGCGAGCGGGGAATGAGGCGGGGGGGGCGAGGCTGGGTCGGTACGGGGTCAGCTCTCAGCAGAAGTCGGCGCGATGCGGCCATCGGAAGGCGCCGCCGAGGCCACCCGCCCCACTCCAAGCAAACGGGAAACACGGGACCGGACCACGATCGCCGCGATTCCATCTTCAGCCCACGTCGCCCACATTCCTCCAAGTCACGCCGTCGCCTCCGCCCCTCAAACCGAGGACAAGGCGAGGGCGACGGTACCTGGGACTGCACTCGCCGCCGAGCCGCCCGGGGCGCCGCGGGAGCGGCGAACACGGGAATGTACGCTGAGTGATCCCTTTCGCGCGTCTACATGGAGAAAGCGCATCGCCGATCCTCGAAAGGTCGGGAAAGCTCCACGCCGCGCCGCCACGCCGCTGCGTTGCCCGCCTCAGCCACACTGACTCACCTAGCGCGCCTCGGAAGGGCGAGCGCCAGACGGGGAAGACGAAGCGAGACCGCGGTCGCCATCCGCGGGGGACAGAGGAGCGGGAGCGAGGAGGGGGGAAGACAGAGTGGGAGACAAGGCCACAAGCTCGACTCGGCTTGTCCCGACTCGGCGCACCTTCGAAATCCCCAACGCCTCTTCCTCAACCCGTCAACTCGAACCCCGCCATCTCGTCCTCCAACCGATAAAGGATATCCTCGTCTTTCCCCAACGGAATCTCCGGACTCGACGCACCTTCGAACTCCCCATCAAGCCCCCTCGACGTCCACTGTCCGCGCCTCCGTGGGTGGAATGGACGACTGTCGGGAGCGCCGGGCCTTGGCGCGGAGCTCAGCCGGTCCCGGCGGCGCGTTGGAACGCGTCGTGGGACCCCCGTCGGACGTGAGCCGCCCCCCCCCGACATCAACCGCGAGCCCCC